>Ga0070681_10006337_pt1 | contig 11507 bp, 11 predicted proteins | sample KBSC83BmetaG_FD_65650 | JGI IMG/M metagenome (GOLD analysis project Ga0070681, IMG submission 65650) | Corn rhizosphere microbial communities from Kellogg Biological Station, Michigan, USA - KBS C8-3B metaG | ecosystem: Host-associated > Plants > Roots > Rhizosphere | place: USA: Michigan...
CGTGCGGTAGTCGTAGAAGAGGTCGCTTTGAACTTCCCGAGAAGGTCGCTCATGCAGAACGAAATCGGCGGTTCGTACAAGAGGCCAAGGCCGCATCCGCTCTCAACCATCCCAACATTGTTCACATCTACGACGTCGCGGAAGCGGACGGAATACAGTTCATTGCGATGGAGTATGTGTCGGGCAAGACGATGGATCAGCTGATCGCGCGCAAGGGACTTCGGCCAAACGAAGTATTGAAGCATGCCGTCCAGATCGCCGACGCCCTGGCGCGGGCACATTCCGCAGGCATCATTCATCGGGATTTAAAGCCATCCAACCTCATGGTGACCGAGAGCGGTCTGGTCAAAGTGCTGGATTTTGGGCTGGCCAAGCTGACCGAGCCCACAGTCGGCGAGTTTAGCGACACTGCAACTCTAAGAGCGGTGGGCGCGAGTACAGAAGAAGGTGTCATTGCCGGGACCATAGCCTACATGTCGCCGGAGCAGGCTGAAGGCAAGAAGGTGGACGCGCGCAGCGACATCTTTTCCTTCGGCTCGGTGCTATACGAGATGGTCACGGGCCGACCCGCGTTTCACGGAGACTCGAAGCTCTTGACTCTATCGGCCATCCTCAAGGACGACCCGAAGCCGTTGGGCAACATCGTACCCGATGTGCCTCGATCTTGAGAAGATCATTTTCCATTGTCTGCGTAAAGATCCGGATCGCCGCTTTCAGCACATGGATGACTTGAAAGTTGCGCTACTGGATTCGAAGGAAGAGTCTGAGTCGAGTCAGGTCGTACGCGCTACCGAAACCGGCGTACGGGGCGCATTTCGGCGTCGGTGGGCGCTCGCCTGCATGGCCGTCCTGTTCCTCGCGGCAGCCGGCGTCGCGGGTCTTGGCTTCTTCGTCCCGGGCCTCACGCAGCGCCGAAAACCGTTCCGTTGACCACTTATTCTGGCCTGCAGGTGTTACCCGCTTTTTCCCCGATGGTAAACAGGTGGCGTTTAGCTGGGATGGTGAGAAAGGCGACAACTTCGATGTTTACGTCAAGCTCGTGTGTGCCGGAGTCCCTCTACGCCTCACTAGTGGCCCAGAACCGGAAGGGTTTGCCGCCTGGTCGCCTGATGCCTCGGACCACGTGGAGATCCGCATGGTACCTGCGTTGGGCGGCGCGGAAAGGAAGCTGGGAGAATCCACCACGTGTGGAGGCCGTCGTGGTCTCCTGACGGAAAGTTTCTGGCGTTAGTTGACAGGAACACGCCGCAGGCGCCTTACAGCATCTTTTTGCTTACTGTTGACACCGGCGAAAAGCGAAGACTCAGTTCACCGCCTAAAGAATATGACGGAGATTTCGCTCCCAAATTCTCTCCTAACGGTAGGGATCTTGCGTTTGGCAGATCTTCTTCTTCTGTAAGTAGTGATCTCTATGTGGTATCCCTGACAAACGACGGGATGGCGCGGGGTGAACCTCGGAGGCTAACTTTCGAGGGGCGAGTTGGCGGGCTTGACTGGACCGAGGATAACCGGAAACTTATATTTTCCTGGTACCAATCGCATGGCAGCGGCATCAACCTGTGGACGATTCCTGTTTTCGGCGGAACACCAGAGCGATTGGCTGTCGCGGGGGAGAACGCTGCGAATCCGTCTGTTTCTCGGGCAGGCAGTCGATTGGTTTACGAGGGCCGTGCATACGACTCTAACATCTGGCGAATTCCCGGTCCGAACTCGACTGACAGAACCGTCCCCACGAAGTTTATTGCCTCTACCCAATGGGAACTAGAACCCCAATTCTCGACCGACGGCAAGAAGATAGCTTTCAGCTCCGGCCGTTCGGGGAGTGGGGAGCTCTGGGTCTGCGATCCCGACGGGCACAATCCGGTTCAACTGACTACATTTGGCGGCCCTGAGGCCGGGAGTCCGCGATGGTCTCCAGATAGCCGGTGGATTGCCTTCGACAACCCCTCGGCCGGTAACTTGGGCATTTACGTAATCAGCGCCGACGGAGGTGTGCCGAGGCGCCTAACCTCTGAAACCTCCAACGAGGCGCGTCCGAGCTGGTCCAGAGATGGTCAATGGATCTACTTCGGCTCCAATCGGAGTGGAGCTTGGCAGATCTGGAAGGCGCCCGCGCACGGTGGTGCGGCGGTCCAGGTTACAAACAACAAAGGAGCCCAGGAGGCATTTGAATCGTCCGATGGCAAGTCTGTCTACTATGCCAAATTGGATGCACCTGGCATTTGGAAGGTGCCCGTGGAGGGCGGCGAGGAAATCCAGGTGCTGAAAGATGCAAGGTGGAGCCTTTGGGCTTTGCCTGCCGAGGGCATCTACTTCTTCGAACTTAATAATCCCGCCGGCCCCCCCCTCAAATTCTATAATTTCGCTACAAGCCAAACGACAGTCCATAGGGAGTTTTCGAAAGAAACGAGAGTCAACGGTGGGGACACCGCACTTTCCGTTTCACCCGACGGCCGCTGGATTCTCTATACTCAGCTTGATCAACTCGGAAGCGATCTGATGCTCGTGGAGAATTTTCAATAATCCCGCCGGCAGGATGGTCATGCTATAGCACCGCTTAGTTATGCCGGAACTTCGCCATCATGGGGGCCGAAGAGGACCACCCACACTGCGAGGTCCTCGGTAAAGTCCTCGGAACGATGCTCAGTTCCCGCGGGTAAAACCGGAGTGTTGGCTCCGTCTGCCGGTACAGGTAAAAATATAAAGAGGTTTTAGTGAAACGAATTTGCCTTCTGCTTCTATGCGTGTCGATCATCTCGCTTGGCGGCACGCACGCGGCCGCAGCCCCAAAAAAGCTGTTGGCGATTGGCGAAGAGACGGGTTACCAGCATGAATCCGTCTCTCATGCCTTGGCCACCATCGAGCGGCTGGGGCTCCCGATCTACTTAAAGCGCTCTACTTAAAGAATGAACCATTCTTTTCGCGGCCGTTTTCCGCGAACGAACTGGACGATGTCGCCAGAGGGTCCGATGCGAAGGTGTAATTGCCAACGGTCGCGGTCCACTGCATCTGCGCGGTATCGCGAATGAATTCGCCCTCGTAACCGCCGAAGACGGGGTCTGTGTTCCTGACACTTACCCTCGGGCCTCCGCCGCTCCAGACGACCTTGAACGACACCGATCCCGGTACAGGCGGTGGTCCGCCACCGAACAGCGCATTCTGGATAGTTCCGTAATCGAGAATCGGCGCCTTCGACACGCGCATGGAAGCAGTGCCCCTCCCAAACTCAACATCGACGCCGCCACCGCGTCCATAGCCGCTGCGGCCAGCACCAGGGGCAGCACTTTTTTCATTCTTTTATTATGCATGGGCGCACACGGCGCTTTTTCGAATCGGTTGTGCGGATGCTATTGTTTCAAACCCGCTCGGCGGGTTGAGTGGCAGGCCCGTGCAGCAGCCCGACAATCGCACCGAACAGCCGCGTCCTGACTTCGTAGCGCTGAGGCGCGCGGGTGATGTAATGGACGACCACGTTCAGGCCATTTACCGATGGCCGCAGGTCCACTGCCGGTTTCGCGGAAAAAGCCTGCATGCCGTACCGGTGCGTGACTCGTTCCCAGTCCTGCTGGGCGGCACTTGCGTCAGCTTCGGTTTCGCGCTCCACCGCCTCGCGGATCTGCTGCGCCTTCTGATATGGATCGCCCTCCGCCGGTAAAGTCACTTGCAGCTCATCCCACAGCCATTGGCCCGCAGTCGAGAAATTGAAATAGTGCCCCTCGATGGCGAAACTGTTGACGAACGCGACACGGCGGCCTGTCGGGTGGCCGGTGCTGGTCCAATTGCCCATTTCGAGCAGCACGGTTTTCAAAAGGCCGATCTCGATGACCTCTCCGCCGACGCCGTTGATCTCGACCCAATCGCCCACACGGATTCCGTTTTTACCCATCAACGCAAACCATCCAAAAAAGGCGACGATGAAGTCCTTCAAGACGATAGTGAGCCCGGCGGTCGTCAGGCCGATGATCGTCGACATTTGCGTGGGTGGGCCGAAGATGATCAGCAGAATCAGTGACGCGCCAATCAACTGCACCGCGATGGTAGCCATCACACGCATTTGATGCAGACGCTTGCGCTCGGCCTGACGATTAAAGGCGTGGCGAACGGCGCGGTCGATCAGGATGACTGCAAGCAAGATTGCAAACACCGCGGCCAGCGATCGGAGCAGCAAGTGCAAAACGCCGCGGCGTCGTGCATCCACGGCTGAGCCCCAGTTTTTGTAAACCTCAGCGAGTCCCTGGCTGTCTTGAATCCGTTTGTCGAGCTCGGAGAGTATCTTGGCTTCATCCGATAAACGGTGCAGCCGGAGCACGGTGGACGCCGTGTCTTCGACAGGCGGCTCGCCGGACGAAGGTGAGTCAGCGGATGGCCCGGCGGTCGAGACAGGTCCGTGATTCTTGAGCTTTTCTAATGTGTCATGAGCGCGTGTTAAAGCAGCGACGTTGGTGGCAGCTTGCTCGCGGGCAATTTCCAGAAGCCGTATGCGGTCGCGCAAAGAGAACCACGACATGAGTTGCCCAGCGAGTGTTACAGGGCTTCCGGCCATGTTGACTTTTGGTTGCTGCGCATCGTGCTGGGCGCCTTCGTGCTCCTGAAGCGCGCGTTCGATTTTTGAGTGCGGGTCGCCTCCCTGCCGCGCCATGTCCTGTTCAGCGTCTTCAAGCTCATCCTCATCCAGGGCGAGCTTCGCCTTTGCCAGCTCCACTTCGTCTGCCGCGGTCTGGTTCGCCGCAGCATCCTTGTTCAACTTGGCGATACGCGCCTGGCCTGCCGTGACTCGCGTCTTGAGTTGACTGATACGTAGCGAAAGCTCCTTCAGAGGACCGGGCACTGGAGTGGTGGCCGCCGCGGCTTCCTGCAGCGCCGAAGCAAAAGCCTGGTCGAGTTCGTGATCGGCGCGACGAAGCGCTTCGCGAGCGAAAGCTCGCTCCTCAGCGGTGTCTGCCTCGGACGCCATCTGGTGCGCGGCTTTCAAAAGCCGTTGATCCACCAGCGAGCTCTCACCACTTGTCGCCGAGTTCTTCGATGCCGTGCGGTTCGAGCCTTCGTCGCGCGTGATGTACCATCCCAACACCCAAACCAGCAGGAGCAGCGCAACGATCGCCGGTAGAAGATAACGCTTCACCCTTTCAAGATACCGCCGCGGACGGCTCCGTCAGAGTCACGGCTCTGCTATCGAGCCGCCGGTGAGCAAGCCCCGCGACATTTGAAGTGCAGGCATGAATGCCTACTCCACTGAGCTGCAGGCACCACGAGTGGAATAGGCATTCATGCCTGTGGTTCTCGGATTTTCAAGAAGCTCCTATTGCTCATCTCTTGCAGTCGCTATAATCATTGAAATCGGGAGGCGGCCATGTCGAAGTCGCACTTTAGCGTCATTCCGGCGTTGCTGCTGGTTACGGCAGCCAACGCGGAGTTGTTCCAGGCAATTCGGAATGACGATCTGGCATTCATTCGCCATAACCTTTCCAAAACACAGGTAGACGCGCGTGACAACCGCGGGGCGACGCCTCTGATGCACGCCGCCGCTTTCGGCAGCGTCGAGTCGATGAAATTGCTCCTAGATGCGGGCGTGGATGTGAATGTTAAAAACGACTTCGGCGCCACGGCGCTGCTGTGGTGCGCGCGCGACGGCGAGAAAGCCCGGCTCCTGATCGAGCATGGCGCCGACGTGAACGCGCGGTCGAAACAAGGGCGCACTCCGCTGATGCTGGCAAGCATGCGGCAAGGTGGTTCGGACGTCGTCGCGCTGCTGCTCTCGAAAGGCGCGGCAGTGAATGTCACGGATACAAGGGGAGAAACGGCGCTAGGCCTGGCGGCCGCGTACGGCGATATCGACACCGTCAAGCTACTCCTCGCTAACAAAGCCGATCTGCACGCGAGGAATCAGAAAGGCGAGACTCCGGCGCTCGCAGCATCCAATCGCACCCAGCCGGAAATACTGCGCCTCCTGATCCAAAAAGGGGCAGCCGTCGATGTAGCTACGAATTGGTACACGACTGTGCGGAACGGGCAGATCCAGTTATTGCAGCTCACGGCGCTGCATCATGCCGCCCAGTCGGACTCCCCGGAGATGGTCCGGGATTTGCTCCGCGCCGGCGCAAACGTCAATGCTCTCGACAGCCGCGGTTTCGGGCCTTTGATCTTCGCGATCGCGGAGGAACAGCAGAACCCTGAAATCGTGCGGATATTGATAGCCGCCGGAGCTGATGTGAATGCTCGTGACAAGAGCGGAGAGACTCCCCTCGATTGGGCCGAAAAGTTTGGGCATCCGGAAGTGATTGCGGCTTTAAGAAAAGCGGGCGCGTGCAACGGCGTGGCCTACTCTCCGCCCGTAAAGCCGGAGGCGCCTCGGCCGGACGTCAAACTGGCGCTTGCCCGCAGCACGGATCTCCTCCAGAAATCCAGCGCCGAGTTTTTCAAGAACAGCGGCTGCGTGGGCTGCCATCATCAGCCCATGGCGTCGCGCGCACAGCGTTTGGCGAAAGCCGCCGGGATTGCTGTCGACGCTGAGGCCGCACGCGAGCAGATGCTTCAACTTCGGTCGCAATGGGCAGCGTCGCAGGAAGAATTCCTGCAGGCGTTGAATCCCGGCGGCGGCGCCAACCGGCTGGGTGAAAATTTGCTTGGACTGGAGGCTGCGGGGTATCCCGCCGATATCATTACGGATTCGGCGGTCGTGGATTTTGCCCAATTCCAGGCGGCGGACGGATGCTGGCCGGGCGGCGAGGCCCACACGCGGCCACCGATTACCGAGGGCGAAATCGGTTCGACGGCGCGGGCCATTCGCGCCTTGCAGGTCTATTCGATTCCGGCGCGAAAAAAGGAGTTCGACGAGCGAATCGTACACGCCAGGGTATGGCTCACGCAGGCAAAGCCGGTGACTACGGACGATCTCGCCATGCGTTTACTGGGACTCTGGTGGGCCGGCGCGGACAAAGCCCAGGTGCAGAAATCCGCCCGCATGTTGGAGGCGCTGCAACGCGACGATGGCGGCTGGAGCGGCACGCCTTACCTCAAGAGCGACGCTTACGCGACGGGCGAAGCCCTGCATGCGCTGCATGAATCCAGGTCGCTAACAGTTACGGACCCGGCATTCCGCCGCGGCGTAGATTACCTGCTGGCGACGCAGTATCCGGATGGATCGTGGTACGTGCGCAGCCGCGCCATGAAATTCCAGCCCTATTTCGAAAGCGGTTTTCCCTACGGCCACGACCAGTGGATTTCAGCCGCGGCCACGGCGTGGGCCTCCATGGCACTCTCCGCGGCCGTCGAGCCACAGGCGACAGTGGCTCGCGAGTTTTGAAGAGTCTTCGGACCCGCCAAGAGCGTCGGCTTGCGGACGTGGGCGTCCGCCCCACTTTCCAAACCGTTATCTTCCCACCACCCCCGCCATCGGGCTGCTGGCGCTGGCGTACAAGCGTTTCGGCATGCGGCCGGATTCGTAAGCCAGTCGGCCCCCTTCCACACCTAATCTCATTGCGCGGGCCATTTTCTCGGAATCCTCGGCCTCGGCGATGGCGGTATTCATGAGCACACCGTCCGCGCCGAGTTCCATCGCGATGGCTGCATCGGAAGCGGTACCGACGCCGGCGTCAACGATGAGCGGAACCGTCGTGATACTTTCCCGCAAAATCCGGAGGTTGGCTTCGTTTTGAATGCCCAGGCCCGAACCGATGGGCGCGGCCAGCGGCATCACGGCAGCGGCGCCGGCATCCACCAGCTTACGGGCGTTCACCACGTCGTCATTGGTATAGGGCAGCACGATGAACCCCTCCTTCACCAGTACGCGCGTGGCCTCGAGCAGGCCCTCATTATCGGGGAAGAGCGTCTTCTGATCACCGATTACTTCGAGCTTGACCCAGTTGGAAAGACCTACCTCTCGTGCCAGCCGTGCGGTGCGAACGGCGTCATCGGCGGTGTAGCAGGCGGCGGTGTTTGGAAGAATGAAGAATTTAGTGCGATCAATGTAATCGAGCAGCGACTCTTTGGATTTATCCGCCAGGTTCACGCGGCGCACCGCAACCGTTACCATATCGGCGCCCGAGGCGGCGTGGCAGCGGGCCATTTCCTGGAAGCTGCGATATTTACCGGTGCCAACAATCAGACGCGAACGGAATTCGCGCCCGGCAATAATCAGGTTATCGGCCATAGACTTATTCTAGTCCCGGCTCATCCAATGCGCCGCGGAAGGGATTGAAGTCGGTTGAGCGGTCGAAGGTGTCCACGCCTTCGCGGCGCTTCAGGAAATTAACAATGGCGTAGGTTAGGGGCGTGGCCAGCGCTTCATAAACGACTTTGAACAGATATCCCGAAAGAATAAGTTTGGCGATCACCCTTAGCGGTTCTGTTCCGCCGAACGCGAGTGTCATGACGATGACTGTGTCCACAGCCTGGCCCACCACCGTCGAGCCGACGGTGCGCGTCCACAGGTGCTTGCCGCCAGTCCAGACTTTCATCTTCGCCATTACGAAAGAGTTCGCAAACTCTCCACACCAATAGGCAATCAGGCTCGCCGCCACCATCCGCGGCACGAATTCGAATACCGTCCGAAATGCCTCTTGACCATGCCACTCCGGAGCGGGCGGAAGCCACACCGTAAACAGACCCATTAAGGACAGCAGCGCGGAAGCGAGGAAGCCGATCCAGATGGCCCGGCGGGAGGCTGCATAACCATACACCTCCGTGAACACGTCGCCGAAAATGTAAGTGATGGGAAACAGCACCTGCGCGCCACTCACGCGGAACGGGCCGATTGCGGAGATCTTTTGGCCGACCAGGTTCGAGATCAGCAAAAGTACCACAAAGACGTGAACCAGAAGATCGTAGTAACGAAACTGGCGGGACTTCATCCGGCCGTTTCGGCTTCCCATTTGATGCTGTGGTCGGACGTGACAGCAAGAGTCTCGGCCGGCGAATCGATGTGGAAGTAGGACCATGGCCCTGGAATCCAGGGATAGCGCTCGATAACAGATTCATTGATTTCCACGCCCAAGCCCGGCTTTCGCGGCACGATCAAATCGCCATGGTCGATCTCGAGGGGCTCTTTGAGAATGTCCGCGGCAAGCGGAAACGGGTACATGCCGGCGCTTATTTCGCTCGAATAACACGGATATTCCAGCCACTCCACCACCATTTCCGGCCAGCAGATACCGAGGTGCGCGGCGGCAAGCACCTCGAGCGCGGTGCCCCAGCTATGAAAAGCGAACTTCAAGCCTTCGTGCGCAACTTCGCTAAACAGGCGCCGGGCCATGGAGAATCCCCCCTGGCAGCACACGTCCATCTGGACGTAATCCACGCATTGCGTCAGCACCAGATCGAGATAACGCAGTTCGTTGGGCTCGTGCTCACCGCTTGCGATGGGCAGGTAATCCTTGTCCCTCAGTGTGCGATAAGCATCATGATCGTCAGGCGGCAGCGGCTCTTCGAGCCAGGCCACGCGATAGCCAGCCATTTCTTTGGCAAGCCGCTCGACGGTCGGGAGATCGTAACTGCGATCGCCCATGCGCCACCATGTGTGCGCATCCACCATGAGGTCGAAGTCGGGACCCACGGCCTTGCGCATGAGCCGGACCGTTTCCAGGTCCTTGTCCGGTCCGAGAGCCGACCGCATTTTATACGCGCGAAAGCCCAAATCCGCAATCGCGGCAGCTTCTTCCGCATACTTTTCGGGTGGCATATACATGCCCGCGCTGCCGTAAAGGCGGATGCGATCGCGCACCCGGCCGCCGACCGTCTCCGAAAGCGGCACTCCCAGCGCCTTCGACAGCAGATCGTACAGCGCAACCTCGACCGCGCAGTACACTTTGGCCGCATCCGGATTCTGACCGGGGCCATCCAAAAACTGGACTCGCAGAGCGTCGGGATCGGCGAGCGTGCGGCCCTGCAGAAAGGGAGCCACAGTTGTTTCGATGATATTGTGCGCGCGCTCGCTTCCGGGCCCAGGGGCATAGCCGATGAGGCCGTTATCGGCTGCGACGCGCACCAACATGGCGTCGCGTTTCAATATCGTCCGCTCGCCTCCGTAAAACGGAAGCTTCAGCGGTTGAGCAAAGGGATACGACAGAAGAAATGAGCGAACGCCAGAGATCTTCATTCAAATAAGTGGTGTTGCCGTACGTTTCATCAGGCCGTAACCGTATCCCACACACTAGAGGCTTGAGATTTTCGGCCGGTGCACCCAGAATAACAAAAGTGCCCAAAAAGATCGCGGTCACATATGACGAGCTGAAGAAGGCCGAACCCTATGCAGAAGCGCTGCGTCTGGTCGGCCTGGAACCCGTGCTCCTCTCGGCAGAGAACGAATGGTCACTCGAAGGCCTGGACGGCTTGCTCCTAACCGGCGGCTGTGACTTGGATCCGTGGCGCTATGGTCAGGAGCCCGCCCCGGAAACCGAGAAGCCAAATCCATCTCGCGACCGCATGGAGATCGGGCTTCTGGGCGAAGCTCTCGATCGCGATCTGCCTGTGCTTGGTATTTGCCGCGGTTTCCAGTTGTTCAACGTGTATCACGGGGGCACATTGATCCAGCATCTGGCAGGCGATCCACACCGCACCAAAGAGAGGCCCGCGGATCCATCGCAGCCGCTGCACAAGATCACCGTAGTGCCGGAATCCCGGCTGGCCGCCATTTTTGGCGATGGCCAGCACGCGGTGAACTCCCGGCACCACCAGGCGGTTGACCGCTTAGGCACGCGCGTGAGTGTTTCGGCAAGGTCAGTGGGAGATGGAATCGTGGAAGGACTGGAACGCCCCGACAAAGCTTTTGCCGTGGCGGTACAGTGGCATCCCGAAGATCAGGTCCGGAATGACGCAACGCAGTTGAAGCTCTTCCGCGCATTAGCGGATGCCGCGGAGAAGCGCGGAGCCTGATCGCACACCGGCGGTCCAGCGGTTTTGAGATCAGGGAGGCCACGAGAATGCCTGAACGCCCCACGGAGCAACATCGTATCGGACGCATCGGCTGGCTACGCGCGGCCGTATTGGGTGCGAACGATGGCATCCTTTCGACAGCCAGTCTCGTGGTCGGAGTTGCCACTGCGCATGCCACTCACAGCAACGTTTTGGTAGCGGGCGTCGCAGGCCTGGTGGCAGGCGCGATGTCGATGGCCGCCGGTGAGTACGTGTCCGTCCATTCACAGGCAGACACCGAGCAAGCCGAACTCGACCTTGAGCGCTCGGAACTCGCAAAAGATGACAGAGGCGAGCATAAGGAGTTGACGGCCATCTACATCGCTCGTGGACTTGAACCTGCGCTTGCGAAAAAGGTCGCCGATCAGTTGATGGCCTATGACGCGCTAGGCGCGCATGCCCGCGACGAACTTGGCATCTCCGACATTCTCGCGGCACGTCCGCTGCAGGCGGCACTGGCCTCGGCCGCCAGCTTTGCTGTGGGAGGGGCGATGCCTCTATTGGTAACCGCAATAGGCCCGAGGTCGGCTCTCATCCCGTTCGTCTCTGGAACGTCACTGGTGTTCCTCACACTTCTGGGCGCGTTGGCCGCACGCGCG
>Ga0070681_10006342_pt1 | contig 11502 bp, 8 predicted proteins | sample KBSC83BmetaG_FD_65650 | JGI IMG/M metagenome (GOLD analysis project Ga0070681, IMG submission 65650) | Corn rhizosphere microbial communities from Kellogg Biological Station, Michigan, USA - KBS C8-3B metaG | ecosystem: Host-associated > Plants > Roots > Rhizosphere | place: USA: Michigan...
ACGATCGACCAGCCAGCGGTGGGATGGCGGCTGGTGCTGCCGAACGCACTATATGGGCGGTTGCGTGCCCATACCGGATCTTCCTTCGAATACTCGGCAGTGAACTGCACCGAACCACGGTCGCTGTGCGCGCCCATGGTCATGCTGTAGGTCTGCTTGTCACCGTCGCCCTGGTCGTACTGGCCGACGTAGCCACTGGCTTCGGCGCCGTCGAAATCCCGGCGCGTGATGAGGTTGACCACGCCCGCGATCGCATCGGAACCATAGATCGCGGAGGCGCCGTCCTTCAGCACTTCAACACGGTCGATCGCCGAGATCGGCACCTGCGACAGATCCTGCAGGCCGTCGGTGGTCGTGCCGAGGCGCTTGCCGTTGAGCAATACCAACGTACGGTTGGCACCAAGGTTACGCAGATCGACGTAATAGCCGCCCACGTTCTCGCCGGAAGCCAGGACCGAGGCACGACTGATCGGCGGCGAACCAGCTTCAGGCAGATTCTGCAAAATGTCAGCCACCGAGTTGAAGCCCTGACGCTGGATGGCGGCGCGATCGAGCACGACGATCGGCTGCGCCGTTTCAAAATCGACGCTGCGGATGCGCGTACCGGTCACCGTGACAGCTTGCAGGGTCTTGGCTTGCTCCGGGGCAGCTTGGTCGGCACCGGCCGGAGCGTCCTGCGCAAACGCGCTACCGGCCAGCGCAAATGCACCAACCGCCAAGGCGGTGTGCACTGCGGTCGTAAGTTTGTTCGTGAGCAACTTCATATGGGACCTCTCCACCTTTTTTGGTTACTTGACCAATCAACCCCTCCAGTCGCGAAACCTGTTGAACCGCGATTGGGGGACGTTTGAAAGCGGCCCGGGCACTACAAGCGACGTTCCGTGGCAGTCACATCGGTCAGCAGGAAATTGCGGGCGCTGGTTGGACGTTATCGAAAAGATCAGCAAAGCGCAACGATTCCATAACGTTTTCGTCGGGCGGCATGCGCAGGGAGAACGGACGCCGGACGCACTGGCCAAAATCACGGGTAGCTCCGGCAAACCTGGCCCAGCTCGATCACTCTGCGCGGTGTGGTCCATCCCGCGCGGCCCGATCGTTGTGCGGCGCGCCTTGGGCCGCCCTGAACACCGGGTCCCATGCGGTAAATCCACGCCGCCTCCCGCCCCCCCGCATCAGGTGGATGAAGTGCGCCGAATCGCCGGACCCCAAGATCCTGCGACATAACGCCGCAAGTGGTTTGGATTCCCTGCAACAAGTTGGGTCAGGGCGAAATTCGCGCCGCTTGCACGGAATCAAGCCGCGCCGATGCACACGCCAATGGCTGTGCGTGGCAGGTCAACATTGGCACAGACAAGTGGAGTCGTCCGTGTTGCCTTCGCCGAACAGCAACTGGCAACTTTCGGCGTGACCCGTGCTTGCGCGCTCACGCTCATCCGGCGGCCCACGGGGCCTTGCCCGGTCCCCGCAACGGCTCAGAAACCGTAGTTGAGAAAGCCGCCATCCACCGCCAAGACTTGGCCCGTGATGTAACTGGCCGCGGGCAGACACAAAAAGGTCACCGCCGCGGCCACTTCTTCCGGTTCACCAATGCGCTTGAGCGGCGTGCGCTCCAGGACCTCGTCCAGGTAATCAGCGTCCGCCAGCGCCGGCTCGGAACGTTGGGTGCGGATGTACCACGGTGCCACCGCGTTGACGCGGATGCCATCCACCGCCCATTCGGCGGCAAGATTGCGGGTGAGCTGATGCAGCGCGGCCTTGCTCATGCCATACGCCGAACCGGTGCGCACATGTGTGATACCGGCCACCGACCCTACATTGACGATCGCCGCGTGCGCGTGCTGCACCAACTGCGGATGCGCGAGCCGGCACATCTCGAAAGCGCTGAACAGGTTCTGCTCGAAGATGCCGCGCACGTCATCTTCGGCGTAATCCAGCGTGGCGGCGGGCTGGTTGCCGCCGACGTTGTTGACCAAGAGTGACAATGGCGTACCCAGGTCGTTGATCCAGTCGAACACCGCCAGACGCTCTTCGGCCTCGGTCAGATCGGCGCCAAACGCCAGGATCTGACCCGGGCTGAAATCGTCGGCCAGCTCCACGCGCACCTGTTCAAGCCGATCTGCATCGCGCGCTACCAGCAACAAGTTGGCCCCAAGCGATGCCAACTCACGTGCCGTGGCGTAACCAATCCCCCGGCTGGCGCCAGTAACCAGAGCGGTGTGACCGTGCAGCTGCCAAGCGTCGATGCGGCTGTTCATGCACCGAGCTTAAGCCCGAACGCCACCATGCGCATAGCTGAGCGGTGGCAGTCACCTTCCATGGCGCCCTTGCAAGGGGACCCCAGCCGTACGCATGGCGGGAACGGCGGCAGCCTACCCTGGTCCCTGGCCTTCCTGTGAGGCGGACACTGCCCACTGCTCTGCGTGGCGCCAAAAGCCAAAAGCCAGCGGGCACTGTCACCTACACAGCACAGCGCTCAGCGGATCACCAGTCGGGCCGGCACACAGCACTTCGCACCTGCGCTGACCGCGAGACCAGCTCCGGCCTCACCAGACCGCACAGCACTGGTGGTTCGGGCAACAGACGCCTGGGTATTGGCGGCTGCACAATCAGCGACTTGCCGGGTCTGGTGTGGCGCCGCACACTGCCAGCTACCGGACTGCAGGTGAGACGCTCATGAAATGTCTGTCGCTGTTGTTGTGTCTGTGTGCCCTTGGGGCTTGCACGGCCAAACCACCGCCGGCCGAGCGGAAACCACCGACGCCGATCAGCACCCCATTCGACACCTTACGCGCCACCGAGCAGCGCGCGCGCGATGTGCAGCAAGTGGTGGACAAGGCAGCCGCGCAGCAGCGCCAGCAGATCGACGCTGCATCGCAGTAACCGACGCTACTGGGGCAGTGGCGTCACCAGCATCAACGCGGACCGCACAAACAATCGGCATAGATGTTCGGCGTGCCCGCGCGCGCGGTGCGCAACCATTGCAACTGCGGCACCAGCCCCGGCACTTGGGCAACCCAGCCGGGCAGGCGCAGGCCCCACGCACGCAGCACATGCACGCTGACATTCTGGTTGAGATTGATCACCATGCGCTCGAATGCACCCAGCGGTGCCTCGTGGTAACGCACCGGGTAATCCTTGCCCAACTTGGCCAGCTTGGCGGCATATGCAGTCGCCGCCTGCAGATTGCCCAGCTGATCGACCAAACCACGCTCCAGCGCTTGTTGCCCGGTCCACACCCGCCCTTGGGCTATCGCATCAATCTTGGCAAAACTCTGTCCGCGCGCCTTGGCTACCTTGCCGACGAAATCACGGTAACCCTTGTTGATGGTGGCCTGGATCAGTGCACCCACATTCGGATCGAGCGGGCGGGTAACGTCAAATGCGCCAGCCATCGGCCCGGTGGCGATGCCATCGCTGCGGATGCCTAGCTTGGCCAGCGTGTCTGGCACCGTGTAGAACAGGCCGAAAATGCCGATGGACCCGGTGATGGTGTTCGGCTCGGCGAAGATGCGATTGGCGTCCATCGAGATCCAGTAGCCCCCGCTGGCCGCCACGTCGCCCATCGACACGACCACTGGAATACCCGCGGCCCGGGTCAGTGCCACTTCGCGGCGGATCTGCTCGGCGGCGTACACTTCGCCACCCGGTGAATTGACGCGCAGCACCAGCGCCCTGGTCTTGCGATCCTCACGTGCGGTGCGGATCAACTGGGCAGTGGATTCGCCGCCAATCGCACCTGGCGCCTGCTTGCCGGCGCTGATCTCGCCTTCGGCAACCACCACGGTCACACCGGGTGCAAACGGGTCAACGGCTTTCCTCTGGCGCGCGACATACTGCGCCAGGTTCACTTGCCGGAAGTTGTGTCCCTTCCTGTCTGCCGGCACGCCAGCGGCGCGCATCATGGCAATCAACTCGGCCCGCGTCGCCACGCCGTCAGCCAGGTGTTCGTTGATGGCCAGTTGGGCCAGATCACCCTGCGTGCTGGCGATGTGTTGCGGCAAATTGTCGATATCGTCGCGCAGCACTGCCGGATCAAGCTTGCGCAGCTTGCCGACCTCCGTCAGGTAGGTATCCCACAGTCCACCCATCCAGAAGCTGTCGGCCTGTTTGGATTCATCCGAGGCGTGATCGAGGATGTATGGCTCGGCTGCGCTCTTGAACTCACCCACGCGGAACAGGTGCACATCGACGCCAAGCTTGCCCAGCAGATCCTTGTAGAACAGCCGGTAGTTGGCCAGCCCGGTAAGCAGCACGCCACCTTGCGGATCAAGCAGCAGGCGATCGGCATGGGCGGCCAGGTAATACTGGCCCTGGTCCAGATTCACCGCCCAGGCAATCACCGGTTTGCCGGCATCGCGGAAGCGATCCAGCGCGGCACCCACCTCGCGCAACGCGGCGAACCCGCCACCGCGCAAATCACCGGGCAGCAGCAGAATGCGGGTAATGCGGCTGTCCGTGGCAGCCGCATCGATGGCGCCAATCAGATCGCGCAGCTGCACCTGCCTGGGTTCTTCGCCGGACAAGCTGGTCAGTGCACGCTGCACCGGATCGATGCTGTATTGCTCGACCAGTTCGCCCTGTGGCTTGAGCACCAGCACGCTGTCGCTTTGCACCACGCGTTCGCTGCGGCTGCCGATGATACCGGCGGTCAGCAGCAGCAACACCACGAACAGCACACTGAAAAACACCAGGTTGATGATCACCAGCCGGGTGACATTGAGACCGTGTCCCAACCCGCGCAAAAACCCGGAAAAGCCGCGCCGACGTGGTGGGAGAGGTGGTGTCATGCGGCAACGTCCAGAGTGATTGGGGTCAAGCGTACCCGGTCTTGGCCGATGCGGTCATCGGCAGCGCCCGCCAACGCTGCTTCCACGCGCTGCGCCAGAACCGCGTAAACAGCATGACCGCCGCCACCGACAGGCCGGCAATCAAACCCATCCACATGCCACGCGCGCCCATGCCATGGTGGAACGCCAGCCACCAGCCCACCGGCATGCCGACGATCCAGTACGCAAACAGCGTGATCGCCATCGGCACGCGCGTGTCCTTCAGGCCGCGCAACGCACCATTGGACGCCACCTGGATACCGTCGGAAAACTGGAACAGACCCGCCAGCATGATCAACTGCGCGGCAAGCGTGATGACTGCTGGATCACGCGTATACAGCGCCGCGATGAAGTGCGGCAGGCTGAGCATCAAGCCCGCAGAAACCAATTGCGTCACCAGCGTCAAGCCGATGCCGCAGAAACCGGCGTAACGCACGCCGCGTTCGTCGCCGCGCCCCACCGCATTGCCGACCCGGACCGTGATTGCCATCGCCAACCCAAGCGGAATCATGAAGAACAGCGAGGCGATGTTGATCGCCACCTGATGACTGGCAATCACCTCCTCACCCAGCGTGCTGATGATCAACGCCGCAGCCACGAACAGGCCGGCTTCCGCCAGCAACGTCACCGCCATCGGCAAGCCGATATGCACCAGTGCGCCAATACGGCGCAGATCCGGCCACTCGAAGCGATCAAACAAGCGGAGCCCGCGATAGTTGCGATGGCGCCACACATAGATGCCGAACCCGGCCGCCTCCATCCACAACGCCAGTGCCGTGGCCATGCCGCAACCGTGCGCGCCCTGCGGGGGAATCCCGAGCTTGCCAAACATCAGCACATAACCAAGCGGCACGAGCACCAGCAAGCCGCCGAGACTGAAATACATCGACGGCCGCGTCAGTGACAGCCCTTCCGACAGGCCACGCAGGGCGAAATAACTGGTGAGTGCCGGCGCGCCCCAACTGATGGCAAACAGAAAACGCTGCACATCGTGCCGCAGGCTTGGGGTCACCCCAATCAGGTCGATCAACGGCGCAGCGTGGCGCACCGCAAACCACAGCACCACCCCCATACCCAGCGCCAGCCACAACGCCTGGCGAAACACCGCACCCACCTCCGGGCGCCGCCCGGCACCATCGAGTTGCGCGACCGAAGGCGGCACGGCCATCATCATGCCAATGCCGGTAACGATGGCCAGTGACCAGATGCTGGCACCCACCGCCACCGCGCCCAGCACATGCGCGCTGACATGCCCGGCCAGCACGGCATCGACCACATTGCTGCCCATCGCCGCCAGTTGCGCACAGATCAGGGGCAGCGCAAGGCGCACGGTGGCGCCCACTTCATGGACGAAGCGCACGTGCTCGGGATGGCGGAAATTCATGGGGCTGCAGCAGACTCCGGAGCCGGTCATTCTACCTGAGCACCGGTTCTCGTCTGCGCGGAGTGACGTCGTCGTCGAGTCTGGTGGATCGCCAACCGGCCAGGATCGGAGTGGACCGACCGTCTACGCGGACGCCGTGCAGCTGCACCGCATCGGGCTGCGATGTCACGGCGCAAGGCTCCCAACCGCTCGCCTGGAGTCCGGGTGCATCCGCCAACCGTCGCTCCGCAAGACTTTGGAGCGGGCCACGCAGGCACTCAAACAGGCCGCATGGAACTGCGTTTTGCACAGCACCAATGGTCTGTCAAGCGGTATGCCAGCGCCCTGTCGAGGCGATGAATACAGGCTGAGCGATATTTGCAAGTGTTTGAAAATCAAAACTTTATTGGTGTGACGAAAACATCATCAAGCCGTCGCGAAGCGCGCCACAGCGGGCTTTGCAGGCTGCCATCCTCGTTACATCCACAGACTTATCCACAGCTACTGTGGATAAGCGCAAAACCCGACCAAACTGAGCCACTTACTCGGCACTTCTCGACTTCCGGACAACAGCGGCCCGACGCCGGCACTGCACCGCGACAACGACGGCAACAGCGAGAAAGCAGGGGCGGGTACACTGACTGATCACGAGGTATGCATGCCTGTCGTCCTGCGCGTTGCCCTGCCAGTACCCCTGCCGCACCCGTTCGACTATCTGCCGCCGGCCAGCGGCACGGCCAGCGTGGGGGCGCGTATCGTGGTGCCGTTCGGTCGTGGCCACCTGGTCGGCGTCGTCGTGGCGATCAATGCCGAGGCCACTGTTGCCGGTCACCGCTTGAAACAGGCGCTGCGTTTGCCCGATCCCGCTGCGCTGCTTGATGCCGAACTGATGCAGACGCTGGCGTGGGCCGCCGATTACTGGCTCTGCGCCGTGGGTGAGGTCTATGCCAACGCGTTGCCACTGGCGTTGCGCGGGACACGCCCGCTGCCGTCAATCGGCGAGGAATACTGGACCCTCAGCAACGCCGGGCGCAGTGCGCTGGACACCGGCAGTCGACGCGGTGGGAGCCGCGCATTGCTCGCAGTATTGGGGTCGGGTGCGCTCAGCGCACGTGAGTTGACCATTCGTCTACCCGCCTGGCGGGCTGCGGCGCGTCGCCTGGCGGCCGCCGGTCTGGTCGAACGCAGCGAACAACCCGCGCTCCACCACCCGTTGCCGGCCACATCCGCGCCCATCTTGAGCGACGAGCAGGACCACGCAGTCGCGGCGATCAGCGCCAGCCTGGGTCAGTACCAGCCGTTCTTGCTGGACGGTGTCACCGGCAGCGGCAAGACCGAGGTGTATCTGGCGCTGATTGAACAAGTACTGGCGCGCGGTCAACAAGCGCTGTTGCTGGTGCCGGAAATCGGGCTGGCGCCACAGACCGTGGCGCGCCTGCGCGCACGCCTTGGGGTGCGCGTGGAAGTGCTGCATTCCAACCTGGCTGAAGGTGATCGGGCGCGTGCGTGGTTGCGGGCACGGGTCGGCACCGCGTCAGTGATTCTGGGTACGCGCTCGGCGGTGTTCACACCGCTGCCGCACGCCGGGCTGATCATCGTCGATGAAGAACACGACAGCGCCTACAAGCAACAGGATGGGTTTCGTTATCACGCTCGCGACCTTGCGCTGGTGCGGGCCCGCGCGCTGGGGGTGCCCGTGGTGCTTGGCTCGGGCACGCCGTCACTCGAATCGCTGGCGAACGTCGAGGCTGGCCGCTACCGCAGCCTGCATTTGCGTGCGCGCCCCGGCGCGCTGCGACCGCCGCAAGTGCAGATCATCGACATGCGCGCGCAACGCCTGCAACACGGCATGTCCCCCGCGCTGCTGACTGCTGTGGCCGACACGCTGGGACGTGGCGAGCAGGCGCTGGTGTTTCGCAATCGCCGCGGCTACGCGCCCGTGCTGTTGTGTCACGGCTGCGGCTGGCACGCGGATTGTCCGCGCTGCGAGCACCCGCTGACCCTGCACGCCCATGCGCAGCAGCTGGTTTGCCACCATTGCGATTTTCACCGGCGCGCGCCGACCGTATGCCCCAACTGCGGCTCCGCCGAACTTGCCGCGCAAGGTCAGGGCACGGAGCGTCTGGAAGAAGCCCTGCATAACCGCTTCCCGCAGGTACCGATCCTGCGGGTGGACCGCGAAACCACGCAGCATCGCGACGCCTTCGCCCAACTGCTGGCTACTTTGCGTGACGACCAGCCGGCGATCCTGGTGGGCACGCAGATGCTGGCCAAGGGCCACGACCTGCCCAATCTCACGCTGGCCGCCATAGTCAGTGTCGACGAAGGTCTGCACAGCGTGGACTTTCGCGCCAGCGAGCGCCTGGCGCAGCTCGTCGTGCAAGTCGCCGGGCGTGCCGGGCGCGCGCGCAAACCCGGGCTGGTGTTGTTGCAGACCCATCAGCCACAACACCCGCTGCTGCGCAATCTGCTCGCGCAGGGGTACGCCGCCACGGCGCGCGAACTGCTGGCGGAACGGCGGGCGATCCAGCTGCCGCCTTACAGCTACCAGGCGTTGCTGCGCGTCGATGCGGCGCAACGCGCCCATGTGGACACATTTCTCAGCGCAGCCCGCGCCGCGCTGCCGGCAAACGACAACCTGCAAGTTGCCGGGCCGATGGCCGCCCCCATGCCGTTGCGCGCCGGCCGACAGCGCGGCCAGCTGCTGCTGGAAGCGACCCAACGCTCGGCACTGCATGCCGCATTGCGCCCCTGGTGGCTGGAACTGCGCACCTTGCCATCCGCGCGGCGCGTGCGCTGGTCACTGGATGTCGATCCCATCGATCTGTATTGACTGCGCGAGCTGCCGGGCACGCCCTGCAACCGTCTGGCACCAGCGGCGAAACCGGCGATCATGCCGCTACACCATGCCATCGCCCAAGTTGCCATCCGCTGCGGGGCCGGGCACGCAACACCGCCAATGGGTTTGCCCGGAGCGACGCACGACCTTCCGTAGCCCGACCTACCCGCAATCCCGCAGCGGACCGGCTGACCAACCCATGTCGACGGAAACTCCGCAGCAAACCGATCAAGCGGCGCCGGCAGGTATCCCGTCCGGTTTCACGAGCCAGCGCACCGCGAGTATTCCCAACTCGTAGAGAATGCACATCGGGATCGCCAGCATGATCATCGAGGTGATATCCGGCGGCGTGATCAGCGCGGAGATCGCGAACGCTCCGACGATCGCATAGCGTCGACTGCTGCGCAGGCGCGCCACGTCCACGACCCCCATGGCTGCCAGCACCACCACCGCCACCGGTACCTCGAAGCACAGCCCGAACGCAAAGAACATCAACATCACGAAGTCGAGATAGTGCGTGATGTCCGTCATCATCTCCACACCGTTCGGGGTCACCGCGGTAAGGAAGCGGAACGCCGCCGGCAGCACCAGAAAATACGCGAATGCGCAGCCGAGATAGAACAAGACCACCGTAGCGATCAACAACGGTCGCGCCAGCCGTTTTTCCTTCTTGTACAGCCCTGGCCTGACGAATGCCCACAACTGATACAGGATGATCGGCATACAAATGAACAAGGCCGTGTAAATAGCCAATTTCAATGGCGTGATGAACGGACTTGCCACCTCGGTGGCAATCAGATGCGCGCCTTGCGGCAAACGCGCGACCAATGGTGCGGCCAACTCCGAATACAGCCGGTTGGCAAACGGCACCAGGGCAACCAGCACCACGAACACACTGATGGCAGCCTTGAGCAGCCGCGAACGCAGCTCCATCAGGTGCGAGAACAGCCCCTGTTCCAGATCGACCTCGGCGTCGGAATCGGAATCTGGTTCAGACGCTGCCATGTTTCGGCTCCACTGTGGCGCTCGCGGCCGTATCGCCCGGCGTCGGGGAAGTCACGGCACTGGCGAACAAATCGTCGGCAGGCGCGGCCGTTGGCGCGGCCGCAGTCGCCAGCTCTGCTGCCGCGGCATCGGGTTCACGCGCATCCTGCGTGAGCGCAGGTTCATCATGGGCGATCGCCACCGGCACGACAGGATCGTCGGCAGTAACCGTGCGGGCGACATCCTGCACTTGGTTCAGTGTCGCATTCAGCTCCGCTTGCACGGCATCCTTTTGCGCCACCACCTCACGGGCTGCGCGCCGGATTTCTTCCACTTCCAGCTCGCGCTCCACCTCCGCACGCACCGTGTCCCAGCCGCCACGCACGCGTCGGATCAGGGCGCCGGCAGTGCGCGCCACGACAGGAAGTTTCTCCGGGCCCAGCACAATCAACGCGATCAGCGCGAGCACCAGTAACTTCGCGAAGCTGATCTCGATCATCGCCGCGACTTACTTGCTTTGCGTGTGGTCGCGCTGCGTCTGGGTGGTGCTGTCGGCAGCTGGTGGATCGGCCGACAAGACCTCGGGCGCGACCGGTTTGGTGGCCGACGCGTCCGCCTCGTCACCACTCATGCTTTTCTTGAAGCCCCGGATTGCGGCACCGAGATCGGGACCGATTTTTGCCAACCTGCCGGTGCCGAACACGACAACGACCACTACCAACAGAATGACCAGATGCCAAATGCTCATGTCGAACCTCCAAGCGAAAGCGTCGGCACAGCCTGTGCGCTGCACGCAATCAGGTTTCTGTATTAGCGCGAAGTGTACTCTTCGAGCTGATCGCGAAATTTCACCACGGCGGCAGGAACATTGCTCACCCCGCCCTCGAAAATCCGCCGTGGTGTCACGCCTGCACCATACACCACCGCGTTTGCATCATAGTCAATGCGTAGCGCCGAACCATCCAGCGCCACGCCGGCAAACAGGCCACGAGTGCGCGAATAGGAATAAATCTCCGCTTTCAGATTCGCATCCGTGGCTGCCGTGGCGGTCCGCCCCACCGGGCCGGCTGCGGCTGACGCATCCGCACCCAGCGTGAACTTGCCGCGCACGATGGAATCCACCCCGCGCTGGGTACGAAACACCAGTACCACATCCGTGGACGACACCCCCACCTGGAAGCCCACGCTGCCACCGGTCATGGTGATGAAACTGGGGTTGGACCAGGTGCCATCCCGGGTCTTCACCGAGATCAGCCCTTCGCCGCGACGCCCACCAAAGATGAATCCGGCCTTGACCATGTCCGGAATTACCGCGATCGCGCGCGCATCACGCAGCAGATCCTGCGGGATCGACTTGTCCGGCGCCTGCATGATCTCGTTGAGCACGCGTACCGCGTTGTCCGCGCGGACCAGCGGCGGATCCTCGGCGTGCACGGCAACCGCCGGCAACAGCAAAAGCAGGGAACCCAGCAGCAGGTAGTGCAGCGATG
>Ga0070681_10006343_pt1 | contig 11502 bp, 7 predicted proteins | sample KBSC83BmetaG_FD_65650 | JGI IMG/M metagenome (GOLD analysis project Ga0070681, IMG submission 65650) | Corn rhizosphere microbial communities from Kellogg Biological Station, Michigan, USA - KBS C8-3B metaG | ecosystem: Host-associated > Plants > Roots > Rhizosphere | place: USA: Michigan...
TGATCGAGCGGCTCCTGGATGCCGGGGTCAATCCGAATGCGCAACTGAAGCTGTTTCCGCCATTCAGAGCCATCGGCGCCGATCGCGGTGCGGATGAGATGCTGACGATCGGCACGACGCCCTTGATCCGTGCCGCGAAAGCCGGGGATGCCGAGGCGATCCGCCTGCTGCTTGCGCATGGCGCCAGAGCCAACCTGCCGAACAGCCTGGGGATCACGCCGCTGATGGCCGCCGCAGGCCTGGGCTCGAATGAGATCGATACGCGCGGCAAGTACGTGACGCAGCAGGAAGCGGTTGCCTCGATCGAGCTGCTCGTGGCGGCCGGGGCGGATGTGAATGTTGTGGACAACAGAGGCCAGTCGGCGCTGCACGGGGCAGCCTACTGGGGATGGAACGATGTCGTGCGCTGCCTGGTCGCGCACCACGCCGATATCGGTGTGAAGGATGCGCGAGGCTTCACTGCCGTCGATACTGCCCTGGGGAGGTCCGACGGCCATGGCCGTGGCGGCAGCGGCAAAGTGGTCCACGAGGAGACCGCGGCCTTGCTGCAGCAACTCATGGCAGGGACGGCAAAGACCGCAGGCCCGCATCCGGTGACACCGGCGAGCCAGTTGCTTTGATGGCTGCCTGCCGCTGCGGGAAGAAGCGGCAGCCGAATCCGCATCGCCCCAAGGGGCTTCACTTCACGTTGCGGCGGCCGCGACCCTCCTGCCCAGGGCACGTCGCCGCGTCACGGCGAGCGCAAGCCGATCCAGTAGGCGTATGGAGCTCTCCCAGTCGATGCAGCCGTCCGTAATGCTCTGGCCATACACCAGCGGCTGTCCCGGGACCAGGTCCTGGCGCCCCGCGAACAGATGGCTCTCGATCATGACGCCGCCGATGCGGGAATCGCCGGCGTCGATCTGACCTGCGATGTCCTCGATGACGGCGGGCTGATTCTCCGGACGCTTGCTGCTGTTGCCATGGCTCGCGTCGATCATGAGGCTCCGCGTGAGACCCGTCGCGGCGATCGCCTTCCATGCCGCATCGACACTGCGGGCATCGTAGTTGGGAGCCTTACCCCCGCGCAGGATGACATGGCAGTCTGCGTTGCCGGAAGTAGTTGCGATGGCCGTGCGTCCCTGCTTGGTCACTGCCAGGAAATGGTGTGCGTGGCCGGCGGCCTGCACGGCGTCCACGGCAATCTTCACATTGCCGTCAGTCCCGTTCTTGAATCCCACCGGGCAGGACAGTCCCGATGCCAGCTCCCGGTGCACCTGGCTCTCGGTGGTGCGTGCGCCGATGGCGCCCCACGAGACCAGGTCGGCAATGTATTGCGGGGTGATCATGTCCAGGAACTCGCACGCCGCCGGCAGGCCGAGCTCGTTGATATCCAGCAGCAGGCTGCGCGCCAGGCGCAGGCCGCGATTGATCCTGAAGCTCCCATCCAGGTCCGGATCGTTGATCAGTCCCTTCCAGCCCACCGTGGTACGCGGCTTCTCGAAATACACCCGCATGACGATCTCGAGCGAATCGTTCAGCCGTTCGCGCACCTGCACGAGCCGACGGGCGTACTCATTGGCCGCGCCGATGTCATGGATGGAACACGGTCCGATGACCACTGCGAGCCTGTCATCCTGGCCATGCAGAATCCGGTGGAGCGCTTGCCGCGCGCCGGAAACCGTCGAGCAGGCCCGGGCGGAGGGCGTGCGTTCGCGGATCAGCTCTTCGGGAGTGACGAGCTCCCGGATGTCCTGGATACGAAGGTCGTCGGTGCGGATACTCACAGTGGCGCTCCGGATTCTTCAGCCACCGGCGAAAAAAAAACCGCCAGTGGTCTGGCGGTTTTTGGGATTCTTGCTGGTGTCAACGTTCAGCTAGAGTGCAGCCCGCCTGCCGCCAATGAGTCTGGCCAGTAAAAATAGGGAAAGCCGTAGCTGCGGGCGGTGAACATCATGACACAGACAGTAATAGCACAGAATCGATCCGATTCACAGCCAAGCCGCTGCCGAACCGGCAGACGGCGCTGCCCGCCCGGGGCTCGCACCGGCGATGCCTGGCGGCCTGCCCCCAGCGGTAGGATCAACGTCCCAGGTAATCCCGGCCCTCGTGGCAATGAACGGCCAGATCCTCGTGACAATGCTGGCCAGACCCTCAAATGCAAAGTCGGTAAAGTTCAGTGGCTGACAGGGAGCGCATGGCCGAGGTCCTGATCGCGGGTGCGGGTCCGACGGGGCTCGTCCTGGCGGTCTGGCTGACGCGCTTGGGCGTGTCCGTGCGCATCATCGACAAGCTCGCGGAGTCTGGAACCACCTCCCGAGCGCTGGCAGTACAGGCCCGCACCCTCGAGCTCTATCAACAGGTCGGCCTGGCGCGGGCCCTCGTGGACCGCGCGCACAAGTTGCCGGCGGTCAATCTTTGGGTGAGGAATGCATGCGCTGCTCGCATCCCCCTCGAGGCGCTCGGCCACGACCTCAGTCCGTTCGGCTTTGCACTGATATTTCCCCAGGACGAGCACGAGCGGCTGCTCATCGAGCACCTGCGTCACCTGGGCGTGGAAGTCGAGAGGCAGATCGAGCTGCGGGGATTCGAGGATGCCGGCTCTCACATACGTGCGAGGCTGCGTAATGCCGACGGCTTCGAGGAAGTGTGTTCCGTCTCCTACATTGCCGGCTGTGACGGCGCGCGCTCGAGGGTGCGGGAGGTCCTGAACACCGGATTTCCGGGCGGCACGTACGATCATCTCTTCTACGTGGCCGATGTCGAGGCCGGCGGCCCGCCGATGAATGGCGAGCTGCATGTCGACCTCGATGTGGCGGACTTCCTGGCAGTGTTTCCGCTGAAGGAGGCCGGCAGAGCGCGGCTGATCGGGACCGTGCGCGACGAGTCAACTCTGCAAACACCGTCGCTGCGCTTCGAGGACGTCCAGGATCGCGCGATCCGCAACCTGAATGTGCAGGTGAAGCGGGTCAACTGGTTTTCGACCTACCGCGTACATCACCGGGTTGCGCACAGCTTCCGGACCGGACGGGCATTTCTGCTGGGGGACGCGGCGCATATCCACAGCCCCGTCGGCGGCCAGGGAATGAACACGGGCATTGGCGATGCCGTCAATCTTGCCTGGAAACTCGCAGTGGCGCTCAGGAGCGCCTCCGCCGGGTGGATCCTGGACAGCTACGAGCCGGAGCGCATCGCTTTCGCCCGGCGGCTCGTAGCCACGACCGATCGGGTCTTCACGGGGATCATCAGTCCGACGCCGCTCGCCCGGTTCGTACGCACACGCGCCGTGCCCACGCTGGCGCCCTGGTTGCTTCGCCTGCCGATCGTGCGGCGGTTTGTATTCCGGACGGTGTCACAGATCGCAGTGAACTATCGCGGCAGCTCACTGAGCTCGGGAATGGCGGGCAGCGTGTGCGGAGGCGACCGATTGCCTTGGGCGGGCCCCGCCGTGGGAGACGGTGGCGTGGACAACTACGCTTGCCTGGAGTCGCTGGACTGGCAGATCCACGTATACGGTGAGCCTGCCGCAGCGATGGAATCGGTGGCCTTGCGCCACGGGATCGCGTTGCAGGTGTTTCGGTGGCGCCAGCGGATGGCGACGGCGGGCCTGCGGTGCAACGCCGCCTACCTGGTCCGGCCCGACGGCTACGTTGCACTGGCCGACGCGCAAGGCAGCGCTGCCGCCATGGCAGCGTTTCTGGAGCGGAACCAGATCAGCTCGCTCAGGCACAACGCGCGCGCTTGACGCGCGCCGTCAACGGCAGGGCCACCCCGACGTTATTCCAGCCGAGATCGGCCGGAACCGTAGAGCGGACGACTTGCCGGTTGCGGTCGTCCGCAAGTGACGCCCGGAATCGGTACGTCAACGACACCTCAGCTTCAACGGAGAGTGACTTGAAGATCAAATCCAAGATCGCACGTTCACGGGGTGGACGAAGCGCTTTCGCCATGCAGACCGTGCTTTCGGCACTGGCGCTGCCGCTGCTCGCGGCGACACTCTTCCTGGCCCCAGTGTCTCCCGCGCATTCCGCAGTCGGTATCGATATCCGCATTGCCCCGCCGCCCCCGCGCGTGATCGTCGCGCCCCCGCCGAGGCCTGGGTTCGTATGGGCTCCCGGCTATTGGCAATGGGATGGAGCGCGCCATGTATGGGTTGACGGCCGGTGGCTTCCGGCCAGGCCGGGGCGTCACTGGGTGCCCGAGCACTGGGTGGCGCGCCGCGACCACTATCGCTTCGTGCCAGGCCATTGGGCGAGAGGCGCCCGCTGAATGAACCAGTTCACGAACAGTGCGTCCAACTCGTCGAGCGCGCTTGTGAATCCAGCGTGCACCCCCAGCGTGCAGATTGGGAATGAATTGCACCATATACAGTCGTGAGCGTGGCGTTGCGCGGCCGTCCTTCGGTCGCCAGGGGGACGGGACGCCAGGAAGTGAGCTGGCATGTCGATTGCAACACTGGTCATGGGCGCGACCCCCTCCGCGCCGGTATGCGTGGTTCCTCAGAGGTACCAGGCAACGCCGCCAGGCGCAGCGCGTGACCCCCCTCACGATGCCTGCGCCTGGCGGCGGATTCTCTCCCGGGTCGGTCCGCGGCGACACGTGCGCACGGACTTTACAACGCGTACGGTAAAGCGCTCCGCTTGTGGAGTTGGCATGATGAGAAAGACTGGAAATCAATCGACGGATAACGCCCCCCTGGATGCCGGGAAACCGGACGTGACGCATGAGCGCATTCTGCGGCTGCTCGGTATGACACAGCGGCCGCTGAGGTCCGGAGAGCTCGTGGGCGCTCTTGGAATGTTCACATATGAAGTCCGCAGCGCGTGTGCGTGGCTGACCGAGAACGGGTACATCACCAGTACCGTGCGCATCGGCAGGGCGGCGGCTCATTGGGCGCGCACGTTCTGGTCCCTGGCGGACAAGGGGCGGTCATGGGCCCGTGATCAAGGCGCTCTGTTGACGTGATGCTGGCGCCCGCGCTTCTCGCGGGCAGGTCTTACGGTCATGGTAAGCACCGGTGGCCGACCCGCGCGGGCGTCAGTGAGTTGCGCAGGCATCGCGCGTCGGAGGACCGGACCTGCGGCAGCCGCGCGTTCACGGTCAAACACTCGCACGCCAGCTTACTGTGCGCGCAGGAACAAACCGATCGTCAGCGCGATTCCGATCAGGATCACGAGTACGCGCAGCACCCGCTCATTCACCTTCTGAAGCATCAGGCCTCCCAGGATGCCTCCGAGGATGGCTCCTGTGCCGGCGACCAGTGCGGCGAGCCACCGGACCTCCGGAGAGAAGACGAAGATCGCAACGGCTGAGGCGTTCATCACCGCGGCGAGCACGTTCTTGGAAGCGCCCGCCGCCTTCAGGGCAAGACCGGAGGCGGTCAGCGCGGCAAGCATCAGGAACCCGATGCCGCCTCCGAAGTAGCCGCCATAGATGGAGATGCACGACTGTGCCGCGGCGGCGCCATACCGGTTCAGTCTCGGGCCACCCTCGCGCCGTGGTCCGAAACTCCCCCACCCGAAAATGAACGTGGCGAACAGCACGAGCCACGGCACCAGCCGTGCGAAAAAGGAAGGTGGCGTCACGAGCAGCAGCAGCGCGCCAATCACGCCTCCGGCCAGACTGATGATCGCGAGCGCGCGGAAGGAAAGACCGGCAGTCCCGGAGACCCATTTCCTCCCGGTCAGTCCCGTTGCGATCTGCGCCGGGAACAGGGCGATGGTGGAGGTGATGTTGGCCGCGTGGGCGTCCATCCCGGTCAGCATCAGTGAGGGCAGGGTGATGAAGGAGCCGCCGCCGGCCAGGGCGTTCTGCGTGCCGGCCCACAGCGAGGCCAGAATCAGGATCACGTATGTCATGACAAGGAAGAGTCGTCGCTTCCGGGCAGCACGCAATGACAGCGCGCGCGTAGTCTATCCGCGAGTACCGCCGGACTGCGGTAATATTCCCGACGTGGCCGCGGTAAGATTCTCGACGCGGCCGGTTCGGCCGTCGTTCGTGCATGTCGTCGGGGGGCAGATGAAGGTTTTCGCCAGGACTGCTGTTTTTGTAGCGCTGGGCGCGTGCTCCGTGGCGCTTTACGCCCTGGGCGCCGGCATCGCGATGGCAGCCGCGCCCTCCATCGACCATCTGAAGGCGTGCATGTCCGAGCCGGAGGATGCGAAGAGATTGTCGTGCTACGACAGGGAAATGGGCCGTACCGCCGCGAGCGTATCCGCGGACTTTGGCCTGACTCCCGAGCTCCTGCGTCAGAAGCAGGAGAAGTCTGGGATTGCGCCGGAACCGCCGAAGAAGCTCTCGGCGGCCGTGACGAACATCGTCACCCGTAACACCGGCCGGCTCCTCGTGACGCTGGACAATGGACAGGTCTGGGAGCAGCAGGAGGATTTCAACTTCCTGGTCAAAGCGGGTGATGTCATCACCATCAAGCCTGGCGCGCTGGGCTCGCTCTGGATGGAGCTGCCTTCGCACCGCAGCAAGACGCGCGTCAAACGAGTCAGATAGGATTCCACCAGGAGCGCTCCCGCGATCTGTGGGTGGCCGCGAGCGCAGCCTTTGCGGTTTGACCGGGGGCGCAGGGCGGACGCCTGCCGCGATGCAGCAGCGCTCCCGGTTAACTGGAATTAATGTTCCGGCAACCTGTCGTAAAGCCGCCCGACGGTATCGTCCACACCGGGCCTACCTCGGCATGATGCCCTCGTGATGCACACTCTTGCGTTCGCTGTGCTGCTGACTTTGGCGATTCCCGCGTCAGTACTCTGCTTACGTGCGCTTACCCGCACGGCGGTGCGCTGCGGCATTCGCGCGTCGGTGCGGCGCGTCCTTCGCGCCGGTTGTGCGGCGGCGTTCCTGGCCGGCGGCGCCACTGCATGCACGGTAGGGCCGTTCTACCACAAGCCTGACATCCGCACGCCCGGCAACTGGCGAGCGCCGGATCCGATAGTCGGAGCGCCCGCTCCGGGTCCGGGCGCGGCCGCCGCCCCTGCGACAGGGGCGGCGACCCCGGCGGCAGCAGGCGCCGCCGTTCCAGCAGAAGCCGCGACGCTGGCGCCGGAGTGGCCCTCCAGCCAATGGTGGCATGGGTTCAATTCGCGACCGCTCGATGACCTGATCCTGCAAGCGCAGAAGGCAAACGATGACCTCGCGGCCGCGGTCGCGCGCGTACGCGAGGCGGACGCGCAGGTGCGGATCGCCGGTGCGCCGCTGTTCCCCACGCTGGACGTGGCGGGCGGTGCGACCCGGGAGCGGCAACGGCCGACGAATCCGGCCGCAGGTGTGCAGCCGACCACCTTCAACGTGTTCAACGCGCAGCTCGGGGCGAGCTACGAGCTGGATTTCTGGGGGAAGAACCTGGCGACGCGCCGCTCGGCGAGTTTCGCGGCGCAGGCGAGCCGTTACGACCGCGCCACGGTCGAGCTGACCGTGATGACCAGCGTAGCGGTGACCTACTTCCAGGCGATGGAGAGTCACGACCGGCTCGAGGTCGCGCAGCAGGATCTGGCCACCGCGCAGGAGATCCTGAAGGATCTGAAAACCGAGCTCTCGGTCGGCATCGTCAATGCCGTGGATGTGGCGCAGCAGGAGACGGCGGTTGCCGTGCTGAACGCCTCCATTCCTCCCCTGCAGCAGCAGTTCCGCCAGTCGGTGAATGCACTGGCGGTGCTGGTCGGGCGGGCTCCCCAGGACCTGGAGTTCCCGGGGGGCCGGCTGACGGATCTGGCCGTGCCGCAGGTGCGGCCCGGACTCCCCTCGGAATTGCTCGCACGGCGGCCCGACGTCGCCGAGTCGGAGGCGCAACTGAAGGCCGCCAACGCCGACATCCAGGCTGCCCGCGCTGCCTTCTTTCCGAGCATCGACCTGACCGCCGATGGCGGGTTTGCCAGCGCGGCGCTCTCGACACTCATCGAGCCCGCGAGCCGTGTATTCGCCCTGACGGGGCAGATCGCGCAGCAGATCTTCGCCGGGGGCGCCATCAGCGGGCGGTACAAACTGGCGAAGGCGCGCGATTCGGAGCTGCTGGCGGACTACCACAAAGCGGTCATCTCGGCTCTGAGCGATGTCGAGAACGCGCTGGTGGGCTTGCGGCAGACGGCGGACCAGGTCCAGCGCCAGGAGGTGGCCGTGGCCGCGGCACGCCGGGCTTACGAGATGACGCAGCAACAGCTGCACGCGGGAACGGTCAATGTCCTGACGGTACTGAATACCCAGAGTGCGCTGTTCAGCGCTCAGGACACGCTCGTACAGGTCAGGTTCGCTCATTTGAGTGCGCTCGTGCGGCTCTACAGCGCCCTGGGGGGCGGCTGGCAGCGGACGAATGTCGGATGAAGGGGTTACGTTGAACAGGGTCGAAAGCCGTTTTGGTGACTGGATCGTCCGCAACCGCGTCCGTGCAACGCTGTTCGGCGTGGGAATCGTGCTGATCCTCCTGCTGGGATTCCACTGGCTGCCGGGGACGCGCAGCGATGCGGCGGACCGCGAGGGGAAAGGTGCGCCGGAAGCGGTCGCTGTCGAGGCACAGGTCGTCTCGCGCAGGGATGTGCCTATCAGCATCGAAGGCCTCGGGACCGTGCAGGCGTTCAATACCGTGAACGTGACCTCGCGCGTCGACGGCGCCCTGCAGAAGCTCGGCTTCGTCGAAGGTCAGATGGTGCACCGGGGAGAGCTGCTGGCGCAGATCGATCCGCGGCCCTTCCAGGCTGCGCTGTCCCAAGCCGAAGCATCGAAGGCAAAGGACCAGGCGCAGCTCGAGAGCGCGAAGCAGGATCTTGCCCGCTACCAGCTGCTCGCGCCGCAGAACCTCACCAGCCAGCAGGTGCTGGATGCGCAGAAGGCGACCGTGGCGGCACTGCAGGCACAGATCAAGGCAGACCAGGCGAATATCGATAGCGCGCGCACGCAACTGGAGTACTCGCGGATCACCTCGCCGATCGACGGGCGCACCGGGATTCGTAAAGTCGACGTCGGCAACAACGTACGCGCCTCCGATACGACGGGCATCGTGGTGGTCACGCAGGTGCAACCCATCACAGTGATCTTCACGCTTCCGGAGGAGGCGCTCCCGGAAGTCAACAAGGCCATGGCTGCAGGCGCGGTGCCGGTTGCGGCGGTCTCACGCGATGGAGCCACGGAGCTGGATCGGGGCGCCGTGCAGCTGGTCGACAACCAGATCGACACCTCGACGGGCACGATCCGTCTCAAGGCCGTGTTTCCCAACAAGCAGAACGCGCTCTGGCCGGGCCAGTACATCAACGCCCGTGTATTGCTGCGCACGCAGCGCAACGCGCTCACGATGCCGTCGACTGCGCTGCAGCGGGGTCCGGACGGACTGTTTGCCTATGTCGTGAAGCCGGACTCCACGGTCGAGGTCCGTCCGCTGCATATCGGTCAGGACAATGGCACGATCGTCGTGGTGAACAGCGGATTGCGCGATGGCGATCGGGTCGCGACGTCGAATCAGTACCGCCTCGAGCCGGGCGCACACGTGCGGATCGTAAAACCTGCAGCAGCCTCGACGGAGGTCGCTTCCGCCGCATCCAGCGCAATCGCGCAGAACGCAACGGGCCCGCTGCCGTGAGCATCTCCGAGCCCTTCATCCGCCGGCCGATCGCGACTTCGCTGCTGATGGCCGGCATCCTGCTGGTAGGGCTGGTCGCTTTCCCGCTGTTGCCGGTGGCCCCGCTGCCGCAAATCGATTTTCCGACCATCCAGGTCACGGCCAAGTTGCCAGGCGCCGACCCGGAGACCATGGCCTCCGCGGTCGCGACGCCGCTCGAATACCAGTTCGCCGCCATTCCCGGCGTGTCCGAGCTCACCTCGAGCAGCGTGCTCGGCATGTCGCAGATCGTCGTGCAGTTCGATCTCAACCGGAACATCGACGCCGCTGCACAGGACATCCAGTCGGCGATCGATGCCGCCGGCGGGCAGCTGCCGAAGGACCTGCCTTCGCCGCCGTCGATCAAGAAGGTGAACCCGGCGGATTCGCCGATCCTGATCCTGTCCGTGCACTCCGATGTCCTGCCGCTCACCGAGGTGGACGATTTCGCGGAGAACGTGCTGGCTCAGCAGATCTCGCGCATTCCCGGCGTCGCCCAGGTCGCGCTCGGCGGACAGCAGAAGCCCGCGGTGCGGGTGCAGGTCGATCCCGCGCGCATTGCCGCTCTCGGCATACAGCTCGAGGACATCGCCAGCGTCATTTCCACCGCCAGCGTCGATACGCCGAAGGGATCCATCAACGGGGAACGCCACAGCTTCGCCATCTACGACAACGATCAGCTCCTGAAGGCGGCGCCCTGGAACGACGTCATCGTCGCATACAAGAACGGTGCGCCGGTGCGCATCCGCGACATCGGCGTGGCCGTCGATGGCCCCGAGAACAACCAGATGCTGTCGCGGCAGAACGGCCACTCCGGCATCCTGCTGCAGATCTTCAAGCAGGCCGGTGCCAACGTCATCGACACGGTCGACAAGGTCAACGAGCTGCTGCCGCACGCGATGGCCTCCGTTCCTCCGTCCATCAAGCTCGACACCGTGATCGATCGCACGACCACCATCAATGCCTCCGTCGATGATGTGGAGTTCACCCTCCTGCTGACCATCGCGCTGGTTGTCATGGTGATCTTCCTCTTCCTGCGCAACCTGTGGGCTACGGTCATTCCCGGGGTTACCGTGCCGCTGGCGCTGTTCGGCACCGCGGCGATCATGTACCTGGTGGGCTACACGCTCGACAACCTGTCGCTGATGGCCCTGACGATTGCCGTCGGCTTCGTGGTCGACGACGCCATCGTGATGCTGGAGAACATCTACCGGCACATCGAGGCGGGGCTCACACCGATGGAAGCCGCCCTGAAGGGATCGCGGGAGATCGGCTTTACCATCATGTCGATGAGCACTGCCCTGGTGGCGGTCTTCATTCCGCTGCTGCTGATGGGCGGCATCGTCGGCAGGCTGTTCCGCGAGTTCGCGATCACCGTCACCATGACGATCGCCGTGTCCGCCTTCGTGTCCCTGACGCTGTCGCCGATGATGTGCTCGCTGTTCCTGAAGAGCGAGAAGCGCGCACGGCACGGCAGGCTTTACCTGTTCATCGAGAAGGGCTTCGACAAGCTGTTCGCGGGATACACGCGGGGCCTCGATTGGGTGCTTCAGCACCAGCGGATCACGCTGACGGTGTTCCTGGTTACACTCGCCACCACCGTCGTGCTCTACATCATGGAGCCGAAGGGGTTCTTTCCGCAGCAGGACACGGGAATTCTCGCCGGCGTTTCGGATACTTCGCAGGACGCATCGTTCGGCGCGTCGGTGGACCTGCAGCGCCGGATCATTGACGTGGTGGATAAGGATCCGGCCGTGGCGAGCTGGGCGACATTCGTAGGCGGCAGCCGGCCGGTGAACGACGGGTTCGTGATCGTCGGACTGAAGCCGCGCAGCGAGCGCACCGCGAGCGCCGACGAGGTCATCAACCGGCTGCGCCCGAAGATCGCCCAGGTGCAGGGCGGGACGCTGTTCCTGCAGGCCCAGCAGGAT
>Ga0070681_10006349_pt1 | contig 11491 bp, 9 predicted proteins | sample KBSC83BmetaG_FD_65650 | JGI IMG/M metagenome (GOLD analysis project Ga0070681, IMG submission 65650) | Corn rhizosphere microbial communities from Kellogg Biological Station, Michigan, USA - KBS C8-3B metaG | ecosystem: Host-associated > Plants > Roots > Rhizosphere | place: USA: Michigan...
TACATTTTCGCCGACGCAAAGGAAAACGAAGACATGATCGCAAAACTGCTCGAAAGCGGCTGGGTCGAGACCGTTTACGAAGATGAAGAGGCTCGGCTCTTGAAGATACGCGATCAGAAAGGCGCTGCGCCGTCCGATACTCTCGACGAAGCTCCGCCGACGGCCGAAGAGGAAAAGCAGCTTGACGAGGAAGAAAAAGCGGCAAATAATGCCCGTGACAACTCGGCCAACGACGAAGAGAACGACAACGACGAGAACTAAAAGGCAGAACAGGCTGTCGTATAAAGCCGTACATCAAATATGACGGAAAAGGAAAGCCCAGACGAACCGACAACAATGACCCTGGCTGAGCTTCGCGAACAGCAGCCGAACGCGCGTCGGGTATTTATCGACCCGTCATCGCCGACGGTGAGCTCGATATTTCGCTTTGTCGCGATCACGCTGCTTTTGCTTTTTGTGGCGGGGTTTGTGCAGACGCTGCTGGTGTCACTCACTTATCTGTTTTTTCTGCTGGTTCTCTCGATCTTCTTCGCATACCTGATCGATCCGCTGGTGCGCGTCATCCAAAAGCCGTTTGAGCTGTCAAAATTCGGCAAATTAATGCCGCGTCCGGTAGCGATAATTTTTGCGTATATTGTCGTTTTCACGGCGCTCGGCGTAGGCATCGCGAATGTCGCACCGCGTGTCGTCGAACAGGCCAAAGAGCTCGGCAACAACCTTCCGGCGTATGGCTCGACCATCCGGCAGCGTTCGGCGGAACTAAACCGGCGTTTCGACCGGCTCAGGATTCCCGATGAGGTTCAGACTAAAATTAACGATCGCATCACAACAGTCGGCGAAGAGCTAACATCAACCGTCGGCAATTTTCTGATCAACCTCGTGACATATCTTCCGTGGCTGATCCTGATCCCGATACTCGCCTTTTTCTTTCTAAAAGATGTTAATCTTTTTCGCTTGTCGATTCTGAGAATGTTCCCGGCCGGGCGATGGCGGCTGCGGGCGGAATCGGTGATGTCCGACGTGAACGGAACGCTTGCCGCATACACGCGTGCTCAGTTGATTTCCTGCTTTTTGATCGCGACACTCTGCACCATTGGATTTTATGCAGTAGGGCTGAAATATGCGTTGCTGTTCGGGATATTGGCGGGGATCTTCGAATTCGTTCCGCTGATCGGCCCGCTGACAATAGGAATTATCGTTACGCTCGCTGCGACATTTTCGGACGATCCGTGGAAGGGCCTGCATGTCGCGATATTTTTGGTTTTGCTGCGATTGGTCCAGGATTATTTTCTGTATCCGCGAATTGTTCGCGGCGGCATTCATCTTCATCCGCTTGCCGTAATTTTATCCGTACTCGCGGGCGAGCAGGTAGCGGGAATTCCCGGCGTGTTTCTTTCCATTCCAATCGTTGCGATCCTTACTGTTTTGTATAAACATATTTTGGAACACACCGGAAGAAAGGGATTGTTTTCCGGCTGGCTCGAGCCCGAAGAAGTCGTAGTTGAGGAGAATGCCTAAAATATGTCGCCAACCGCGTGGCTGATAATTTTCTTTTTTATCCTGCTTTTTTTGTGTCTTCTGGTGTACGTTCTGGTCGTTAAGGCGTATTACTGGGGCGACAAAAAAGAGCCGCCGACAAAGAAAAAGCGTTAGAGCATTTTTAAGAATGCATCTTCGTTGTCGATCTCGATTTCAATGCTCGAAACAAAACAGGGAAGTCTGAAATCTGTTTTGTCCAGCTTCACCGCGTCCTTGCCCGTCGTGATCAAAACTTCGGCGCCTGCGGCACTGGTCTCATTTTCAATCGCTTCAATGTCCGTTTGTGAATAAACATGATGGTCGCGAAATGCTCTGGTACCGCGTAGATCGAATCGATCGCCTATGGTTCTGAAAAAATCCGCCGGATTGCCAAGACCACAGAATGCGAACACTTTTTCCGTGCGTAAAAGTTCTTTACCCTCGCCGCCGTTCTGAAAATCCTGCAGCGATACGATCCGGTCGAGCCGTGTTCGACAATTAAAGATCGGCGCCGGTGTTAGTGTTGAAATTCGTTGATGCAGTTCGTCAAGGTCCTCGGCCAGATTCGCACGGGTGAGCACTACGGTGTCGGCACGTCGCAGATTTTCGAGCGGCTCGCGCAAAATGCCCGCCGGCAGCATTTTGCTATTGCCGAACGGGTTCGCAGCGTCGATGCAGACAACATCGAGATCGCGTTTTGCCCGCCTGTGCTGAAACCCGTCGTCAAGAATGAACGCGGTTACGCCAAATTTGTTCTTAGCCCATTTTGCAGCTGCAGCCCGGTCGGCATCAGCGACAATGATCGCCTTGTTACGAAGCATTCTGGCAAGTTCGAGCGGCTCATCACCGGATATCATCGCATCAGTTCCATCAGAAACGACGATCCTTTTTTTCGGATTCTTTCGCCCGTAACCGCGCGTGAGAATGCAGACCTTTTCGCCGCGCTCTGCCAGGACACTTGCGATGTATGCAACAAGCGGTGTCTTGCCCGTACCGCCGGTAGTTATGTTGCCGACGCTGATCGTTTTCGCCCCGAACGCGAACGATTTGAGCGTGCCCTTATCGTAAAGCGTATTACGAAGGTTCGCGATCTTGCCGTAAATCTTGCCAAAAGGTGTCAGGTGGGTCATTTGCAGAGCCCGCGCAGGGGCGAAATGTAAACGTCGGATGCGCGGACTTTCGCATAACCGCGCTCGGCGACTGAGACTGCCTAAAGCTCAAGAAAATTTTGCAGCAGTTTTTTACCCTCATCCGTCAGGATCGATTCTGGATGGAACTGCACGCCTTCGATCTTTTTCGTCCGATGGCGAAGTCCCATTATCAGGCCGTCGGGCGATTCGGCTGAGATTTCGAGGCAGTCGGGCAAGCCCTCGCGTTCAACGATCAGCGAGTGATACCGTCCGGCTTTGAACGTTTCGGACAATCCCGAAAATATCGTTTTTCCGTCGTGGTGAATTTCGACCGGCTTTCCGTGAACCGGTTCGGGCGCGCGGGCGACCTTGCCACCGAAATGCTGCCCGATCGCCTGATGACCAAGACAGACGCCGAGGATCGGTACCGAATCGGAAAAGCGGTCGATTACTTCAAGAGTTATGCCGGCAGCATCAGGCGTGCCCGGGCCCGGCGATAAAAGAATCTTTTCGGGTTGTAAATCCTGTTCGATCTGGTCTGCTGTTACTTCGTCGTTGCGAACGACCTTCATTTCTGCACCAAGTTCGCCCAGGTACTGAACGAGGTTGTAGGTGAACGAATCGTAATTGTCTATAACTAAAAGCATATTTCAAGAAATAATTACCAATTTATTAATTATGAATTAATAATTATTTTTGGGCTAGCTCAAACTCGTACCCAATAACCATTGGCCGCCGTCCACAACCAGTGTCACGCCGTTGATATAACTCGCCGCGTCGGAGCATAAAAACAGCGCGGCGTTTTCGATGTCCGCTATTCTTCCAAAACGCCCCAGCGGTATCTTTTTCGTGATCTTTTCTTTCAGCGGTTCAGGCAGCAGGCGTTTCATGCCCTCAGTGTCTTCGATCGGGCCCGGAGCGATGCCGTTTACGCGAATGCCATGGCGGCCCCACTCAACGGACAAATTTCGCGTGATCGCGTCGACACCGGCCTTTGCGGCGGAAACGTGAATCTGCATTGGCGTCGCGAGATAATGCAGCGTTGCAGAAATGTTCAAGATCTGTCCCTGTGATCTTTTTAGTTCATCAAACGCGGCGCGGCAAACGTTGAACGTGCCTTTTGTGTCGATATCCACCACGGTCCCAAAACCGTTCGCCGAAAGCTCATTTGCCGAGCACAAAAAGTTTCCAGCGGCTCCGTTCACCACTATATCGATCTTGCCGAGTTTTTCGACGGTTTCGGCGATGGCGTTCTGAACAGCCTCGTAATCGCGAACGTCGCTTGCGACGGCGTGACATTTGCCGCCGTTTTCGGTGATAAGCTGCTGCATCGGTATCAGGTTCTCAATTTTGCGGCTTGTTATTGCGACCTGTGCTCCGTGTTCGGCAAATGCTCGCGCAACGCCGCCTGTTATTCCGGTGCCGCCGCCTGTTACAAAAGCGACTTTACCCTGTAAAATATTTTCTACGAAAAGTTTGTCCGCCATGAAAGGGAATGTTACCACAATGACTGCTTGCGCAAGGATCGTCTATATCTGGTTGTTCGTCGTCGTTGCGTTTGCAAGTTTCTCATGCAAGCCGAAGCCGACGGACCTTCGCAAAATGGTTCCGGCTGATTCGCTCGCTTTTTTGGAGACGAAGGACCTTGCAAAGGTTCTCAATGAGGTTGCAGACAGTAAGGCGTTTCAGCAAGTTGTTAAGAATAGGCCTGATTTTTCGCCTTTGCAGGATGTTCAGTTGGCCGTAGCCGTTACCGGTTTCGAAACGTCCGAAAAACAGTTGACGGAAGAAAATTCGATCCTGCATTTTCGTCCGCATTTTGTCGCGATCGCCGCAACACACGCATGGAATTGGCAGGCACGCGATTTTACCGAAAACAAACTTGGCGAGTTTATCAATGATATTTACGGCGGCGACGTCGAACTGGAGTCCGGCGACAAAAATGGCGGCACATTTTACACATGGACGGCGAAGGACGGGCGAAAGGCATTTGCTTTTGTTCAGAACAGCCTGATCTTCTTCGGAAATGACGAATCGGCGATCGAAAAATGTCTTGCGGTCGAACGCGGCGAAGGCGATAACATTTTGAAGGCCCGAAATTTCGCCGATGATGCCGGGAATGTACTTGCGTCTGGGTTTTTATCGACAGACGGCGTTTCGCAGATCGCAAATCTTATAGGAGTTTCGACGGCAATGTCCGCCGGAGAAAACGAAGATGTAAAAGGTTTTATCGCACAGGTGATTCCGCCGATCCTGCGTGGCTCTATCAAGGAGATCTCGTGGACAGCGACAAAGGGCGAGCAGGGAATCGAGGACCGTCTGACGATCGCGACCGATCCGCAAGCTTCGACGGTTTTTAACGAAACGCTGGTTCCTGCCGGAGGCGACAGCGAGGCCTTGATCCAGTATGTTCCGGTCGACGCGTTTTCAGCGACACGATACGATCTTAAAGACGCCCAGATCGCATGGCGGAGCGTTTTATTGGTTGCACAGAAATACAGTGATCCGCTCGGAGCGAGAATTTTGAGCGAGTTTTCCGGCAGCCTGTTCGCTCCGTACGGTATCGCAAATCCGGAACTTTTCCTGAGCGGCGTTGCTTCAAATATCGTTACTTCAAAGATCGATCCCGAAGGCGAAAAACCGGTCGTGATCGCAGCGATCAAGGACGCCGAAAAAGTCAAAAAATCCCTGGTTGCCGAATTAAGACCTCAAAAAGACGCGGAGAACACGTGGAAATCGGAGGATGGCGAACTGGCCGCCGTTATTGCCGATAACGTAATAATCACCGGCGATTCAGAAGCGGTCGCGAAAGCGCTCGACGCAAAACAGAGCGGCAACAACATCAGCAAGAGTGACGCTTACAGATCGTTCATGGACAGCAAGGCCGCCGCAACCACGACTGGACGGGATGCGGAAATCGCTGGCAAGATCGCGGAGGTTTTGGCTGAGAAAAGATCGGACGACGCGGAAGCCGCGACGATCTATTTGACCGAAACCCGGTTTAACCAAAACGGCATCGAACGCCGAACGGTGTCGGATTTCGGGTTGATAGGCTCGATAATCGAACAATTAGGCGCTGACCAATAATTTTGGAAACACCATTGTTTCAGCCACGGAAAACACGGAACAAGATTCTGAATTTCCGTCCTTTTTGTGCGTTCCGTGGTTAAGATCAAACTGTCTGTGCCGAAAGCACGCGATTATTTTTTCCTGGCGTTTCGTTTTAACCGTCGCACGCTTCTTTCGATCCACCGCTCGGCTTCCTCAAAATACAGAAATTTCCTTTCGTCGAGCCGAAAAGCCGGCGTATGGTTATACCGACGGCCGTTGACATGTCTTGTCGGGTGCGCGATGTGTAGCATTTCGTGAAAGACGATGTACTCGACGACGAAAGCCGGCACGCTCGCATCGTCCAATGACTTGCTGACCACTACTGTATCGTGCGTCGCGTCGTGGTGGCCGAGGATCCGATAGGTCTTTCGCGCCGACCATGTCAACACGGGTTTTGGCAGCGCGTCGCGAAAATATCTGCGGTTTAACGAACCGAAGATCTCATCCAGATCGTAAACGTCACCCTTTGAGGAGGTTATGACCTTGCGCCCGCGTGTTCGCTTCGTTTCGGTCGCCCGATCGCGTATTTCCGCGGTTTTTATGTAATCGGAATAAGCATCGCGGGCTGCGACAGGTACTTTTTTCCTGAACAATTTTGCGACGAGAATATACGCCAAACCGCGATGTGCACTTAGCGGCATATCGTGGCAGATCTCGGCAAGCCGCACAAAAACCTGCCCGTTACGTACGCGTATCGTATGATTAATGCCCACATACGGGTAATACGAGACGTCTATCGCCGGTGTTTTCCGTTTCGGGCCGAAGATCTGAAAGGCTTCGGCATATAGTTCTTTGAGGTTTTCAAATGATTCTGACATTAAGGTGTTTATCAGGGTTTAACGAATAATCCTTGACAGGTTTATCAATAAAATGTTACTTAATTTAAAGGGAAAAGCATATTGCCCGCGCGTATGCTTGAACCTCCCAGTGAAAACATGCCGCTCCGCGATCCAAACCCAACGATCGAGAAAAGGTCGAACTTTCCCGATTCTCGCGGGCAGGTGATTCTCTCGGCTATCATCAGCGAACACTTCGTCACAGGTGAACCGGTCGGTTCAAAAGCCCTTGCGGAAAAATTTGCCAATGCTTCGGGGTTAAGCTCGGCGACTATTCGCAATGTAATGGGCGATCTCGAGGAACTCGGTTTACTCGAACAGCCGCACACCTCGGCCGGACGGGTTCCAACGGACAAAGGGTACAGGTTTTACGTTGATAATCTGCTCGGCGTTCTCAGCATTTCAAACGACGATCTTTACCGCATAGGCGAGGAATTCGGTTTGAAGGCAAGCGAATTCGTCGAGACGCCCGACAGGCTGATGGAACGTACCTCGCAGCTGCTCTCTGCTCTTTCAAATAATGTTGGCATTGTGGTTTCTCCTTCGCTTGCAAGCGACCGCCTGCAGCATATCGAATTTGTCAATCTCTCGGACAATCGCGTCCTGGTCGTGCTCGTTTCACATCCGAATATTGTTCATAACAAAATAATACGGCTGAATGCGGCGTTTTCCAGGGACGAACTCGAGCGAACGGCAAACTTTTTGAATGCCGAGTATGCCGGTAAAAGCCTTTCCGAGATTCGCGCGGAAATTCTCAAATTGATGCACGAGGAAAAGGCCCTGTTTGACAAGATACTGCAGACCGCAGTGATACTCTGCTCGCAGAGTATCGAGGATGAAGAGGACCGTCTCGGCGAAGTTTTTGTCGAGGGAGCCTCGAACATCCTGACAAAAAGCGATTTTGCCGATCTCGAACGCCTGCGTGAGCTGCTTCGCACGATCGGTGAAAAAACAAGGCTTGTGCAAATACTGAACGAATGCATTGCAAAGGAAAGCTCGGTGAGCGGAAACGTCCAGGTTTTTATCGGACGGGAAAACCGCACGCCGTCGTTCAGCAATTGCACGCTCATTTCTGCACCGTACCGGGTCGGCGACGGCTCGGCGATCGGCACATTGAGCGTTCTGGGCCCAACGCGTATCGAGTACAGCCGTATGATCTCGATCGTCAGCTACGTCGCCAAAACCCTCGAAAAAATGATGTCGCAGGACGTCTCGAATAACTAACCGTGCGGCCGCCTCAGGCCAATAATTTAATGACATCCGAACAGGAAAAATTTCAGGGAATCGAGTTTCCGGACGACGCCGATGATATGGATTCGGTACCGGTCGATGATTTTATCCGCGAGCTCGAAGCCAAGGAAAAAGATCTTCACATAACTGCCGATCTTTCGATAGAGATCGCCGAAGCCGATTTTGACGATCAGAATATTCCGGACTTTTTGCAGGCCGACCTTGCTGCCGATCAGCCGACTGAGCCGGTTAAAGCGTCCGCTGATAATTCGCTTCAAGAGGAAATTCGCAGCCTCAAGGTCCGCGTGACCGAGGCGGAAGCCGCGCGTCTGGCCGTGATGGAAAAAGCCCAGCAGCGCGTGCGCGATTTTGAAAATCTCAAGAACCGCACCGAGCGCGAACGTCAGGAAACGTTCAGCAACCAGATGTGCAATCTCGCAACCGAGATGCTGCCGGTACTCGACAACCTCAACCGCGCTCTCGATTTTGCGTCGGAGATCCCGGAACAGAAATCTAACGAATTCCAGCATTTCTTTGACGGCATCGTGCTTGTTAATCAACAACTCAACGAGATATTTGCCGGAATGGGCGTCGTTCCGATCGCCTCCATAGGCGAACGATTCGACCCGCACTTTCACGAGGCCGTCGCCACCGACGACACGACCGATCTCCCGCAAAACACGGTCACGACCGAATTGCTCCGTGGTTACCGTATTGGCAGCAAGGTGATCCGCCACTCGATGGTAAAAGTCGCCGCAGCCTCTCAAACTCCTAAAGACGAATAGCAGGGCCGCTCTTCCACCTTCACGAAAACTCAACAGGAAATAAAACTATATGGGTAAAGTAATCGGAATCGATCTTGGCACGACCAACTGCTGCGTCTCCGTCCTCGAAGGCGGCGCGGTACAGATAATCTCAAACAAAGAAGGCGGTCGAACGATGCCGTCCGTCGTTGGCTTCACAGACAAAGACGAGCGGCTGGTCGGCCAGATCGCAAAACGCCAGGCCGTCACTAATCCGGCGAACACCGTCTATGCCGTAAAGCGCCTGATAGGCCGCAAATACAAGGCGCCCGAAGTCGAAAAAATGCGCGAAAACGTGCCGTTCGAGATCGTGCCTTCGTCCAACGAGGATGCCCACATCCGCGTGCTCGACCGTGTTTACAGCCCGCCTGAAATTTCGGCTATTGTTCTGCAGCGTCTCAAAGCCGCTGCCGAAGAATTTCTCGGCGAACCGGTCACCGAGGCGATCATCACCGTCCCCGCATATTTTGACGACATGCAGCGTCAGGCAACACGCGACGCCGGAAAGATCGCCGGCCTCGAGGTCGAACGCATTATAAATGAGCCGACGGCTGCTGCGCTCGCATATGGTTTTGGCAAAAACAAGAATGAAAAGGTCGCGGTTTATGACCTTGGCGGCGGCACGTTCGACATCTCGATACTCGAGATAAACGACGGAGTTTTCGAGGTTCTTTCGACATCGGGCAACACATTCCTGGGCGGTGAGGATTTCGACCAGCGGCTTATTAACTGGCTTGTCGAAGATTTCAAAGCCGCGAACGAGATCGATCTTAAGACCGACCGGCTCGCGCTCCAGCGTCTCAAGGAAGCTGCCGAGCGTGCAAAATGCGAGCTTTCGACCGTTAACGAAACCACGATCAATCTGCCGTTCATCGCGGCTGATGCGACGGGGCCCAAGCACATCAACACGGTTCTGACCCGTGAAAAATTCGAAGAGCTCGTTCAGGACCTTGTCGAATCCTCGGTCGATCCGTGCCAAAAGGCGCTGTGGGACGCAAAGCTGCAGCCGTCCGACGTCGACAAAGTGATCCTTGTGGGTGGGCAGACGCGCTCGCCGATCATCGCCCGAACAGTTGCCGAGGTTTTTGGCAAAGAGCCGTCGGCTGAGATCAATCCGGATGAGGTCGTCGCGATGGGAGCGGCCATTCAGGGCGGCGTGCTGACAGGCGACGTCAAGGACATCGTTTTGCTGGACGTTCTACCCCTCAGTCTCGGCCTTGAAACCCGCGGCGGTCTGTTTGTAAAACTCATCCCGAGAAACGCGACGATTCCGCTCAAAAACACGATGACGTTCACGACCGTCGTGGACAATCAGCAGACGGTCGAGATCCACATTTTGCAGGGCGAACGCGAAATCTCGAAGGAAAACCGGAGCCTCGCGCGGTTCGAGCTTGTCGGCATAGAACCCGCTCCGCGCGGCGTGCCGCAGATCGACGTTACGTTCGAGATAGACGCGAACGGTATCGTCAGCGTTTCGGCACGGGATAAAAATACAGGCCAGGAACAGGCAATGCAGATCACGGCGTCCTCGGGCCTCGCACCGGACGAGATCGACCGTCTAATCCGCGAAGCCGAAGAGTCGGTCGAAAAAGATAAAGAAACGCGCGGCATCATTCTTCAGAAGAACCGTCTCGAATCCTTGCTGACAAGCACTCGCCGTGCGATGAGTGAGATCGGCGGATCGTTCACACCCGAGCAGATGCAAACGATCAATCGCGTTCTGAACGATGCGGAAGGCTACCTGACCTCCGACAAACCCGCCGACATCCAGGCCGCGATGATCAAGGTCGAAGAAATGGCCGCAAAGATCACGGAAGCAATGCTCAGCATGGCGTAAACGGTTGCGGAGTGCGGATTCGTCTGATTTCCGGCTAACGGCTGACAGCTAATAGCTGACGGCTGATTTTTGTAAACCGTTGATTTCGGTCTTACCTAGTATTCCCACGCAATACTTGAGAAAAATTTCAAGATATCGCAAAATATAGTTTGGCGTCAGTTCAATACTTTGGGCTGACGCCTTGTCAATGGTAGGTGACAATACCGACCACTGATCACTGCTGTTTATGGCTAAACGCGATTATTACGAGATCTTAGGTGTTACGCGGACGGCGACAGATGCCGAGATAAAGCGGGCGTATCGCACGCTCGCCGTCAAGCATCACCCGGACAAGAACCCGGGCGACGAGCACGCTGAAGAGAGATTCAAAGAGGCCGCAGAGGCGTATTCGGTTCTTTCCGACGCCCAAAAACGTGCGGCTTACGACCGCTTCGGGCATCAGGGCGTAGGCGCGGGCGCATCCGGTTTCGATCCCGGATTTACCAATTTCGAAGACATTTTCGATCTGTTCGGATTTGGCGACATGTTCGGCCAGCGCTCGGGACGTCGGACGTCGGTGCAGCGCGGGGCCGACCTGCGTTACGACCTCGAGATCTCGCTCGAAGACGCCGCAGCCGGCAAGGACGAAAAACTTCGCATTCCACGTCTCGAACAGTGTGAAACCTGCGGTGGTTCTGGTGCGGAGAAAGGCACTCATCCCGAAACCTGCATAGCGTGCGGAGGCCGCGGCCAGACACAGTATAAACAAGGCTTTTTCAGCGTAATGCGGACTTGCCCGAACTGCGGCGGGAAGGGCACGATCATCAAAAATCCCTGCAAGAAATGCCACGGCAGCGGACGCGTCGAAAAGGAAAAAACGCTTGAGATCAAGATACCGGCCGGCGTTGAAACAGGTTCGCGCCTGCGCGTCGGCGGCGAAGGCGAAGCCGGCGTTGGCGGAGGCCCTTCGGGCGATCTCTACGTCGTGATCCACGTCGCCGAGCACGAAAACTTTGAGCGGCAGGGAGCCAATCTTTACTCCGCCGT
>Ga0070681_10006351_pt1 | contig 11489 bp, 9 predicted proteins | sample KBSC83BmetaG_FD_65650 | JGI IMG/M metagenome (GOLD analysis project Ga0070681, IMG submission 65650) | Corn rhizosphere microbial communities from Kellogg Biological Station, Michigan, USA - KBS C8-3B metaG | ecosystem: Host-associated > Plants > Roots > Rhizosphere | place: USA: Michigan...
CGCGCCTGCCGGGCCTGCACAACCGGCAGAACGCCGCCGCCGCCTATGCCGCCGTCCGTCACATCGGCGTCGCCCGCGACGTCGCCGCCGCCGCTCTCCATTCCTTCCCGGGCCTGGCACACCGCCAGGAGCTCGTCGCGACGATCGAAGGGGTTCGTTACGTCAATGATTCCAAAGCCACCAACGCCGATGCGGCCGCCAAAGCGCTGGCCTGCTACGAAAATATCTACTGGATCGCCGGCGGGCTGGCCAAGGAAGGCGGCATCGAGCCGCTTTCCCCGTACTACAAGCGCATCCGACACGCCTTCCTCATCGGCGAAGCGGCGCCCGCTTTCGCCCATACCCTCGGAAGCCAGGTTCCTCATAGCCGCTGCGGCGAGCTGGCGGCGGCAGTGACGGCGGCGCACGACCTCGCCATGCGCGAGCGGCGCGAGGGCGCCGTCGTGCTCCTGTCCCCGGCGGGCGCCTCGTGGGACCAGTTCGCCAATTTCGAGGAACGCGGCGAGGTCTTCCGCCGCCTCGTCGAGACGCTGCCGGGGAGGCGCGCATGAGCTTCGCCCGCACCGATCAGAGCCCGGTCGCCCGCTGGTGGTGGACGATCGACCGCTGGACCCTGGTGGCGCTCGCCATCCTCATCGGCTTCGGCGCGCTCCTGACGATGGCGGCGAGCCCGGCCGTCGCCGAGCGCATCGGCTATGACGGCATGCATTTCGTCCGCCGCCAGCTCGCGCTCTTCCCCGTCGCCATCCTGCTCATGTTCTTGATCTCGCTGCAGAGCCCGAAGACGATCCGCCGCCTCGCCATCGTCGGCTTCGTGATCTCGCTCGTCCTCATCCTCCTCACCTTCGTCGTCGGCGTCGAGATCAAGGGCGCGCGGCGCTGGATCAACCTGCCGGGCCTGTCGCTCCAGCCCTCGGAGTTCATCAAGCCGACCTTCGCCGTCGTCACCGGCTGGCTGCTCGCCGAAGGCAAGCTGCGCCCGAGCTTCCCCGGCCCGCTCATCGCCTCGCTGCTCTTCGTCGTCGTCGCCGGCCTGCTCATCAAGCAGCCCGATCTCGGCATGGCGGTCGTCATCTCGGCCGTGTGGTTCGCCCAGTTCTTCCTCGCCGGGCTTCGCCTCTACTGGGTCGCCGTCGGGCTGGCCGGCGGCGTGGTCGGGCTGGCCGGCGCCTACGCCTTCCTGCCGCATGTCACCAGCCGCATCGATCGCTTCCTCGATCCGGCAAGCGGCGACAGCTACCAGGTCGACCGCTCGATCGAGGCCTTCATGAACGGCGGGCTGTGGGGCAAGGGGCCGGGCGAGGGCACGGTCAAGGAGTTCCTGCCCGACGCGCATGCCGATTTCGTCTTCGCCGTCGCCGGCGAGGAGCTCGGCCTCATCGCCTGCATCATCATCGTGCTGCTCTTCGGCTTCATCGTGTTGCGCGGCTTCTCGCGCGTCTTCCAGGAGAACAACCTCTTCATCGTGCTGTCGGCCACCGGGCTCTTCGTCCAGTTCGGGCTGCAGGCGATCATCAACATGGCCTCGAGCCTGCACCTCATGCCGACCAAGGGCATGACCCTGCCCTTCCTGTCCTATGGCGGCTCGTCGCTGATCGCCCTCGGCATCGGCATGGGCATGGCGCTGGCGCTGACGCGGCGCCGTTTCGGCGGAGTCGACGGCTGATGGGCACGCGCGCCGCCAACGCCCCGATCGTCCTCGCCGCCGGCGGCACCGGCGGCCACATCTTCCCGGCCGAGGCGCTGGCCAGCGAGCTGGTCGCGCGCGGCCGCCGCGTCGCTCTCGTCACCGATCATCGCGGCCAGAGCTTCGGCGAGCGCGTGCCCGGCGTGGCGACGCACCGCATCCGTGCCGGCCGCTTCGACGCCGGCGTCTTCGGCAAGGTCGTCGGCGCCGCCGAGCTCATCCTCGGCACCGCCCAGGCGGCGCTCAAGCTGCGCGGCCTGGCGCCCGCCGCCGTCGTCGGCTTCGGCGGCTATCCCTCGGTGCCCACGGTGCTCGCCGCCGCGCGCCTCGGCATTCCCAGCCTCATCCACGAGCAGAACGCCCTCCTCGGCCGCGCCAACCGCTTCCTGGCGCCGCGCGTCCGCCGCATCGCCCTCAGCTTCGCCGCGACCGACGGGCTCGGCCCGGCCGAGCGGGCGCGCGCCAGCGAGACCGGCAACCCGGTGCGCCCCGCCATCGCGGCGCAGCGCGAGCGCGCCTATGCCGCGCCGACGCCGGACGGCGCCATCGCCCTCGTCGTCACCGGCGGCAGCCAGGGCGCGCGCGTCCTCAGCGAGATCGTGCCGGCGGCGCTCGCCCGCCTGCCCGCCGCCTTGCGCGCGCGCCTGCGCCTCAGCCAGCAGGCGCGGCCCGAGGATATCGACGCGGTGCGCGCCCTCTACGCGGCGAACGGCGTCGCGGCCGAGCTCGCCAGCTTCTTCGGCGACGTCCCGGCGCGTCTCGCCGGCGCCCAGCTCGTCATCGCGCGCGCCGGCGCCTCGACCGTGGCCGAGCTCGCCGCGATCGGCCGCCCGGCGCTACTCGTCCCCTATCCGCACGCCGCCGACGACCACCAGAGCGCCAATGCCCGCGCCTTCGCGGCGGCCGGCGCCGGCTGGACGATGGCGCAGAGCGATTTCACCGCCGACGCGCTCGCCGGCTTCCTCGCCGCGACGCTGACCGCGCCCGACCGGCTCGCCCAGGCCGCCGCCGCGGCGCGGGCGCTCGGCCGCCCGCTGGCGGCGCGTAACCTCGCCGACCTCACCCTCGCCATGATCGGCGCCAACGGCGATCATGCCGCGACGGAGGACGCGGCATGAGAGCGCTGCCCCTCTCGATCGGCACCATCCACTTCGTCGGCATCGGCGGCATCGGCATGAGCGGCATCGCCGAGATCCTGCATAATCTCGGCTATCAGGTGCAGGGCAGCGACCTCGCCGACAACGCCAATGTGCGGCGCCTCGTCGGCCTCGGCATCGCCGTCCATATCGGCCATCGCGCCGAGAATCTCGGCGCCGCGCAGGTGATCGTGATCTCGTCGGCGGTCAAGCGCGACAACCCCGAGGTGCTGGCGGCGCGCGCCCGCCTCATCCCGGTGGTGCGCCGCGCCGAGATGCTCGGCGAGCTGATGCGCCTCAAATGGTCGATCGCCATCGCCGGCACGCACGGCAAGACGACGACGACCTCGATGGTCGGCGCCCTGCTCGACACCGCGCAGCTCGATCCGACGGTGATCAACGGCGGCATCATCAACGCCTACGGCACCAACGCGCGGCTCGGCTCGGGCGACTGGATGGTGGTCGAGGCCGACGAGAGCGACGGCACCTTCGTCAAGCTGCCGGCGACCATCGCCGTCGTCACCAACATCGATCCCGAGCATCTCGACTTCTACGGCAATTTCGACGCGGTGCAGCAGGCCTTCGAGACCTTCGTCAGCAACATCCCGTTCTACGGCTTCGCCGCCTTGTGCATCGACCATCCGGTCGTCCAGTCGATGATCCCGCGCGTCGCCGAGCGCCGCATCGTCACCTATGGGATGAGCCCGCAGGCCGACATTCGCGCCACCAACATCGTCATCGACCGCCAGGGCGCGCGCTACGACGTGACGATCGCCGACCGGCTCAACGAGACGAGCCGCACCATCGCCGGGCTCGCCCTGCCGATGTTCGGGCAGCACAATGTGCAGAACTCGCTCGCCGCCATCGCCGTCGCCGAGGAGATGGGCCTGAGCGAGGACGTCGTGCGCGAGGCGCTCGCCCGGTTCAAGGGCGTCAAGCGGCGCTTCACCAAGACCGGCGAGTCGAACGGCGTCACGGTGATCGACGATTACGGCCATCACCCCGTCGAGATCGCCGCCGTGCTGCGCGCCGCGCGCAGCGCCACCGGCAACAACGTCATCGCCGTCGTGCAGCCGCATCGCTTCACCCGCCTGCGCGACCTCTTCGACGATTTCTGCACCTGCTTCAACGATGCCGACATGGTCCTCGTCGCCGATGTCTACGCCGCCGGCGAGCAGCCGATCGAGGGCGCCAGCCGCGACGCCCTGGTCGCCGGCATGCGCGCGCGCGGCCACCGCCACGTGCAGGCGCTGCCCGATCCCAAGGATCTGGCACCGCTCGTCCACGAGCTGGCGCGGCCGGGCGACTTCGTCGTCTGCCTCGGCGCCGGCTCGATCACCAACTGGGCGCAGAGCCTGCCCGGCGAGCTCGATCGCCTGGCCGGCAATGCGCCCCCGGCGACGGGAGCGCGCGCATGATGGCGGCACGGCGGGTCAGCGATCGCCTCATCGACCGGCTGCCGCCGGTGCGCGGCCGGCTGACCGCCGATGCGCCGCTCGCCCCGGTCACCTGGTTCCGCGTCGGCGGCGCGGCGGAGATCATGTTCCGCCCGGCCGACGAGGCCGATCTCGCCGAGTTCCTCGCCGCCAAGCCGGCCGACGTGCCGGTGACGGTGCTCGGCGTCGCCTCGAACCTCTTGGTGCGCGACGGCGGCATCCCGGGAATCGTCATCCGCCTCGGCCGCGCCTTCGTCGGCGTGACGACCGACGGCACGATTGTGCGCGCCGGCGCCGGCGCGCTCGACCTCAACGTCGCCCTCGCCTGCCGCGAGGCCGGCATCGCCGGGCTCGAATTCCTCTCCGGCATTCCCGGCACGCTCGGCGGCGCCCTGCGCATGAACGCCGGCGCCTATGGGCGCGAGACCGCCGACGCGCTGCGCGGCGTCGTCGCGCTCGACGGCAAAGGCCGGCGCCACCAGGTCGCCGCCGCCGCGCTCGGCCTCGCCTACCGCCACTGCGCCGCGCCGGCGGATTGGATCTTCGTCGCCGCCGAGCTCGCCGGCGAGCCCGGCGATCCGGCGGCGATCGGCCGGCGCATGAACGAGATCCAGGCGGCGCGCGAAGCCAGCCAGCCGATCCGCGCCCGCACCGGCGGCTCGACCTTCGCCAATCCGGCGGGCCACAAGGCGTGGGAGCTGATCGACCGCGCCGGCTGCCGCGGCCTCGTGCGCGGCGGCGCGCAGGTCTCCGAGAAGCACGCCAATTTCCTCATCAACACCGGCAGCGCGACGGCCGCCGATCTCGAAGGCCTCGGCGAGGAGGTCCGGCGCCGCGTCTTCGAGACGACCGGCATCACCCTCGAATGGGAGATCAGGCGCGTCGGCCGTCCGCGGCCCGGCCTTGGCGAGGCGGTATCATGACGAAGAGCGTCGCGGTCCTGATGGGCGGCTGGTCGGCCGAGCGCGCGGTCTCGCTGTCGAGCGGCCAGGAATGCGCGGCGGCGCTGACGGCGCGCGGCTATCGCGTGCGCACGGTCGACGTGACGCGCGACCTCGGCGCCCTGATGACGGCGCTGACGCCGCGTCCCGACATCGTCTTCAACGCGCTGCACGGCCGCGGCGGCGAGGACGGCACGATCCAGGGCGTCCTCGAGATCCTCCAGATCCCCTACACCCATTCCGGCGTGCTCGCCTCGTCGGTCGCCATGGACAAGCCGATGGCGAAGGCGGTCTTCGCGCGCGCCGGCCTGCCGCTCGCCGAGGGCATGGTGGTGCCGCGCGCCAGCCTCGGCGTCGCCGACCCGTTCCCCGCCCCCTTCGTCGTCAAGCCGACCAACGAGGGGTCGAGCGTCGGCGTCCGCATCGTCCGCCCGGGCGACAATTCCTGGCGCGAGGAGGCGGCGCGCTGGCCCTTCGAGGAGGCGCTCGTCGAGCGCTTCATCGCCGGCCGCGAGATCACCGCCGCGGTGATGCACGACCGCGCCCTCGGCGTCTGCGAGATCGTGCCGCGCGGCAGCTTCTACGACTACACGTCGAAATATGTCGCCGGCGGCTCCGATCATCTGGTGCCGGCGCCGATCCATCAGCGCGCCTACGAGGAGGCGCTCGACATCGCGCTGCGCGCCCATCGCGCCCTCGGCTGCCGCGGGGTCAGCCGCGCCGATCTGCGCTACGACGACACCGCGGGCGAGCCCGGCCGCATGGTGCTGCTTGAGGTCAACACGCAGCCCGGCATGACGCCGACCTCGCTGGTACCCGATATCGCGCGCCATGCCGGGATCGACTTTCCGTCGCTGGTCGCCTGGATGGTGGAGAACGCCGCATGCGACCCCTGATCGGTCGCGCCAAGGGCGGGCGGAGCGCCGCCAGGCCGCCGGTCGTCCGGCGCTCGCGCCGCTTCGCCCGGCTGCGCGGCCGGCGCGGGCTGGTGCTGTCGGCGGCGCTCGCCGTGGCGCTCGCCGCCGTCGCCGGCGGGGTCTTCCAGCTTCACCGCACCGGCCGCTTCGAGACCTGGACGGCGCAGCTCGAGGCGGGCGCCCTGGCCGCCAGCGCCCGGCTCGGCCTCGTCGTCGCCGATATCGAGGTCGAGGGCCGCGCCATGACCGGCCGCGAGGCCATCCTGCGCGCCGTCGGCGCGACGCGCGGCACGCCGATCCTCGGCGTCAGCCCGAGCCAGGCGAAGGCGCAGCTCGAGGCGCTGCCCTGGGTGCGCTCGGCCGCCGTCGAGCGGCGCCTGCCCGGCACGCTCTTCATCCGCCTCGTCGAGCGCCAGCCGTTCGCCTTCTGGCAGCGTCAGGGCAAGCTCGTCCTCATCGACCGCGACGGCGTCGTCATCACCGACGAACGGCTCGACCGCTTCCCCGGCCTCCTCGTCATCGTCGGCGACGAGGCGCCGCACCGCGCCGCCGCGCTGATCGACATGCTGGCGACCCAGCCCGACATCGCCGGGCGCGTCGTCGCCGCCGTCCTCGTCGGCGGCCGGCGCTGGAACCTGCAGCTCGACAACGGCATCGACGTCGAGCTCCCCGAGGACGGGCCGGAGGCGGCCTGGGCGCGGCTCGCCCAGCTCGAGCACAGCAGCCGGCTGCTCGCCCGCGACGTCCAGACCGTCGACATGCGCCTGCCCGACCGCCTCGTCGTGCGCGTCAATCCCGAACCCGCAAAAGAGCCTGCAAGGAAGGGCCGCACGGCGGCGAAAAACACATGACAGTCGAGAATTTCACCGACGCCAACGCCCGCGCGACCGATCCTCGGGCGGCGGAGACGAGAGCGCCGGGGCGCCAGGCCGCGCGGCCCCGAAAAGCGGCACCGCGGCCGCGCGGCGGCATCCTCGCCGCGCTCGATATCGGCACCGGCAAGGTGTGCTGCTTCATCGCCCGCGCCGGCGCCAGCGGACCGCAGATCATCGGCATCGGCCACCAGCTCTCGCGCGGCGTGCGCAACGGCATCATCGTCGATCTCGACGCGGCGAGCGCCTCGGTGCTCAGCGCCGTCCACGCCGCCGAGCAGATGGCCGGCGAGACGATCACCGAAATCGTCGTCAACCTGTCGGGCAGCTTCCCGCCCTCGCGCATCATCAACGTCGAGATCTCGACCGCCGGCCGCGAGATCGGCGACAGCGACATGCGGCGCGTCCTCGAGCAGGGCTACCACCTCAAGGACGCGCCCGACCGCGAGGTCATCCATTCGATCCCGGTCGGCTTCTCGATCGACGGCAGCCGCGGCATCCGCGATCCGCGCGGCATGTTCGGCAAGAAGCTCGGCGTCAACATGCACATCGTCGCCGTCAAGCCGGCGGCGGTGCGCAACATCACGGCGGCGGTCGGGCGCTGCCATCTCGACATCGCCGGGCTGGTCGTCAGCCCCTACGCCGCCGGGCTCGCCGCTCTCGTCGACGACGAGACCGATCTCGGCGTCACCATCATCGACATGGGCGCCGGCACGACGACGATCGGCGTCTTCTTCGACGGCAACCTCATCTTCGCCGATTGCGTGCCGGTCGGCGGCGGCCATGTCACCAACGACATCGCGCGCGGGCTGTCGACGCCGCTGGTCCACGCCGAGCGCATGAAGACGCTGTACGGCAACGCCATCTCGTCCTCGGCGGACGAGCGCGAGACGATCTCGGTGCCGCAGGTCGGCGAGGAGGACGAGGGCCAGGCCAACCACGTGCCGCGCTCGCTGCTCACCGGCATCATCTCGCCGCGCCTCGAGGAGACCTTCGAGCTCGTCCGCAACCGCCTCGAGGCGAGCGGCTACGACAAGCTCGCCGGCCGCCGCGTCGTGCTGACCGGCGGCGCCAGCCAGCTCCCCGGCGTGCGCGAGCTCGCCGGCCTCATCCTCGACAAGCAGATTCGCATCGGCCGGCCGCTGCGCGTCGCCGGCCTCGCCGAGGCGACCGGCGGGCCGGCCTTCTCGACCTGCGTCGGGCTCCTGCATTTCGCCCTCTCCGAGCGCGCCGAGACGCCGCGCCAGGCGCGCGCCCTGAGCGCGCCGCCTTCCGGCCTCCTCGGCCGCGTCGGCCACTGGCTGAAGGAGAATTTCTGAGATGACGGCGAAGAGAACAAGACGACGAACGACCACCGGTTTTCCGCAATCACCGCCCAGCACACCACGGGCCGCCTAGCGTTGGAGGGTTAGCATGTCGATCAATCTGAGCGTTCCCAGGGACGAGCATGAGATGAAGCCGCGTATCAGCGTCGTCGGCGTCGGTGGCGCGGGCGGCAATGCCGTCAACAACATGATCCGCTCGGACCTCATCGGGTGCGAGTTTCTGATCTGCAACACCGATGCCCAGGCGATGATGCAGAACCTCGCCGAGCGGCGCATCCAGCTCGGCATCAGCGTGACGCGCGGCCTCGGCGCCGGCTCGCGCCCCGATGTCGGCCGCGCCGCCGCCGAGGAGGCGCTCGACGAGATCATGCAGGCGCTCAACGGCTCCAACATGGTGTTCATCACCGCCGGCATGGGCGGCGGCACCGGCACCGGCGCCGCGCCGGTGATCGCCCGCGCCGCCCGCGAGGCCGGCATCCTCACCGTCGGCGTCGTCACCAAGCCGTTCCACTTCGAGGGCTCGCACCGCATGCGCCTCGCCGAGGCCGGCATGCTCGAGCTGCAGAAATACGTCGACACGCTGATCATCATCCCGAACCAGAACCTCTTCCGTATCGCGAACGAGAAGACGACCTTCGCCGACGCCTTCAAGATGGCCGACGACGTGCTCCATTCCGGCGTGCGTGGCGTCACCGACCTCATGGTGATGCCGGGTCTCATCAATCTCGATTTCGCCGATATCCGCGCCGTCATGGGCGAGATGGGCAAGGCGATGATGGGCACCGGCGAGGCCGAAGGCGACCGTCGGGCGATCGACGCCGCCGAAGCCGCCATCTCCAACCCGCTCCTCGAGGACGTCTCGATGAAGGGCGCGCGCGGCGTCCTCATCAACATCACCGGCGGCGCCGACATGACCCTCTTCGAAGTCGACGAGGCGGCCAACCGCATCCGCGAGGAGGTCGATCCTGAAGCCAACATCATCTTCGGCTCGACCTTCGACGAGAAGCTCGCCGGCCGCATGCGCATATCGGTCGTCGCCACTGGCATCGACGTCGCCGTCTCGGCGCAGCCGCGGCCGCTGCTCAGCCTAGTCGGCGACCGCGACATGCCGTCCGCGGCCAGCGTGACGGCGGCACAGATGCCGCCGGCGGCCTTGCCCGGCGCCCTGCCGATCGCCGCCAGCGCCGCCGCGCCCGCCGCGCTGTCCGGCGGCGATGCCGAGCCGGCCCCCGCCGCTGCCCAGGCGGCGGAAAACGCCGCCCTGCACAACGGCGCCTTCCTCGCGCCGCGCGCCGTCGAGCCGGCGGTCGCCCGGCCACAGCCTGCCCCGGTCGCCGCCTCCGACGCCTTCGCCGCCGCCGCCATGGAGAATGGCGGGCGGCCGGCGCTCGCCAAGGTGAAAGCCCGCGGGCCGAGCCTCTTCGAGCGGGTGACCGGCGTCGGCCGCCTGCGCGCCGCCGCCCCCGAGCGCGCCGCGCCGGAACGTGCCGCGCGGCCGGCGGCGCCCGCCGCGCAGCAGCCGCGTCTCGGGGCGCTCGACCCCGGCGACCGGCTGGTCGGCTCGAAGAACGAGGAGGATCTGCTCGACATCCCGGCGTTCCTGCGCCGGCAGGCGAACTAGGACGCTCTGCGGGGGGATGCGCGCGGCAGCAGGACTCGAGTTGGGGTCCTCTCGCCGCGCGCATCATTTCGCCCCCGGCGGACGGCGCGGCGCGGATGGCGCGTCGTCACCTAATGGGCTGAAAAATATAAGATTTTTGAGCAGGTCGGTTGTAATAAACTTTAACAAAGAGTGATTTGTTCCAACCCCCTGGCGGTTCTATTCCTTCTCCATCGGATGCGGGCCCCGTGAGGCCAGCCGGGGGCGATACGAAGGCTAACGAATGAACATCGTGCAGCAGCACACGATCAAGAATCCAATCCATTGTCGCGGCGTCGGTCTCCATTCCGGGGTAAAGGCATCCATGACGTTGCTTCCGGCGGCGCCGGATAGCGGCATCGTCTTCCGTCGCACGGATGTCGTCGGCGGCGGCGCCGAGATCGCCGCGAGCTGGCGGAACGCCGTCGAATCCTCGCTGTGCACGACCTTGAGCAACGGCGAGGGGCTGACCATCGGCACGGTCGAGCATCTCATGGCGGCGCTCGCCGGCGCCGAGATCGACAATGTCGTGGTCGAGCTCGACGGTCCCGAAGTGCCGATCATGGACGGCAGCGCCGCGCCGTTCGTCTTCCTCATCGAATGCGCCGGCGTCGCCGAGCAGGACGCGCCGCGGCGCGCCATCCGCATCCTCAAGACCGTCACGATCGGCGACGGCGACAAATCCGCCTGCCTGATGCCGGATGCCGGGTTCTCGATGAGCTTCGAGATCGATTTCGCCAGCCGGGCGGTGAACCAGCAGGATCTCAGCATCGTCTTCGACAGCGAGACCTTCAAGACCGAGATCAGCCGTGCCCGCACCTTCGGGTTCCTGCACGAGGTCGATCAAATGCGGGCGGCCGGGCTGGCGCGCGGCGGCTCGCTCGACAATGCCGTCGTCGTCAGCGGCGACACCATCCTCAACGAAGGGGGGCTGCGCTACGCCGACGAATTCGTCCGCCACAAGCTGCTCGACTCGCTCGGCGACCTCTACCTGGCCGGCGCGCCGATGATCGGCCATTTCCGCGGCCTGCGCTCCGGCCATCTGCTCAACCGCAAGCTTCTCGAGGCGTTATTCGCGGCGCCGGATGCGTGGTGCTATACGACGCAGTCGCGCGGCGAGGCGATCGACGCCCTGATCTGGCGCGAGCGCCACCGGGCGAGCGCCTGATCCTGTCCTGACCGGGACCATCCGGCGGCGCCGGGGCGGCTTTTTTAGGCCGAGCTTTTTCTGGGCCGGTACGCCGCCGCGGTGCTATGATGCAGGGTCGATGTCGGCGGCGCTTGCGCGGCCGACAGGAGGGAAATTCAAGGAAACGATGCCCGAACGGTTCTTCGGTCTGCGGCTTGCTGCCGCTCTCGGTTTCGTCCTGCTGGCGAGCGCCTGCAGCAGCACGAAAAAAGACGTCTATGTCGAGCGCCCGGTTGAAGAGATCTACAACCAGGCGATGGACAAGTTCATCGACGGCGAATACCGCGCCGCCACGGTGGATTTCGACGAGGTCGACCGCCAGCACCCCTATTCCGTGTGGGCGACCA
>Ga0070681_10006354_pt1 | contig 11487 bp, 8 predicted proteins | sample KBSC83BmetaG_FD_65650 | JGI IMG/M metagenome (GOLD analysis project Ga0070681, IMG submission 65650) | Corn rhizosphere microbial communities from Kellogg Biological Station, Michigan, USA - KBS C8-3B metaG | ecosystem: Host-associated > Plants > Roots > Rhizosphere | place: USA: Michigan...
TCCAAACCATCGTGAACGATTGTCTCGAGATGCACGCCGGCTACGCGTGCGTATTCCAACAGAATGATGAGCGTAGGCTCATTCTTGCCTAGTTCATAATCTGAGATTCTTGTGTACGGAATGTCTTCCTCGACTCCCAAACTCTTGTGGAGTTCAGTCTGAGAAAGACCAAGCGTATTTCGAATTCTCCTGAGTTTCTCCGCGAGCCGTTCCGGCCGCCGACGCGCATGGCCCATCAGCCGCGACCTCCCTGGGAGAAGAAGGTCGCACGATCCATATCCGTTGTTGCGGATAGTAATTGTCTGCGGTAATGGTTCGCCGTGAGTATGAATCGTCCATACTCACCAGCGATAGTCATGCCTTTTAGGTACGGCGCCTAGCGAACTGTACATGGCGTTAGAATTTCAAAGAATTCTGTGGTTCAAGGATAGCAGAGACCGGATACAGGTTTCATCTGGTTACTGGGCGGCTCCCAAGATCGATGTTGCTTTTTGCAGACAGTTATCGCGTTGTTTTTTACAACAAGCGTGATCGCTGCCATTCGTCACCCTCAGTTCAAAGTGGCCGTTTTAGGCCGTGTATTCACTTCGATTCTCAATCTCTATCAGCGGCACACGTGTTGATAATTGTTCCACGAAAAGACTCAAGCCGTGAACGGCGAAAACCGCTGAGGGAACGAGGTATGATCGAACAAATTGATGAGCGAAAAATTGCGGCAGGTTTGTTTGAGTTGATTACGGCAAACTCGTGTCCCGACTGGTTCACCGAGCGAGAGCTGGCAATTTACCTGCGCCTCGTGAATAAAGATGGCAAGCCAATCACATCCGGCATTAAGAAGTGGGCGTCACGCGATCCGCAAGACAATCCTTTACCGCGAAGATATATCGGCGACCTGCCACGATTCTACCGTCCAGATATCATCCGTTGGACCGAAGAAGAAACCAAGCGTCATCAGAACAAAATGAAACTCCTTGAGCATCAGGAAAATGAAGTAGTGACAGCGTTCCCCGTTCAGGAGGATAATGCCAGCGCTTTGACGGCTGCTGCGTCTTAACGAAAGGAGACACAGTGGCAACTTATAAACGCTGGCATGGAAGGAAGATCACAGCCGATCATCCGCAATGGAAGCGAGCACGATGGACGGTTGAGTTCGTGTTGAAAGGTCGACGACTCATTCAGTCTGTTCCCGAGGCGAGAACTCAGGCACAGGCTGAGCGAGCCGAGTCACAACTGCGGGAGGATATTTATAACCGCAGATATGGCCAGGGAAAGACAATGGGCCTTTCAGACTTCTTTGACAATAACTATCTTTCTTGGTTGAACGAGAACCGATCGGCATCAGCGTATCGAGACGCTGTATCACGTGGTAAGGAACTGAAAGCGTTCTTTAAGAATCAACCGGTCCGGGAGATTTCCACTAGAGACTGCGAACGGTTCAAATCGATGCTTGGGAAGGCCGAGACTCCTCGCAACGAGTTGCGTTCTGGCTCTACGGTCAATCGATACATGGCGCTTTTATCAGGCGTCTGCAAGCGAGCGATCAAAGAAGAGTTCATGAGCGCTAACCCTTGTAGTCAGATCGATGAGGAACCGGAGAACAGTCGAGCTCGATACCTAACCGTCGAAGAACAATCCAGGCTCTTCGCGGTGCTGAAAGATGATCTCGCTTTTCTGAACGCACCAATCACCGTCACGTTAGGGACGGGGATGCGGAAGGTAATTGAATTGCTGAAGTTGAAAGTCGGACATCTCAATTTTAGTTCGCGTCCAGTGTTCTTCCCGATACGTGGCGGAAGTGCGGAGATACCACCGAACTGGTTGATAGTTGTTCAGGGAAAGGGCAATAAGTACAGGCTTATTCCGATGAACAGTCAAGTCAGAGACACGCTTTCTAATCTCTGTCGTGATCGAGCATCGGATGAGTTCGTTTTTGACAAGAACGCCAACGAGGTGAACGACTACGCATTACGTTGGGGATTCGAAGAAGCCTGCACGCGTGCGGAGATCGCTTTTGGCGAAACCGTTCCAGGCGGCATTATCTGGCATGACTTGAGGCGCACGTTTGCAACGAGACTTCGAGCGAATGGAGTTCATGAGTACGACATCAGTGATCTCCTGGGCCACTCACGGCCGGGTGTCACGAGAGTCTACGCTCGTGCAACGCGGGTCGTGTTGGAACAAGCTGTTGAGAAGTTGACCGAACCTTGGGGGCAGGTAGTCGAATTTGAAAGAAGAGCAGGCTAAATTTAGTCCCTCATCTTTCCCTCATCTCGCGCTGAGCAGCGCAAACGAGGCAATTACGGGGAACAACGCAAGTTGTTGTAGTAGTAAAGGTTGAGAGTGGTGCCGAGGGCGGGAGTCGAACCCGCACGTCCTTTCGGACAACGGATTTTAAGTCCGCAGCGTCTGCCATTCCGCCACCCCGGCACGCGTGTGGAAAATAGCCTAATTTAACTCCACCTCCAAGTGCGCACAAACCGTGCAGATGATCCGGAAGCATCCGGATCATCTGCGTTCATTAGTGAGGGACGGTTATTTCGAACTGCGCCGCAGCGCGTGGTGAGAAACGAACTGCGCGATCTGACGGCCCATGCGCGCACCCACTTCGTCCGAGTTACGGAAGTGGATTCCCGAATACACTCGCGCATCGATTACTTCCTGAACACCGGCGCTGAAACTATTCCACTGCCGTGTGATGCCCGACAGCGTAACTGTTATCGGCTCTCCCGGATTGTCACCAAACTCGTCCGTCAAAATGTTAGCCATCGCACTGCTGTTCGTGCTGTGTGCCGATGGATACTCCGGATGTGGCGGCGTAGGAACAAACGGTTGCCACGGCGAGGCGCCCACAGTGGAGTCATTGCCATCAACATCGCCACTCATAATCGCCGGCTGCGGGCGCCAAAAGTTGTATTCGTACTTCGTTCCCCAGCAAGCGATACTCGCGTCGGCCGCCGCCAGGTAGAACAACGCAAATAACCGCGCTTGCTCCGAGAGATTCAGGTTGCGTGGCTGCACAACCTGCGTCAGAACGTTGTTCCAGATCGCCGTTGGAGAAGCACGCCAGAACTGCGCGATCTGACTCTGTTCGGTGGTGCGAGTCGAAGCGAGATTAACTCCGATCTGTTTGATCTCGTTGAAGTCACGCGCATACTTATCGCTATCGAGCGCAGGCGGCGGACCCGGATCGAATTGCGAAGCGCTTCGAAGCACAAACGGAGTTACGTTTCCCCAACCGGGCAGCAATGCAGGAGCGTTGTTGAGTCGTACCCAAACGCCCGGATTGCCGGCGCCAGGAGCGTCGTAAGCAAACTGAGCTTCCTTCGAATGATCGTTCGCTCGGACCGCAAGGATCGCCGCTGCCGCAGAGCGACCAAAGTCGATCCCGGGATCACTGGACGATAGACCATGAGCCGCAAGCGAGTTCACGTAGAGAGCATCCAGCACCCCGTCATTTCCGGAAAACAGATTTTTCAACGCGTGGTGCGCGGCAGCAATCGCTGCTGCCTCAGCCGACGCATTTTCAGGCGCACCGGCGGGCGATAAGTAAGTCTCATATTCGCCGCTGATCCCGTTGACCGCGTCGTGTACTGCAAGCTGAAAGATAGCCATCACGCGCGTTTGCTCGACGGGAGACAGCGCCGACGCTGTTGCGAGCGTTAACGAAACTGCCTGTTGGTTCCATTCAGTTATCACATCGCTTGCAACTGCGGGCGAAGGTCGTCCGTGGGGTGCCGAGTGGACAGAAGGCGCTGGAGCGCATGCCGCGTTGAAGAGCGGGTAGACGGCCAACGTGGCCGCGACAGCAAGGCTCAGTAACACGAATCCTTTACTTAGTTTCTTGACTCTCATCCTTTCCTCCTCCGGTTTGTGATTTCTTATCGATGAAGGCGGGATCGGGTGAGAAAAACTGTAAGACTCCACTTAAAAAATTTTTCTGACGGACCCTGGCGCTCAGGTTGTGATAATTTGTGGGGCCACCCGACGGACGGAATATGCAGCCTCAGTCATCCAAAGAGATTACGCGGTTGCTTGTGGCCTGGAGCGACGGGGACGAGTCTGCGCTCCATCAGCTCGCGCCAATCATTCACTCAGAGCTGCACCGGCTCGCGCACCATTACATGAGCCGCGAGCGTCCGGGGCATCTGCTACAGACCTCCGCTCTCGTTAACGAGGCATACGTACGCCTGATCGATTGGAAGAATGTCCGCTGGCAAAACCGAGCTCACTTCTTCGGTGTGGCCGCGCAATTGATGCGTCGAATCCTCGTTGACTTCGCCCGCGAGAGGCAGTACCTGAAACGTGGCGGTGGTGCGTTGCAAGTGTCGCTCAGTGAGGCGGCTTCTTTCGTCGTGCAGCGCAGTGTTGACTTTGTTGCGCTCGATGAGGCACTCAACGCGCTCGCCGAAATCGATCCGCGCAAGGTGCAGGTGGTCGAGATGCGTTTCTTCGCGGGATTGTCTGTCGACGAAGTGGCGGAGCTACTAAACGTCTCTAAAGAGACAGTCATGCGCGACTGGCGCCTCGCTAAGGTTTGGTTGCTGCGACAACTCGAAGGAGAGATGGTCGTTCATGAAAAATGAACGATGGCAACAGGTCGAGAGTCTCTATCACGCGACCCTCGAGAAGGATCCGCGCGAGCGTTCCGCTTTTCTGGTCCATGCCTGCGACGGAGACGAAACACTGCGACGTGAAGTCGAATCGCTGCTCGCCTTTGATGCTCACGCCGAGCAGTTCATCGAATCTCCTGCACTCGAAGTTGCGGTAAAAATGATGGCGGACGAGTCTTCGAAGTCAATCGCAGCAGGCGACAGGTTCAACCAGTATCGCATCCTCTCGCAACTCGGCGCCGGCGGGATGGGTGAAGTCTATCTCGCCGAGGACACGAGTTTAAGACGCAAGGTCGCGTTGAAGTTCCTGCCTGTAGTTCTCACGAAAGACAAAGCACACCTGCGGCGCTTTGAGGTGGAGGCAAGGGCCGTGGCGGCGCTGTCTCATCCGAATGTCTGCACGATCCACGAAGTCATCGAAACTGAAGACGGCCGCCATTGCATCGTCATGGAATACATCGCAGGCATGACGTTGCGCGAACGAATGTTGAAGGGCCGCATAAGCATAAACGAGGCGCTCGAGATCGCTATTCAAATTGCATCGGCACTTTCGAGTGCGCACACCGAAGGGATTGTGCACCGCGACATCAAACCTGAAAACGTCATGTTGCGCGAAGACGGGTACGTGAAGGTGCTCGACTTCGGACTCGCGAAGTTGGCCGAGACAACGCCTGACTCTACGGACAGTGCGGCTGAAACGCGGTCCATCGAGGTGAAGACGTTGCCCGGAGTGTTGATGGGCACTGTCGCATACATGTCGCCGGAGCAGGCGCGCGGTCTTCCGGTTGATGTACGCACAGATGTCTGGAGCCTTGGAGTTGTCCTCTACGAGATGGTTGCAGGACGACAACCATTTCAAGGACCGACACCGACAGACGTCATCATTGGCATTGCTGAACGAGAACCAACACCGCTTGCAGAGTTTGCGCCTGAAGCAAGTCAACTAGAGCAAGTGATCGCGCAGACGTTGGCTAAGGATCGTAATGACCGCTATGGGACCGCCTCAGAGGCGCTGGTCGATCTCAAGAATCTGAAACGCGAGCTGGAGCTCGGGACCGATCTCAACACGACGCGGCGGCTGAAGCATGTGGCAAGACCTCCATCTAGAACTCGAACGCTTGCACTGCTCGGAGTAGCTGCGGTCGTTATCGCCGCCGTGGGTTTTACCATCTGGTTTGCGCGAAATTTAAGAGCGCCTGCCACCGCGCCGCAAATAAAATCTTTGGCAGTATTGCCGCTCGAAAATCTTTCCGGTGATGCGTCGCAGGATTACTTTGCCGAGGGCATGACTGAAACGTTGATTGCCGGTCTCGCGAAAGTTGTTGAGCTGCGAGTGACTGCCCGCACGTCCGTCGTGCAGTACAAGGGATCGCCGAAGTCACTGAAGCAGATTGCGCAGGAGTTGAACGTCGACGCAGTCGCTGAGGGTTCGGTCCAGCGTTCCGGCGACAAGGTCCGTGTGACAGTGAGGTTGATTGACGCCGCGACGGAAAAACTTTTGTGGAGCGGCGAATACGATCGCGATCTTCGTGATGTGCTCACCCTTCAAAACGAAATCGCACAGGAAGTCACGCAAGCAATCCGGATCAAGCTGACGCCGCAGGAACAAGGTCGTTTGACGCAGGCGCGGCGTATCAACCCGGCAGCGTACGATGATTTCCTGCGCGGTCGATACTTCCTCAGTCGTCAGACTAAAGCAGACAACGACGCCGCGATCGAGGCCCTTAACCGTGCCGTTACGACCGACCGTGATTTCGCCGGCGGCTGGGCTGAGTTGGCCCAGGCGTATGTCTGGAGACTTTTTTTGTTCGCACCAAACGAGAAGGATTTACAGCAGAAGGCTTTTGTAGCTGTCGAAAAGGCGCTCGAGCTCGATAAAGAGTTACCGGAAGCGTATCTCGCGCGTGGTCGTTTGTTATGGACACCTGCGAATCATTTTCCGCACGACAAAGCGATTCAGGAGTATCGCCGCGCGCTCGCGTTGAATCCGAGTCTTGATGAGGCGCGAAATCAACTCGCGCTTGTGTTGGGCCATGTAGGCCTGCTTGATGAATCACTCGCCGAGTTAAACAAGGCGCTTGCGGCCAACCCGGCTAACAACCTTGCGCGATTTCGTGTCGGCGAATCGCTGCTGTTCCAGGGCAAATATGAGCAAGCTCTCACGGCGCTGCGAAACGTTCCTCCGGACGTGAATCCATCGTTAATCGGGCACCAGATTGTTTTGACTCTGTTTGAATTGGGAAGAAAGGACGAGGCCGCTGCCACGCTCGAGAAGTTTTTAAAAGATTACCCTCAAGATAACCGTGGTTTGTATACAAGCTTGCAGGCAGTGCTCGCGGCTTCAGCAGGACAAGAACGCCTCGCGGAGGAGAAGATCAAGTTAGCGATCGAGCGCGGCAAGGGATTCGGACACTTTCATCACACGGCGTATCACATTGCTTTGGCTTACGCGCTGATGAACCGCCCCGACGAAGCGATCACGTGGCTGGATTCAGCGGCTAACGACGGGTTTCCGTGCTACGTTCTTTTCGAAACAGATCACAATCTGGATAATCTGCGACAGCAGGAACGGTTCAAGTCGCTGATGACGAAATGGAAGCAACAGTGGGAGTATTACAAGACGGAGTACTACAAAACAGTACCGGCGGATTAGGAAAACTGGCCACAAAAAGGCACAAAAGGCACATAACAGGAAAACCAGGTTTCTTTTGGCTTTTCTTTGTGTGCCTTGTGTGCCTTTTTGTGGCTAAACTCAGTTAACAAAACCATGCCAACGACCAAAAGAACACTCAAAGCCGCAAAACACAAATCCACCAAATCCAAACCCAAACGCAAAACCAGCACGCTCGCCGACGTGTTCGAGATTCCCACTCCCGATAACCGTCCCATCAAGTGCTACGCTTTCGATCCGAGTCACGGAAAGTTTTTCGGCAACGAAATGACCTTGCGCGTGAAGTATGAAAAACTGCTGCCTGGTCCAGTCGGCGAACGCATCGCCGTGATCGACTACGACGGCGCAAATAAAAAATTCTACAAGCCTGTCAATCTCGACGATCCGAGCCTGCTGATCGCATCGGGAATCAGCCCAACCGAATCCGATCCGCGCTTTCATCAGCAGATGGTCTACGCCGTCGCGATGGAAACGATCCAAAACTTCGAGTCAGCACTCGGGCGCCGCATTCGCTGGCGACTCGAAGAACGACTACCCGACCCGGCAACCGGCAAAATACAACCAGGCAAGCGCGATGGAGACATCTGGCGCCTGAATCTTTATCCGCACGCGATGGTGTCCGCTAACGCGGCGTACTCACCTGCCGCAAAGGGAATTCTGTTTGGTTACTTTCGCGCCAGCTCAGTCGATCCGGGACGCAATCTGCCGGGCCAGACAGTCTTCACTTGTCTTTCGCACGACATCATCGTTCATGAAGTCACGCATGCGATCCTCGACGGCATTCGCACTTACTTCTCGGAGCGCACGAGCTCCGACGTGGCAGCATTTCACGAAGCATTCGCCGACATCGCGGCGCTGTTTCGTCACTTCTCGCACAAGGAAGCGTTACTCGATACGATTCAGAAAACAGGCGGCAGGCTTTATCAATATCATCTCGATCCTGATGCTTTGCTCACGGACGGCAACCCGACAATTCAAGCACAAAAGCTACAGGACAATCCGCTGATCGGTTTAGCGCAGCAGTTTGGCGAGGCACGCGGAACGGGAAGAGCATTGCGCTCTGCGTTGAGTGAACTGCCCGATCCAAAGAAGATGAAGAACCCGAATCTTGAGCCACATGAACTTGGCGCGATTCTGGTAGCCGCAGTTTTCGATGCTTACTTCACCGTCTACCTGCGCCAAACCTCCGACTTGTTTCGCATCTTCCGAGCGGGTGGCGGCACCGTTGATTCGCGCGAAATATCAGGACCATTGGCCAACTTACTCGCCGACGCTGCAAGTAAGACGGCGAATACACTCTTCAAGATCTGCGTTCGAGCTATCGACTACTGTCCGGCAGTAGACATCACGTTTGGTGATTACCTGCGCGCGCTGATCACCGCCGATCGCGACAATCATCCGTCGGATTCTCTCGGTGTGCGCGACGCGTTGATGCAGGCGTTTCGCTTGCGCGGCATCCTGCCGGAAGACGCGCAATACTTCTCTGAAGAGTCGCTCTCGTGGTCGCCTTTGGAGCCGGGTACGCTGCCGGATTTCGAGGGACTGATTTTCGGAGATCCGAATGGGCTCACGCGTGAGGAGAGAAACCACAACGGCGATCTTTTGCGGCAGTATGCTCAGGCTAACGCAGAGACGCTCGGGTTCCGTCGGCGAGAGTTCATCTCAGTGCCGTCGTTCCATCCTGCTTTTCGAGTAACACCCGACGGCAGCATGCGTATCGACATGGTTGTCGAGATGGCCCAGAAGGCCGACATTCCTTACGACCCAAAGCGTCCGGCACTGGGAACGTTTCCGATGCGCAGTGGCTCGACGTTGCTCATCACCAAGCCGCCGTTCAAAGACGGGAACTATGGAGCAGGAGTTATTCGCTACCTGATTCGAAGGAAACTCGATGGTCCATACGGCGAGCGCCGCTAGCGCCGGCAACGAGATTTCAACCTGCGTAACGGTCTGCTCGAAGGTAACGACAAGAACCGTTTCCAACTGGACTTCAACATGTTGCATGCGGGGTTGTGAGATGACTACACGAAAAACAAAATCTACCGCTGAGAAAACCAACAGTCTCAGAGTGCGAATGTACCGTGTCGGTTTTGGCGACTTCTTTCTCGTCATCGTGCCAACACCGTCCGGAGATCAGCACATTCTGATCGACTGCGGCGTCTTCAAAGGAACTTCCGGCACAGGCGATCTGGGTTCGATCGCTGACGCAGTTGAAGACCTGTTTCAAACCACCGGCGGCAAGCTGGCTTTAGTGATCATGACGCACCGGCATGCCGATCATATCGCGGGTTTCAAAGTCGAACGTTTCAAAGATTTCAAAGCGAACATGGTGTGGATGCCTTACTGGGAACAGTTCAACGACAAGCAGCCGGACTCTGCAAACAACATGCTGGCTGACATTCATGATCTCGCAGCGAGCCTGGCAATTCAGTTCCGCGGCAGAGGCGACTCAGACGCGCAGGAAGCACTGGCCCAACTCGGAAATGCCACCGGCATCGACGACTTCAATGCTGCCGCCACCGACAAGAAGAAACGCGTCGGCAACGCAGTCGCACTCGACATGCTGAAGGACCACCTCGGATCGCAGGGCGAAAACGTTCGTTATTACGCGGCAGGCGATAAGCCCGAGCTACCCGATGAGCTGAAAGATTTGAAGGTAACGATACTCGGACCACCGCCGGAAAAAGCGAAGGCATTTCTCGCGCTCATGGATCTCAAGAAGGGCGTGGGCCAGTATCTCGATTCGATGACGGATGGTACGCGTGGTCCAGGTCCGATCGAACCGTTTGCAAAAGAGTGGTTCGCGAAAACGAAGGACTATCCAAAACAAGACGAGCTGAAGTATGACGAAATCGTTCAACGCGTGAACTCGGCGCAGCCGGACATGCTTGCCGTCGCCGCCGCAAAGATCGAGAACTTTCTCAACAACCAGAGCCTCGTGGTGCTGTTTGAGTTCGATGGTAAGAAACTGCTCTTTGCCGGCGACGCGCAGGGCGGCAACTGGGAATACTGGCTTTACCAGATGGAGGCGCCGCTCAAAGATCCGACAAACGCGCGCGACATCGTGGAAGCGAGTAAAGAGCTTTTACAGACGATCGACTTCTACAAAGTCGGTCATCATGGAAGCACGAATGCGACGCCGATTCCGGTAGTCGAAGCGGCAGTCGCGCGTCCGAAGACGAACAAGGGATTTGTTTCGATGTGTTCGACGGAGAAAGGAGTTTACGGCAATCCGGACAAGGACACGGAAGTGCCGCGGATTCTATTGATGGACGAGTTGAACAAAGGCTCGTGCCTGGTTCGCAGCGACTCCATCCCGATCACGTTCACGGACAGAAAAACGAACGAGCAGAAGACAATCAACCCCACGGACGGCGTGACGCTCCCCAAACCCAAGGTCGGGACTTTGATGAAGACAAAGCTCTACATCGAATACGCCTTTTAACTCTGCGGCCCTCTGCGGTTCTCTGCGTTCTTTGCGTTAAAAGTGTTTTCTCAACGGAGAGACGCAGAGAACCGCAGGGGCCGCAGAGGAAATCCAGTCCTGTGTTAAAATCTATGCACTGATGACGACCGCAGAGCCATTAACCGAAGAGCAGGAAGTCTTTCTTAAACACATCCAGAAGAGGGGACTCAAGCGCACGTCGCAGCGCGATCTCATTCTGGATGTTTTTCTGCGTACCGAAGAACACCTCTCAATCGAAGATCTTTACCGGCTGGTGCAAAGAGAAGACCCGACCGTCGGCCAAACGACCGTCTATCGCACGCTCAAGCTCCTGACCGAAGCCGGGCTCGCGCGCGAAGTCCGCTTCGGCGACGGCCGCACGCACTACGAACATAACTACAAACATCAGCATCACGACCACATGATCTGCTCCGAGTGCGGCAAGATCATTGAGTTCTTTTCGGCTGAGCTCGAAGCGCTCCAGGACGCGATGGCTGCCGAGCACGGCTTCGAAATCACTCAGCATTTGTTGCGCATGATCGGTATCTGCGCCGAGTGCCAGCGCGCGCGACAGCACAGCGAAAGAGACCTCACCGCCGTCTCCTAGGTTTTGCAGAAGTCTCCCCCGGATTTACACTAGCCAAAACAGATCAAACCAGGTTTGGAGGTTGAGATGAGTGTCTCGATTACATTTGAACCATCCGGCATCAGCGGGGTCGTGGCGCAGGGTACCTATCTCATCGACGCGGCGCGCCGCATGG
>Ga0070681_10006355_pt1 | contig 11487 bp, 9 predicted proteins | sample KBSC83BmetaG_FD_65650 | JGI IMG/M metagenome (GOLD analysis project Ga0070681, IMG submission 65650) | Corn rhizosphere microbial communities from Kellogg Biological Station, Michigan, USA - KBS C8-3B metaG | ecosystem: Host-associated > Plants > Roots > Rhizosphere | place: USA: Michigan...
CGCAAAGTCTTTCGCAGCGTCAACCCGATGGGCTGCGAGGTCACCAGCTTCAAGGTGCCCACCGATGCCGAGCTCGCCCACGATTTCCTGTGGCGCGTTCACCAGCGCGTCCCCGCCGACCGCATGATCGGGATCTTCAACCGCTCGCACTACGAGGACGTGCTCGTCACCCGCGTCCACAAGCACATCACCCGCGCCACCTGGGAAGCGCGCTACGATCAGATCAATCAGTTCGAGCGCATCCTCACCAGCAACTCCGTCGTCATCCTCAAGTTCTGCCTCCACGTCTCGCGCAAGGAGCAGAAGAAGCGTTTGGAGGAACGGCTCGAGGATCCGAAGAAGAACTGGAAGTTCCGGCTCGGGGATCTCGACGATCGCGAGCTGTGGGACGAGTACACCGCTGCCTACCACGACGCCATCGCCAACTGCAGCACCGAGTGGGCGCCGTGGTACATCGTCCCCGCCGACGACGAGGACGCCCGCGACTACCTCATCGCCAACAAGATCGCCGACACTCTCGAAGCGCTCGGCCTCGAGTATCCGAAGCTCGATAAAGAATTGAAGAAGGTCGAGATCGAGTAATCAGGCCTCGATCTTGTAGATCTCCCGCCGGCCCCATTCGACGAGGTCGTGGTAGCCTTCCATGATCTTCTCGAACTCCTTCCCCAGGTCGGCTGACATCCCTTCGCCCTGCATCATCGACTCGAACTTCTGCATGCTGTCGACCTCGAACTCCGATACCACGGTCCAGTAGCGGTCGCCGGCGAAATCGGTCATCACCTTCATCTTTCCCCAGCCGGCCTTCTCGTTGACCTTGGACATCTTGAGAAACTTGTCGACGAGCGGACGCACCTTGCCCGGCTTGCAGTGCATGATCTCGCGAATGAGCAGCATGGTTCCTCCTCGAGTTGGATGTTGATGCTACCAGAGCCCGGCGCGGGATGCTACCCGTCGGGTCAGCTGACGCCGCGGAAGCGACGCGACGCGACTTCGCCGAGCAGGGCGAGGGTCAAAACCAGAAACAGAAGTACGGTCCAGCTGGACCGACTGCGGCCCGTCAGAGCGCTGACTTTCGCCGAGGTGGGTGAGCCGATCGACGCGGTTAGATCTGCGAGCGGCGCCGCGTCATCGACAGACGTGCCATCGTCTGCCGGGTTTGCCGTTGCACGCGCAACACGCGGAGCGTACGCGACGTTGCTGACCAGATTCGTCCACAAGCGACGGTGGTTGGCGACGGCGCTATCGCCGCCATTCATTCGCGACCGCCAGGTGTCCTCATAGGCGATCTGAATCACGCGACCGGCGCCGAGCCGTTTCGCTGCAACCGAAGTTGCCGCGCCGCGCTTCTCGAGGACGATCGCATCGGGGCCGGCAGCGCGGAGTGTCACCATCGCAGCTGCTGCCGCGGCCGGGGGCGCGATGATCAATCCGCCACCAGCGCGCACGAACTCGGTCAGTCGCGACGCGTACGGCGCGGCGCTGGCGTCGAGTGCTATGACAGCCGAGTAGCGGGAAGTATCGATCGTCGCGGGGGCGCCGCTCGTGACTTCGACGCCAGGCGCCACCCGCGCAAGCAAGTCGACCTTCCAGCCTTCTTCCTCGAGGGCAGCGGCGGTGAACTTGGGTTCCCAGCCGGCAGCTCCGATCACCAGAACTTTCCGCAACGAGACTGAATCGCGGAGAGCCGCCGACGCGACGGATCCGTTGGCGCGAACCGTCACACTGTCGGAAGCTGCACCGAGAACGAAGGTCGCCCCCGACTGCCTGATCCGCGCGCTGTCGAGCGCACCGATCTCGTCTCCAATGACAATAGCAGAAGCGTCGGGCGCTGCGGCCCGAGCGGTTGCGCCACCATGCGGCGCGGCAACGGGCTCAATCGCCACCATCACCGGCGTGAGACCACCGCGCCAGGTCACCACGCTGCCCGCGGCTGCCAGCGCGCTCAGCCACGCGCGTTCGATCCGCGACGGAATGCTGGTCAGCTGCAGATTGATTCGTTGCGGAGCAACCGGAGCGCGACTCCATTGATTGAGCGCGCTGGCTCCGACACCGTGGGAATCAACCATGGCGCTCTGTGCATCGCGCGATGACTGCGACGCGAACCAGAGCATCAGCGCCAGCGTCGCAAGCACTGCTCCGCGCAGCACGTACTCTAGTCGTCGTCGCATCTCAGCGCGTGAGGGCATAGACGATGATGTTCACGCCGAAGCGGGTGTTATCGACGGTCGAGAACCGCTTCGCATCCGGATCGTAGTTCCACTCCGAGCTGTAATCCTTGCTGCTGTACAAGACACCGATCCGTTCGCCCTGCATCACCGCCTGCAGATTCTTGTGCACCAGATTGTCGCCCCACCCGTTGAGCTCGTGACTCGTCGTCGGCGGACCGTCATCGAACTTGAAGAAGCAGCGGTAGATGTCGTGATCGTTGGGCAGATCGACCGGCTTGGAGAAGCTGCGCGTCAGCTCCTCCATCGCGGTGTTGTGAAACACGCCGCCGACGTCGTGGTTGTGGTCGTCGATGAACAGCATCCCGCCCCGATCCACCAACTTGCGCGCGTTCCTGCGCTCGGCCTCGCTGAAACGGAACGGCAGATGACCGGTGAGATAGACGAAAGGGTACTCGAAGATCGCGTCCGAGCCGAGCGGGATATTCACACCGGAGGGCGCGACGGCGATCGATGTGTAGCGCGCGATGGAGTCGATGATGTTGGCCGGGAGCACCGGCGCGCTGTCCCAGTCGCCCGAATCGTACTGGCCGGTGCAGAAGACGAATTCGCTCATCATCCACCCGACCACTGCGACAGTGGACGCACTTCCGGCGGCGCCTCGAGCGCGCGACGCGCGCGCAGCAGCGCCGGTGTCGCGTCGCGGCCGGCGCGAATGGCGTCGGAGACCTCACCGAGCGCGGCGGCAAAGCCGGGAATCATTTGCAGAGCCTGCACCCGCATCAGAGCCAGCTCGGTCAACGCGCGCGCGGGATCCTTCTCCAGCAGATCAACCATCGCGTAGAATCGGCGCGACAGATCGACTCGCGCGGAATCCGCAAAGGAGCGCGGAGTGCGCACGCTCGAGCTTCCCTTGTCTTTACCCGTCATCCGCACGCGCTCGATGTTGACGACGATCTTTGGCGGCGCGCCGCGCAGATACAATCGATTTGCGAGACGCGCGCGATCGAGCGCTGCCAGCGCCACCCGCATCGGTGGCAGCGCCGGACTCGGCTCGGCGATCTTGAGCGATCGCACCGCCTGCCACAACGCGGTGTACGCCGCCTTGAGATCCGGGTTTTTGGCGCCGGAGATCACGTCCGGCGATTCCATCTCTTCCACCGTTGCCGGCTGGTCGCCCGGCTTGGGCTCGGCGACATCCTCGCCGGCGCCCTCTGCTTCGGTCAGGATCTGTTGGACGCGCCTACGGATTCCGTCTTCCTGATTGCCGATGTCGGTGGCGCGCTTCACCAGCTCTTCGCGCGAGAGCTTCGGCTGTTCGGCGACGAGCTTCTCGGTCATCGCGATCAGCATTCGCTGACTGACAGCGGACGTGTCGAGCGGCAGCGGCGCGGCAGCCTCAATGGCGAGGGAGTCGTACTCGCCGGCGCGCGCGATTCTTATGGTGCGGGTGTCGGACGTCGCGATCCCCGGACCGCTGACGGTGTTGCCATCCTGGGCGATCGCCCGCATCGACAGCACGTCGCCTTCGCCGAGCTTGAGCGACCCGAGATCGAGCGTGGCACTGAGGGTGCTGCTGCGCGCGCCATCGAAGTGAACAACGGGAGTGTTCACGGTGCGCGCCTTGAAGATCTCGCCGGAGCCGGTGGTGATCAGGTACTCGAAGTAGCCGCTGGTGAGGCCGATGTCGTCGCTGACGTTGGCGTTGAGCGGCACCACCAACCGCGGCGTGCGCAGCGTGGTGTCGCGGCGCGGCGACGTCAGCGCGATCTTCGGCGGCTCGTCGGCGACGGGAGCGAGCACGATGATCCGCTCGTAACTTCGATCCCGCAGGGTGATGGCGGTCGGCTTGGCGGGCATCGTCAGCGAGATGCTCCAACCGCGGCCTGCGGGGGAGATTCTGAGCGGTGCGGGTTGCGTCGCCGTCAGACCATCGGCGGAGCCATTTCCGCGAATGGCGATGGTGCTGCCGGTGAGACCGGCGACGGTCGAAGGATCGTCCAGGTTGGTGGTGCGGCCGCCGGCGTAGGCTGGCGCCGTGATCCGGACGCCGATGTCGTCGAGCCTGCTACCGGCCGGGATTCCTGCCGCGCCGCCGAGCCGCCCCATACCCGCGATCGCTCCCGAGCGCCCGAGCACGCCTGACGGCGATACATATAGTAGTAGGACCGCGATCACAAGCACCGCCGTGGCAGGCAGCAAGTGCCGGCGAACCGCCCGAGTGGTGGTCGCCGAGATGTCGTGGCGGGCGATGGTCGCGTCCATGCCCGCCGTGAACGGCGACTGGCCTTGCTCGAGCGCGGTGACCAGCGAGTAGTGCAGAGTCGGTACGTGCTCTTCGATCCAGAGCGCGACACGACTCACCGATGCGAATCTCCGGCTCTGCCACAGCATCGCGGCCGCAACGACGACGCCGGCGAGAACCGAGACGACGACAATCGTTGCCGACAATCCTCGAGCGTCGACAAATGAACTCAGGCCGAGCATCGCGCTCGTAATCGCGATTCCCCACATCAGCGATCGAGCGATGACTGTTGCGCCGAGGACGCGCTGAGTGCGGCGAACGCGATCGAGGGCAGTCATGCGGTTTTGACGCGGGACGCGGGATTCGCGAAGCTGGAGACGGGAATCCTTTCCGATTCAGCAGTCCTCCCCTTCTTCCGGCGGCGGACGAACAGCTCGGCGACGGCTGCGGCGATTGCCAACGCGAATAGCCAGGGTGCGAGAGGCGACCTGGTGTCGATTGCCGGCTGGAATGCGTCACGACTCGCCAATCCACCATTCCCGGCCAACCTCGCGATGGCGGCTGGATCGGCCCGAACCAGTGCAGTCACCGCGGCGCACGGCCGCGACAGCTCGGCGACGAGGCGGACCCAATCGGACCTGACGACGAGATCGCCGACCGGCGTCACCGGAATCGCAACCGAGCGAACGCAGCCGGTTCCATCCGGTTTCTCTACCGCGGCAGGCTCGCCGTCGTACCAGCGGCCGATCACTTCGGCGCCGCGCAAAGAATCCGGCGGATACGACCATTGGCGGATGAAAGGCGCGACCACTCCCCGCTCTCCAACGATGACGCCACCAACGGTATCACTCGGCGTTCGTCTCACGGCAAACCGGGGCCTATCGGTGGCGGGCCACACAACAAGGGTTCTTGCTTCCCGCGGATCGCCGCTGGCCGGAGGCTCGGCTGCCACGCCCGTGGAACCCGTGGCTCCGCGCGCGATGATTGCGTTGCCGCGGACAACACGGCGCGCGATCAGCACGCTGAAGGCGAGCGGATCACCAGGAGCTGCGTCGGTCTGTAGCGCGCCGACCATCTTCGCCGTGTCCACTGCGGAGCCACCAATGGCGACCAGTCGCGCCCGGCCTGGCCACAATTTGCGGATGGAATCCGTAGCCGCGTCGAGCTCCTCCGTCGCAAACGGCGAAACGATCACCAGCTCGAGACTGTCGGCCCGATCTCGCAAGCCACTGCCGGCGCGGAGAGCAGCAATCAATGCCGCGCTCAGATTTCCGCGCGTCATTCCTGGACGCAGCGCGCCGACGCTGTCACCAATATTGCCGGCAAGCAATCGTGCCCTCGAATCGAACTGCACCACCGCGTCGCCGTCGCGATAGACCGCCCGCACGCTGTCACGAAGCGCCACCGTATCTCGCGACGAGCGCGAGACGTCGGCAAGAATCACCCGCGCTGTCGGACGTCGCGCGTGCGTGAGCACCGGCTTGGCGAGCGCGGCACCCGCGGCGAGAATGGTCAACATCCGGAGCAGCATCACCGCGATGTCAGACGGTCGGCGCGCTGCCGCTACTGCTTTCGCCTGCGAATCGGGAATAAACCGCGCCGTCGGCAGTATTCCGGCGCGCGGCTGCCGCACGACGATGAGGTGAAGCGCGAAGATCGCGGCCGCTACTGCCAGCGATGCGAATAGATACTCCGGCGCGAGAAACGTCATTGCAGCGCCGAGACGCCAGCCGCGCGCGGCGCGGCGACGCGCCTGATCAGGTGCTCCGGTGTCTCATCGCCAACGATCACCGTCGCGTACCCGACGCCAGCATCGCTGAAGTCGTGCGCGATCCGATCGCGCCACGACCCGTACGCTTGGATGTATGCGTCGCGGGTCTCACTCGTTAGCGCACGCCGAACCGTCGCGACCTCCGGATCCGCCACCGTCACGCTCTCGCGGGGCGGGTCGATTTCCTCCGGCGCAATCACGTGCACCGCCAGGACTTCGTGACCAGCGGCGACCCACCGGCTCGAGACCGTCAACAGATCGTCGGCGTCGCCGAGCAGATCGGAGACTACTACCAGACGGCCGGCAGTCTGCGTAGCGATCGATACCGAGGGCGCGAGCGGCGCGCTGCCATCCGGCCGCGTCAACGATACCGCCCGCATGATCTCATGCAGCACGCTGAGCCGCATCCGGGGAGCAATCATCAACGCGTCTTCGCGCCCCGCGATGACGAACCCGACCGGATCGCCACTGTTGCGGGCGACCGCGGCGAGTCCAACTCCGATCTGCGCCGCCAGCTTCCACTTTCCATTGGTCCCCGTCGGAAACGCCATCGACGCGCTGGCATCGAGCACGATCATCGTCGGCAGAATCGCGCGGTCGTTCGACAATCTGATGTACGCGCGGTCGCTCCGGCCGAACAGCTTCCAATCCACCCGTCGCAGATCGTCGCCCTGGCGATAGGGGCGGTATTCGGTGAACTCAGCCGAGATTCCACGCACTCGGGAGGTGTGCGCGCCCGGCATTCCACCGCGCACGACCACGCGCGACGGCCACCGGATTCCGCGCACCGCGTCCAGCAGCGGCGCGTATTCGTCTTGTGCGTCAGCCAGTCCGACTGTCATTGCGCGCTGGTGGTTGTCACCCCGAGTCCCGCTTCCCGCTACAGCTTGATCTCGCTCTTCGGCGGCTTCACCTGCTCGAGCAAGCGATCGATGATCTGCTCGGCGCCGATTCCCTTGGCTTCTGCAGCGAAGTTCGGCAGCACCCGATGCCGCAGCACCGGCCGGGCAACGCGCACGATGTCGGCGGGCGCGACTGCAAACCGACCCGCCAGCAGCGCGTGTGCCTTGGCGCCAAGTATCAGTGCCTGACCCGCGCGCGGCCCCGCGCCCCAGCGGACGTACTTCTTCACCATCTCGTCGGCGTCGGATTCCGACGGACGTGTTGCGCGAGCGAGACGCGCCGCGAAAAGCAAAGCAGGCTCAGCGGCCGGCACGTCGCGCACCATCCGCTGCAGCGCGCGCGTCGATTCGCCGCTGATCACCGGCCTCAGCGGCTCCGGATCCGCGCCAGTCGTCGTGCGCAGAATTCCAACCTCCGCTTCCTCGTCCGGATATCCGATCCGCACGTCGAACAGGAATCGATCGAGCTGGGCTTCGGGCAACGGATAGGTGCCTTCCTGCTCGATCGGATTCTGGGTCGCGAGAACGAAGAACGGCTCCGGGAGCAGCATCGTCTCGCCAGCGGCCGTCACGCGGTGCTCCTGCATCGCCTCGAGCAGAGCCGCCTGAGTGCGCGGCGGCGCGCGATTGATCTCGTCGGCGAGCAGAATGTTCGCGAAGACCGGGCCGCGCACGAATCGGAACGACCGCGAGCCAGTCGCCGAATCTTCTTCCATGATCTCGGTACCGGTGATGTCGCTTGGCACGAGATCGGGCGTGAACTGGATGCGCTTGAAGTCGAGGTCCATCGCTTCGGCGACGCTGCGGATCATCAACGTTTTGGCGAGACCCGGTACGCCTACGAGCAGCGCGTGTCCACCGGCGAGCAGCGCCATCAGAATTTCTTCGACGACGTTCTCCTGGCCCACGATGCGCTTCCCGACTTCGGCCCGCAGGCGCGCCGCGGCGGCGAGCAGATCTTCGCGCGAGCTGCTTGAGGGTTTTGCTGAAACCGATTGAAGAGCCATTGAAGCCGGGTCCGAGGGGCGCGCTCGATTTACAGAGACAAAAACTAACCGATTGCGACGGACTTGACCCGTCCCCATAATTGGCATCCCCAGTCCCGAAGGCGAGGCTTATGAAGCAGTCACGTCGCGAGTTCGTCAAAAAGTCGGGTATGGCTGCCGCCGCCACAGCGCTCGCAGGCGCGTTATCGCCGACCAAATCGCTTGCTGCGCTGGCGAAGGTGCGGCCGGTCGAAATGCCCTACGACGACGCCATCCGTGACCTGATGATGGCCGCGATAAACACGGCGAAGTCGGCGGGAGCCACCTACTCCGACGCCCGCCTCGGACGTTATCGACAGAGCTTCGTGTTTACACGCGAGCAACAAATCGTAAACACCGTCGATACAGATACAGTCGGTGTGGGCATCCGCGCGCTGGTGGATGGAACGTGGGGATTCGCGGCGACTGAAACCCTCACCAACGACGGCGTTGCGACGGCCGCGAAAGAGGCGGTCGCGATAGCAAAGGCAAATCGGGTCGCTCGTGATCAGCGCGTCGAGCTGACGCCGGTGCAGGCGTATCCCAACGCCACCTGGAAGAGCGCCTTCAAGATCGATCCGTTCACGATTCCGATCGAGCAGCGCGCCGATCTGCTACTGAAGGCCAACGCCGAAGCGCTCAAGGTGAAGGGTGTTCGGTTCGTGGATTCGGGTTTGTTCTTCGTCAAAGAGGATCGGAACTTCGCGTCCACCGAAGGGTCGGTGATTTCACAGACCATCGTGCGTGTCTGGCTACCGTTCAATGTCACCGCCGTCGCTGCAGACAACTCGGACTTCCAGACACGCGGCAACGTCGTACAACCCGCCGGCCGAGGTTGGGAGTACGTGCTCGAACAGGATCTTGTCGGCAACGCGCGCAGCTGGGGTGAAGAGGCCGCCCAGAAACTGACGGCGAAATCAGTAGAAGTCGGCCGCTACGACCTCGTGCTCCATCCGACGCACCTCTGGCTCACCATTCACGAGTCGATTGGACATCCCACCGAGCTCGATCGCGCGCTCGGCTACGAGGCCAATTACGCGGGAACGAGCTTCGTCGCACCGCCCGAGAAGATGCTGGGCAAGCTGCGTTACGGCCCGGAGATCATGAATATCCAGGGCGATCGCTCCCAGGAAGGCGGGTGCGCAACAATCGGATACGATGACGAGGGCGTGAAGCCGGAGGATTTCCTCATCATCAAGAACGGCGTCCTGAACGACTATCAGACCACTCGAGAGCAGGCCAACTGGCTGAAGTGGTGGTACGACTCCCAAGGGAAAGCAGCGAGGTCGCATGGCTGCTCGAACGGCGATTCCTGGGGATCGGTCCAGTTCCAGCGAATGCCCAACGTCTCGCTTCTGCCTGGTGCAAAGGAGCAGAGCTTCGAGGATCTCATCGCAGCGACCGACCGCGGAATCGCCATCATTGGCGACGGGTCATTCTCGATCGATCAGCAGCGCTACAACGCCCAGTTCGGTGGGCAGGTTTTCCAGGAGATCAGAAACGGCAAGATCGTCGGCGTGCTCAAGGACGTTGCATACCAGATGCGCACGCCTGATTTCTGGAATTCGATGGACATGATCGGCGGACCAAAGAGCTACGCCATGGGCGGGAGTTTTTTTGACGGCAAGGGCCAGCCGGGACAGATAAACGCCGTGAGTCACGGCTGCGTCCCGAGCCGGTTCCGCAACATCAACGTGATCAATACCGGGAGGAAAGCATGAGCACTCCTCCGCGGGCGATCATGGCGCGCGACACCGCGCAGGCACTGGTCGAAAAGATCGTGAAGATGTCCAAAGCCGACGGCATCACCGTGACCGTCGACAGCGGGTATCAGGCCGACGTACGCTTTGCCGCCAATCAGATGTCGACTGCCGGCGGCGTGACGCGGTCGCAGATCGTCGTCGACAGCGCTTTTGGGAAACGGCACGCAGCGGCAACGACGAACGACATCTCCGACGATTCACTTCGCCGAACCGTCGCGCAGTCGGAAGCGTTGGCGAAGCTGTCGCCGGAAGATCCGGAAGCGATGCCGCCGCTCGGGCCGCAGACGTACGCGCCGGTGAACGGCTACTTCGATTCCACAGCCGATGTGCCGCCCGAAGAGCGTGCGCGAGCGGCGTTGACGGCGCTCGAGCCGGCGCGGAAATCCGGCGATCTCAAGGCGGCGGGTTTCATCATCGTCACTGCCGGCGCCGACGCCGTCGGGAATCGTAACGGCATGTTCGCTTACAATCGCGGTACCACCACCAACTACACGTTGACGGTGCGAACCAACGACGGCACCGGCTCGGGGTGGGCCGGCGCAGAGCATCCAGATTGGAACCAGCTCGACTTCGCATCGATTTCCGCGCACGCGATCGAAAAGGCGCGCCTGTCGCGCAATCCGGTGGCGATCGAGCCGGGAAGGTACACGGTGATCTTCGAGCCCCAGGCCGTCGGTGATCTGGTGCAGCTGATGGAGTTCTATCTGGGCGCCCGCGAATCCGACGAAGGCCGCAGCCCTTTCTCGAAACAGGGCGGCGGCAACAAGATCGGTGACAAGATCGTGGACAGTCGCGTCACGATTTTCTCGGATCCCCAGGATCCTCAGCTGTTGTCGCAGCCGTACGATGGCGAAGGACTTCCGCTCAAGCGCCAGGTGTGGGTCGAGAACGGAGTGCTGAAGCAGCTTTACTACACCCGGTTCTGGGCGCAGAAGGGGAACAAGCAGGCAACCGGGTTCCCATCGTCGATCAAGATGCAGGGCGGCACGACCTCGACGGACGAGATGATAAAGTCCACTCCACGCGGAATCCTGGTCACGCGACTCTGGTATCTTCGAGAAGTCGATCCGCGCACTCTGCTCTATACGGGGCTGACCCGCGATGGAACTTTCCTCATCGAGAACGGAAAGATCACCAAGGCGATCAAGAACTTTCGCTTCAATGACTCGCCCCTGTTCCTGCTCAACAATCTCGAGGCGATCGGTCCCGCGGTGCGTATCGCCGGGACAGAGGCCGGCGGTGCGGTTGTGATGCCGACCATCAAAGCCAGAGATTTCAACTTCACCAGCTTATCCGACGCGGTCTGACCGCTCCGACCGCTTACTCACAACCAGGAATCATGAAGAAATCACGTCGCGACTTTCTCAAGCAAACCGGAATGGCGGCAGCGGCTCTCGCCGCCACCAATGCACTCTCGCCGCGCAACGCCTTCGGTTCTTTGATCCAGCGGCCGGTGGAGATGCCGGATGACGCCGATGTTCGCGCCCTCATGATGACGGCGATCAACACCGCGAAGATGGCCGGCGCGAGCTATTCCGACGTCCGGATCGGCCGCTACCGCAACAGCTTCGTGTTCACGCGCGAGCAGCAGATCGTCAACACCGTCGACACCGACA
>Ga0070681_10006356_pt1 | contig 11487 bp, 3 predicted proteins | sample KBSC83BmetaG_FD_65650 | JGI IMG/M metagenome (GOLD analysis project Ga0070681, IMG submission 65650) | Corn rhizosphere microbial communities from Kellogg Biological Station, Michigan, USA - KBS C8-3B metaG | ecosystem: Host-associated > Plants > Roots > Rhizosphere | place: USA: Michigan...
CCGGATCGCCTCCATGGCGAGCACAGCCGGCAGCAGTGCAGTCAATATCTGTCCGGCCTTCTCATCTCTGGCGTCGGTAGCGGCAGAATGAAATTGCCGCAGCAGTGCGCCAAAGTTGTTCATGTCCTGGCGGAAGATTCCCTCCGTGTACCACTTCGGAACGGTTTTATTCTGGTCTTGCGCCTGCTTCTGGATTCTCGTCCACAAATCAGACAAGTCCATGCCGAGCACGAGGAGTTCTTCCTGCGAAGGCAGGATGTCAACCGCGTACTTCTCGCCGGCTTCTCCACTCCGAAGCCACTGGATCATGTCCATCGCCAAAGGCGCTAACAGCAGGAATCCGTAAAAGGGTGCAGGCTTCTTATCCTTCTTAGCTTGCTCCTCAGCCGCTGTGTCCGCGAGCCTGCCTTGTGGCTTGATTCCAAAGTTTTTGATGGCATCGTTTTCCAGCTTTCCGGGCTCATAGCGTGGACCGAGCAGTCGTTTCAAGATAACCGCCGCAGCTTGACGCAGCCAGGAAGTTGCAATGGAAAGAGTGGCGTTGTAGGGCGGCTGTATAAACAATCCTGAGAATGAAGCGCCCATGGTCGCCACAGGAACGCTCTCCAGGCCCGTGGCATCTGGCTTTTCGAGCATTTGCGGTCCAGCCACTGCCGCGGCAGAGAATTTCGGCAAAGACCTGCCGGAGATCACATGACCGGCAGCGGTTTCCGCCTGCGCTTCCAGATCTTTATAAGAAGCACTCGCTACTGTGAGAGCGCCAGTTTGCTGAACCACGTGTGCCAGTTCATGTGCCAATGCGCCCAGGCCTTCCGCAGTCGCAGGACGGTATTCACCGGGGCGAAAAGCAATCTCCGTCCCGGCCGCAAAAGCCCTTGCTCCCAATTGCTGGGACAATTCGGCTGCCGAGAACCCGTTGTGGATACGCACGGAGCTGAAGTCATAACCGAATGCCTGCTCCATGCGATCTCTCACGCCGTTCTCAAGAGGCTCTCCCGATGAGCGAGAGAGATGCTGAGCAATCTCTCCTCGGGAAACACCCTGTCTGAGCGGAGCCGCGACCCCGCCTGCGTGCATGCTCTGCACACCAAAACTGTTGCGCGACCCGGTAAGGCTCCCATACCTTGGCGGGCGTGTGGCCATGCCGCGAGCTCTTCCTGCTTCCCAATGTGAGTCACTAGCGATCGGATAGTTTTGGAATGGCTTCCCATTGCGAGAGCCAACAAAAAGCCTTCCCCCGCCCGCGTCCAGATCCTCAGGTGAGGTGAAGGACACAGCAGAAGAAGAGAACTGGTTTGCCGGGTTGCTTCCTTGACTCTGACCAGAGCCGTTGCTGTTTCCTCCTATGGCCGGCCTGTACGAAGTGTTGGCTGGGGCCACGGTGTCACGATTACCGGGGGAGATGGTGGGCGAGGACGATGCCGGTGATGCAGTAACTTCAGTGATTCGCGAGGAGCGTGCGTCGGAAGCTCCCGCGGATTCATGTTTCGCAGCGCCGGCAGTTTGGACAGACTTGCCTGAGGTTGCATTTGAAGATGAGCGGGCCACCATACGCTGCACGGCCTGATTCCCGGCAGCCTGCTGAAGGCGCAGCAATGGGTGCTGTGCCTTCATCTCATGCCCACTGAGATCCGTCGCGCTTCTGGCTTTCTCGACCTCGAGATTTGTATCTCGTTCTTTCATGCAATCTTTGTTGCCGGTCCAAAACTCTGCTTCAGATTCACGAGCTTCCGTCAATCCCTCACGGGTGAGTTGGAGCGCTTGCGGCTGCGTCAGCCGCCTGGTGTTCCGCCAGACTGGCGGCTGGAGCTGCACCAATGTCTCTGCGGTAAATCTCCATCGCCAATGATGCATATCCCCAGGCGCGTTCCGGGTGTAGAAGGAAAGAATCTCCGAATGAAAGCGAAACAATCACGTGGGCAGCGCGGGCCCGCTGGTCTGCCGACGTGATGTTAAAGAATGCCGGACAGATGCGCGGAGTCCGCGACGTGCCGGAGGAGCGCGAGATCGTTGATCCGTCTCTATAAACGTGACGGTTTTCGAAGGCAATTGCACTGGACGGACAGAGGCTTGCAGGCACGCAGGAGAACGTATGTCCTATGGACCAGAGGGTTGCTTCTCCCTGTAGGTTTCCAAAATCGGTCAGCATGGTTCTCAGCAGAGCATCAGAGGGTGAACCAAGATGCGTATCAATCAGCGCGCGCAGCCATGGCTGGATTGTGCCTCCAGTGTTCAGTGCATCCCGCGCCTCCTCAAGGTAACTCCACGCCCGGCGGTGCGCAGACTGGGCTAGAGCTATCGCGTCCTGCAATGGGGCCGGATCCGCACAACCGGTTACCGTATCGGTTGGAATGCTTTCGGGCGTGAGACCGGCAAGCACCTGAACCAGTTGCGCGTAGCTCTCTGCGTTATTGAGCGCTTCTTCCGTGGACATGCGCAGCATGAGCCGCTCACCGGAATAGGCGCGATCCAGTGGGGCCCCTGTTTGGGCCGAAGCTCGCGTTCCGCGCCCGGGAATCACGGCATGCGAAAGTTCATGGAGCAGGACCCCGGAGTTGCGGTCGACGTTGGTTGAAAAATGACAGAACACGAACTCATAGGCGCGCGGCACCTGGCCAAGCACAGTGGCGGTGGTGCAGGTTGAAGTGTCATCGGGCCTGTGGATATGCGCAAAGAGTGTTCCCCGACCTTCAAGATTGTCGAGCATGAGTTGCAGGCGATCGCGTATCAAACGGCCATAACCAGGATCGCGGGTATGGAAGAGTTCATTTACGCGATCGGCCACATTGCTTGGCTGGGCCGGCGCTTGCAGCCAGACATCCAGGAGTGGGATTGCCGCATGCAGCAGCGTTCGCCCGCGATCCATCGTCTGTTCAGCCTGGTCAATCTGCGCCAATGCGGCATCGGCCAGCCCTGGAACAGGCCCGGTGGCCCAGGTGCGAGCAGGATCGGTCAGCAAGTCCGGATTGCGCCCGACCGCATTGTTGATAGCGTTCCGCGCCCGTGCCGGCATCCCCGGTTGAGCAAGGTTTAAGTTCGGCACCACGGTGGTCAGGACTGCTGACAAATCACTTTCCTGGCTTGTGAGGGCTGCAGTGAAAGCCGGCCGGCCCGCCATTACGGTTTCGCGCATGGGGCTGGCTTCCATCCACAGCAACAGGCTTTCTCCATAAGACGTCTGCTCCTCTTGTTCAGCCTGCTGATCATGCCTGCTCATTGCCAGTGCCTCGTCAAAGGCGCCCCGGACCTCGCTCAGAAAACGGAAATAGACGTCCCTGAATCTCCCCTGCAGTGGGTGACCCCAGGTCAGTAGCGATCGTTGAGCCTCATAGAGCCGACGGCCGTTAGCGAGGTAAGTGCGAATGATTGTGTGGTTCAGGATCCGGTGGGCGCGCCGGCTGCCATCGGCAACGCCTGCCGCGGTTGTGATTTCTCGGCGTGCCATGGCCCTGGCCACAGCAAGTTGTTCGCGCAGATTATCAAGAAATGAGATGGCGCCCCGGACCGACTCCGCCCTTTCTTCATCCAATATCTGGTTCGGTTCGAAGACAAACAAACGCATTGGGAAAGTGGCTTCACCGACCATCCAGAAATCGGCCGCACCCTGATCCTTCAGCTCGACCATTGCAGCATGAACACAGTTCGTTGAACGCACTTCGTCGTCAGGAAAGTGGCTATAAAAAGGATAGACGGGGTGGTACTCATAGCGGTCCTTAAACCACAGGTGAATAGTCCCGGCAATCTGATCGATCTCATAATCCATCCGATCAATAGCGCCAAAAGAAAACTGAAAATCCCGGTCGCCCGGTCCATAAAACGCTTGCGGAACTTCCATGAATCCCCGGGTCTGGAAACGACGCACGGCTGCAAAATTCCGTCGGAAGGTCTCGCTGGAGCGCACAAAGCGGTCCAGGTTGGCATTCTCGTTGAATTCCGCGCCGCCCCCGGTCAGATACCAGCGAAGGTGTCTCAGGGCTGTCGGTTTATCTGAGAACTCGCGCCACATTGCCAGGTCGGCGACTTTCCTGGGCGAAAACAAATAGCAGGCAATGCTTTCCCAGAAGCCGCTGTTGGGGTGCATCCGAACATCCTGCCATCGGCGGCTTGGCCGGTGATTGTGCATAACCCCAGGCGTAAATTGTGTGGCGGTCTGCCGTTGTAGAGCAAGGCGTTGAACGGGAGGCGGCGATGCTTCGGACTGACTTGTCGCCGCTGGCACACGGTTGCCGGTCTGTTGCAAAACATGAACCAATTCGTGCGCTACAAGATGCGGGTCGGGCGTGCCGGCAAACGCGATATGGTTGCCGACCGTGTAGGCCAGAGCGTTCACCGCATACGCAGATTCTGCCGCTTTCGCGTCTGTATGGATTCGAACGGAACTCAGGTCGTGACCGAAGCGGGGTTCGAAAAACGTGCGCGAAGCGGAATCCAGCGGCTGCCCCGGGGACTGCAACACATCATGAACAATCGGGGGCGCTGTATCCGGGCCTGCTGCGGATTCGCTTCGCTGAATCCGCGCTGGTGCCCGCTGCATCTCTTCTTCTTCACAGTGGGCGCATTTGCGCTGCAGCAGCGGGACGGAAGGATCTCTCATGCGCATGACGCGCGCCGCCACCTGATCAGCTTCACGCTCGTAGTGATCATCTGCCCGACCGACGGGCAGACCGGTTTTGCTCTGGCAAGTCGAACAAGTGCCGCCGCAGGAACACTTGCGTTGCAGGAAGGGCGAGCTAACCTGGTTCCCTTCTGCCATGACTTCGTCATGAGGACGTTCAGCGTTGCTCTGGCATTTTGAACAGGAGGCACCGCAGGAGCATTTGCGCTGCAGGAAGCGCAATGCAGCCTGGTTTCCCACTGCCCGCTGCAGCCGCAAGACACCATTGCGAAAGCCGGACGCAGGCTGCTTGCCGCCCTGCGGCGGGAGTCCGGAGTCACGCCGGTGCGGCCCGTTTTGCGAAGACCGTTCCTGGGTCTTGTTGCTCATGAGTCTCTCACGTCATGCCGTTCGCGAGTCAATCAGCCGCAAGGCAGCCTGAGCGATCCTTGCTTATTTCGGTTTCTGCAGCTTCTTGAGTGCCACTTCAATTGCTGACAACCGTTCCGGCGTGATCTGGGCCGCGAGTTGGGCGTGGGCTTTGGTTACGGTGGCCAGATCAGTCTGCAATTTACTGATCGTCTGGTCCTTCTGCGCCGAATCAGCCTGTACTTTTGCCAACTGGGTTTGAAGATCGTCAACCTTTGCGGCCTTTTGCTGCAAAGCAGTAATGGTCTCCACTTGCTGCTTCTGCTCAATCTGAAGCTGATCAATTTGCCCGGTTTTGGTTTGCAGAGTGCCCACTTCTCCCTGCAAGTTGGCGACGTCTTTCGTGAGCTGGGTTGTGTCCGTAGTAGTTGCGGGCTTGATGACTTTGAACGACGTTACGATCCCGTTTTGCTGGTAAAGTTCCACATTGTCTCCCGGCTTGACGTTGGCGGCCAGGGATGTCACGTCGCTCAGATTGCCTATGCCAGGCTGAAATTGTTGCACGCTCGTCACATTGACCTGCTGCTGGTTGAGGCGGCGCGTGGCAGTGAGAGTATCCTGGTTCACGATGTCAGTGTGTCTGACTTGCGGCGCCTGCAGAGGTTGCAAAGAGAATGATTTCGCCGCTGACTTAAGGGAAGAGGTCAACAGCGATCCCACGGATGAGACTCGGTTTCGGCCTTCACGGAAGACGCCCAGAAAATCAGATTTTTGCACAAAGGCTATCGCCTGACGCGCCTGCGCCGTGGTTATGCGGTCCTGCAGTTGTTGCTGCGGCGCGCTGGGTTGCACCTGTAATACCGCCGGTCCCCTGAACTTGAATAGGTCGGGAATGTCGGGCTTCCCGGAGATGGCCAGTGACTGCGTGTCCTGAAACACCCGCAGCGTGGCGGGCACTACACCTGTTGCGCCTCCTGTAGCGGGTGTTGCAGGGACATCGGCGACTGCCGCAATATCGAATTGCCCTTGTGCATCAGTCATTGCGGACCCAAGCACACTGTGCTGGTCTGAAGGCGAGTTCCATACCTCTACACGCAGGCCGGAAATACCCTTTTTGGTTTGGGTATCGGTCACCGATCCATTGATTCTGAATGTACGGGTTGGCACGATGCTTTCTCCTCAGATTACTTTGCAGCACAATTCTGCAATCGTTTGTTTCAGGATCGGAATAATGGGGATGGCGGATAGCCAGTATTCCATCAGCTGTTCTGATTTCACGTAACGTCGCTTGGTGAAGTTGCAGATCTTGTACACGTCGGGTTTGCCGCTAATGGGATTCTTCTTGATCTGGATGCTGCCCAGATAGATCTTTTCCTCCCTGTGGCACTGCGGGCAATCCACCAGGAAATGTTCACAGAAGCAGTCTTTCAGGTACTGACCAAACACTTTCAGCAGATCGGTAAAGGCCTTCAGCATCTGCGTGCGGTATTGGCTTAGCGTAATAGGAGGTTCAACCGTATACGGCGGCGGGCCGGTAAAGACAGCCGTCATGTCCACCGTGCTGACAGTATTGCTGATCGAGTTCAGCACATACACTTCATTACGCGCGGCGCTGGCGATGATCTGCATGGGCATCACCTCAGTGGGAATCCGGAAATTCGGATCAACCACCGGCGGGTTCTGGGTTAGGTCAATGCGTTCAATCTTGTGTTCGTTATCAATGGTGACGAGCATCCACCGCTTATCGAGCGTGGGAGCGAGGCGTACCGCAACGCTGGTCTTAAGATCAACCGCCGGCAACTGGGGGGCGCCATTCGCCACCGCGAAGCGGAACATCGAAGTGTCGGGACCGGGCTTATCTGCCGTGATGTAGGCGGTGTTCCCGAGCACGGCAATATCATTTCCGAAATCGTGACCGCTGCATGCATAGAAGACAGTGGGAACTCCAACCGCGGAAAGCTTGATCTGGGAGCAGCGGCTGAAATTCGGACTGACTGTTCCAACCGGCGTGAATTGGTCTTCAGCGACAATCGCGATGTCATTGTCGTCGAAAATCTTCATCAAGCCGGTAGCATTGAATTTCACATCAGCCACCGGCGTGAGCGGAATAGCATTAGGATCAAGCACATAAAATCCCTGCGCTAGCCCAATGGCATACAACTTCCCTGCGTGGGCCGGCAGTGTGCTGGTGCCAAGAGTTACAAACTGCAGGTCGCACACTACATGAGTCGGCCCCCAGGTATGCGTCAGCGTCCCCAGATTGATGGACGCGCTGGCAAATACCGAATCCTGGCCATTGATAACAGCTACCGCATAAAGTGTGAGCCCGTCATTCGAGAAGGCCACATCCTTCACATCAGTGTTGCTGCCGCCGGGGAAATCGATGGACGCCATCAGGGCCTTGGTGGTTACGTCATACACATCGATTTTGGTCCCCGTGCCGCAGGTGTAGACCAGTTTGCCCGCCGGGTGCATTCTCATGCGGGTATGAAAATGCAGAAGGCCGAAGGCAGTATCCATAGCTGCTGGAGGCGCCGTATAGGGATACGCCGGGAATTGCGTCAGTGTGTCGAACATGGCGCAGAATGTCTTGCTGGCCAGCAGATCATGCAACTGCTGGTAAAACTTCTGCAACTGACTGTGTTCAGCCGGGGAGATAAATACATACTGCCCACTCAGCGGCTGCAGCAACTGCCAGAAGAGATTGATCAGGCTGATGATGAGCTTTTCCTGATCAGTGACGGGAATAGCTGTGGAAGGAAACGGCAGGAATGTGTTCTTGAAGAAGGTGACAAGGTTCTGAATACAATCCTTGTAGAAATCTTCCAGCAGCGTGCCTTCAAGGACTTTCTGCCAGAACGTCTGGGTGATGGCCTCCTCAAGATGCAGGATGGCGGCTTCGTTGGCGCCGCTCGTCATGCTCAGCCAGACTTCGCCATCTCCGGCGTTGTCGATAGCGTTTAGCGCGTTCGCTTCCTTGATCAGTTCGTAGAAGATGGGCGACGTGACCCGGATGATGTGCCCTTCGCAATCGAGGGCATAGCCGGTTTCCACGGTGACGAGATTGCGGTCGGGATTGCAGTGCACCTGTAGTCCGCACACGACTCCTGATCCGTGCAGATGCTTGTTGTGGTCGGCAATGCTGTTGCCCAGATCAGCGGTGCAGAGAGCATCCAGAGCCTGCTGCACGTTGGAAACGCCCGCCCAAGTCGGATCGGTTGCGGCGCATTGGCCCGGATCATAGGCAATGTCCGTCGCCTTCAGCGTGGTGAGCGCGTCAAAATGCGGGCGCACGTCACTGACAGTGACAATCTGGTTTACCCCTCCCATGTTGCGGGAAATCTGGGCCAGTGGGAAGTAGCGGTGCAGAATGCCATGCGGTGGCTGCTCAATCAACCTTTCCACGCTGCGGTCAAGGACGCGAGTGGCAAACACCCAATAGTCGCCGGGCAGCATGTCAGAACCGCCAAACTCAATCACCACGCCATCCGCAAGAACAATGTCGCCTGCGGTCGCTGCCAGCAGACCATCCCACCGGCGGATATTTGCGTGATACGCAAGTAGCTGCGGCCGCACCAGTGGCGCATGGAACTGCGGCTCGGGAGAGAGACTATCCTGCCAGGAAATACGTCGGTCAGGCAGGCTGATGGATGAGATCTTGCGCATCTCGCCACGGTCATGGCGCCGGTGTGTCGCTGTATCTTCATAAGCCCCGGTAACCAGGTCAGCCAGATCATTGGAGATTTCGATCAGGTCTCCCACCTGATAACGCTCTGGCTTCTCCACGATGACCGAGAAGTCGCCGCCGGCGGCGTCCACGGTCAGCGCACTTGCCACGGCTCCGTTTTCACGTGACCATTTGAAAATGGCGGTGTTGGGATCGCCGCTCGCCCCAATTCCCCCAAACTGGTGAATTTCAACCCGGAATAGCCGGTTTTCCTCACCCAGAAATGTTCCTGAAATGCTGGGTTCGCAGGGATCGGCACAGGGATCGACAACGGCATCCGCTTTGTCTTTGGTGGTCAGCACGCCCTTGCCAAACTGAGGCAGGTTGCCAAAGTCTGCTGTTGGGACGGGGGCGGGATTGGGATCACCTGCCGCCACCTCAGTGCCTTTTAACAGTCTGACCTGCGCAATCAGGCGTGTCCGGGTGCAGGTATCGGGACCTTCCAGGGCGATTTCCCTGATATCCGGATCCTCTATATATGTGATGGGCCGCTCCCACAGGTCCAGATACGCGAGATCCATCCTCTTATTGCCTGCGGCCGGAGACGTAAAGGCCACGGCAGCCGCCTCAGGCAGGTCTATTTGCGAGAAATAAGTCTCGTGGCTCTCCTTGATGGCGGCCAGTCCATCGCCATAAAAACGTCCGGCGCCTCCCGCGGTACCGTCACCGCCCATGATCACTAGGTTGTTTTCGAGATCAGATTCAATCAGCACCGGTGCAATGTGGTATTCGACGCCGGAGGCCAAGCCTCCCCACTGAATGGACTTTAACTTGGTTTTGTCAAAAGGCCCGCCCATCGTGACTGGAAACGTGGTGGTGCGCCACGAGCCACTGTCCGCGTTTACCCCGCCGGCAAGGACCACGGACTGATTATTTGCGTCAGTAAGGGTGACATTGAACGAAGGCGCCGGAGCAGCGGTTTTTCCAACCGACACAATGATTCTGCGCGTGTGGCTCAGGTCCTTCACCGCCGGCAGCGTGTAGCTTACGGCCGTAACTTTGTTCACCTGCAGGACCAGGCTGTGTCCGAAGCGATCAGAATCGTTAATGCTCACCTGGGCGGTGTCGCCCGGATTCACCGTTGTACTGAATGTAGTTGGTGACGTGATATTCACCAGCACTTGCCGGATTGGACTGTCGATCTTGATGTAATCGATCTGGTAGCTCTTGGCCGGCTCGGTTACAAAACCAAGAGAGTCAATTTGTTTCAGGTCAACCGCGGGAGCGGCGGTGGCCGGGTCAGCGCGGAAGATGCGCCATCCATCTATATCTCCCGGATCTTTGGTAGTGGTGAGCAGCCCGCGGTTCGCGCCCTGGCCGAGGAAGAAGGTGCACTCGTTATCGGCGAACGAGCCTTTTGCGGCAAAAACGACTTCTTTCCACTGTGACAGGTCGCGGGCCTTGGAAGGCGTGTGCACAATTGCGCTGGCCCCGCTTACACTCAAGCTGCCGGTGCCGGTCTTGAAGTCGAAATAATCAACATGGATGCTGGGATCTGGATCGCCGGCATTCTTCTTCTCCACCGACCAGCGATGGATGTCGTCCATGGCATCAAAAAGGATGCGATCATCTACAAGGAAGCCGTGGTTTGGGCTGCCTGTGCGCACCACATCATTCGTCTGCCGTTGTAATAGCCGCAGCGAGAGCTCCGCCTGCTCGTTCCAGTCAGAATCGAGCTGCACACGTCCCATTTGCAGAAACACTCCCAGGGAATGTTTCCATTCTTTCAGCGGTAGTTTCGATATTTCCGTCTTCATATCCCTTTCACTCCGACAAATGGGGTTCGCGGGAACGCCCGCATCGGAACGGGTGTGAGACCGACCGGCAGGTATTCGCCCACTTTCAATAGCAGATTCTGCTCACGCCAGGGAACACCGGCGGCGTACCACACGCCCATCTCGCCGCCTTCTTCGCCGCCTGTGCGTATCTCGCCGGGCGTGTTGGCGCTGAGACCCAGATAGGCAGGATGTCCGAATTGAAACGAACAAAATATTGGAAATGCGGTGCTGCAGCGGAACGGCTTGATTCCAGACAGCTCTTTCGGATAACGGCTGTACCGGAAGCAACTCTGGTCCGGGGCGCCAAGCGTTACCGTCCCAAACAGAATGCTGTTGGAAGCCATCAATACCGGCGCCTTGATTCCGCCAACCACAGTTACGTGCTCCAATGACACTGCTGTGCTCGCCATGTCGAGCGTGAGGCCCGCAACAGTGTTTTGCACGGCCGTGTCATTGATATTGGCGCTGCCGACATTGGCAGAGGTCTTGATAGGCCCGGTGATCACGTTGTTCAAGGTAAAGGTCGCCCCGGCATTCTTTGGCTCGTAATCAATTCCCGACGTTGCAGGATCCAGCGAGCAAAAACGCAGCTTTATGACCGGTACATCTCCAAGTACAGTCACCTTGCCGCCGGCAATCGTGAGGCCGTCAACGGTCAGACTGGTGCCCTGGACCAGGTTGCTCACCGTGAGAGCATCGCCTCCGGGCGATGAGATCACCGGCGTCTCCAGAGAGGCGGCCTGTATGACCAACCCGAATGGGAAGTTGTTTTTTACCGTGAGGGCTTCGTTGTAGGTGTGGCTGTCCTGAATTTCGATGACTACAGGCACGTTGGTCGGCGCCGCATTGAGTGCATCTTGAATTTTGCGGAACGCTGCATCATTGGTCTGGGAAACCGTCATGGTCACCGGGGGCAGGGGATCGCGAAAATACGGTCCCGCTCCCACTTGGCCGGTGAGCGCGTAACGGTAAGACACGGTGACACGTCCTTTGGGCTCTTCACCGGGCGGGAAGACAAA
>Ga0070681_10006357_pt1 | contig 11487 bp, 13 predicted proteins | sample KBSC83BmetaG_FD_65650 | JGI IMG/M metagenome (GOLD analysis project Ga0070681, IMG submission 65650) | Corn rhizosphere microbial communities from Kellogg Biological Station, Michigan, USA - KBS C8-3B metaG | ecosystem: Host-associated > Plants > Roots > Rhizosphere | place: USA: Michigan...
CACCCGCGGGTCGTCCTTGGTCCGGACCCAGCGGACCACGCCCGCCGGCGTCCGGCCCCCGGTGCCCGTGGTCGCCGCCCCCGGCCGCTCGTCGACCAGCGCCCCCCAGGCCCGGTGGTCGACGCCGTCGACGGAGGTCAGGAAGGCCAGCATGGACTCGGTCAGGCGGGGGACGGGCGCCAGGAATCGCCGGTAGCGGCTGAGCGGCGAAAGCCGGTCGAAGCCCTCGACGAGCAGGCCGCCGTCGCGGGGCCGGAACGGCCGCAGCAGGACCGCCGTGCCGTCGCCGAGCCGGAGGCGGCCGTCGGGGTCGACCACGGACCAGCGCCGATCGCGGCGGGCGCCGTCGGGTGATGCCTCCCGGTCCGGCCGCCAGCCGGCCGGCAGCAGCGGCTCCGGGACGTCGAAGGCCGGCCGGAACCCGGCTCTCACGCCGCCGCCTTCGGGTAGAGGACGAGCTGGGTGCAGCGGAACAGCGCCAGCGTCCGGCCCTCGTCGTCGGTGACCTCGGCGTCCCACACCTGCGTCGTGCGGCCGCCGTGGAGCAGCCGGGCCCGGCACCGGATCAGGTCGCCGGCGGTCGCCGTCCCGAGGAAGTTCGACTTGAGCTCGATGGTGGTGAAGCCCGTCGCCCCGCCGGGGAGCGAGGCCTGGCTGCCGTAGCCGCAGGACGTGTCGGCCAGGGCGATGACGGTGGCGGCGTGCATGAACCCGTTGGGAGCCATGTGCTTGCGCTCGACGCGGAGCCGGCTCTCCACGGCACCGGGCTCGACCGAGTCGAAGGCGATGCCGACGTGGCCGGGGAACAGGCCGCGGCCCGCCTCTTCGAACTCCGCGGCGGTGGCGACGGCGGCGCTGCCGGCGGCGCTGCCGGCGGCGTCGGTGGAGCCGTCAGCGATGAGTTGTGTCATGCAACTCAGTATAGCGACTCCATTGCTTCATGCAACGCACTAAGATGCGACGTATGCGTCGGACGAGTTTCGCCGGGATGAACTGTTCGGTGGCCGGGGCCCTCGAGATCGTGGGGGAGTGGTGGACGTTCCTCGTGCTGCGCGACGCCTTCCTCGGCGTCCGCCGCTTCGAGGACTTCCAGCGCCGGCTGGGCATCGCCCGCAACGTCCTCACCGCCCGGCTGCAGACCCTGGTCAGCCACGGCATCCTCGAACGCCGCCGCTACCAGGAGCGGCCCTCCCGCTACGAATACCGCCTCACCGACAAGGGCCTCGAGCTGCATCCGATCCTGGTCTCGCTGATGGAGTGGGGCGACAAATGGGCCGGCGTGGCCGACGCCCCGCCGATGGAGCTGATCCACACGGGCTGCGGGCAGCGCACCAAGCCTTTCATGGTCTGCGACCGGTGCGGCGAGGCCGTCCACGCCCGCGACGTGCAGCCGGTGACCGGCCCGGGATGGAACGACGGCGAGGAGCTCGCCCCCCACCTGGCCCAGGGGCCGGCCGCCCCGGCGCCGATCGTCTAGCGGCGGCGGTCTACCCGCCGCCGTACTGGCGGTAGCGCCGCATGAGCGGCGGACGGTGCCGCCCAGCGGGGGACCGGTCGGAGATCCAGGGGGCGTAGGGGGCCATCACGAACCCGGCCATGATCACCAGCACGGTGTCGTAGTTGACCCGCCAGCCGGCGAAGTCCCGCCAGGCCTGGTCCCGGTCGGCCCGCAGCGGCACGCCCGCCCGGGCCAGGGCGTCGCAGACCGCCTCGTACTCGTCCCGGGCGATCGAGATCGGGTCGGTGGCCGCCGGGTCGGGGTCGTAGGGAATCCCGTAGAAGTCGCCGATCCGTCGCAGGGCGAGGTAGCCGCTGCGGACGCAGAGCTCCGCCGCGGGGCTGCGGGGGGCGTCGAGCGTGCTGGCGTAGAGCGAGGCGGCGTCGAGGACCACGCCGGCGGCGGTGATCCACGAGCGGTCGGGCTGGGGCGACCGGAAGAACGGCAGCCCGGCGAAGGAGGTGTGGCTCTCCTCGACGTCGACGAACCAGTCCGTCCACGGCTGCCACACCTCCTCGTCGAGCGTGCCGAGGCCCCTGATCGTGTTGAACCGGGTCAGCATCTCCAGCGGTGTCGGCGGAGAACCGGCCTGGATCGCCACCATCGCCACCGAGTGCTCCCGGCGCGAGAAGGCGCCGTAGATCGACGGCAGGAACGTGATGAGCAGGGCCAGCAGGATCAGCCCGAGCGCCGCCTCGGCGAAGGCCAGCACGGTCGTCGGCAGGTCCGGCGCCCGGGCGAAGCCGAGCGTCAGGAGCGACGAGCCGCTTTCGACCAGCGCGGCCCGAACCGGCCGCACCCCGAGCCCCCAGAACATGGCCGTGAAGCCGATCAGCGTGAGGGCCAGCCACACCACCGGCAGGGCAATGAGTGAGAGCGGGGCGTAGAGGGCCAGCGCCCGGTCGCGCTGTTCGTACGTCCTGGCGAAGCGGCTCCGGACGCCGAAGGCCTGACGGATGGTCAGGAAGACGATCCGGGTCAGGCGGACGGGGACCCCGCGGGGCACCACCACCGTGCAGATGGCCGACAGGAACACGGCCGCCACCCAGGCGAAGCCGGCCACGAAGGCCGCTGCGTGCGCCGCGGTGCAGCCGGGACAGTTCACCCGAGCCGCCGCGCAGCGAGGAAGGCCAGGAAAAAAACAGGTTCCTTCCAGCAGGACTCAGCCGGCGCCCGTTTAATTCTGAACTGTTCCCATGAAATCAATCGACATACTTGAGAATGTCCGAGGAGCCGAGACATGAAGATGCAGCTTCGCATGAGGACGGGCCTGGTGGCGGGCCTGCTGGCGGCGGTGACCCTGGCTGGGTGCAGCTCGGGCTCCTCGTCCGACACCAAGGCCGGCGCCGTGGCCAAGCCGGGTGAGAAGGTCACCCTCCGGCTCGGCTACCTGGCCAACATCACCCACGCCCCGGCGCTGGTCGGCCTGCAAAAGGGCATCTTCGCCGGCAAGCTCGGCCCCGACGTCACGCTCCAGCCGAGCGTGTTCAACGCCGGCCCGGCCGAGGTGGAGGCCCTCTTCAGCGGCGCCATCGACGCCACCTACATCGGGCCCAACCCGGCGATCAACGCCTACGCCAAGAGCAACGGGCAGGCCGTCCGGATCGTCTCCGGCGCCACCTCGGGCGGCGCCTTCCTGGTGGTCAACCCGTCCATCAACTCGGCCGCCGACCTGAAGGGCAAGAAGGTGGCCTCCCCGCAACTCGGCAACACCCAGGACGTGGCGCTGCGCAGCTGGCTGAGGAGCCAGGGCCTCAAGACCGATACCCAGGGCGGCGGCGACGTCTCGATCGTCCCCCAGGACAACGCCACCGCGCTGGCGGCCTTCGAGAGCGGGGCCATCGCCGGGGCCTGGGAGCCGGAGCCCTGGGCCACCCGGATGGTCCAGGAGGGCAAGGGCAGGGTCCTCGTCGACGAGCGGACGCTGTGGCCGGCCGGGCAGTTCGTCACCACCGAGCTGATGGTCCGCACGGCCTTCATGAACGAGCACCCCGACGTCGTGCAGCGCCTGCTCGAGGGTCAGGTGGCGGCCACCGACTTCATCAACGCCAACCCGGCCGACGCCAAGGCGGCCACCAACCAGGCCCTGCAGCAGGCCACCGGCAAGGCGCTCAGCCAGTCCGTCCTCGACGCCGCCTGGCCCCACATGACCTTCACCGACGACCCGCTGGCCGCCAGCCTCCGCACGGGTGCCGACAACGCCAAGGCCGTCGGCCTGCTCGACCCCAACACCAAGCTCGACAACCTGTTCGACCTGACGCTGCTCGACAAGGCCCTGAAGGCCGACGGCAAGCCGCAGGTGCACTCGTGATCGCCGTCGAGGGCGTCACCAAGGTCTACGGCCCCCGCGGCAGCCACACGTTCGCCCTCGACCGCATCTCGCTCGAGGTCGCCCCCGGCGAGTTCTGCTGCCTGGTCGGCGCCTCCGGCTGCGGGAAGACGACGCTGCTGAACCTGCTGGCCGGGCTCGACGCGCCGGCCGCCGGGACCGTCTCCGTGGGCGGGCGGACATCGCTGATGTTCCAGGAGTCGGCGCTGTTCCCCTGGCTGTCGGTGCGGGGCAACGTGAACCTGGCCCTGCGCCTGGCCGGTGTGCCCAAGGCGCACCGCCAGGAGCGGACCAGCGAGCTGCTCCGCATGGTCCGGCTCAAGGGCTTCGGCGGTAAACGGCCCCACGAGCTGTCGGGCGGCATGCGCCAGCGGGTGGCGCTGGCCCGGGCCATCGCCCAGAACGCCTCCGTGCTCCTCATGGACGAGCCGTTCGGCGCTCTCGACGCCATCACCCGCGACCTCCTCCACGACGAGCTCGAGCGGGTGTGGCAGGAGACCGGCCTCACCGTCGTCTTCGTCACCCACAACGTGCGGGAGGCCGTCCGTCTCGGCGACCGGGTGCTGGTGCTCTCCAGCCGCCCCGGCCGCGTCGTCGACGAGTTCCGCGTCGACATCCCCCGTCCCCGGCGCCTCGACGACCCCGAGGTGTCCGTCCTGTCCGGTGTGATCACCGACCGGCTCCGCCAGGAGGTGCGCCGCCATGGCGCTTGATCTCGAAACGAACAACCGGCCGGTCGACGTCCGCGCCGAGCAGCGCGGCGCCGAGATCGCCGGCCTCGACGCCCTCGACGTCCCGGTGGCGCCGGCCCGGGGCCGCCTGGTGGCGGTCTGGGAGGCGCTGTGGCCGAAGCTCACCGCCGTCGGGCTGTTCTTCCTCGGCTGGCAGGCGGTGGTGTGGGCCCATCTCAAGCCCGAGTACGTCCTCCCCGGGCCGGTCACCGTGCTCGAGACCCTGTGGCACCTGGCCATGGACACCGGGCCGGCCGGCTCCCACGTGCTGCTCCACGCCACGGGCACCACGCTGCAGCGGGCCGCCCTCGGCTACAGCCTGTCGGTGGTCATCGGCGTCGTCGTCGGCCTGGCGGTCTCCCGGAGCAAGGTCCTGCGGGCCGGTGTCGGGTCGATGATCACCGGGCTCCAGACGATGCCCACGATCGCCTGGCTGCCGCTGGCCGTGCTGCTGTTCAAGCTGTCGGAGACGGCCATCACGTTCGTCGTCGTGATGGGCGCCGCCCCCGCCATCGCCAACGGCGTGATCTCCGGCGTCGACCACATCCCGCCGGTGCTGCTGCGGGCCGGCCGGGCGCTCGGCGCCAAGGGTCTGGGCGCCTACCGCTACGTGATCGTGCCCGCCGCCCTTCCCGGGCTGGTGGCCGGGCTCAAGCAGGGCTGGGCCTTCGCCTGGCGATCGCTGATGGCCGGCGAGCTGATCGTGATCATCGCCCACAAGCCGTCGCTCGGCGTGCAGCTCCAGAACGCCCGGGACTTCGCCGACGCCCCCGGCCTGATGGCCTACATGCTGGCCATCCTCATCATCGGGCTCGTCATCGACTCGCTGTTCTTCGGCACGCTCGAGCGGGGCATCAAGCGCCGCTGGGGTCTCGGGAAGTAGCGACGGGGGACGGGAACCGGCGTGCCATCCTGACCCGGGCCCTTCGCCCGGCGTTAACGTGGATGTCCGTGGCGACGCTCGTCAGCTTCCACGCCCACCCCGACGACGAGGCCATCGCCTGCGGCGGGACGATGGCCAAGGCCGCCGCCGCCGGGCACCGGGTGGTGCTCGTGACCGCCACCTCCGGCGAGTGCGGTGAGGTGGCCGACGGCATTCTGGCCCCGGGCGAGACGCTGGGAGAGCGCCGGCAGAAGGAACTGGCCGAGGCCGCCGCCATCCTCGGCGTCGCCCGGGTGGAGATGCTCGGCTACCGCGACAGCGGGATGATCGGCACGCCGGAGAACGGGGACCCCGACTGCTTCTGGCAGGCCCCCGTCGACGACGCCGCCGCCCGGCTGGCCCGTATCCTGGCCGAGGAGCGACCCGACGCCTTCACCGTCTACGACGAGCACGGCAACTACGGCCATCCCGACCACATCCAGGTCCACCGGGTCGGCGTCCGCGCCGCCGAGATGGCCCGGGTGGAGCGCGTCTACGAGGCGACGATGAACCGCGACGAGTTCCGCCGCCTGATGGCCCGGGCCGCTGAGCTCGGCCTGCCCGACGTGGCCGACCTGCCCGATCTCGACGACGTCGGTGACCAGATGGGCCTGCCCGAGGAGCTGATCACGACGGCGGTCGACGTGTCGGCGCAGCTCGACGTCAAGCGCCGGGCCATGGCGGCCCACGCCAGCCAGATCGCCGAGAACTCCTTCTTCCTCGCCCTGCCGCCGCTCGCCTTCGCCGCCGCCTTCGGGACCGAGTGGTACCGGCGCCGCGGGGCCGCACCCGGCGTCCGGGAGAACGAGGTTCTCCCCGACGGGGTGTGAGCGAACGTTTCCACGCCGGAAACACAAGCGAAAACGGGCCACTACAGACCTTCCGTACCGTCTGCTCCGAGCGGCCGAGCCGAACGCCGGCCCGGCACCGAAAAGGAGCAGCCGATGCCCATACCCATTGACGAAGCCGTGGCGGAGCAGGCGGCACTGGCCCGCACGAAGGCCGTGGCGGCCCGGAACGTGCCGAAGTACCTGTTCTCGTCGGCGCTGGCCGGGGCGTTCGTCGGTGTCGGGATCGTGCTGATGGCCGCCACCACCGGGCCGCTGGCGGCGGCGAACTCGCCGGCGGTGAAACTGGTGGCCGCCTCGGTCTTCGGCGTTGCGCTGACGCTGGTGATCATGGCCGGGTCGGAGCTCTTCACCGGGCTCAACATGGTCATGCTCCAGGGCCTGGCGGCGGGAACGGTGAACGCCGTCGAGGTCCTCTTCGTCTGGATCTCCTCGCTCGTCGGCAATCTCATGGGGGCGCTGGCCTTCTCCTGGCTCATCAACGCCGGCGGAACGCTGTCGGCGAAGACCCCGGCCGGCAAGCTCGGCCCCGGCGAGGCGTTCATCGAATCATTGGTGAAGGCCAAGAACGCCGCGCCGGGGGCGCAGCTGTTCTGGCGGGCGCTGGCCTGCAACATGCTGGTGTGCCTGGCGGTGTGGATGGCCGCCCGTACCCGCAACGACGCCGCCAAGGTCATGCTCATCTGGTGGTGCCTGCTGGCCTTCATCGCCGTCGGGCTCGAGCACTCGATCGCCAACATGACGGTCTACGGCGTGGCCATCTACCACCACGCCGCGACGTACGGCGACCTCTTCCGGAACCTCGTCTGGACGGTGCCCGGGAACATCGTCGGCGGAGGGCTCGTGATCGGCCTGGGCTACGCCTGGATCGCCGGGAAGAGCCCGGCGCTGACGGCCGAGGCCGCCGCACCGACGCCGGTCGCCTCCAACGGCCACACGGCCGCGCCGGCCGTCATCGGCTGACCCACGGACACGACGCCGGGGCCACCCGCCGGGCTGGGGCGTGCCCAGCGGGTGGCCGGCGCTGCCACGGATCGCTGGAGACGCCACTTCGTCCTCGACCCGTCACGATCGGGGTGGTTCTGCGTTGCGGGCGGCGCCCCCTCTACGGACATTTGCCGTCCGGCGTGCGAAGCGGGGCAAGGCCCGACACGTGTCGCGGCATCGGCATGGAGTCGTCACGGAATCGCAACCACCCCATGAGGGCCCGATAGCCTCCCGCAGGTGAGCGACCGTCCGCCGCCTCCGCCCGGCCCGCCGCCCCCGCCCGGGGCCACCGGAGCGGAGGAGCCGGTCGACGCCCTCGGGCGGCCGCTGGCGACCTGGGGGCAGCGTTTGGGCGCCTACGTTCTCGACGAGGTCTTCGTCTACGTCGTGGCCAAGCTGGCGGTCTACGCCCTCGGCCTGCACCGCACCTTCGGCGCCCGCCTGCTGTGGCTGATCATGGCCACGGCCTACTTCGCCTTCCTCAACGGCAGCGCCGAGGGCCAGACCTTCGGCAAGCGCCTCTTCGGCATCGCGGTGCGCGACGCGGCCGGCGGCGGGACGATCGGCCCTGGCCGGGCGGCGATGCGCTACATCGTCGTCGGGATGTTCCGCATCGTCGTCTTCTTCCTACTGTTCACCGGACTCGACGGTCTCTGGCCATTGTGGGACCGGGAGCGCCAGGCGCTGCACGACAAGATCGCCGGCAGCGCGGTGGTGCGGGTCACGGGGTCGTGACCGATCGCTCCACCGGTACGGGCCGGGAGAAGAGGTCGAGCACCGGACAGTGCTCGTCGACGGCGGCGGCCAGTTCCTCGTAGCGACCGGCCGCCTCCGGCCCGTCGAGGCCGACCGAGCAGCGCACGTTCGACGGCGCCGGCGTTCCCGCTCCCGGGAAGCCGAAGAAGGCGCCGGTGTCGAAGTCGGCTTCCACCGTCACCGTCACTCCGTCGAGCCGCAGCCCGAGCACCTCGGCCCAGTAGCGGTAGGTGATCGCCTGGCACGACGCCAGGGCGGCCAGCGCCATCTGGACGGGATTGGGTGCCGTCCCCGTTCCTCCGACGGAGACCGGCTCGTCGGCGGCGAACTCGAAGGCGCCGGAGCGCAGCTCCACTCGGGCGCCGTCCTCCATGCGACCCTCGGCCCGGAGGTGGACGACGGCCCGGGCCGGGTCGTCGCCGACCCGCTCCCGGACGGCCTCGACGGCCTGTCGGATGCTCGAGGGGGACGGCGCAGTCGTCATGCCCGCATGGTAGGCAGGCCCGATGCACCCGGTCTCCCGCCCGCCCGCCCGCGACCTGGCGCTCATCGCGCTGGCCATCGGGGCGGTGTCGACGGCGGCGCCGCTCATCCGCGAGGCCCGGGCGCCGGCGCTGGCCATCGCCTTCTGGCGCAATGCCTTCGCGGTGACCGTCCTGGTTCCGGTGTGCGGGCTGTGGCGGCGGGCCGAGATCGCCCGGCTCCCGCCCGGTCCCGCCGGCGGCGCCTTCCTGGCCGGGCTGTTCCTCTCGGCCCATTTCGCCACCTGGGTCCCGAGCCTGTCGTTCACCACGGTGGCGTCGTCGGTGGCGCTGGTGGCCACCCAGCCCGTGTGGGCGGCGCTGCTGGCCCGGGCCCGGGGCCACACCGTGCCGGCCCAGGCGTGGCTCGGCATCGGCGTGGCGGTGGGGGGCGCCGTCCTGCTGACCGGCGTCGACCTGGCGCTCTCGGCCCGGGCGCTGGCCGGCGACCTGCTGGCCCTGGCCGGCGGCGCCCTGGCCGCCGCCTACGTCACGGTCGGCGGCGAGGTCCGCCAGTCGGTGTCGACCACCCTCTACACGGCGATCTGCTACTCGACGGCGGCGGCGGTGCTCGGGCTCCTCTGCGTCGGCGGCCGCCAGGCGGTGGCCGGCTTCGACGGCCGGACGTGGCTCTGCCTTTTGGCGCTCACCGCCGGCCCGCAGTTCCTCGGCCACTCCGTCGTCAACCGGGTGCTGCGCACCACCAGCGCCACGATCGTCTCGGTGGCGATCCTGTTCGAGATCGTCGGGTCGTCGCTCATCGCCTGGGCGGCCTTCGGCGAGACGCCGCCGCCCGGCGCCTACCCGGCGGCGGTGCTCATCGCCGGCGGGATCGTGCTGGTCGTCCTGGCCGGCCGGCCGCCGGAGACGCCGCCGGTCGTGGACTGAGCCGCCGCGGTCGGCCGCGCACCGGGGGCCGGCCTGTGGTCCCGGCCCCCGGCGTGCACCGATCCCGCTTCCATCAGCAGGTGCTGTCCTGCGTTCTCCGCCGTCGAGGGCGGATGGGAGATCTTGGCTGAAAGTGAACCACTGATGCAAGAAGAGACTCAATCTGTTGAAATTGTTCTTAATGTGATTCCGGCGGCGCCGGCGGGCGGGCCAGGGCGTAGAAGGCGATCGCCGCCGCGCTGGCGACGTTGAGCGAGTCGGCCGGTGCCCGCATCGGGATCGTCATCCGCTGGTCGGCGGCGGCCAGCGCGGCCGCCGAGAGGCCCGGCCCCTCGGCCCCGAGGAGGACGGCGACGCGGTCCTCCGGCCGGCGGTCCAGCCCGGCCAGCGGCTCGGCGCCGGCGGCCGGGGTGAGGGCGACGAGGCGCAACCCCGTCCGCCGCAGGAGCTCCAGGCCCTCCGGCCACGGCTCGAGCCGGGTCCACGGCACGGCCAGCACGTGGCCCATCGACACCCGCACCGACCGCCGGTAGAGCGGGTCGCAGCAGCGGGGCGAGAGCAGGACGGCGTCGATGCCCAGGCAGCCGGCGCTGCGGAAGATGACGCCGAGGTTCTCGTGGTCGTTGATGTCCTCGAGGACGGCGACCCGGCCGGCGCCGGCCAGGACGTCGCCCGGGTCGGGCAACGGCCACCGGTCGGCGGCGGCCAGCACGCCGCGGTGGACGGGGAAGCCGGCCACGGCCCGCAGCGTCGGCTGGTCGGCCACCAGCACCCGCAGCGGCACCGCCGCCGCGGCCAGGCGGGGCCCGAGGGCTTCCAGCCGGATGCGGTCGAGGAGGACCGACCGGACCGGCCGGCCGGAGGCCAGCAGCCGTTCCACGGCGTGGGCGCCCTCGGCCACGAAGAACCCGGGCCCGGTGCCGCCCGTCTCCATCCGGCGCCGGGCCCGGGCGTCGTGGAGGTCGCGGTAGTCGTCGACGGCCGGGTCGGCGGGGTCGGTGACGGGGATCGGCTCCACCGCCCGGGGCCCGCCGCCGACGCTCAGAGGACCCGCAGCGCCTCGACGGCGTCGCGCTCCCGTCGGGCCAGGGCCCGCAGGACGGCGGCGTCGCCGTGGCGGATCCGGGCCACCTCGACCAGCGTGGCGATGACGAGCCCGGTGGCGGCGGCCGGCAGCGGCGGCGGGGGGACGGCGAGGCTGGCGGCGAGGTCGTCGGCGTGGACGACGAGCTCGACCAACCGGGTGACGAGGTAGCCGTCGAGGGTGAGGACCATGTCGCCGAAGACCTGGACCAGCCGGCCAGGAGGTTCGGACTCCAGCCGCTCGCCGAGGCGGCCGGCCGTGTGGCTCCAGGCCAGGGCGAGGTCCTCGGCGGTGCCGGCCGCCTCGTCCAGCCCCCGCTGCCGGACGGCCCGGTGGAGATCGGAGTCGATGTCGTTGCCGGCGGCCACCACCGCGGCGTAGTACTCCGCCGGCGACACGGCGCCCATCCCCGGGTCCGCCTCCGGGCGGTCGAGGTAACCCTCGACCGAGGTCATGGCCCGCAGGAGGTGCCCGGCCAGGCCCCGGACGGGGAACTCGGCCAGGACGCTCGCCTCGTCGAACCGCTCGGCCAGCGCCGGCTCGAACAGCAGCCCCTGGGCGGCCAGGGCCGTCTCGACGAAGAGCGCTCGGACGTCGGCCATCGGCTACTGCTGGTAGCCCTCCACGGTCGTGGCGTCGCGGACGTGGGCCCGGTCCGGACTCTCGCCGGCGTGGCGCTTGGCCCGCCGCTGGCGGAGCAGGTCCCAGCACTGGTCGAGGGCCACTTCGACGGCCTTCAGGCGGGCGTCGTCGGCCTCGGTCAGGCCATCGGGCCCCCGGCTGGACTCCAGCAGCCGCTCCTCCTCGGAGACCAGGTCGTTGATGCGGCTGAGCACCGCTTTGTCTTCCATGACCCGACACGCTACCCATGCCGGCGGGGTTTTGATTTTGGGGTCCTCGGGGGGCAGAGCCCCCCGAGTGCC
>Ga0070681_10006361_pt1 | contig 11481 bp, 8 predicted proteins | sample KBSC83BmetaG_FD_65650 | JGI IMG/M metagenome (GOLD analysis project Ga0070681, IMG submission 65650) | Corn rhizosphere microbial communities from Kellogg Biological Station, Michigan, USA - KBS C8-3B metaG | ecosystem: Host-associated > Plants > Roots > Rhizosphere | place: USA: Michigan...
CGTAAGGCCCTGTAAAGGCTTGTTTTGTTACACGTCTCATAGCCCGACCGGCGCGTTGCTGTAGCTGGTTGCACTGCGCAAACTGCACGCTATCGACAACCCGCCCGGAGGGCCCGTGGACCAGCGTCAGCAGCAAATCCAGCAACTCGAAAAAGACTGGAAAGACAACCCGCGCTGGAAAGGCGTGAAGCGCGGCTATGGCGCGGCCGAGGTCGTCAAGCTGCGCGGCAGCTTGCAGGTCGAGCACACGCTCGCAAAGCGCGGCGCGGAAAAGCTCTGGCGCATGGTGAACGAAAAGCCGTTCGTGAATTCGCTCGGCGCAATGACCGGCAACCAGGCGGTGCAGCAGGTGAAGGCCGGCGTGCCGGCGATCTATCTCTCCGGCTGGCAGGTGGCCGCGGACGCGAACGACTCGCTGCAGATGTATCCGGACCAGTCGCTCTACGCGGTCTCGTCCGTGCCTACGGTGGTGAAGCGCATCAGCAATGCCCTCGCGCGGGCCGACCAGATCCAGTGGATGGAAGGCAAGGGCGACGTCGATTATTTCGCGCCGATCGTTGCGGACGCGGAAGCCGGCTTCGGCGGCGTGCTGAATGCCTACGAGCTCATGCGCGCGATGATCGAGGCCGGGGCCGCCGGCGTGCACTTCGAGGACCAGCTCGCCTCGGTCAAGAAGTGCGGCCACATGGGCGGCAAGGTGCTGGTGCCGACGCAGGAAGCGGTGCAGAAGCTGGTCGCCGCGCGCCTCGCGGCCGACGTGGCCGGCGTGCCGACGATCGTCCTGGCACGCACCGATGCCGAGGCGGCGAACCTCGTCACCTCCGACATCGACGAGAACGACAAGCCCTTCCTGACCGGCGAGCGCACCGCCGAGGGGTTCTACCGCGTGAAGAATGGCCTCGAGCAAGCGATTTCCAGAGGGGTGGCGTACGCGGCTTATGCCGACATGGTGTGGTGCGAGACCGGTACGCCGAACCTCGAGTTCGCGAAGAAGTTCGCCGAGGCGGTGCAGAAAGTTCATCCCGGCAAGATGCTCGCGTACAACTGCTCGCCGTCCTTCAACTGGAAGCGCAACCTCGACGACTCGACCATCGCCAAGTTCCAGCGCGAGCTCGGCGCGATGGGCTACAAGTTCCAGTTCATCACCCTCGCCGGCTTCCATGCCCTGAATTACTCGATGTTCGAGCTGGCATACGGCTACGCGCGCAACAACATGAGCGCCTTCGTCGAGCTGCAGCAGAAGGAGTTCGCCGCGGCCGAGAAGGGCTTCACCGCCGTGAAGCACCAGCGCGAGGTGGGCACCGGCTACTTCGACGAGATCACGCAGGTGGTGACGGGCGGCAACGCCTCGACCACCGCGCTGCACGGCTCGACCGAAGACGAGCAGTTCTTCGACGAGCACAACCAGGAAGCCAAGCTGGCGGCGTGAGTGCCGTAGCGCCCATCGCGGTCCAGCGGGAGCGCCGATCCTCGCTCCCGCTGGACATGGCGCGCTGCATCCTCGCCGGCTTCGACAAGCACTACCGCCTCTTCCGCGGCGCCGCCCGCCAGGCGAAGTCGCTGTTCGAGCGCGCCGCCTGGGCGGAGGTGCGCACCCTCGCCCGCGAGCGCATCCAGATGTACGACCGCCGCGTGCAGGAAGCGGTCGAGCGGCTGCTCGAGGAATTCCCGCAGGCGGCGCGCGACGAGTCGCTCTGGCCGGCCATCAAGCTCGCCTATATCGGCCTCCTGCACGAGCACCATCAGCCCGAGTGCGCCGAGACCTTCTACAACTCGGTGGCCTGCGAGGTCCTGCACCGGCGCCACTACCACAACGAATTCATCTTCTGGCGCCCGGCGATCGCCACGGAGCACCTCGAGGGCGACCAGCCGACGTACGCCTGCTACTACCCGCTGGTCGACGGCCTGAGGTCCACGCTGCGCAATATCGCGCAGAGCTTCGAGCTGCAGAACCGGTGGGAAGACCCGCAGCGCGACCTGCGCAACGTGCTGCGCGCGCTGCGGCGCCACTTCCCGCGGCCGGCGCGCGCGCATCCGGACCTGCAGGTGCAGGTCCTGCGTCCGCTTTTCTTCCGCAACAAGGGCGCCTACGTCATCGGCCGCATCGTCAACGGCAACCAGGAAGTGCCATTCGCGGTGCCGATCCTGCAGAACGACGCCGGCGAGCTGTACGTCGACACGCTGCTGGTCGGCGAGGACCCGCTCCTCGTCCTCTTCTCCTTCGCGCGCGCCTACTTCTTCGTCGACGTCGAGGTGCCCGCGGCCTGCGTCGGCTTCCTCCGCTGGCTGATGCCGAGGAAGCCACGCGCCGAGCTCTACATGGCGATCGGCCTGGCCAAGCAGGGCAAGACGCTTTTCTACCGCGACCTCCACTATCACCTGAAGCACTCGACCGACCGCTTCATCGTCGCCCCCGGCATCAAGGGCCTGGTGATGCTGGTCTTCACCCTGCCCTCCTTCCCCTACGTCTTCAAGGTGATCCGCGAGCACTTCGCGCCGCCGAAGGAGACCGACCGCCAGGCGGTGATGGACAAGTACCGGATGGTGAAGCTGCATGACCGCGTCGGGCGCATGGCGGACACGCTCGAGTATTCGCGCGTCGCGCTGCCGCTCGCCCGCTTCGACGCCGCGCTGGTCGAGGAATTGAAGGCGGAATGCGAGTCGCTCGTCGAGTTCGACGGCGACCAGATCGTCATCGGCCATCTCTACATCGAGCGGCGCATGGAGCCGCTCAACCTCTACGTCGAGGCCTGCCGGCGCGACGGCGATGAGGAGAGCCTGCGCACCGCGTTGCGCGAATACGGCCAGGCCATCAAGGAGCTCGCCGCCGCCGGCATCTTCCCGGGCGACATGCTGCTCAAGAACTTCGGCGTCACGCGCCACGACCGTGTCGTGTTCTACGACTACGACGAGATCCAGCCAATGACGGAAGTAAAATTCCGGCCCATTCCGCCTGCGCGCAGCTACGAGGAAGAGCTGTCCGCCGAGCCGTACTGGCCCGTTGGCGAGCAGGATGTCTTTCCCGAACAATTCGACCGCTTCCTCGTCTCGGATCCCCGCGCTCGAGAGCTCTTTTACGAGCAGCATCGCGACCTCCTCGACCCGGCCTACTGGCAGGCGAAGCAGGAGCGTGTCGCGGCGGACGTGATCGAGGACGTCTTTCCTTACCCGCAGGGTTGCCGCTTCCAGCGCTCCTGAATCGGACAACGCGGTAAAAAAACGGCGCTCCACGCCGTAGCCGGCGCTTGCTTTTCAATGTGGCGGGCACGATTCTCTGGCTCGTCGGTATCCCCCACATCAGGTCTGCGTGCGCGTACCTGGAATTGCTTGTGCCGTTGTAGCGGCAGTGTTGTCTTTGCGCGCCGTCGCGCAAGTGCCGCTGCCTTCGCCAGCGGACCCGGGGCGAATCGAGGAACGCATCTCGCCGCAGCGGCCGACCGAGCGCACGCCTGAATTGCCGCAGCTTCGCGGCCTGCAGCCGCCGCGCGAACCGGCAGACCTGCGCGCCGTTCGATTCACGCTGAAGGAAGTGAAGATCGAGGGCGCGACGGCGATTCCCGCCGAGCGCCTCCAGGCGCACGTGCAACGCTATGTGGGCCGCGAAGTCACCGGCGCCAACGTCTTCGCCATGGCGCACCAGCTCACCGCGTACTACCGCGCCGAAGGCTACATCCTCTCGCAGGTGATCGTGCCGCCGCAGTCGTTCTCGGATGGGCGGCTGACGCTGCGCGCGCTCGAGGGCTACATCGCCGACGTGCGCGTCGAAGGCGATCCAAGGCTCGCCGCGCAGCTCGCCGATCTCGGCGAGCGCATCAAAGCCTCGCGGCCGCTGCGCGGCAACGTGCTGGAGCGCTATCTCCTTCTGGCCAACGACCTCGCCGGCATGCAGCTGCGCAGCGTGCTCTCGCCATCCCAGACGGTCGGGGCGGCGGACCTGACCTTGATCGCCTCGGTGCGGCGCGTCGAAGGCTTCGCCTCGCTCGACAATTACGGCTCGAAATACCTCGGGCCCGCCCAGCTGAGCGTGGGCGTCGCCGGCAACCATCTCATCGGCGTGGGCGATCAGTTGCGCTTCACCGGCGTCGGCGCGGGCAGCGACGAGATGCGGTATGGACAGCTCGCGTACAACCGTGTCGTGAATACGGAAGGCCTGAAGCTCGGCGGCACCGTCTCGCGCACGCTCACCCGGCCCGGCGACGCGCTCGAGCCCTTCGACGTGCGGGGCCGTGCCGACATGTACACCCTCTTTGCCGCCTATCCGCTCTGGCGCACCGCGAACGGCAGCGTCCTCACGCGAGCGGTATTCGATCACCGCGACATCGACACCGACATCCTCGGCACCCGCGCGATCGAGGACCACATCCGCGCCCTGCGGCTCGGCGCGACCTGGCTCTCGCTCGACCGGTGGCAGGGCCGCAATGCCCTTGACGTCGAGCTGAGCCAGGGGCTCGGCGGCACCGAAGCGGACGATCCGCTAAAAAGCCGCGCCGGAGCCGATGGCAAGTTCACCAAGGTCGTGTTCGACTACGAGCGCTTCCAGTCGCTCGGCTCGCGGTTCGGCGTAACGCTGGGCGCGGGAGGCCAGTGGACCCACGAGCCGCTGCTCTCTTCCGAGCAGTTCGCGCTCGGCGGCCGGCGCTTCGGCCGCGCGTATGAACCGGCCGAGCTGGTCGGCGACCGCGCGCTCGCGGCGCGCGTCGAGCCGGCGTACCTGGGATTGGTGGGCCGCCCGTGGCTCTCGAGCTACCAGCTCTACGGCTTCTGGGACGGCGGCAAGGTCTGGTCCGACAACGGACCGAGCGCGAGCCTCGCTTCGGCGGGTTTTGGTTCGCGGGCGGCGTTGGGAAGAAACGTCAGCGCGTCGCTCGAGGCCGCCTGGCCGCTCACTCGGCAGGTGGCGAGCTATGTGGGCTCCGGACACGGCGATCGCGTCCGGATTCTGGGATCAATGGCGGTTCGTTTTTAGGCGGGGAGGCGGTATGAACACCCGGGGACGATTCGCAATCAACGCAATGGCGCTTGCCGTCACGAGCGCGCTGGCCAACGGCGCCGCCGCACAAGCACTTCCCACTGGAGGAGCGTTCACCAAGGGTATGGGAACGATCAATCCCCCCACTCCTGGAAACGAGATGGTGGTGAACCAGACGTCGCAGCGCGCGGTCATCGATTGGACTACCTTCAATATCGGCAACGGCGGCACGGTGACCTTTACCCAGCCAGGGGCCAGCTCGGTGGCGGTGAATCGTGTCGGCCCGAGCGCCGGCCTGAGCACGATCGACGGCATCCTTAATGCCAACGGGCACGTCATGATCCTGAACCCGAACGGCGTGCTCTTCGGCAAGAACGCAAGCGTGAACGTCGGTGGTCTGATCGCCTCGACGGGCAACCTCACCGACGACAACCAGTTCATGAATGCTAGTTTGCCGTTCGGCATCACGGGGGCGACCGCTGGCTCCGTGGAGAATCGCGGAACGATCACGGTGGCCGGCGCCGGCTTGGCGGCATTCGTCGCTCCGTCGATCATCAACTCGGGCACGATCACCGCAGCGAGCGGCCGCATCATGCTCGGCGCCGCCCAGGCAGCGACGGTTTCTTTCAATGGTCTCTACGAGATCGCCGTCACGCAGGGTGTCGCGAACTCTTCAATCTCGAACATGAGCACCGGTACTTTGAGCGCGCCAGGCGGCAGCATCGTCCTATCGGCGCTCGACGCGGCGAACGTCGTTTCCGGTGTGATCAACCTAGAAGGCGTCCAGCAGGCGAATCGCATCGAAGTGAACGGCGGCCGCGTCGTGTTGGCGAGCGACCTCAACGCGGCGACGGTAACGGGTAATTCGGCCAGGGTCGACGTCTGCGGTTGCGGGCAGGTCCAGGACGGGATCGACATCGCCGCGACCGGGGCGACGGTGAACGTGGCCGCGGGAACCTTCGTGCAGTCGAAGACGCTCAACGTCAATAAGAGCATCACGCTCGCCGGCGCCGGGGAGGCGAGCACCACGATCGATTCGCGCGGCGTCACGTCTTCGGGCGGCGGCTACGCCATGCTCGTCAATGCGGACAACGTGACGCTCAGGGACTTCACGCTCTATGGACCGACGGTGGACGCCGGCAACGCATACGGCATCAAGGTGCAGCCCGCCGGTTCGGCGGCCTCGTCGCGCCTCAATAATTTCACCATCACGCGCGTCACCAGCCGCGGCGCCGGCCGCGCCGAGCTCGACCTGAACGGCGTGAACGGCGCGACGATCGACCACGTCACGGCGAACGGCGCGCCGGTCGGCAACGACTCCGGCACCACCAAGGGCGCCGGCATCCAGCTGACCGACTCCGCCAACGTGACGATCCGCAACTCGACGACGCGAAACAACGCCTGGGGCGGCGTGGCGCTCTTCCAGACCAACCGCTTCTTCGACCAGCAGACGACCGGCGTTTCGGTCGAGGGGAACAACGTTCTCACCGAGTCCCTGCCGCTTTACCTGCAGGACGAATCGGCGAGCAAGAACTTCGGCGCGCTCAGCCTGCAGGGGTTCGGCTATGCGGTACAGAACTCGGATTCGGCGAGCGGCAACAACCAGTACACCTGGCTGCAGTACACGCTCGGCGGTGCGTTCGACTTTGCCGTCAACGTGCCGCAATCGGCGCAGAGCACGATCCAGGGCTGGAACGTCGCGGCCGTCGATCACAACTTCTACGTCGGCGTGGGCCACCTGGTCGCCGGCGGCACGCAGGCCATGTCGATCATGAAGGCGGTCGACACCGCTTCGTCGGGCGACGCGGTCAACATCGCGCCCGGGAACTACACGGAGATCGCTCGCAACCGGACAATCCCGGGGGTGGGCGGGACCTACGATCTCGGCCTCTACCTCAACAAGGACAACCTCACGCTGCGCGGCATCGACGCGTCCGGCAATCCCATTGCCAGCGCCGACCAGGTGCAGGCGTGGATCACCGCCGGCGCATCGACCAACTTCGGCATGAACCACGGCGTGGGCGCGAACAACGTCACCATCCAGGGGCTCGGCTTCAAGCCGTATGCACCCTCGCCGAACAAGACGATCGAGATTGCCGGCGACAACTTCACGTTCAGGAACAGCGTGGTCGACAACCGCACGGCGGACGGGGGCGCCGGTGCGCTGTACTTCGGCGAGCTGGACGCCAATCACCAGATCGAGCGCCTCACGGTGAGCGGCAGCATTTTCTACGACGGTTCCGTGTCGCTCGCCAACGGTGTCGGCGTGGCCGCCGACGGCCATACCTACCAGGCGGCGGCTGACCGCGTCCTCGCGAACAACGCTTTCATCGGCAGCAGCAACTACACGTTCGGCGGGCTGCTCCTTTCCGGCAAGATGGACGAGGTGCCGTGGCGGCCGCTGCCGATCGGTGCGGCGATCGTCACCGGCAACAGCTTCAGCGGCTTCGATGAATCGGTGCTCGTGCGCGGCGAGCAGCAGGGCGTCGACCTGCGCGCGGTGATGCGGGACAACCTGTTCGATCACGCGGTGCTGGTCACCGACGCGAGCGGCAACGTCCGGCCCGGCCAATATCTGAGCCTCGGCAACGTCACGCGGGACAAGTTCACCATCCAGTCCAGCGTCCAGGCCGGCGTGGACCGCGGCCAAAGCGGCGACACGGTCAACGTGGGCGCAGGGACCTATGCGGAGGACGTCGTCGTCAACGGAGCGCGCAACCTGTCGTTCGGCGGCGCGACGATCCACAGCCTGACGGTGAACGCGGATTCCAGCGTCGGCGGTACGGCAACGGCCGACGGCGCCCGCGGCTTCCAGTTCAACGCGCCGATGGTGCTGCTGGCCGATACGTCGCTGCGCACGATGGGCTCGGGCATCGGGTTCAACGGCAACATCACCACGCTCGGCGCCAGCCCTTACGCGCTGAACCTCGATGCCGGCATGGGCAACATCACGCTTACTTCGGGCGGCACGCACGACACACCGCTCGGCGCCTTCTCGACGCGCTCCGGCAGCTTCAACCTGCTCGGCACGCTATGGGTCACCGGCTTCGGCATCCATTCATCGGGGCCCGTGGCATTGAGCAACCACAGCCTGCACGCCGTCGGGATCGGCGCGAACGTGATCGTCGCCGGCAGCGATGTCACCGGCACCGCGAGCAGCGCAGGCGACGTCAGCATCGCGAGCGCAGGCAACGTCGTCGCCACCGTCACCGGCAACACCATTGTCATCACCGCCGACCAGGCGGTGACGGTGACGGTGACTTCGACCACCGCGGTGCAGATCCAGTCGACAGCTCCCGTCACCGTTTCCGGCTCGGCGCCCGTGCTGGTCGTGAATGCGCCCGGCGGTACCGTCACCGGCAGCTTCGTGCAGGTGAACAATGCAGGCAGCACCCTCCTTCAGGTGAACGGCGCGCAGCAGCCGCCGGATGAGCTGGTGGGGACGGCGAACAAGAGCCGGCTGCTTCCCTCGGAGAGCACGATCACCACCAACGTTGCGGCCAATGCGAGAGCCGGCGCGCCGGTTTTGCCCGCGGTGGCCGACACCGCGGGCGTTGTGCATGCGGCGCCGGCCGATGCTGCGGACCTGCTGCAAAGCGGTGCGAGCGTCGAGCTCGATCTGACGGGACGCAACGACCGCTAGGCGCCCTCGATGATCACGCGCTTCTGCCGCGACTTCAGGCCGGCGGCAATGCGCACGTTGCGCTTCGGTACTCCGAAGTAGGCGGCGAGGAATTCGATCAGCGCCTCGTTCGCCTTGCCGTCGACGGCGGGCGCCGCGAGGCGAAGCTTCATCCGGCCACCGTGCTCGCCCGCGAATTCAGAGCGCTTCGCGCCCGGCTGCACATGCAGGTCAAGGATCACAGGCCCGCGGCCGCGAACCTCAGGTAGTTGAGCGGTATCAGCAGCACGTACAGGATGACGAGCAGCACCATCGGCGTGAGGTCGACGCGGCCCACCAGCGGCACGATGCGCCGCAGCGGCCGCAGGAATGGCCGGGTCACCATGTCGAAGAGCGGGCCGAGCGGCGCATCGGGATTGATCCACGAGATCGCCACCTGCACGAAGACGGCGAAGACGAGGATATAGACGCTGAAGCGCACGAGATCCACGGCGGCGATCGCGGCGATCGCGACGCCGCTCGGATCGGCGCCGGCGATCGCCGCCTGCGCCCAGAGGCCGAGGGCCTGCAGGAGCCAGGCGAGCAGCAGCGTCGCCAGGTCGAGCCCGGCCAGCCCCGGGATGATGCGGCGGGCCGGGATGACGATCCAGTTGGTGGTCGCCAGCACGAACTCGCCCATCGGATTGCGGAACGGTACGCGCAACCACTGCAGATGGAAGCGCGCGAGCAGCAGGAACACGAAGAACGTGACGATCGTGTCGATGAGGAAGGTGGCGATCTGGGCGAGCATCTCAGTCCTTGGCGAGCTCGTCGCCCAGCTCGCCGCCGCGGCGGCTGGCGGCCGCGAGCGCCTTGGCGAACCGCTCGGCGAGTTGTTCCTGCTCGAAAACCTTCAGCGCGGCCTCCGTCGTGCCGCCCTTCGACGTTACGTTCTTGCGCAGCTGCGCAGGGGCCTCGGCGCTTTCCATGGCGAGCCTGGCCGAGCCGAGCACGCAGTGCTTGGCGAGCTTCAACGATTCCTCGCGCGGGATGCCGGTGCTTTCGGCAAAGGCTGCGAGCTGCTCGATGAACCAGAAGACGTAGGCCGGACCGCTGGCGGAAACCGCGGTGACCGGATCGATCAGCTTCTCGTCCTTCACCCACACCACTTCGCCCACCGCACCGAGAATGGTTTCGGCGGTGCCGCGATCCTGCGCGTTCACCTCGGGCGGCGCATACAGCCCGGTGATGCCGGCACCGACCAGGGCCGGCGTGTTGGGCATGCAGCGCACGATGCGCCGGTGGCCACCCAGCCAGCGGGACAGCGCCTGCAAGCGGATGCCGGCCGCAATGCTGATCACCAGCTTGCCCTGGACGCTCGCGCCGAGCGAGGCGAGCGCCGAGCGCATGTCCTGCGGCTTCACCGCCAGCACGACCGTGTCGGCCCGCTGAACCGACGCATCGGGCGCCGTGGAGATGTGCACCGGATATTTCGCGCCGAGCTTCTCGCGCGCGGCGGGGCTCAGCTCCACCACCGAGATGGAGCGCGCGTCGGTACCCTTGGCCACCAGCCCGCCGATCAGCGCATTCGCCATGTTGCCGCCGCCGAGGAAGGCGATGTTCATGCCGCGCTCCTTTCCTTGCGGCGTTCGCCAAAGATCGCGGTGCCGATACGGACCATCGTCGCGCCCTCCTCGATGGCGACCTCGAGATCGTCCGACATGCCCATCGACAGCGTGTCGAAGCCGAACTCGCGCTCCAGCGCGCGGTACGCCTCGTGCACTTCGCGATAGCGCTCGCGCGGTGCGCCGGGCTCGGGTATCGCCATCAGGCCGCGCAAGCGAAGGCGGGGCAATGAGGCCACCCGGTTCACCAAATCTTTCACTTCCGTCAACGCGACGCCACTCTTCGTCGCCTCCCCCGATGCGTTGACCTGGATGAGGACGTTCAGCGCCGGCAGGGTCGCCGGGCGCTGTCCCGATAGCCGCCGGGCAATTTTTTCACGGTCGACGGTCTGCACCCAATCGAAGCGCTCGGCAACGCTCCTGGTCTTGTTGCTTTGCAGGGGCCCTATCAGGTGCCACTCGAGCCCCGCTAGCGACGCCATTTTTTCAATGGCTTCCTGCACGTAGTTTTCGCCGAAGGCGCGCTGGCCGGCGGCATAAGCTTCCGCCATTCGCGCCGCCGGGTGCGTCTTCGACACTGCCAGCAAGCGCACCACGCTCGGATCGCGACGAGCGGCCTTGGCCGCCCGACCAATGCGCTCTGTCACGGCTTGCAGGTTGTCGGCGATTGCCTTCATAATGCCCTGAAAATCTGCGGAAATTTCCATTTCCGCGCCTGGGAGGAATTTTAATGGATCTCACCGAGCTGCTCGCCTTCGTGGTCAAGAACAAGGCGTCGGACCTGCATTTGTCGTCCGGCCTGCCGCCGATGATCCGGGTGCACGGCGACGTGCGCCGGATCAACGTGCCGCCGATGGAGCACAAGGACGTGCACGGGATGATCTACGACATCATGAACGACGGGCAGCGCAAGTTCTACGAGGAAAACCTCGAGTGCGACTTCTCGTTCGCGGTGCCGAACCTGGCGCGCTTCCGCGTGAACGCCTTCGTGCAGCAACGCGGCGCCGCGGCGGTGATGCGGACCATCCCGTCGAAGATCCTGTCGCTCGACGATCTCAAGTGCCCGAAGATCTTCGCCGACATCGCCGACCAGCCGCGCGGCATCGTGCTGGTCACCGGCCCGACCGGCTCGGGCAAGTCGACCACCCTCGCGGCGATGGTCAACCACATCAACGAGAACGAGCACGGCCACATCCTCACCATCGAGGACCCGATCGAGTTCGTGCACGAGTCGAAGAAGTGCCTGATCAACCAGCGCGAGGTCGGCCCGCACACGCTGTCGTTCT
>Ga0070681_10006364_pt1 | contig 11476 bp, 7 predicted proteins | sample KBSC83BmetaG_FD_65650 | JGI IMG/M metagenome (GOLD analysis project Ga0070681, IMG submission 65650) | Corn rhizosphere microbial communities from Kellogg Biological Station, Michigan, USA - KBS C8-3B metaG | ecosystem: Host-associated > Plants > Roots > Rhizosphere | place: USA: Michigan...
AGCACTTCGGGCGAGGATTCGCCGACAAAGACTCCCCCCGCATGCTTCACGCGATCCAGATGACTCCAGGCGTCCTGTATCAGCAGGCAGAGATGTTCGGGCGCGTAGCCGTTGGCAAGCTCGAATGCGCTGTCGAGGTCGGGCACGACGGCGATGGCGCCGTTCGTCGCAAGCGAATCGCGGGCGATCGCTTCCCGGTCGAGCAGCGGCAGCTGTTCGTGAAGCTGCTCTTCGACGGCGCGCGCGAGTTCGGCCGATGTCGTGAGGAGGATCGCGCTGGCGAGTGGATCGTGCTCTGCCTGCGCCAGCAGGTCTGCGGCGCAGAGATCCGGACGGGCATGCTCGTCGGCGATGAGCAGCGTTTCGGTCGGGCCGGGCAATTGGTCGATGTCGACCTCGCCATAGACGCGACGTTTGGCGAGCACGACGAAGATGTTGCCGGGTCCGACGATCTTGTCGACGGCCGAAATCGACGCGGTCCCGTACGCCATGGCGCCGATCGCCTGTGCGCCGCCGATCTTGTAAACATGGTCGATGCCGGCGATCTCGGCGGCGGCAAGGATGAGCGGTGACACCGTGCCGTCGCGATTGGGCGGCGCGCAAGCGATGATCTCGTGTACCCCGGCGACGCGGGCGGGAACTGCAGACATGAGGAGCGACGAAGGATACGGCGCGCGTCCGGCAGGCGTATAGACGCCGACGCGATCCAGCGGGCGAAGCAGTTGACCGAGCGTGCCATTCTCGTCGACGTGAATCCAGGAGTTGCGCATCTGCCGCGAATGGAACGCTTCGATCCGATCATGTGCGATGCGCAGCGCGTCGAGTGTTTCCGGCGGTACGGCGGCCATCGACTCCGCGATCTCATCCGGCGTCACTTCGAGCGCGTCAAGTGAGGCGCCGTCGATCGCGGCGGTGTAGTGCCGAAGCGCGACGTCGCCCTCACGACGAACATCTTCCAGGATGCGATCGACAACCTCAGCGGCGGTCAGATCCTCGCCGAAGACGGCTCGAACGCCCGTTTGAACGGCCGCCGGCAGTTCCATCGACTCGAGACGGCGATTGCGCAGGATGAAGCGCCGCGCGCCAGCGACGTCTTCAAAGAATCGGACGATCGGTTCGCTCGTCATGCGCTTGCTTTCACTGCGTGTACCAGATGTTCATAGGCGCTCGAATGGCCGTCGAAGACGTAATCAGGTGAGGTCACGGTAATGCCGCTGCTGCCGCCGCTGCGCAGGTGATCGACGGCCGCCAGCAATCGATCGGCCGGCACAATTATCGTCACGCCGTACCATCCGCTCGCGGCGTCACCGCTCTTGGGGAAAACATTGGATATCGTCGGACCCTCTTGTCCGGCTGTCTCCAGTTGCGCCGTCACGTGTCGGGCGACCGACTCCGGTGAATCGCCGCGCACGTTAGCGGTGATGAGTCGCACATCGCGCGTGCGTAGCCGCGCCTCGATCAGTTCGATGATCGGTCGTGCGATCTCCAGCCGGCACGGTTGTTCGCGAAAGGCGCGCCGAGCCGCGATGAGGCAGGCTTGCGCACGCAGGATGACGCCGCCGTTGAGCACCCGCAGCCGGTTGTCGTGCAACGTCACGCCCGTCTCCGAGAGATCGGTGATGATATCGGCGTAACCGAGCACCGGCGCCGCTTCGAGCGCTCCATGCGCATCGACGAGCGTGAAGTAGTTGATGCCGTGCTGATAGAGGAAGTCGCGCGTCAGGTTCGGGAACTTGGTGGCGACGCGTAGCGTGCGGCCGGTCCGTTTGAGGTCGATCGAGAGATCGGCGAGATCAGCTACCGTCGTGATGTCGAGCCAGCCTTCCGGCACCGCGATGACCAGCTCGCAACGACGGAAGCCGAGATCGTCCATCACGACAACGAGATTTGGCTCGTCTTGACCGTTTTCGGTGACGAGATCGAGTCCCGTGATTCCCATGTCGGCGCTGCCTTCAGCGACCTTGTGGACGATGTCTTCGGTTCGTTGGAAGAGCACATCAACCGCGGGCAGGCCGTTCAGCCGGCCGACGTACTGTCGTGGATTCGGGCGCCACATCGAAAGGCCGCACCGTTCGAGAAAGCGGGCAGTCGCCTCGGCATAGCCGCCTTTGGAGGAGATCGCGAGTCGCAATGTCTCACTCACCGGCGGTCTCCTTCGCGGCCCGCTCCGCTTCGTGCAAGGTTTCGATTAAGTAGGTCCCATCCGCGCTGACGACGATCAGCGCGCTCATCCCGGCGCGTTGCGCATACCTACGATTCGCGGAAACCGAGCGCCCGCGCACATCAAGCTCGATCATCTGCCCTTGCGCGCGCAATTGTTCGGCGACCTTGATCGCCGCCATCATTGCGTTCGCTACCGCTGGCGCGATGAGCGTCACATTTCGGTCATCTCCGTCGCGGTCAGGCAGGGCGTCTACGATTCGTTCCAGGCCGTAGGTGAAGCCACAGGCTGGCAACGCCTGACGGGCACCGAGCGTTTGCGCCAGCTCGTCGTAGCGTCCGCCCCCGACGAGCTGACCCTGGTTCGCGTTGCCGTCATAGATCTCGAACAGCATGCCTGTGTAATAGTGCAGCCCGCGTCCAAGACCTGGGCTCAGTTCAAACGCGTTGGCGTCGTGGCCGAAGGCGGTCAGCAGTTCGAGGACGCGCTCGATACGGTCGATCGGCTCATCGGCCAAATGGTGGCGACGAACCAGCGCCCGGAGCTGAGGAATAGCCTCGTTCGGCGAACCGTGAATCCGGGCTAGCTCTTGGATGAATTCGAAGGCATGACGGACGTGTGTTTCGTCGCTGTGGCGACTCATCTTGGCGATGACGCCGGCCACGATCTCCTCGGGCGTGCGCGTGCCGCCCTGCGTCTCGATACCGATTTCTTGCAAAACGGCAAGTACCCAGCTTTCAAGCTGATCTCCAGGTACCTGACTGAGCGTCGCGCCCATTTCGTCGAAGAGGTTGGAAAGGCGATCGCCGCTGACGAGTCCGGCGAGGTCCTGTTCCAGATCGACCGCTCGGCCCTTGCGAACGCGCTCCATGCTCCAGATCAGCCAGTCGCGAGCGCGCTGGCGCAGCGGAAGCCGATTGAGAAAATCGAGCACCAGCCCGACATGGCCCAACACGAGATGTCCGCGAATGCCGAGCGCGGTGAGTCCGTCGAGTGCTAGGTGCATTACCTCAGCGTCGGCGATCGGACCATCGGCCCCAAGCAGTTCGCAACCAACCTCGGTGAACTGGCGCGTGCGGCCCGATTGCGGTTTCTCATAGCGGAAGACCGGCCCCGCGTAGCTGAAGCGGAGCGGCAGCGGCTCGGCCTGCAACGAATCGACATACATGCGCAGAATCGAGGCGGTGTGTTCCGGACGCAGCGCGATGTCTCGTTCGCGATAGCGGAACGCATACATCTGAGCGATCCGCTCGCCGCCGGACTTGCGGAGAAAGAGTTCGGTCGGCTCGATCAACGGCGTATCGACCTGGCGGTATCCGTGTCGCGCCATACGCAACAGCAGCGCTTCGCGAACCGCTTCACGCGTGGCGAACGCCGCCGGTCCCACGTCGGCCATGCCGCGCAGCCGCTCAAGCTGGAGTCTGCGCCCGGATGATCCAGGTCGCTCGTACACGCTCGATCCCTCTGTTGAAGACATGTGTGCAGACCGTGATCCGCATTCACGTTGCGGACCACGGTCGCTCAGTCTATCACGAGATGCTCATGCTGGTGCCGATCGCGACTACGCGCGGAGCGTGCCTCTGACCTGCTTCTTGATCTGACGCTCGATCTGATTACGCAGCTTATCGATCTCGAATTCGCGTAGTTGCCGATCGGGCGCGGCGAACGTGACGCGGTAGGCCAGACTCTTCTTGCCCTCCGCGATCGCCGGACCACGATAGATGTCGAACAGACGCGCACCCGCGAGCAGCACCCCGGCGCCGCTGGCGATGGCGCGCCGGACGTTTTCTGCCGGCACCTCTTCATCGACCACGACCGCGAAATCCTGATCAACCGGTTGCGACCGCGAGATCGGACGCGCTTGCAACTCGGTTCGGCCGGTTTCCAGCAGGGCAACGAGATCGATCTCGGCGATGGCGATGCGACCATGTTCGCTGATACCGAACTGCGCCGCGACTACCGGATGAACCTCACCGATGATGCCGACCGGTACACCGGTCGCGCTTATCTCGGCGCTTCGCCCCGGATGCAGGCTTGGATGCTCGATCGGTGCATATGTGACATCGGCGGCGCCGAGTCGTTGCAGCAGCGATTCGGTCGCGCCCTTGGCATCGAAGAAATCGGTCCCGCGCTCGGTCGAGTAGAGCCCTGCTGGCTGCTGCGTTCCCGCCATGAGTAAGGCGACCGTCTGCCGCTCATCCGGCAGTTCGTCGATTCCGCGTGGCTGATAAACGCGGGCGACCTCGAAGATGTCGACGCGCTCCGAATACTTCAGGTTCTCCGCAGCGTTCTTGAGTATCGAGGGGATCAACGTCGGACGCATCAGTTCCCAGTCAGAGCGGAGGGGATTCGTGACGCGCACCAGCGGCAACGCGGGTTTGGCGAAGAACCCGAAGCGATCGGGAGCGTGATCGCCGCCGGGGCTCAGCGACTCGAGATCGGCGTCGTTGATCATCGAGTAGGTCATGATCTCCTGGAGTCCGGCGCCCGACAGAATATCTTGCACTTCACTCACGAGACGCCGCTTTGGATCGATCTCGACGGGAACCGTACCGCCGACCGGAAGCGTTTCCGGCAGTTTGTCGTACCCGGCGATGCGGGCAACCTCTTCGACGATATCCGCCTTGAGCGACACGTCGGAACGCCAGGTTGGAACCTGCACCACGATCGTCGACATCCCGTTGCGCTGTTCCATGCGTGGTTGGAAATCGAGCCGACCAAGAATGTCGAGCACTTCGTCATCGGGGAAATCGACACCGAGCAGTCGCTTGATCTCGGAGCGCGGACAGGTCAACTCGAATGGCTCGCGCGGCTCGGGGTACACATCGTGGAAGCTGGTCACGCGCGCCTCGGGCAGCATCTCTTGAAGCAACGTCACCGCGCGCTGCGTGGCGATCCAGGCGAGGTTCGGATCAACGCCGCGCTCGAAACGGGCGGACGCTTCGGTGCGCAGATGCTGAACGCGAGATGTCTGACGCACGTTCTTCATGTTGAAATTGGCTGATTCAAGCAGCACCGTTGTTGTGTCATCGCGAATCTCGCTGTTGACGCCGCCCATGACTCCCGCGATGCCGACCGCTCGATCAGCATCGGCGATGACCAACGTGTCCGGATTCAAGATGCGCTTGACATGGTCGAGTGTTTCGATCGGTTCGTCCGGCTCGGCGCGTCGAACAATGATGCGACCATCGTGCAGAAACGTGCGATCGAAGGCGTGCAGGGGTTGTCCCCACTCGAGCATGACATAATTAGTCACGTCGACGATATTGTTGATTGGGCGAACACCGGCGGCCTGCAAATGCTGCTGCATCCAGGCGGGTGACGGCTCAACACACACGTTTTCGATGACCGTGACAACGTATCGCGGGCAGAGATCCGGCGCATGCACCTCGACGATTGCGCCATCGTCCGGAACGTTCGAAAGATCGGCCAAAGAGGGCAGCTTCGGCGCGACGGCGGCGATCGCACCAAGCTCGCGAGCGATACCGACCATCGAGAAGGCGTGGACGAGGTTCGGAGTAATCTCGAACTCGATCACCTCATCGCCCATGTACTCACGCAGCGGCATGCCGGCGGGCGCCTCTTCGGGTAGCACCATGATCCCCTCATGCTCGTCCGAGATGCCCAGCTCCTTTTCGGAGCAGATCATCCCTTCGGAGCGGATGCCGCGAATCGTGTTCGCCTTGAGTGTCGCCATGCGGAACTCTTCAGAATGGCCATCGACGAGCCGCGCACCGACCAGCGCCAACGGAACTTTCTGCTGCTCGGCAATGTTCGGCGCGCCGGTGACGACGGTGAGATGGTGCTCACCCGCCGCAACGGTGACGAGTTTGAGCCGATCCGCATTCGGATGCTTCTCGACCTTCTCGACATAACCTACATAGACGTTATCCCAGGTTTCGCCGATCACGGAGATCGCTTCGGCTTCCAGCCCGGCCATCGTCATGCGGCGTGCGATCTCGGCGGCGCTCCAATCGACGGCCACGAGTTCGCGAAGCCAGCGTACAGGTACTTTCATCGACTCAGTTCATCCTCTCTTGCCGGCTTAGGCCGTCGCTCGATCGAACTGCGACAGGAAGCGGAGATCGCTCTGATAGAAGGCGCGTATGTCGGTGATGCCGTATTTGAGCATCGCCAAACGTTCGAAGCCGCAGCCGAAGGCCCAGCCAGTGTAGCGATCAGGGTCGTAGCCGACGTTGGCGAGCACGTTCGGATGGACCATGCCGGCGCCGAGAATCTCGATCCAGCCGGTTCCCTTGCAGACGCGGCAGCCGTCGCCGTGGCAGACCATGCAGTCGATCGCGAAGTCGACGCCCGGCTCGACGAAGGGGAAGTAGTCGCAACGGAATCGCACCTTGCGCTGCGGGCCGAAAAGTTGACGGGCGAACTCGGCGAGCGTGCCCTTCAGATCGGTCATGGTGAGATGCTCATCGACGGCCAGACCCTCGACCTGTTGGAAATGCCATTCGTGGGTCGCGTCGAGTGCCTCATAGCGGTAGCAGCGGCCCGGCACGATGACGCGCACCGGCGGCTGCAGGCGCTCCATTGTGCGTACCTGCATCGGTGACGTGTGTGGCCGCAGCACAATTTCGCGCGATTCGGATTGCACGAAGATCGTGTCCCACACGTCACGTGCCGGGTGATCTTTCGGAATGTTGAGCGCGTCGAAGGCGTAGTAGGCGTCTTCGACCTCCGGTCCCTCGATCGTTTGGAAGCCGAGATGGGCGAAGATCGAGGAAACCTCGCGCACAAGCTGGGTGATCGGGTGCAGCGTGCCGAGATCGACCGGGCGGCCCGGCAACGTGACGTCGATCGCGTCCGAGGCGAGACGCGCGTCGAGTTGCGCCCCACGAACGATCTCCTGCCGCGCCTCGAACGCCTCCGAGAGCTCAGATTTCAGCGCATTAACCGCCTGGCCAAAAGCAGGGCGCTCCTCGGCGGATAGCGCACCAAGCTGGCGCATCGCGTCGGTCAGCGCGCCCTTACGACCGAGGAAGCGCGCATGCCAATCGGACAGATCGTCCGTCGTCGTGGCATCGTCTAGTTGCATGCGGGCGTCGCGACGTACGTGTTCGAGTTGATCGATTCCCATCTTCTCTCCTGCCTGGCTCCCGAGCATCCAATGCGGCGAACAACAAAAAACCCCATCGCCTCAGGGGCGAGGGGTTCCACGCGGTACCACCCTGATTCACCGGCGCAGGACCGGCCTCAGTGTCTCAACGGTTTTGGTCGTGAGACGGCTCCGATAATGGAGAGCAACCAGGGGCGACTACGTAGCGGATTGGCCCGCTGTTCACCGTCCGGCTCGGGAGCGAACTTCCTCGCGGCTTCACCGAGGAGAGATCGCAGTCTCTGTCTCTCCATCCCTGGCGGCTGCGCGTCGAGTACTCTTCTCCGTCATCGCGGATCGCACTCTTAGCTTTGCGCAGAGTATAGCAGACTTCGTTTTGGACCCGAGCGGTTCGAGTCGAGCCGAATGACCGTCTATAATCGCCGCCAGTACTGATGAATTGGGCTGGGGGGCCAGGAGAGGGAACAGATGAGCCGGACATATATCGAACGGATCCACGCCCGCGAGATTCTCGATTCACGCGGCAATCCCACGGTCGAGGTGGATGTGCTGCTGTTTGGCGGCGCGACCGGTCGGGCAGCGGTGCCGTCCGGCGCGTCGACCGGCGCCCATGAAGCGGTCGAATTGCGTGACGGCGGCAAACGCTACGGCGGTAAGGGCGTCGCGAACGCCGTCGCGAACGTCAATGGAGAAATCGCCGATGCGCTTACTGGGTTCGATGCGCTGGAACAGCGAACGCTCGACCTTGCGATGATTGAGCTCGATGGAACTCCGAACAAAGGACGGCTCGGTGCCAATGCGATTCTCGGCGTCTCGCTAGCGGTCTCGCGTGCGGCGGCCAATTCGCTCGGTCTGCCGCTCTACAAGTACCTCGGCGGACCATCCGCGCACCGATTGCCACTGCCGATGATGAACATTCTGAACGGCGGGAAGCATGCCGAAGGCTCGAGTGTCGACATGCAGGAGTTCATGATCATGCCGGTTGGGGCGCCGACGTTTGCCGAATGTCTCCGCTGGGGTGACGAGATCTTCCATGCGCTGAAGAAGGTGCTCGCAGCAGCCGGTTACAACACGTCTGTCGGCGATGAGGGCGGCTATGCGCCGAGCCTGAAGAGCAATGCCGAGGCTCTGTCGTGCATTTCACAGGCGATCGAGCAGGCTGGATATGAAGCGGGCAAAGATATCGTGATCGCACTCGATCCGGCCTCGTCGGAGTTCTATCAGGGCGGCAAGTACGTGTTGGCGGGCGAGGGCGTCGAGATGACCGGCGATCAGTTGGTTGACTTCTACGCCGACTGGACAACGCGCTACCCGATCGTCTCACTCGAAGATGGAATGGCCGAGGATGATTGGGCCGGCTGGGCTAAGTTGACCGCGCGCCTCGGTGATCGCGTGCAGCTGGTCGGCGACGACCTCTTTGTTACGAATACCGAACGGCTGGAGCGCGGAATCAACGAGCATGTCAGCAATTCGATCCTGATCAAGCTCAACCAGATCGGCACGCTCACCGAAACGTTCGGTGCCATCGACCTGGCGCATCGGGCCGGAATGACGGCCGTCATCTCACACCGGAGCGGTGAGACGGCTGACAGCTATGTTTCCGATCTCGTAGTCGCCACAAATGCCGGGCAGATCAAGACCGGCTCGCTCTCGCGCATGGACCGCAACGAAAAGTACAACCAGCTCCTGCGCATCGAAGAAGACCTTGGCAACCAGGCGACCTTCGCTGGCTGGGGTGCGTTTGGACCGAGATTTCGGCAGCGGTAGACGGCCGCCCTCACCCCCGGCCCCTCTCCCAATTCTGGGAGAGGGGAGGACGCGGGGCTAAAGCCGCGCTCGTTCTTGTTTACCTAGGCACAAATAATCAGGAACATCCCACGTTCGCATAAAGATACCCCTCTCCCAGTATTGGGAGAGGGTTCTCCCTCCGGTTGGGAGGGGGTCAGTGGGAGGGACCGGCTCGGGGTGAGGGCGGCTCCCGCGCCTATCCGTTATTCTTTTGAATCAGGCTCTTCCCGTTCATGTCGCCCGGTTGCGTCAAGCCCATCAGTTCAAGGATCGTGGGGGCGACGTCTGCGAGACGGCCGTCTGGTCGTAAGGACGCGCGGCGGAGGGGGCTGTCGTCGGGGACGACAAGGACGACGGGTACCGGATTGGTCGTGTGGGCCGTCCAGACCTGGTCGGTGCCGGGGATGAGCATTTCCTCGGCGTTGCCGTGGTCGGCGGTAACAATGGCCGCCCCGTCGTGGGCGAGCACGTGTTTCAACAACTCCGTGAGGCAGCTATCGACCGTTTCGACTGCCTTTACCGCAGCTTCGAAGACGCCGGTGTGGCCAACCATGTCGCCGTTGGCGAAGTTGGCCATGATGAAGTCGTAGTTCCCGGTCTCAACCGCGTCGATGATCGAATCGCGCACACCCGTGGCGCTCATCTCCGGCTGCAAATCGTAGGTGGCGACTTTCGGCGAGGGAATCATTTTGCGCTCTTCGCCTGGGAACGGTTCTTCGCGACCGCCGTTGAGGAAGTAGGTGACGTGGGCGTACTTCTCCGTTTCGGCGGTGTGGAACTGGGTCTTGCCTGCCTCCGAAATAATACGCGCCAGCGGCATGTCGACGTTCTCCGGCGGAAAGGCGACGTGAACCGGAAGTCCCTCCTGATACTCAGTCATCGTTACGACATCGAGATCGTGACGAATCGCGCTCCGTTCGAAGCCGTCAAATTGCGGATCAGCGATCGCGTGGACGATCTGGCGCGGGCGGTCCGAACGGAAGTTGAAGACGATGATGCTGTCGCCGTCCTGAACCGTGGCGACCGGCGCGCCGTTCTCTTCGAGCACGACTGGAACGATGAACTCGTCGGTCACGCCAGCATCGTAGGACGCCTGAATGGCTGATAGCGGATCGGTCGCACGAGCGCCCGTTCCGCTCACTATCGCGTTGTACGCCTTTTCGGTGCGATCCCAGCGGCGGTCGCGGTCCATAGCGTAGTAGCGACCCGAGATCGAGGCGATCCGGCCTACACCGATCTCGCGCATGGCCGTCGTGAGTTCGGTCATGAATCCGAGGCCGGAATGGGGGGGTGTGTCACGCCCATCCATGAACGCATGTACGAAAACCCGTGTAATACCGTGATCGTGGGCCAGGCGGAGGAGCGCCAGCAGATGTTCCTGCGAGGCATGTACACCGCCGTTTCCAATGAGACCCATGAGATGGAGCGCGCGGCCCGATGACTTTGCATGTTCGATCGCTTCGAGGAACGTCGGATTCTGGAAGAACGAGCCGTCTTCGATCGCCGCGTCGATCCGCGTGATCCACTGGTAGACGATGCGCCCGGCGCCGAGATTGAGGTGACCGACTTCGGAATTGCCCATCTGGCCCTCGGGCAAGCCGACGTCACGACCCGAACAGCGCAGTGTTGCGTTTGGATAGCTGGCAAGCAGCCTGTCCATCTCAGGCGTATCCGCTGCTTGCAAGGCGTTGCCCGGCCCGGCGGGACCGTTGCCCCATCCGTCGAGCACGATCAGAAGCACGGGTCGGTATGGCATCTCGTTCCCCAATCCAATAATGGCGGCGCCCAATTTCGAATCGTAGCAGAACAGAATGCGCGCTTTGGATGTTGGTTCAGAAGATTGCGCGCTGCTTGCGCTGGATCCGGTTGAGGCGATAGATCAGCTCGGCTCGTTCCGCTCGTCGCCCCGCGAGATCGACCAAGCGGATGGTGCGTTCAACGATTCGTTCAGCAGCCCGGTAATCGCGGGCGACGTGCTCGTAATACTTAGCGAGTTCCAGATAGGCGAAGAGATCGATTTCGCGCCGGCCGGCCGCTTCGGCGCACATCGATTCGAGAAGCGCAATCCCACCGCGCGCTCGACCGGAGCGTCGCAAGAGCAGCCAGAGTTCCTTCTGTCCGCGCAGGCGCAGCGCCGGATCGAGTCGGTCTGCCGCCAGCGCGGCGACGAGCATCTGTTCGGCGCGATCCATCTCGCCAGCCGCGAGAAACGCCAGCGCCAGTCCGAGGCGATCTTCGGCATGATCCAGCGCGTTTTCGGGCTCTGTTTCAACGTGCAACAGCGTCTCGAGGAGGCACGCGAGCGTCACGATATCTGCGCGGTTGTGTGAGAAGACAGGGCGAAGACGCCGAGCATCACCGTCGTGCAGGTAATCGAAATAGAGCTGAGGAATCAGATATCCAGGCACATCGCTGGTGCGTTGTATGCCGTAGAGTTCTTGTTCGAGCGACGTGAG
>Ga0070681_10006365_pt1 | contig 11476 bp, 17 predicted proteins | sample KBSC83BmetaG_FD_65650 | JGI IMG/M metagenome (GOLD analysis project Ga0070681, IMG submission 65650) | Corn rhizosphere microbial communities from Kellogg Biological Station, Michigan, USA - KBS C8-3B metaG | ecosystem: Host-associated > Plants > Roots > Rhizosphere | place: USA: Michigan...
CATCGGCATGGAGGTGCATTTTCCGAGCAGGCTCGGCAACAGACTGACATGGCCCGGGTGCTGGTGCGATACCACCACAAATGCCATCCCGCTGCCGGGAGCCATATGGTGGAAAAACTCCTCCAGCGCTTCTAACCCCCCGGCAGAGGCACCGATTCCGACGATCAAAAAACCAGGCAATGATGACAGGGACGGTTGGTGCTTCTGGGATTGCGATGCAGAATGTGGCGGAGAATTCTCGCTCTGGCGTGGGGCAGTCTTGGTCTTGATGGCGGCCTTGACAGTCGCCTTCGTCTTAGGCTTCGTCGTCTTTCGTTCCGCGGCCACGGACATAACTCTCCGGTGCGACGCCTCCCGCGGTCACGATTCCGCGGAGGAAGAGTGTAGGCCTTTTCCCTATTTCATGCAAGGTATAGGCACGGGCGGTTGTCATTCGCGACCCTAGTAAAATGCCGCTCTATGACTAGGAACCTTCCTAGGTTTTTTGATGTTGTGCTTGCCTTATACCGTCAATGAGCCCCTGTCCATTTCGGGGCCATGCCGGGGCGCACATTCAGCGCACATGCTTCTCACTCGTGTCTCATCGTGGAAGGAAGGGCGATATGGAACAGGCATACTCCGTCGAATCAGCCATCCACGAGCAACTGGCCCGGGTCGGCACTTGCTCGCTGGATGAACTCGTCATCCTGTTGCCCGGCCACTCCTGGGCCCAAGTCTTTGCCGCTGTGGACCGGTTGTCGCGGGAAGGCACCGTCGCGCTCAAGCACCCAGCCCCCTTTCGCTATCTTCTCTCGCTCGCACCACATCGCTTTGTCGGCGCACACTCGTGATGAAGGCCTGAGTCTCGAGGAGATCGCACCATGCTCCAATTCCTGAACGAAATACTCCCGAGTGTGACGGGTGCGCCACCGTCATCCAATCCCACCCTTTCGAATGCTTTCGTGGACGACTCTATTTCAGGAGCAGAAGGAGCACATGCCGTGAATCAAGAACAGCAGGAGAACGGTCCTGCCATCGTCGTATTCTCCACTTCTCTGCAGCTATTACACATGAACCGGAGCGCGATGTCATTGCTGTCGCAGTTGAGTCACCACGCAGACATCGGAACCGAACGAGCCCTGGCGACCCTGCTGCATGAGCACTGTCATGACATCATAGACACGATGCAACTTCGGTTAGGATCGAACAACTGTGGCCCCGTCCATCAATACCGTACGATCGGCAATGTCACTCATTCAGTTTTGCTGAGAGGATTCGGGGTATCCGATAGTCGGGGTCTCCCCCATGCCCGCATCGTGATGCTGCTCTCTCCCTGTGGACAGGCCTCGACCAGGGCAATCATAAACGGGGAAGCGCCGGAGGCGGCCTTCCCTTCTATGGGCCGTAACCTTGGAGGGAGACTCGCGAAGGGTATCTAGACAGGTGACGATGAGGCCCATATGGCATCCCCTACAATCGTTCCATTTTGAGCGATATTGAACAGACGGTCTTGCTGACCGACACGTAGACTGTGCGACAGTCTGAATGAGAACCACTAGTAAACATTTACAGCTGAGCCAGTAAACCACCCGATGCATCGTCACGACCGACATCTCATAGCCGAAGGAGAACGGGCCAAGACCCGCGGTGGTGGTAGAGTTCACCAGCATCTGTTCTCATGTTTTTACGCTGGTAAGTTGATCGGATCGAACTGGGGGGTTCCCCAGTTCCGCAACGCTTGTGCCTTCTCCTATACATATTGCACATCCATAATCCCGGCACTCGTCTCAACAGTTTTGGTGGAAGAAGTCGGATCATGAAAGAAACAGAGGTGGCGCATGTCAATTGAAGACGTCCTGGGTCAGATACGCGTCGAACCACGTTCCACTCCGATAATTAGAGCACTGTTCAGCCCACCGCAGTTACTTCCGGTCTGTTGCCTCTGCGGTATCATTCGAGACGAAACAGATGCAATCCCCGGCTTCGGACGATGGATGACCCGGGAATCCTATCGGGAAACCCACGGGGTGAATCCGTCGGACCTCCCTCTCACCCATACCTATTGTCCGGAATGTCTTGTCAAGGTCAGAATTGCCGTAAGGCAGTATTTTCTGGAGCTGGAATGCCATCGTAACTCTGTCCTCTCGTTTCCGGACATCGACCTCTCCCCCGAGGCCGCGTAACCGAGCAGGCGGGCACGGAACGGCGGAAGGCGTGGCTCCGATTCAGGGATCGTCGAATGAAAAACATAAAGGGAGGTGTCTTATCGTGAATGCCCACAGCACAGCCGATCGCCTCTGGTCGATTATCCTTGCGGGTGGTGAAGGCACGCGAATGACCTCGCTGGTGCGCCGCTGGCTGGGTCGGCACATACCGAAACAATACTGCACCTTCGTCGGTACACGCTCCATGTTCCAGCACACGCTGGACCGGGCGGCCAGACTGACACCGCGTGATCGCATCGTCACGGTGGTCGCGCAGGGCCACCGTTCCGAAGGCCTCTCACAACTGGATGGCAGGGGTGGCAGCACGATGCTCTTTCAACCGACCAATCGCGACACGGCGGCCGGTGTGTTCCTGCCCTTGACCTATATCCGGGCCAGAGATCCGCAGGCGACCGTAGTGCTCTACCCGTCGGATCACTTCGTCTATCCGGAAGAACAGTTCCTTGAAGCGGTCCGGCGCACGGCCCGGATCGCCGAGCTACAATCTGATCGAGTGACGATTCTGGGTGTGGCCCCGGATCGTCTGGAATTGGATTATGGCTGGATTCAGCCAGGCGAGTCTCTCCCCGATCTACCGGGCGAACCGGTCAAAACGGTCCACTCCTTTTTAGAAAAGCCCGACGCCTCCGAGGCGGACTCGGCCTTGCGGGCAGGGGCTCTCTGGAACACGCTGGTGTTCGCCGCCAATTTGGACCTGCTCTGGAGGCTGGGATGGGAATGCCTGCCGGACATGATGCCGCTGTTCGAACGGCTGAGCGATGCGATCGGTGGGCCTGAAGAGGGGCGAGTCCTCAAGGCGATTTACCGGGAGATGCCGACAAAGAATTTTTCTTCCGATCTGCTGCAACGAGTCCCGGAAAAGCTGGCAGTCGCCGAACTCACCGGGGTGCTCTGGAGCGACTGGGGCAAACCGGAACGTATCGCCGAAACCCTCAGACGAATCGACCGCCAGCCGGCATTTCCATTGAACTGTCTCGACCGTCCGTTCGTCCCCCTCCCCATGACAGTTCCTGAAGGAGGACTGTCCCTGGGGGTCTAAACCCAAGGAAGGATACAGATATGAAGTCCGTCAGCATTCGATCGACAAAATCAGACGGGAGAGCGCAGGGCTCTCAACAGCCACCGAACGCCACGTCCCCTCAGCAAGCCCATACCTTGCCTCTGTCCCCCTCGGCAGACCTGCACCCCTTGATCGAACGACGGGCCTATGAGCTCTATAGTGAACGAGGGTCCCAACAGGGGTCCGCCCTCAATGACTGGCTCGATGCGGAACGAGAGATCCTGAGTCGGGTCCCATCGGTCTGACACAGACCCTCATTGCTTTTTCACACCCGGAACTATGATCTCCGATTGAGCGGGGCCTTGACCAACCTGAGTCCCCGTAGACTTGCTCACGAAACCGGCCTGCCCAAGAACCCATCAGCCTGATCCGGCCGGTGCGAGAAAGAGGTCGTTGCGCTCGTCTGTCTCTCCCTGTAGAATCGACCACGCAATCGCGGCCGAGTCGACTTCCGGCCTCGGCACGATCGCTGTACCTGTTGCGGATTCCCACGCAAATTTGCAACGGTCCCTTCATGAGTCGATGGCAAACGCAAAAATTCTCAACATGTGGACGGCAGATCGGGGTTCAGATGGCAGGGCCCCCTCATGCTCCTGGCATCACCGTTCACTCGCCGGCACGGATGGGTTCGGAGTTCAGCGGACAAAAGGAAGGACTCAATGCTATGAGAACGACGTTACGTTCGCTCTATCTGATGTGTACGGTGATGGGTCTCATCACCCTGCCTCTGCCCCTCTCTGCCGCTGCAACAGAGGCAACCCCGCGGACGGTGCACGGTACAGTGTTGGCGGCCAATCCCGCCATCACTCCTCAGACTGTCGTCGTGAAAGTCATCCTGCCGAGTAAAGAAGAACTGATTGTGGGAGTCCGTGTGCCCACTGATGCGAAGATCACGCGTGGGACGCGAGCTGCCAAATTGGCCGATCTCAAGGTGGGAGAATCCGCCGATCTGACGTATCTGAAATCGACGGATGGTTTGATTGCACGGTCCATTCACGTTCAATAACCAAGGAGCGCCCATGTCGACCCGGTGCAACCGAATGTATGTCCGTTTTTCCCTATACCTGCTTGCTATCACGATGCTGGCCGGCTGCGCGAGCGGTAAGATCGTCACGACGGTGGAGGACGAACGTTTTGTCCCCGGTTCGCCGCCTCAAGCTCAGGCTGTTCCAGAGGAGACCAAGCCTACTCAGTCGGCGCCTCCGGAATTGCCGAGTGTCGCGGAGCCATCTGCCTCACTTCAGCCCGTTCCGGTTGAACCGGCGCCGGCGGAACCGACCCCAGCCCCGCTTCAAGCACCGCCTCCCCCGCCCGTAGCGGACGAGGCAAGGGTCTTGGAACAGCCGATCGTTTCGGCGCCTCCCTCACAGCCGGCGCCTCCAGCCGTACCTGCGACCGATCTCTCAGATATCTTTTTTGATTTCGACCGATTTGTGATCCGCGATGATGCGCGATCCAGCCTTGAAGCAAACGCCGCGCTGCTGAACACGCAATCAGGCGGAAAGATCCTGATCGAAGGCCATTGTGACGAGCGGGGAACCGGTGCCTATAACCTGGTACTGGGCGAACGCCGGGCACAGGCTGCCGCACAGTACCTCCGTGAACTCGGTGTCCCCTCATCAACGGTGCAGATCAGGAGCTATGGCAAAGAGCGCCCTTTTTGCACGGAACACAGTGAGGCCTGTTGGCAGTCGAATCGACGGGCTCACTTCGCCCGATAGGTGATAGACATCCCGTCTCGGTCAACGGAACAATGCTCGAAGGTCCTTGAATGTAAGGAGGGTGCTGTGAAGATATGTCGGACGCTGTTCATGTGCTCGATCAGTCTCATCACCTTGACCGGATGCGCCGGTACAGGCGAGGTCATTCCACTCGACATCCATCCCGCCGTGAACGGATCGGAAGGGAGCGCGAAGAAGTCCTCCATTCGAGTCGCAGTGGGACCGATCGAAGATGGCCGGACCCATAAGACCGGTCTTGGAGTCCGGACGCATTTGTGGGGAGGAGTCAGCTATTTCGATGTCCCGGGAGGCAACCCCACCAATGTGGTGGCCAAAGCCCTGACCGATTATCTGACCGCGAAGGGCTGGCACGTGACAAAGCAAAGCAGCGACGGGGCCGATGTCCTCATTACAGGGAAGCTCCTTGATCTATCAGTCCGGGCCAAGAGCCGGGTCTTCTTCACCGAAATTACGGCGAAAACGAAGCTCGCGCTACAGGCACTGAATGCCGCAGATGGAAGCACCGTCCGCATGACCCTGAACGGGAGTGGAGACGACGACGAGTTCTGGTTCGACCCTGAGGATGCCCAGGCGCTCGTGAACGGCGTCTTGAACGACAGTTTCGGCAAGTTGGTCCAGGACACAAAGTTCGAGAACACATCGCTACGTCTCGTCGGTCCGTAAATATCCGGTCATGGAGAGCCTTGGATTGAACTGTCCAACAAAGGAGGTGTCTCATGTCCGTTGCGAAGATTATCGAGATTAGCTCAGAGTCGCCGAAGAGTTTCGAAGATGCCATTCAGAACGGCATCAGCCGGGCGTCCAAAACTGTCCACGGTATCAAATCTGCCTGGGTCAAGGAGCAACACGTCGTCGTCGAAAACGGCAAGATCGCATTGTTTCGCGTCGATTTAAAAGTCACGTTCGTGCTGGATTAGCGAGTCATGAACATGGCCGGGCAAAACTGGCGGGACGGGCGAGACAAGGGGGAAATCCAATCTGTCCGCGTCGCTTCTTTCTCGCACGTCGTGTGTTTCGCGCACCACAGTGTCTCGCGCCGGCCCTGGATCGCGTGGAGCGCGGCCTCCTTCCTTCCTCTGTTATTGGCCACCCTGATTGCTTCTACATCGTTCGGCGCATCGGGGCAAACCCGGGAACAGCCAACTGAGGCGGTCCGCTCGACGCTGACCGAAGTCTTCCGCATCCTTGAGGATAAGACGCTCAAAGACCCGGCCAAACAGCTCTCACGCCGGCATATGCTGGAAGACGTCATCACGTCCCGCTTTGACTATACGGAAATGTCGAAGCGGACGCTCGCGGCCCACTGGACCACGCTGACCCCCGACGAACGAACCGAATTCGTCCAACTCTTCAGGGGTTTTCTTTCCGACCGTTATGCGGACAAAATCGAAGGATACTCCGGCGAGAAGGTCTCCTATCTTTCAGAACGGATCGAGGGAGACTATGCGGAAGTGCGAACTCAGCTACATTCGAGCAAAGTCGAAATCTCGATGGACTATCGTCTTCATCTAAAAGACGGGAAGTGGCACGCCTACGATATCATCATCGACGGGGTGGGGCTGGTGAAGAATTACCGCAGTCAGTTCGAGAAGATCATCCGAACCTCATCCTATCAGGAGTTGCTCCGCAGGCTCCGGGAACGGACCATCGGCGAAGACAAAAAAACGAGAGCCTCGCTGAGCGAACCACACCAGCGTCCCGCTTGATGCCTCCGCTGCGCTCCACCGGGATACGGGATATGTCTTCATTGTGGGACCGGGCCTGGACCGATCCGGCGAACACCCGTTCAGCCTCTTGGGGCGCTTCGTACTGTTGTCGGTGAGCCAGGATCACGTGATCGACCCGATCGCCACAGATCACACAGTGCCATTCCTCTATTCCGGTATCAGTGGAAAGATCCGATACCAGTAAGCCGCCGCACCGGTGGCAGCAATCGAGCGCGCATTCCGCGCCCCGATTTGTGTTCATTGTGTCTGCAGTTGCCATACCGTCCTCTTTCCTTCTTCGATGAGAGACAGCCGACGTCACCGGGGTTCATCCCATTTCGCCCTGAATATCCTCTGCTGTATGTAGACAGGGTGATGATTCTGCCTCAGTCAATCAGGTTTTGGTCAAGGCCACGTCACAGTCGACCGAAACTCAGACCTCATCGGATAACGGGACGATACGCTGAAGATTGCTACAGGATCCAAGAGAAACTCTCTGTCCGCCAACGGCCTGACTGCGGCTCGCCATATACCCGGTCGCAATGATAAAATTGCATCGCTTGTCGCTGATATCGGGGCGCGCTGGTGAATCGACAGACAGAACAGATGCTGGGGCCTCAAGAAGGGATGGAACGTCTATGACCGTGCGGTCAGGAGGCACAGTCGGGGATTTCATGCACCGGTATCTGGAGGTCATCTTCCCCGCCGCCACGATCGTCGAGGCAGCCGAGCGAATGAAGGGACAACAAATCGGCGCCCTCCTGGTCGAGTCGACCGATGCAGACGGTCGCATGTCCTCCAAATCCGGGATCGTGACTGAGACGGACATGATTCAGAAGGTGCTCGCCAAGGGACTCGATCCTTCTGTTGCCAGGGTACATCAGATCCTGACCAGTCCGCTGCTGACGATCGCTCCGGATCGCCCGATGCTGGATGCCAGTCACCTGATGGAAGCAAACCATGTGCGCTATCTGTGTGTCTCGGATAACGAAGAAATCGTCGGGGTCATCTCAGTCCGGGATCTCGCGCGTTACTTTGTCGATGCGGAAGCCGGCCCGATCCGCGATCTCGACAATGTCTATCGCCCCCTCAGCGTGCTGATGCATACGACGATCGAGACCATCGCGAGTGAACGGACCCTGCTGGACGCGGCGCGGATGATGGCAGAGAAACGGATCGGCTCGCTCCTCGTGCTCGAGGCCGAAGAAATGGTCGGGATCGTGACGGAGACCGACCTGGTAAGGAAGGGGATCGCGTGCCATCTTTCCGCACATACCACGCGTGTCGGGCCTGTCATGAATTATCCCCTGATTCACATTGATATCAACCGTACTGTTCGCGACGCCAGCAGGCTTATGGCGGAGAAACGAATCCGTCACCTGGCCGTGACGGAAAATTCCAAAGTTGTGGGTCTCCTCTCTGTACGGGACCTGGTAAAAATGGTGTCGGTGAGAGACAAGCCCCGCTTCCTGCGTCAGACATGAGCAGCGAGTTGAATCCGGACCATATCGACGAGTGTCCCCACTGTTGCATCGCTCGTCAGCAGGACCCACCGTCATAACCCGCATGTCATGACCTCCTCTCATTACGTCCATTCGGCTCCATTGCTATGCCTGGACAGCAGAGCTACGATTTGGCCGACCATCCGCAATGTCTTCCGCCTCGAAGGAGGTGTTTCGTGCCATACAAGGAGCCAGGACAATCCACCACATCTCGACCGGTCATGAGCCGACCTTGGGCATGCACGCACAGTCGCTTGATCTCCGATCGCGTCTCAGATGAGGAACATGAGGCAGGAAAAGTCCGCTGTGTGGAATGTGGCGGCATCGTTCCCGATCCACACCTCCAACGGGATGCCAAGAAAATGTAATTGCTAACCTTCAGATCTTGACGTTTGAGGAATTTACCATGGTTCTCCTGCCTCTTAGCGATCTGATATCCCGTCTGGGCTGAGGAATTTGGCAACAGTCCGCTTCTTCATCACTGGCCCGAAACTCCTCAACTCTCAGGGAGGTGCAGTCCTCTCATTCTTGATTGATCGTATAACCCCCTACGCTCTCGCGCTTCTCCCGGCATATCGAGCCATACCATCCTATGGCACCGACAATGCAATATGATCCCTGCAGCAACCCATGGGTCCCCGCGATGGCGCACAGCGATGCTGCAGATGATCGAATGACGCTTCTCCTTGATCAAGCATGCCGGTACCGGCAACGTCACCACGGAATACAAAGACCAGGTCTATACAGTATACTTGCGCAAGACGGACCGGACTGCCACCATGAGCGTTCCGCAGCCTGCTCGATTAAAGGAGCTCGAGGCGCAATGTTCCGTAATCGCGAAGAGGCGGGCCGCATGCTCGCCGACCGGCTGGCGCAATACCGAAACAATCCGACAGCGTTGCTTCTGGCTCTCCCGCGCGGGGGCGTGGCAGTGGGCTATCAACTCAGCCTCGCCCTCCATCTCCCACTCGATGTGTTTATTACGCGCAAAATCGGTTCGCCAGACAATCCAGAATATGCAATCGGAGCGGTGACCGAGACGGGCTCACAGTCTCTGAATCAAGAGGCGGTCGGTTCGTTGGGGCTATCCCGACATGAACTGGACCGGTTGATTCATCTCCAAGAGAAAGAGATTACCAGACGCAAGGAGCTGTACCGGCAGGGACGGCCACTCCCGCAACTCACGGGTCGCACCGTGCTCCTGATTGACGACGGCATCGCGACAGGCTCGACGTTCATGGCCTCGGCGCGCGCCATTCGCAATTTGCAGCCCCTCCGTCTGGTGGGAGTGATCCCGGTCGGACCACCATCGACGATCCGTGAGGTTCGATCACATGTGGACGAGCTGGTGGTCCTCATGACACCGGATCCATTTTATGCCGTAGGAAATTTCTTCACTGACTTTGCACAAGTCGAGGATCGCGACGTGATTCAGTATCTCAATCTGGCCGAGGAGGCGATGCTTGAACGAATGCCCTCCTCACCAGCCTCATAAGACACCTTGTTAGTCATGGAGGGTTCCCTTTTTTTATGTCCACACATTCCATGATCCCGTCAGGGTTGGGAGCTCGTAGAGGCCAAACATATCAAGGGGAAGAACACGACACCTATAAATTGCAGGGCCAACTCAAGGAGCCCACTGTCTGTCCAACATGCGGGGCAGTCTTTCACGAAGGCCGCTGGACTTGGGATGCGAAACCTGCCGGCGCGCATGAGACTCTCTGTCCGCATGCCATCGGATCCGCGATCAATACCCAAGGGCCTTGTCACGATCAAAGGGATCTTCAAGGATACCCGACACGAGCAGCTCATCGGCGTCGTCAACAACACCTAACAGATGGAGAAAAAGGGACATCCCTCTCCCGGATCATGGCGGTGGAATCACAACCAGAAGGTTTGGTGATCTCGACGACTGATATCCATGTGCCCCGGCGAGTCGGCGAGGCGTTGAACCATGCCTATCGCGGAGAACTGGAATTGCATTACGACCAGGATGAACAATTCGTACGGCTCACATGGACTCGCTGAGACCTGGTCCCACCATTAAGGAGAAGAGTATGACGACCATCCCTCTCAGTGCGCGCCATGGGCTATTCAACATGATCACACATCGTGTGATCTATGTCTCGCCGTTGGTGAGCCGATGACCGGCTTCATGCGGGCATGTCCCGGTCGATGGATGCTTGCTGCTATGACGGCATTCAGCCTTGTGGCCGGCACGACGGGACAGGCGAAAACCTCTCTACCACCGGATGCGATCGTGGAGGTGGAGCAGGCTGCCGTCAAACAGATCCTTGATGTGTTTCACAAGGCTGAAGGAGCTATGGCGAAGGGTGATCTTGATGGCCTCATGGCGCTCTATGCAACCCGATACAACTACCATGGGTTGAAACAGGCGGATGTCCGGAAAATCTGGCACGACCTGTTCGAGGAATATCGAGATTTGAGCGAGGTGCATTTCTTTTCGAAGATCGTCAAAGTGGGATCGGGCTCCAACGCCATTATTGAAGTGACCTGTACCGGAAGCCTGTCCGGATTCTCGAAGATTAGCGGCCTCCGGGTGCCTATCGACAGCTGGTACGAAGAGGTGCATTATCTGACGCTTGAGGGAGGCACCTGGCGCATCAGCGGAAATGCCGGCGAATCACCACGGGTCTTGCCGTTCGGCACAGCGCCGCACCCGTTATTCTGAACTTGGCGAGGCAACCATGAGAATCTTAGCTGGCGTGGATTGGTCAGACGAGGCCTTTGCCGCCGTAGAACAGATCGGTCTACTGTACCGGCCTGACGAAGTCGTGCTCGCACATGCCGTCGACCTGGGCATGTTTCAGTATCCTATCGTAGCCGAAGCAGCCAATCTGCAAGGATATGATGAATTCCGCAACGCCATGACCGAGGCCGGTCGCCAGGCGGTAGAACGGGGGCGCAGTCTGCTGCCGGTTGACACGGCGATCCGGACACTGTGTGACGTCGCACACCCTGCCGCCTTCATTCTCGACAGCGCCGCCGCAGTCAAGGCCGACCTTATTGTGGTGGGTACGCATGATCATAGCCGAATGGCGGAGATGTTTGCCGGTAGCGTGTCCCATCGAGTCCTGCTCCATGCGACTGTGCCGACCTTGATCGTGAAAGGGAAAGCACGATCTGTCTCCCGCGTCCTCCTGGCGGTGGAGGGCCGAGAGGATTCAGTCCGTTTGCACACGTGGCTGACGTCTCATCCCTTCAAGAACGTCGTTGAGGTTACGATCCTCTCGGTCGTGCC
>Ga0070681_10006367_pt1 | contig 11475 bp, 7 predicted proteins | sample KBSC83BmetaG_FD_65650 | JGI IMG/M metagenome (GOLD analysis project Ga0070681, IMG submission 65650) | Corn rhizosphere microbial communities from Kellogg Biological Station, Michigan, USA - KBS C8-3B metaG | ecosystem: Host-associated > Plants > Roots > Rhizosphere | place: USA: Michigan...
CCCACGCGCGTGAGCGAGTCCTGCAGCGACGCCAGTTGCTGCTCTTCAGTGGCCAGGTTGGCGCGCGTGGTGGCGGTGAGGTGCTGCAGGTCCTCGAGAGCGGCGATGCGCATCACCTGGACGTCGAGCTGTTCCTGGAGGCGGAACCGTGCGAGCGTGACCGCCGCGTCGGCGCTGGAGAGCGCCTGGGCGCGGTCGGTATACGACGCGAGCGCGGCGGGGGACGAGGCCGGGGTGTACACCAGCCGCCGCGGAAAGTCTGCGCCTAACGCAGGAGCGAGCGAGTCCAGCCGTGCGTCGACCTGGGCGATGGACACGACCTCCGGCGCCGTGCGCGCGGGCGGAGCGTCGGCGCCGTCGAACGTGGCGAGCATGGTCGCCGCGTCCGCATCGGCGTCGTCGGCCAGCGCGAGCGTCTTGCCGCTGCGCGGGTCATCGAGGAACATGAGACCGGCGGCGCGCGCCTGCACGAGCGCCTTCGCGGCCGCGCCTAACGCAGCCGAGGACCGCCCCTCCGTCGTCGCGAGATCGTTGCCCACCGAGTCGGCCATCGCGTCGAAGTAGTGCTCCGCGTCCTCGGTGTGGCCGGCATCGAGCATCACCTGGCCCAACATGATCCGCGCCTGATCGCGCTCGGGCAGATTCGGATAGCTGTTCGCGAACGCGGTAAATGCCGCGCGCGCCGAGTCGGCCTGGCCGGCGCGGTACAACGACCACGCGCGCGTGAGGAGGGCCTGGGCGCCGACGCTGCTCGTGGGCGCGACGCGCGCGGCGAATCCGGCGGCTGCCTCGTACTGGCCCTCCTCGAACGCGAGCTCGGCGGCCGTTAGGCGCACCTGGTCGCCGAACGCGCCGGTCGCGACGTTGGTCAGCGGCCGCAGCGCATCGAGCGCGGCCGCGCCGCGCGTCGTGTCGCCGCCCATCGCCGACAGCGCATCCATGTACTGCGCGTACGGCGCATACACGCCGCCGGCCGCGCGCGCCGCTGCAAACGCGCTGCGCGCCGCGGTCCAGTCGCCTGCACGATAGGCCGACAGACCCGACACAAACGACGCCAGCCCACGATCGCCGCCCGGCGATGACGAGGCCAGCGTACGGACCGTCGGGTCGTCGCCGCGCCGGAACGCCTCGAGCATGAGCTGCGCGTTGACGGTGCTCTGGTACTTGACGCCGCCCGGCACCGCGGCGAGCTGCGCGGCCTCGGCGCGGAACTGCGCGCCCATGCCTAACCGGTAGTAGGCTTCGGCGATCAGGAACACGAGCTCGGGGCGCGTCGAGTCCGCCGACGTCCGCAGCCAGTCCAGCCGCGCCAGCGCCGCGAGCGGCCGGTCGGACGCGAGCTCGAACAGCGCCGCGCGCATTTCGGCGTCCACACCGCGTGCCTGGTCCGCCGCCGCCGACAAGACGGGCGCGCCGGTATCGGCGCGCACGGCGCTGTCGGCGGCGGCGGACGCGTGCGCCGTCGTATCACCCGTTGTCCGTTGGGCGGCAACGTACCGGCCCCCGCCCGCGACGAACGCGAGCGCGGACATGACGGCGAGCGTACGAACCATCATCACGGAATCGGCCAGCTCAGAATGGAGTCGTTCCTTGACTCGTCCAGGTGTTCGGAACCACCTGGCCGTTGCGCACGCTGAACTGCAGGTACGTCACGACGTTCACCTGGGCGTTCACGCTCGCGCGCGATGTGACAGGCTGCCCGTTCACGGTCACCTGCACGTTCACGGTGTGCGACACCGGCAGGACGGCCGAGCGGAAGAGCTCATCCACGGCGCCCTGCGAGAGCGCTTGCGTCGCGATCGCGGAATAGGTCCTCGTGTCGGGCGGTCCGCCGTCCAACGACATCTCGACCGCCGTCGGCGACGACTGCGACGAGTCCGCACGGAGCAGCACCACCAGGACGGCCCCGGACCGGCGCTTTACCGCATCGCCTAACGCAGCCATGCGGTCGCGCTGTGCCTGCATGTTGTCCTGCGAGGTCGAGAGCGTCTTGTCCAACTCGACCAGCGCGTTCTGCTCCGTGCTCATGAGCAGCTCGCTGGCGCGCCGCGATGTCGTCTGCGCCATCGCGTTGTCGATTTCCGCCTCGAGCGCCACGCGCTGTCCGCGCAATTGGCTCAGTTGGTCCTGCGTCGCTTGCAGCTGTTTGATGAGCGCCGACCGCTGCGACTCGTATACGGCCTGCGCCGCCGAATCTGCGTTGCGGCCGCTCGAATCGGCTTGCGCGCAGAGCATCGCCGGCGTCAGCGCCAGCGCGACCGCCAGGACGAGAGAGCTGTGCCGTTTACTCATTGGCATTGTTCCGCGTAGTTGATACGACTCACTGCTGGGGCGGCTTGTCCTGCGGCGGCGGCGTGTTCTGCTCCAGCTTGCGGAGCCGTTCCTCGAGCCGCTTGAGCGCCTCGCGCTCGGAGCTCAGCTCCTGCTCCGCCTGCGCCCGCCGTTGCTCGACGTCGAGCAGGTTCTGCGCGTGATATCGGTCGATCTCCAGCTCCAATGATTGGACACGCTTCTGCCGCGCATCGATTTCGGCCACCAGTGACTTCTGTTCTGCCTCGAGCTGCGCCACCCGGTCCTGCAGCACGTGTCCGCGGAGCAACCCGAACACGTTGCTCTGCCAACCCAGCGTGAAGGCGAATTTGTCGTAGTTGTACGGCGTGTGCGCCGTATCGGACACGCCGCCCGCGCCGATCTCCGTCCAATAGAGGCCGGCCTGCAGTCCGCGCCAGTTGAGCGCCGCGCCAAGATTGTAGTCCCACGCGTTGTTCTCGAACATGAACGACACGACGCTGTGCTGCGACGGATAGACATCCATCTTCACGCCGCCGAACACGCCGCCGGTCGAATGGTGCGAATATGCCGCGCCTAACCCGCCGTCATCCTTGAACAGGCCGTTGCCGTAGCCGACGCTGAAGCTCAGGCCGACGTTCGGCCAGTTCCTGTTCAGCTCCGTCAGCGAGAACGACTTCGTGGCCACTCCGTACACCGTCTCCGCCGTGGAGAAGTTGGCGTGCAGGGAATCCGGCACGTGATCGCGGTTGGGATTCGCGTTCGACGGCGGCGACAGGAAATAGCCTAACCCGAACCGATCGATGTGCGAGTACGGACCCACGTTCTCGATGCCCACCGCGAGGCTCGGGATCCAGCCGACGACGCCGGTGCGCCCGCGGAAATCCTCCTCGTTGAGGAGAAGGCCGCGGCCGAAGAAGCCCCACTCGGGTGCATCGGAGAACACCGAGAGTCCGACCTCCGCCCGACTCAGGATGGAAGTGTACACCGCGAAGTTCGAATTGATGCCTTTTCCGACTCCGAGCCCGGACGAGAGCTCGGATCCTTTCACGGTCTTTCCCGATAGGGCCAGTGAGAAGTCGCCCGACAACGGCGACACCCAGGCAACGGGGATGTCGACCAGCCCGGAGCCCCAGTACAGGGTCTGCGGATAGCTCATCTGTTGAGCATGCGCACCGGCCGGAATCATCACGAGGAGCGCGGCCAGCGCGGAGCAGCATCGCGTCATGGACATCGGTCGAAGTCTCCGTTAGCGCGCGGGCGGCGTGGAATCGGGCTTGGTGGCTGGCGGCTTGTCGGGCGGTTTCTGTTGCCCTTGCTGCAGTGCCTTCAGCCGGTCTTCCGCTTTCTGGATGGCGTCGCGCTCGGCCTGAATCTCGCTCTCGAGCGCCTGGCGCCGCTTGGCCACCTCCGCCAGCTCACCGGCTTGTGCCTTACGCAGTTGGTCATCGAGCGCCGTGATACGTTCTTCGCGCTTGGCGAGCTCGAGGTGCAACCGCGTTTCCTCGCGCTGCAACTCGGCGACGCGCGAGCGGAGCACGACGCCCTGCGCAATGTCGTGCAGGTTGCCGCTGTACCCCAGGCTGAGGTTGACCTTGCTGTAGTTGTACAGATTGTAGAGCGTGCCCTTGGTGGGCGACTTGGCGCCCTCTTCGAGCTCGGTGCCGTAAATGCCGAGCGACAGGCCCCGCCACGTGGCCACGACACCGGCATTCCAATCCCAGCCGTTGTTTTCCGCGATGAAATCGAACCGCGAGTCGGACGACGGATGGATCGCGTACCGGCCGCCGAGGAAGAGTCCCTTGGCGATCGTGCCCTTGTCGTTGTAGTTCCGGCCCAGCTTTCCGTCGTCGGAGAAGAGCCCGTCGCCGTAGCCTACCGTTAGGCTCGCATCGCTCGAATGCCCCACGGCGAACGACTTGGTCGCCACGCCATACAGACTGGGCGTCGAGTGGAAGTGATGCGCGAACGAGGACGTGACATCGGCGCCGTTGCCGGTCGAGTCGATCTTGACGTCGTGGCCAACCAGCATGCGATCCTCGTGCGGGTACGGGCCCAGGTTGCGGAACCCGACCGCTATGGCCGGCCACGATTTGCCCTGCTGTTCCTTGAGCAGCAGCGCCTGGCCGAAGAAGCCCCATTCGGGGTTCTGGCTGTACAGCGAAAAGCCGACCTCGTAGCGTCCGCCCCAATGCGAATCGAGTGACAGATTCGTGTTCCACTGAGCCGACGTGTTGAGCGCTTCTTGCGTGACCAGATTGTAAGGGATGTGCTTGCCAGACGTCTGCACCCAGATGTCGCCGGACGAGGGAGACACCCACGCGACCGGGTCATCGATGAGTCCGGTGCCATAGTCCAGCGTAGCCGGATAAAGATCGTTTTGCGGTGGTTCTGTCGAAGTCGTAGCCGACGAGTCCTGGGCCGACGTCGTCGGCACCGCGATCAACGTCGCTCCGAGGGCCAAGAACGAGAGCGCCACGCTGGACCGCAACGCGCGCATGCATCCTCCAGGGAGACGTATGGTGTGGACGATTATCGGTCTATGACTCATTAAGCATCGCCGAGGTAAAAGACTGACGCTCGTGCGAGCAACGGAGATGGGCGACTCGGATGTGGTGGATAATCTTGACTCCGCTCCATCGGTCAGCGTGATTAGAATCTCTGCTTCGAGACGAACAGCCGTCTATCAGGGGAGGACGGAGGCCATGCTCATGCGAATGCGGCTCATCGTGATCGCCGTCGCCGTGGTCGCCTCTGGTGCGTGTTCGCATCACGCGCCCAACGAATCGCCTGCTACCGGCCCTGCGATCCTACACGTCGACAATCGTAATTGGCAGAACGTGGACATTCAGGTGCTGCATCGCGGAATTCAGTCGCATCTCGGCAGTGTCAACGCGAGCGCCGTGACGGAGATTGTCTTTCCCAAGGACCTGCTGAGCGATCTGGGTGAGGTGCAACTCATCGCTCACGCCGTTGGGACGCCCTACACGATCCGCACGCAAGTCATCGTGCTCAAACCAGGCACCGAGGTTCGGTGGACGCTCGAAACAGACCTCAACAGGTCAAGCATCGCGGTGTATTGAGCGCCCACCGGTTCTCCGCAATTCAACTATTGTGTTGGCGGCGGCCCGGAATGTCTTGGCCCGCCGCTAGCAGTCCCGGCCACGAGACCGATCGAGGCGATGCCGGCTATTACTCCACCTGCCAACAGAGTACTGCGCCACCACGACACCTTCTTTTGCTGAACGGTGGCGATTGCGCTGTGGGGCAACGAAACGTTTTCTCCTTTCCAGTACTGCTCTTCGCCCGACCGGAACGTTAGGCCGGAGACGGACAGCGACATCGTCGTGTCGCTCTCACCGAGCAGGCGACCGTCCACGTAATTCACGTTGGGTCCCAGGTACTGGGCCAGCGACGTGGAGCCAGCGTCGGTGAGCTCGACATGGAGCTTGGTGCCGGGCGCGGGAGCGGGCGCCGAGGGAACAGGCGTCGTCACGTAGCACGCACAGAGCAACAGCATGGCAAACGGCGCAATTCGCATAAGCATATCCCCCGGTGCCAAAAACTGTAACACGGATGTTGGCGCCGCTCAAGACGCGAGGTCAAGGCGGCGAGCCGGCCACTCTCAATCCTAACATGTTGTGAAGCGATCGGCCCGACTTCCCACGTGGAAATCGGGCCGATCGAACTACTCGCTACACGAGCACTACAGCATGCTCACCCAGGCACGTTGGTTGGGCAAGCGGTGGGCTGATTCCAATTCCGCGCGGGCTGCGCGCTCGGAGCCGGAATATTCGGATTCGCGCTACGCTCGGCCGACAGCGGGTACAGAAGCCGTCCCGGAATGCCGGCGGCGTTCGCCGCGACGAGCGACGGAAGGCAGGTGCGCTTCCAATCGTTCCAAACTTCGATCTCCTGGAAGTCCGCGATGTACTTCTCGGTGATGACATCCTGAAGAGTGAGGAGCCCCACGTGCGGCGGCACTCCCTGGGATGCACGTTCCGCGTTGAACGCAGCAAGCGCCGTGGCCTGATCGGTGGCGAGCGCTGCTTCCGCGATGATCAACTCGTTCTCCGCGTAAGTGACGATCGGCTGCTCAAACCCCTGGCCAGCGTCCGCCCCGCCTCGCGCAGCAGCCAACGAGGAGTAATCTCCCCCGCCGCCCTCCGGTGGTGCGCCAGCATATTGGCCGACGCTGTTCGTGCTGTAATACTGCGCCAGCCGCGGATCACTGGTGGTCTTGAGCAAGTCTACCCCGAAGCCGCCGGCGCCAATGTACCCCGAACGCTGAATGACCATGAACTGGTACCAGAGGTTCCACTCGTTCGGATTCGTGCTCTGATACGATTTGAAGTCACCGTCAGGGCTGGAAATTCCCTGCTGCGCTTCGCTCAGGGCCGACGCCAACGCGGACGGGTCCTGTGTGGCGGTGTGCAGGAAGTATCTCGCCTTGAGCGTGTGCGCCAGCGCGAGCCACTTCGATGCATCGCCACCGTACCACAGGTCGCTTGATGCCGGCCCCGCACACGTGGCAGACGTGCACTGGAGGTATGCGACCGCGGTGTCGAGTTGTGCTTGGATGTCCGCGTATACCTGCTGCTGTGGATCCAAGTGCGGTTCCAAGGTGCTGCCAACGGCTTCGCGGTACGGGACATCGCCCCAAACGTCGGCGGCAGTGCCCATCGTCAGCGCTTCCATCACCTTCGCTATTCCCACATAAAGCGAGTCGCCGACCGCCAACTCCTGAGTCTCAATGTTGCGCTCGTCGATCAGCCCGCCACCCGCATACACGCTAGTCCAGTCCGGCGAGAACGCATCCTCGTCGAACACGTAGTTGGCGAGCGGCACTGCCTGGCGATCCGTCCCTGCCATGGATTGCACCCACATGCTGAACAGGCGCGCCAAATCGCCAGTCTGCAAGGTAGTCTGCGTGACGGTAACGCCGACGAACAACTGATTCGCACCGGTCTTAACCGGGCGATTTGGGTCTGTGGTGAGACCCGTTCCTGATAGCCAATCGTTGCAACCCCCGAGCAACGCGACAGGCAGGAGCGAGGCTACCGCGATCTTCAAGTATCTATGCATACGATAGGTCTCTCTCGTTGCAGGGTCAGCGGTTCAGGCCGATCGACAGCACGAACGAACGCGTCTGCGGGTTGTTGAAGTAGTCCACGCCCTGAATGAGGGAGCTCGCTCCGGCGAGGTTGGCCTCCGGATCGATACCGCGGTAGTTCGTCCATGTCTTGAGATTGCGTGCCGAAAGGCGCAGATCGATCGAGTTGAAGCCATACTGCTGGATCCAAGACTGATCCAGCGAGTAGGCAACCCCGATTTCGCGGAGCTTCACGTAGCTCGCGTCTTCGACGAACTGCGTCGCGACTGGACCAAACCCGCTGCCAAGATTCTGGAACCACGACTGATCCAGCACCACTGACTGTCCCGCGCCCGGTCCCGCGACCGGTCCCGGCAGCCACGTCTTGCCGAACACCACGTTGCTGCCGCGGATATCGGTGTCCTTGTGCTTGCCGAAGTTGTACAGCGCGCCCATGGTACCGTCCCACGTTTGTCCACCGTGGCGGATGTCCAGCAGGCCGGAGACGGTGAGCTTCCTGAAAGTGACCGACGTGTGTACGCTGCCCAGCCACTTCGGGTTGCCATCCGAGATCACGCGCTGCGCCGGATCGAGAATGGGGAAGCCATCGGGCCCGATGTAGAGCGCACCACTTGGCGCGCTGCCACACGCGGTATTGATATCGACGCCGTCGATGACAAGGTCACTCCCATCGCTATTGTGTCGGCCGCATCGCGCGAAGTCGTTACCGCGCAGGACGCCGACGCTCGAGCCGTACCATGCCGTCGGGACAGCGCCTGTGAAGCCGCCGCCCGTAAAAAGGTCGGTGAACGGTTGTCCCGACAAATTCACAACACGATTTTCGTTCTTGGACCAGTTGAGCCCCACTTCCCACGTGAGGTTTTGCTGCATCACAGGACGGAAGTTGAAGGACGTCTCGATACCGCGGTTCCGAATCACGCCTGCATTCGCAGTGATCGAAGTGAAGCCGGTCGAATTCGGAACAGGAAGCTGGAAGATCGCGCCTTCCGTGCGGGCCAAGTATCCGGTGATCGACGCGTCGGCATGGTTGTTCAGCAGTCCGAGGTCGACACCGGTCTCGAACTCCTTGGTACGCTCCGGGCCGAGGCTCGGCTGCGCACGTTGACCGCCCTGAACCTGACCGCCAAGGCCCGCCTGGTTGATGAGTAGCTCATCGCCCCAACCAGCGTCTTGCTGAAAGAATCCACCTCTAAAGGTCTGCAAGGTGCTGTATGCGGGCGGCTGGATGCCGGCCTCGCCGTACGCAGCGCGCAACTTGCCGTAGGTGAGGATTCCATTGTTCGAGCCGGAGTTTTGCATGAACGTCCAGGCGGCATTCCCGCTGGGGAACCAGTGCCGGCGAGAGCTCGTGCCGAACGAGGAGAAGCCGTCGTTGGTGACCGACGCCTCGAGGTTCAACTGATTCCACAGATACACGTTGGCCGACCCGAAGTACCGCTCGGCGTGCACATAGCTCTGGAAGTCGTTAGGCGTCCAGGTGGTGGCGTTCGTCAGCGTGAACGGCTGAGCGGACACCAGCGATTGGCCCGTCACGAAAATCTGCCTGAAGCTTGTGCTGTTCAGGTTCTGACCGACGGTCAGGTTCGCGCTGGCGCTCGGCGAGAAGGTGTGCGTCACCGTGGCGGTCAGGTTGTGGTCGATGACGTAGTTCTTGAAGTCGCCCTCGATCACCTCACCCGTGGGAAAAGTCGACGACGTCCACGGGAGCGCGTCGAGACGCTGATCCGTGTAATAGTCGGCGCCGAACACTTCCTTGACCTTGAGCCAGTCAAACGCATCCCACTCGACGTTCGCGCTGCCGAGCGTGCGCTGCACTGCCGAGTTGTTGCTCTGGTCGTAGATCACGAAGAGCGGGTTGTCGTAGTTGCGCGAAAGGAACTGCGAGTTCGACGACGGCCACGGGAAGCGGTACGCACGCTGGAGTCCCGTGGTCGGATCCAGGAATGGGAAGTTGTCGAACTCGGGCGGCGTACGGAGTGCGCCGAGGAGCAAGCCGGAGGTGTTCGACCCCTGCTGCACGTACTTCGCCTTCACATCCGAGTACTGCACGTTGACGCCCACCTTGAGGTTCTCGAACACCTGGTGGGACGCATTGAGGCGAACCGTGCTCCTCTTGTACCAATCGTTCGGGCCGGTAATATCACCGTGGTTGTTGTCGAGACTGCCCGAGACGAAGTAGAGCGTTTTGTCGTTTCCGCCCGAGATATCCATCGTGCTGTTCCAATTATGTCCCGTCTGGAACAGCTCGTCGAAGTGCGCGAAGACGGGCGTGCCAGCGGCGAGCTTCGGTCCCCACGAACTGCTCGTTGCGCTACAGTCGGGGAGGGGCGTCTGGCTCGCGTCGCAAGCCGGCGTTAGCCCACCCGAACCGTGCCCATAGTCCGTCTGAAGCGGCGGGCCCTGCGTCACATCGTCGAACGAGTAGGTGCTGTGCAGCGAATAGCGTGTCCCGCCGGACGCGCCGTGCTTGGTCGTGATAATGATGACGCCGGCGCCGGCGCGGGCGCCGTAGATGGCCGATGCGGCCGCACCCTTCAATACGTCGATCGACGCGATGTCATCCGGGTTGAGGTCCGACGCGCGGTTGGATGCCGCGGCACCGCCTTCGCCCGACTCGGTCATGAGCGTCGAATTGTCCATCGGCACGCCGTCAATGATGAACAGCGGCTGCCCATCGCCGCTGATCGTCTTGGGGCCACGAATCCGGATGTATGCCGACGAGCCCGGATCGCCCGATGCCGATACGACTTCGACGTTCGGCGCCTTGCCTGCGAGGGCCGCCACGACGTTGGTCTCGTTGGCCTTCGAAATCAGGGACGTGTCCACCGAGTTCACGACGGAACCCAGCCGCTCGCGCGTCTGGGTGGTTCCTTCACCCGTCACGACCACTTCACCGAGGCGCAGTGGGTTGGCCGCGAGAGAGAAGTTCTGGGTGATGTTGCCCGCGCTGAGCGTCACTTGCACGGACTGCTCACGGAAGCCGATCAAGCGCGCCGTGACCGTGACCTGCTGGCCTTGGATGCGGGCCGCGGGAACCTGGAAAGTGTACTTACCATCGGCGTCGGTCAGGCTACCGATGTTCATGTTCTGAATGAAGACACTGGCTGAGCTGAGCGGCGCACCTGCCTCGCTCACGACTCGGCCACTGATCGTCGCTCCTTGTTGCGCTGCCGCCCAAGCGGGAAGCAGCACGGTCGCAGCCACGATCGCTATGGCTCTACGAACGAAACGTCCCATTCTTCCTCCTTGCCACCTCTTCCAAAAGGTGTGTAGACGAGAACATGGGAACTGCCGCCGCTCTGCCCGATTTGCATAGCGGCGCACTGACATTTTCAGGTTCCTGAGTGATTCACCTCCGCGGTGACGCGTGACAAACACCAACTGGTGCTAACGCACCGGAACAGTCGGAGCGAAAAGGGAGTAAGCGGCGAACGCGCCGCATGATCGCACAGGCGGGATAGAGAGGAAGGCGCCATCAAGCACGCGCTCAGAGGCAGCCACCGTCATCGATACGAGGGTTCAACGGAGCAAATAGACGCGGCCAGAGTATACAGATAGTTTCCGGATTGCGTCAAGGAGTGGTAAAGTATGTCGACTTGGGCGCTTCTGCCAGACAGTGCCGTGCCCTGACGTCTCCCGTCTGTTCCCTCGCGCTGGGTCCGTTTACCGGGTTTCTCGTATGGCGTCCTCCTGCGCAACTGTCATAGGATTGTCCAAATCCGATGCGCGGCCCGCCAGCGTTTCGTGGCTCCGCACAAAGATCCGCCGCCGGATCATCGCCTCCTTGATCGCCGCGGCGATGGCGGTCAACTCGGCCCCCGCCTTTGGTTGGTCCGCGTCAATCGCCGCCCAAACGTCGGAGCCCACCGCCGCCCCCCGATCGTCGCGGACGAAGATCTACACCATTCTTGGCGCCATCCTGGGAGGAGCCATCGGACTCGGCGTTCACGCGAGCAGCGGCGGCAAAAGCAGCAACGGCTGCCTGGCACCCTGCGTTGTCGTGGGGTCGACCGTGATCGGCGCCGGTATCGGCTTCGCGTTCGGCCATGAGGCCGACCGGACCTATAATTCGC
>Ga0070681_10006368_pt1 | contig 11475 bp, 11 predicted proteins | sample KBSC83BmetaG_FD_65650 | JGI IMG/M metagenome (GOLD analysis project Ga0070681, IMG submission 65650) | Corn rhizosphere microbial communities from Kellogg Biological Station, Michigan, USA - KBS C8-3B metaG | ecosystem: Host-associated > Plants > Roots > Rhizosphere | place: USA: Michigan...
GGCCAAAAGGACCTGGAGGCGCGCATCCTGCGTCATGTCTCAGAGGCCTTCGCGGAAGACCCCGTCAGAATTCTGCGCGTCGCGCGGTTCGCAGCGCGATACGCTGATCTGGGCTTTCGAGTCGCGGACGAGACTCTCCAACTGATGACGCGAATGACGGAGTCAGGCGAGGTCAACGCCCTGGTCCCGGAGCGCGTCTGGCAGGAAACAGATCGTGCGCTCGGCGAATCACGGCCCGATGTCTTCTTCGAGACGCTCCGCAGTTGCGGCGCGTTGCGCGTTATTTATCCCGAGATCGACGCGCTGTATGGGGTGCCTCAGCCTGCCCAGTGGCATCCGGAAGTCGATACCGGCCTACACGTAATGCTCTCGCTGCGCTACGCCGCGAACAGCGGTGCATCCACCGCCGTCAGGTTCGCAGTCCTCACACATGATCTGGGAAAGGGCATCACGCCACGCGAGCAGTGGCCAGCCCATCTCGGGCACGAGGAAGCTGGCGTCGCCCTTGTCGAAGCGCTCGCGGAGCGCCTCAAGGTCCCGAACGGCTATCGTGAGCTGGCGGTGCTGACGTGCCGCTATCACCAGGTCGTGCATCGCGCCGCCGAACTGAGACCCGCGACGGTACTCAAGCTCCTGGAGAATGCGGACGCCTTCCGCCGCGCCGACCGCTTCAGCGAGCTACTCCTCGCCTGTGAATCCGACGCCCGCGGCCGCACAGGCCTCGAGTCTCGGCCTTATCCCCAGCGCGACTACCTGACTCGCGCCCGCGACGCCGCCGCCTCGGCAACACTCACCGACACCGACCGCGTCGGCCTCACCGGCAAAGCCATCGGCGAAAAAATCCGCGAGAAGCGCCTCGCCGCCCTCTCCTCTCTAAAAAGCTCGATAGCGTAGACCTCAGAGCTAAACGGCCTTACGCCAGGGTTCCGTTCGCCACCAGCGCGAGCAGCACGGCCCCAAACACAATCCGATACCACGCAAACACCGTGAACCGGTGCGACTGCACATACCGCAGCAGCCACTTCACCGAAATAAACGCCACGATCCCCGATACGACGAACGCAACGCCCAGTGCGTGCCAGTCTTCGGGCACCGCCGGCGCATCGGCCGCGCCGTGTCGCGACTTCAGATATTCGTAGGCGGTCGCGGCAAACATGATCGGAATCCCGACGAGAAACGCGAACTCGGTGGCCGCGGGACGTGAGGTCAATCCAGCCAGCATCGCAGCGAAGATCGCGGCCGCCGAACGCGAGGTGCCCGGGAATACACCCGCCACAACCTGCGCCAGGCCAACCCAGACGACAACGCTCCAGGTGACGCCGGACAGGCTGGGTTTCGAGGCGACGATCTTCTCGACGATCAGGATGATCACGCCGCCCGCGAACATCGCGATCGCAACCGGCAGAACCGTCTCCGGCAGTTTGGCGCCGAGCCGGGTGGCGATGAATGCGAACACCACCGTGATGAGCACCGACACAGCGAATTTCAGCGCGTAATCGCGATTCGCCGGCTCGTTGAGCCCCGTGACGAGTTGCAGCAGCCGGCGCCAGTAAATCAGGACGATCGCGAGGATGGCTCCGGCCTGAATGGCGACATTGAAGAGTTCCGACCGTGCCCCCAGCCAGTGCTCCGCGATCAGCAGGTGCCCCGTGCTCGAAATGGGCAGGAACTCGGTGATGCCCTCGATGATGCCGAGGTAGATCGTGTTCAGCAGGTCGTGCACGCAATTCTCTCTGAGCCTGCCCGGAGCGGGCGGCGCGTATGTTAGCCGTTATTGGACCGTCGGCGGCGACGACGGCGTCGCACCGTCTGCCGGTTCCGCCCGCTTCGCGCGGGCTCGCAGACGTCGGCGGGCTTACAGCAGCCTTCGCAAGTCCTGTACCTCGAAGCCGCTCAGGGACGCCTCGTAGTGTCTACCCAGCGCCATCACCTTGAACGATTCGCCCATCTCACCGGGCATCATGAGCCGGCGTGCTTCCCCCGCAAGCCGTACGCGATCGACATCGTTCGTTGCGGCCCCGGCGAGCTGTTCGATGCCGTTAGCCAGCAGAAAGGCGGCCTGAGTCGCAAAACCCAGCACGTCGAGGTTTGCATCGACCGCCGCCTCCGCGACTCGCGTGAAATCCACCCAGGCGGTGATGTCCTGCACGCCAAGGTTCACGAAAGGATCGCCGTGGGCGCGCTGTTTGAAATGACAAAGCAACGTGCCGTCGACGCGTTGCGGATGATAGAAGTGCGACCGGGGCAGGCCATAGTCGAACAGCAGCAGCACCCCGCGCTCCAGGCAGTCGCTGATACTCGCGATCCAGGGACCCGTTCGCGGACATAGCTCGGTGCGATAACCATCGGGAAGCGCCATGGGCAACTCTCGGGCAACGGCGTCCCAAGCGCTCGCGAGGGAATCCGACGGAGGGTACTCGCGCTCGATGAGCGCGCCGACAGCGCCGCTCGTTGCGCCCGACGCGCCCTCGCCTGACGACGGGTCCGCGTCGTCCGCGGACAACCCAACTCCCAACTCCAACATCCTCCCGTCGCGAATCACAACACGGTGAAACGGCAATGCGTCGAGCACCTCGTTCGCGAGAACGACTCCCCGCCACGCGCGCTCAGGCAACCGGTCCAACCATACGACCCGCTCCCTGACACCCGCCGGCAGACGCGCCAAACGCCCCCGCTGCCGCTCAGCAAAATCCGCACTCACCTCGAGAATCGCGTACCGGTCGGGAAGCCGCCCCAGCTCGGCCAGGGTCTCGAGAATCACCGCCGCCATGCGGCCCGTTCCCGCGCCCAGCTCCAGGATATCGCCCCCCGTCCGGACCAACACCTGCGCGCATTGACGAGCGACACAGCGGCTGAAGAGATCCGAAATCTCCGGCGCGGTCACGAAGTCGCCGTCCCCGCCGATCTTTGCGCTGCCGGCGCTGTAATAGCCGAGCCCGGGCGCGTAGAGCGCGATTTCCATGAACTGCTCGAAAGAGATCTGCCCGCCCGCGGCGCGGATACGCGCCGTGAGAAATTCGCGCAGCGCGCGGGAATGACGTTCCTCTTCTACCGACAACGCGGGCATTGAGGCGCCTGAGGATCCGGTCATAATAAGAGCCTATCTCAACAATGGCCGCTCGCCCCGGCCACTTCTATGTCCACCCAACAGCCGAGCCCCCCTTCAGAGCCACTCGCCGGCAAGTCCGCGCTCGTCACGGGCGGCGCCAGGCGTGTAGGCGCTGCAATTGTGCGTGCACTTCATGCGGCCGGCGCTGACGTAGTCGTGCACTTCCGCAGCTCAGCCGAAGCGGCCGGAGAGCTCGCCCGCGAGCTGAATGAGCGACGGCCCGACTCCGCGATTCTTGCGGAATGCGACCTGCTGGATACGGCACAGCTCCCCGGCCTCGCGGCCGTCGCCACAAACGTCTTCGGTGGCCTCGATATTCTCGTGAATAACGCCTCCACGTTCTATCCCACACCGATGGGAGACGTTACCGAGATCGACTGGGACGACCTCGTGGGGACGAATCTGAAGGCGCCGCTGTTTCTCTCCCAGGCGGCGGCTGCGGCCCTGCATAGCCGGGGCGGGCTGATTCTCAATGTGGCGGATATCCATGGGATGCGTCCGCTGCGTCGGCATCCGGTTTACAGCGTCGCCAAGGCCGGGCTCATCATGCTGACGAAGTCGCTCGCTCGCGAGCTCGGTCCGCATGTGCGTGTGAACGCAATCGCACCGGGGCCTGTCATGTGGCCCGAAGACGGAATGGACTCGGAGCTCAAGCGCGAAATCATCGACAAGACTGCGCTGAAGAAACCCGGTCATCCGGACGAAGTGGCGCGCGCCGCACTGTTCTTTGCGACGAGCGCACCGTACATCACGGGGCAGGTTCTAGCCGTCGACGGCGGCCGCAGCGTCGGCTGGTAACGCGGCCACCGCGCGACCTCAGCGCTGCGCCGCGGCCTCCGCTGCCCTCATCCGCGTCATCGGGTGCGCAGCCTGATCGAACCGCTGCCACAGCTCACCAATCGTCACCCCCAGCGTGGGGTGCACCAGGTCCGGCGCAATCTCCGCGAGCGGCCCCAGCATGAACGCCCGCTTCAACAAATCCGGTCGCGGCAGCTTCAGCCGCGGCTCATCGAGTACCAGCGCGTCATACAGCAGAATGTCGAGGTCCATTGACCGCGGCGCCCACCGCGGGGCTTCGCGTGGCCGTCCGCAGACGGTTTCAATCGCCTGCAGGCGTTGAATGACGTCGCGCACGGGCAAATCGGTGGTGAACCCGGCCACGAAGTTGATGAAGTCGTCGCCCTGGAATCCAACAGCAGGATTGCGATACCACGACGAGAACCGAATGTCGGGAAACTCCCGGCGCATCTCCTCTACCGCGCGCGTAAGGTTGCGCTCGGGCTCCACGTTGCTGCCCGCAGCCACAAATACATCTGCCATGCTCAACGCGCTCCGGCGGATGTCGGCAGATCAGCCCTGGTTCTCTCGACAACTACGCCGACGTCCCGTGAGCCGCGGATGGCGCCTGGTTTGTTGACGGAGATGCGAATCCACGGCAGCGAAAACTCCTCGAGAATCAGCATCGCCATGCGGTGCGCGAGGGTCTCGACAAGTTTGAACTCCGAGGCCTCGACGAACCCGATGACGCGCTTCGCCACCGACTTGTAATCCACGGTATCGACCACTTCGTCGCTCAAAGCCGCTTTGGCGCAATCGACGGGAAGCTCGAGGTCGATCACGACGGTCTGCTTGACGCGGCGCTCCCAGTCGATGAATCCGATGATGCATTCGACGGCAAGTCCGCGCAGGAAAATCCGGTCGCCGTCAGGGTGGCTCGAGGTATCAGTCAGCATGAATGTGAGTTACTTGGCTAGTGAGTGAAGCGACGCCAACGGCCATTGCGCCCGCGCTTCGATCGCGAGCCCATCGTGGAGGCCTGCGGACAATCGCGCAAGCCCCGCGACCGCGATCATGGCGGCATTGTCAGTACAGAATTCGACGCGAGGATAGTAAACGCGACCGCCTACCTTCCGCACAACTTCATCAAGCCGCGCCCGCAGTGTACGGTTCGCGCTGACACCGCCGGATACAACGAGCACGTCGAGCCCTGTTTGTTCGAGAGCCCGCAGCGCCTTGGCCGCCAGCGTCTCCACGATGGCCTCTTGCACCGCAAACGCCACATCCGCGCGCACGGCGTCGGTTATCTCGCGTCCACGCACAGGGTCAGCAGTCTCGCGTCCCCGAACCGGGTCAGCAGTCTCGCGTGCGCGCACGGCGTGCAGGACTGCGGTTTTCAATCCCGAGAAGCTGAACTCGAGCCCGGGGCGGTCGAGCATGGGACGCGGAAACTCGAACACGCCACGCCGCCCCGCGTCGGCGAGACGCGCGAGCTGGGGCCCGCCCGGATACGGGAGACCCAGGAGCTTCGCGGTCTTGTCGAAGGCTTCCCCAGCAGCGTCATCCCGGCTTTCGCCCAGGACCTCATAGCGCCCGATACCCCGTACCTCGATGAGCATCGTGTGCCCGCCCGAGACGAGCAGGGCCACGTGCGGAAACGGGGGCGGCTGTGCCTCGAGCAGTGGTGCGAGCAGGTGCCCCTCAAGGTGATGGATGCCGATGGAGGGTACGTTCCAGGCGTACGCCAGGCTTCGCGCCAGTGAAGCGCCCGTCAGCAAGGCCCCGATGAGACCCGGCCCTGCCGTATAGGCAACCCCGTCCAGCTCCGCAGGGGTTGTACCAGCCGCATCGAGCGCACTTCGAACCAGCGGAAGCAACCGGCGGACATGATCGCGGGAGGCCAGTTCGGGGACGACACCCCCGTAAATTCGATGGAGCTCGATCTGACTGAACAGCTCGTGGGCGAGCAGCCCCCGCACCTCGTCCAGCACCGCCGCGGCGCTTTCATCGCAGGAAGATTCAATCGCCAGAACCCGCACGTCACGGTAGGGTCAGTTGTGACCCACCCCTCCTGTTCATCCAAACTGCCCCGCACCCCGGGTAGCGGGTTGACTGGCCCACGACCGCGCCCCTTTCCCCTTTGCCTTCCCCTTGACGCTCATTTAGAATCCCGCCCCCGCTCTCTGATCGGCGCGGGCAATTCTCTAGGAAAATCAATAGTTTCGAGGTTTAGATGCCGAGCGTTCGTGTTCGTGAGAACGAGTACTTCGATGCCGCCCTGCGGCGTTTCAAGCGCGCATGCGAGAAGGCCGGCATCCTCACGGAGCTGCGCCGGCGCGAATTCTACGAGAAGCCGACGCAGGAGAGGAAACGGAAGAAGGCTGCTGCGATCAAGCGGCACATGAAGCGTGTCTCCCGTGACGGCATGCGGGCGAGCCGCTAAGACCGTCCGTTTTTCGTGGCCACGCGGACGTGGCGAGCCGGTCACAACGGCACCTACGCAGTGACCAACCATGTCGCTCAAAGACCGAATCACCGATGACATGAAGAGCGCGATGCGCGCCGGCGAAAAGGACCGGCTCGCGACGATTCGTCTCGCGCTCGCGGCGCTGAAGCAACGCGAAGTCGACGAGCGCATCGTACTCGACGACTCCCAGGTGCTCGCGGTCATCGAGAAGATGATCAAGCAGCGCAAAGAGGCGATCACTCAGTTCGAGGCGGGCGGTCGAGCCGACCTCGTTGCGAAAGAATCGGCTGAGATCACGGTGCTGCAGACGTATCTGCCGGCCCAGATGAGCGATGCAGAGATCGATGCCGTCATCGCCGAGGCGATCGCCTCGACGGGTGCGACGAGCATCAAGGACATGGGCAAGGTCATGGGCGCCGTGAAGGCGAAAGCCCAGGGCAAGGCCGACATGGGCGCGGTCAGCGCCCGCATCAAGCAAAAACTCAGCCAGTAACCCCAGAGACTGTCTGCCCAATGATGCGCCTACTGCGGCCGCCCCCCGCTACGGCGATCATGGGGCAGACAGCCTCTTAAGGGCCGCGACGCGATGCCCAGCCGCGGCTTCGCGACTGCTGCGATCCTTATCGTCATTGCGCTGGCCTGCCTTGCCACCTTGCGACGCATGGAGCGGGATCGGAGGCTTCTGGCGACGTTGCGAGAGCACCGCGCGTTCGACTTCGAAAACGCGATTCCGCTCGACAGCCTGAGCGCCGAGCAGAAAGAAAGCGCCGAGTCCCTTGCGCAAGCCGGCGTCGTCGCTATACGCAGGGGAACCACTGGCAGAGCGGGGTGCTATCTGGTTCAGTCCGAAGTACCCGTATTCCGCAGGAAGCGAACGCGATTGGCACTGGTCGGTGCGATAGGCGCGCTTGCCGTCGCAGTGCTCGTAGCAGTATTGATACTTCGCCGTTGAAGCCCTTTGACCCTTTGGAGCCGCTTCCCACGCATTAGACCAGGATGATTCCCCAGACCTTTATCGACGAGCTGATCGCGCGCACGGACATCGTGGAGGTGATCGGCCTGCGCGTGCAGCTGAAGAAGGCGGGCCGGGAGTTCAAGGCGTGTTGCCCGTTTCACGGGGAAAAAACGCCGTCCTTCTGGGTGAGTCCAGACAAGCAGTTCTACCACTGTTTCGGCTGCGGAGCGCACGGCACGGTGCTTCGCTTCCTCATGGAGCACGATCGCATGGCCTTCCCCGAGGCCGTGGAGGAGCTTGCGAGCCGGCTCGGACTCGAGGTCCCCCATGAAGGCGGCGGAGCGCCGGGTACCGGACCGCGCCGCGGCGATGAACCCCTTTTCGAGCTGATGAGCCGCGTTTCGCAGTTCTACGTGGAGTCACTCGCGCGCGACGAGCGAGCCCGCCAGTACGTCGCCAAGCGCGGACTGGACCGAAGCACCATCGAGCACTTCGGTATCGGCTACGCGCCCAACTCGTGGAACGATGTGCTCCGACGCTTCGGCACGGACGAGACCACACGCCGCCAGCTGGCGGAGCTGGGGTTGATCGTCGAGCGCGACCGGGGCCAGATCCGCGATGGGGAGCGCCACTACGACCGGTTTCGGGACCGGATCATGTTTCCGATCCGTGACGTCCGCGGCCGGATCATCGCCTTCGGCGGCCGGATCATCGACCAGGGAGAGCCGAAGTACCTGAACTCCCCGGAAACCGTGCTTTTCCACAAGGGTCGGGAGCTCTATGGCCTCTACGAGACCCGCCGCACGCGGTCGAACCTTAAGCGGCTCCTTGTCGTCGAAGGCTACATGGACGCCGTAAGCCTTCATCAGGCGGGCATCAATTACGCCGTGGCAACGCTCGGGACGTCGACGACGCCCGACCACTTCAAGCGGATCTTCCGACTCGTCAGCGAGGTGGTCTTTGCGTTCGACGGGGACCGCGCCGGCCGCGCAGCAGCCTGGCGTGCGCTCCAGCACGCCCTGCCGGAAGCTCGCGACGGTCGGGAAATACGCTTCCTCTTCCTGCCGGACGGCCACGATCCCGACACGCTGGTGAAGGAAGAGGGTCAGGCGGCATTCGAGAAGCGTCTGGACGCCACGCTGCCGCTTTCGAAATACCTGATAGAGGAACTCACGCGGCAGGCCGAGGATCTCAGCCACGCCGACGGCCGCGCCCGGTTCGGAGAGTTGTTGCGCCCCTCGCTCGGCAAACTGCCGGAGGGCATTTACCGCGAGCAGGTGGAGAAGGAACTCGCCCGGACATTGGGAATTACGGTCGAACGACTGCGGGAGGTGATGGATCTCGCCCCGCCGCCGCCGACGGCATTGGACCCCGAGGCGGCTCGTGCTCACCCCGGGGACGGTGCGCGACCTCGAGCTTCGGGTCACACGCGCTTGGGAGCGGGACGTGGGAGCCTCGTACGGCAGGTTTTGGCTCGACTGCTGCACTTCCCTGCGATAGCACAGCAGGTGACCTCAGAGGAGCGTGAGCAGCTGGATGCGTGTCACACCCCTGGCATCGAACTGGTGCGCGCCGTGCTGGATGACTTGCGGGAACGACCGGCGCAACTGGCGGCTCAGGTTATTCAACGCTGGGCCGACAAACCGGAGGGAGAGTGGCTGCAGAAGCTCCTCGAGCGCGAGGAAGTGATTGGAGAGGCGGCGGCCGCCGGCACGGAGCTGCGGGCGGCGTTGCATAAGCTGGCCGACACCGTAGCGCTCGAGCGCCTCAAGGAACTCGAGGAGAAAAGCCGCTGGGGCCGGCTTGGCGCTGATGAATTACAGGAATTTCAAAGACTTATGTCCCGTAACGTCCCCCGCGATGCGCACGGCGGGCGGACCTGAGACTCACCGGGGAATTTGGTGTTTTCGAAGTTGTCAAATAGACTTGTGCGCTTTGCTTGGGCGCCCCTTGAGTTAGCCCGCACGGGTCAGCACATAGGGAACCGTATCTCACCGCCTTTTCTCAAACATGACACGCAAGCATAAGCCCGCACCCGCTCCCAAGAAGCGTGCGCCTGCCGAGGCACGCAAACCCGTCAAAGTCGCTGCAGCAGAAAAGGCTGCACCGGCCGTCGCCGCCGCGCGCGATGGTAAAGACCGCGCGAAGACCCCCGTAGCGAAGAAGTCCGCCGACGAGCATGCCGTCAAGGCCGCAGAGGCTCACAGGCCGGCCGAGAAGGTCGCCGACAAGGCTCCCGAGGCGAAGGCGCCCGGGGCAAAGAATCCTGGCGGCAAGACACCGTTGGGCATCGAGCGCCGTGCCCCCGTGCTGACCGAAGACCGCCAGTCGCAATTGAAGCTGCTCATCGCCCGGGGCAAGGAGCAGGGTTATCTGACTTACGCGCAGGTGAACGATCACCTGCCCTCCGAGATCGTCGATCCCGAGCAGATCGAGGACATCGTCAACACGATCAACGATATGGGCATTCCGGTGTACGAGAAGGCACCGGACACCGAATCGTTGCTCGCGACCGAGCCTTCCGCGCCCGCCGATGAAGAGGCAATCGAAGAAGCCGCTGCCGCGCTGGCCGCGCTCGATGCCGAACTCGGCCGCACCACTGATCCGGTGCGTATGTACATGCGTGAGATGGGCACCGTTGAGCTGCTCACCCGCGAAGGCGAAATCCGCATCGCGAAGCGCATCGAGGAAGGCCTCGACGCCGTCCGCGTCGCGCTCTCGATGTACCCGCAGACGTACGACTTCCTGTTGAAGGCGTACGAGCCCGTGAAGGCCGGTCAGGCCCGGCTCGTCGATGTGATCGTCGGATTCATCGATCCGAATGCGCCGGACGTGATCGCGCAGCCGCAGAACCCCACCAAGCTCGAGCTCATCGAGGCCGACGAGAAGTCGGACGACGAGGAGGAAGGCGAGGAAGGTGCGGAGGGCGAGGAAGAGGAAGCCGTCGACACCGGACCGGATCCGCAAGAGGCGTTGGCCCGGTTCACCTCCATCTCCAAGGTGTACGTGCAGGTCCTGCAGTCGATCGAGAAGTCCGGCGCACGCGACCCGAAGACCCTGAAGCTGCGCAAGAAGCTCTCCGATGAGTTCATGGAGCTGAAGCTGTCGCCGCGCATGTTCGATGCGCTCATCCTCAACCTGCGCACGCACGTCGCGGAGGTTCGGCAGCTCGAGAAGGAGATCATGATCATCTGCGTGCGCGACGCCGGCATGCCGCGCAAGGATTTCATCGCGACCTTCCCGAAGAACGAGACGAGCAACCGCTGGCTGCAGAAGCACATCAAGGGCGGGAAGAAGTACTCCGCGCCGCTCGCGAAATTCAAGGACGAGATCGAGCGCCGCCAGAAGAAGCTCGAGCAGCTCGAGGTGGCCTATCACCTGACGATCAACGACATCAAGGAAGTCAACCGCGAAGTGTCGATCGGCGAGGCGAAAGCCCGTCGCGCGAAGAAGGAGATGGTGGAGGCGAACCTGCGCCTCGTGATCTCGATCGCCAAGAAGTACACGAACCGCGGCCTGCAGTTCCTGGATCTCATTCAGGAAGGCAACATCGGCCTGATGAAGGCGGTCGACAAGTTCGAGTACCGCCGCGGCTACAAATTCAGCACCTACGCGACGTGGTGGATCCGTCAGGCGATCACTCGCTCGATCGCGGACCAGGCGCGCACCATCCGCATCCCGGTGCACATGATCGAGACGATCAACAAGCTCAATCGCATCTCCCGCCAGATGTTGCAGGAGATGGGACGCGAGCCGACGCCGGAAGAGCTGGCGGTACGCATGGAAATGCCCGAGGACAAAGTGCGCAAGGTCCTCAAGATCGCCAAGGAGCCCATCTCGATGGAGACTCCGATCGGCGACGACGAGGATTCGCACCTTGGGGATTTCATCGAGGACACCTCGGTGGCCTCACCCATCGACCAGGCGACCATGGAGTCCCTGCGCGAGACCACACATGCGGTGCTCGCTCAACTGACTCCAAGGGAAGCCAAGGTCCTGCGGATGCGCTTCGGTATCGACATGAATACCGACCACACGCTCGAGGAAGTGGGCAAGCAGTTCGACGTCACTCGCGAGCGCATCCGCCAGATCGAGGCGAAGGCGTTGCGCAAGCTGCGTCATCCCAGCCGCAGCGAGCAGCTGCGCAGCTTCCTGATGGACGATTGA
>Ga0070681_10006369_pt1 | contig 11474 bp, 13 predicted proteins | sample KBSC83BmetaG_FD_65650 | JGI IMG/M metagenome (GOLD analysis project Ga0070681, IMG submission 65650) | Corn rhizosphere microbial communities from Kellogg Biological Station, Michigan, USA - KBS C8-3B metaG | ecosystem: Host-associated > Plants > Roots > Rhizosphere | place: USA: Michigan...
GTGCCGGAGGCCAAAGCGGTCAAGAACCGGCTGCACCTCGACCTCAAGGTCTCCGGTGGGCGCAGCGTGCCGCTCGACACGCGACGCGACCGCATCGAGGCGGAGGCCGCACGGCTGCAGCGGATCGGCGCTACGCGGCTACGTGTGCTGTCGGCCGACGGCCTCGACCATTACGGCGTCGTGATGCAGGACCCGGAGGGCAACGAGTTCTGCGTGGCCTGACAGCGAGCTTTCGCGCCGTCACTCGCTCGCCGCGCGACGCCGGCGCCTGCCGATGACGACGAACCCGACACCACCGGCGACGAGCGCGGTCCCGCCGACCGACATCGCGAAGATCTCGGCGCCGGTGAACGGCAGCGGCGACTGCTGGACCTGTTCGCCCTTGACCTGGGTCGTCGGCGACACGCTCGGCGAGACCGCCGGCCCGGACGGCGGGTAGTTCCCGCTGCCCGGACCCGTCGGCGGATAGGTACCGGTGTCTGCCCACGCCGATGCGCTCATGGTCATTGCGACCACGGTGAGGGCGACTGCTGCAAGTGCCCGTCGCTGACGCACGGGGAACCTCCCGAGGACGGTCTGACGATGTAGAGACGCCCGCAGCCGCGGCTGATACGAAGTCAGCCGGAACCACACCCACGCCAGTGCACCCGGCTCACCTGCGGAACGACCAGCGGCTGCTCCCGTAGCACCGGCTGTTCGCCGTACGCCGGCTCCTGCAGGTGCACGACCAGCACACGGGTCTGGTCGCGCGCCAGGTCGAGCGGCAGCTCGATCACCGGGTGGCCGCCTTCGCTGCCGGTGACGACAGGCGTCGGCTTGCCGTCAACCGTGACGGTGCGCGCTGCTGCCCCGCGGGTCAGGAAGAGGTAGACGAGCAGGCGGTTGGAGCCGACCGGTGACCGGTTGCCGGTGTCGGCGCGGACGGTGACGTACGCCGGCAGCGACCCGCGCGGCACGTCGTTGAACAGCCGCAATGTGAGCGTCGAGTCGCGAATGCCGTCGTGACAGGTGCCGAAGTCGTAGTCGACTGCGCGGTGCAGGTAATAGTCCAGCTTGTTGCCTCCGGCGTTGTTCACCACGAGTGACACGAAGGAGGCGTCTGGGTTCGGAAGGACGCCGCCGAGCGGAGTCGAAGCCAGCTGTCGCTGCTCGTCCGGGTGCACGCTGTAGGCCAGCACGCGGTGCTCCTGGACGCCTCGCGAGAGCGCGTCCAAGAGCGCATGCCGGTCGAGTCGTCGATGGCCGACCGCGTCGAAGACTGCCCGCGCGATCTGCAGCAACCACGTCTTGCGCGCCCTGTTGACCGCGTATCGGGCATATGCGTGCTGCTCGACCGTGGCAACCGCGTTGGCGGCGGTGACCGTGGTGCCGTCCGACAGTCGAACCGGCCCGACAACCCCGATCAGGTATCCCAGCGCCACCGGATCGGTCGCGATGACCCCGTCGAGCGGGTGTCCGGTGTAGCGCCGCCACATCGACAGCCACAGCTGCGCGGCGTAGGGGAAGGTCGGGCTCTCGTTGGCGTTGGTCCACAAGCCGGGGTCGGTCCCGTACAGCCTTGCGTAGCCGGCACCGAGACCCGACATGTCGGGTGCGGTCGTCGGCAGGTCCTCGACCGAACCCATCCGTGACAACGACACCCGGCCGTCCTTGGCGGTGAGGATGCCCCAGGCCCCCATCAGGCCGCCCGTCCCACGCGACTCGGCGTTGTTCTGCAGCGCCAGCAGGTAATGCCGGGTGCCTTGTGCACCGAGCATGCGAGACGCAAGCGCAGTCGCGGTCGCCGCCCGCGAGACCTCGTCGTCGAGGCGCCCGACCTGTGCCACCACCTCGGCGCGTGCACGCGCCACAGGACCGAGGACGCCGGTGTCGGGCACTCGACCAAGCCGGTTCTGGGCGTCCGTCAGCACAGTCGCCGCCTGCTGGAGCGGCGGCTGGCTGTCGAGAAGCGGCCGCAGGGGGACCTCGACCCCGACCACGTGCACGCGCGCCGGGTCGATGACCTCGCCGGCGCGGATCAGCGGCGGCAGCGCGTCCGCCGCAACGTCGTCCAATATGGCGGTGAGGTCGCGGATGGTCCGTGGCGTCCGGCCGGCGTACGGAACATGCGCGGCGGCCCACCACAGCGGTCCCGAGGTCTCGTGGTGCGCCTGGGAAGCCTCGCGCTGCACTACCGCGAGTGCCCGGCGTGCGGCCGGCAGATCGCCGGCAAGCGCGGCCTGCTCGACGGCCTGCGCCGCGGTTCGGGCGGCCAGCAGGTGACGGCGCGCGTCGAGGGCCTTCACTGCGAGCCACGCGCAGGCTGCGAGCACCAGGACAGCGGCCAACGCGGCCAGCCCGGCCGCGCGGGAAGTCCTCACACGGCGAAGAGCGACGAAGTGCGGCGTTTGATGCGCCATAGTCAGTCGCGTGCGGTTGCTCGCAGCAGGACGTGATGCCGACGTGTACGAGATCTCGGTGGACACCGTCCTTCGCCGCTATCGCGACCCGCACAAGAGCGCCCTCCTCGAGGCAGAAGTCATGCGGTTTGCGCGCGAGCGCGGAGTGCCGGTGCCGGAGGTGCGAGATGCGGACGGCCCGGACCTGACAATGCAGCGACTGGTCGGACCGACCATGGCGGCGGCGCTGGCCCGTCGCCCGTGGCAGTTGCGCCGCGGAGCGCGCCGGCTGGCCACGCTGCATCGGCAGGTGCACGCAGTGGCCGCGCCGGAGGGCCTCCGCCAGGTCGGCGACGGTGATGCGTTGCTGCATCTCGACCTGCATCCGGAAAACGTCGTCCTGACCGCCGACGGCCCATTCATCATCGACTGGTCGAATGCCGCTGCCGGCCCGCCGGAGCTGGACGTCGCGGACGCATGGCTCGTCCTGTCGGTAGCGGAGATGACGGGCGGACCGGTGCGTCGCGAGGTCATCGGCGCGCTCGCCCGCCGACTCGCTGCTTCTTTCGTGCGGGCGAGCGAGGTCGACCATCTCAGCCAGCTCAACGCCGCCGCCCTGCGCCGCCTCGGCGACCGCAACATCGGCCCGGCAGAGCGGTCGCGGATCGAGCAGCTGGTGGCGAAGCATGCGTCGTAGAAACAAGGTGGCGCTGTTCCTCGCGGCCGACCTCGTCATCGGGGCTGTGCTGTGGCACGTGTACTCGAAATCCGGCGACTCACCCCAGCAGGCAGTGACCAAGGTCGCGACACTGGCCCGCAACGGCGACTGGTCCGGCGTCTACGACCACCTCTGTGACTCCGACCGCCACCAGTACACGGGCGCGGAGATCCAGACCGGCGGCACCGGCGCGCTGCAGCTCCTGCACGGTCTCGCCGGCGTGCACGTCACCGCCACGCAGGCGACCAGCGTCCACGTCATCGGTCCGCTGGCACTGCCGGCGGAGCAGGTCTCCGGCCAGCTCGTGCCACCGCTCGGCACGCCGGTCGACTTCCGCGTCACCACAGTCCGGCAGCTCAACGGCTGGCGGCTCTGCCTGTCGGTGGGCGGCTACGCCGTGCCATCCCTCGGCATCGACGTTCCCCTCGGCTGATTGGCGTCACCTACGGTCCGACCCGGCGACGCTCGACTTATTTGGGTGGCAGCGACTTTGCGTAGCTGACGCCGCGCGTCACCCACTGCTTCAACGTCTTGTCGTCGAGGACGTCGGCGCTCACGCGTAGCCAGCCTTGCATCGGGCCGCGACCGCCCATCTGCATCGGCTCGGCGCCGGGCTCATTGAGCAGCACGTCGTTATCGGCGGGGTCGACGCGCACGAGGATGCCGCCCTGCCCGCTCGCGGCGACGCTCATGTTGCCGCCGATGAGGAAGGCCAGACCGCCGAACATCTTCTTCTCGGTGTAGGACGCACCCGACAGCTGCTCGCGCAGCCGGTTGGCCAGCTCTTCGTCGTAAGCCATCGGCTCACTGTGTCACGGAAGCAAGAAGCTCCGCGGCGACCTCGTCCGGCGAGGGCATCGCCGCGATCTCGTCCCCCAACCGGTGCGCCGCCTGCCGGTGTACGGCGTCATCGAGGACGCGCACGGTCGCGTCGCGGACCGCATCGCGCGTCACATCGCCCGGCATCAGCGTGCGGGCCGCACCCGCGTCGTGCAGCCGTTGCGCGATCGCGAAGTTGTCGGCCCCCTGCGGCACCGCCACCGACGGAAGCTTGTGCGCGAGGATGCCGAATGCCGTGCCGGCGCCGGCGTGATGCACAGCAGCGGCACAGCGCGGCAACAGCTCGTGCTGCGGTATGAACTGCGCCACGTGAGCGTTCGACGGCACTGAGCCGAGTGACGCAGGGTCGTTGTCGCGGCCGATCGTCGCGACGACGTTGACGGGCACGTCGCCGAGCGCTTCCAGTAGAAGGCTGAACACCGACGGGTTGTTGGAGAACGTCCCGAGCGTGAGATAGACGACCGGGCGTTCCCACAGCCCCGCAGGCAGGTCCGGAGGTGGCGCCGCCGCCGGCACCGGCAGTGACGTCGGGCGCATCGTCCGGGCGCCCGGCGTCATCGCGATCGCCGGATCGAGGGACGGCGGACAGATCGTCACGACGGTGCCCGCATAGATCCCGGCGTGCTCGGGGACGTCGAGACCCTGCTGGCGCCAGATCGGGCTGACGGCGTCGGCGACGAGATCGGTCACGGTCCGGTCGGTGAACGGACCGACGGTGTGCACCACTCCGCGCGCTCCGGACAACGCCGCGACCAAGGGCCCGGCATAGGTCAACGGATCGAAGACGACAAGCTGCGGTTGGAAGTCGCGGGCGACCTCGAGCAGGTCGTCGAGCATCAGCGCGGTGCCGACCTCACCGAACAGCCTCGGCAGGAAGTAGCGCTCGACATTGTCCGGCGCCAGACCGTCGCCTGGCGCTCCGCGGGTGCGGCCCACCAGCGCGCCGTACCACTCGCCGAACGACGGTCCCGCCGTACGGAAGGTCAGGCCACGCGCCGTGACCGGTCCGGCCGCGTCCTCACCGCTCGCCCACAACACCTCGGCGCCGGCGGCGGAGAACGCCTCGGCCAGCGGCAGCAGCGGGACGATGTGCCCCGTCTGCGGGACGCAGGTGACCAGTACGCGCATGTTCCCCCGTGGTGCTGCTGCCGCTCAGATCTCGTATTGCGGCACGTTCCGGTAGTACTCGAACACCATCGAGCCGATGGCCGGGATCGCGAACGCGACACCGATGATGAACAGCCACCAGCCGAAGATGAGGCCGACGAACGTCGTCGCCGCGGCCAGCGCGCACCACAGCGGCGCCCACGAGTACGGCGAGAAGAACCCGAGCTCACCGGCACCGTCGCTGATGTCGGCGTCTTCCAGATCCTCAGGACGCGGCTCGATCCGCCGCGCCGTGAACAACAGGTAGGTGCCGACCAACGCGCCCAGGCCGACGCCGAGCGCGAGCGCCGTCGTGCCGGTTGGGTCGTGCGAGTAGTACCAGTAGATGATGTCCGTGGGCAGCAGGAACACCGCGATGAACGCGAAGAGATAGCCCTCGACCTTCATGCCCGTTCCTTAGGTGAGTTCTGGCGTCGCGTGGTAGTCGACGATCCCCGCGGCATGTGGGTAGTGCAGGTCGAACGCCGGGCGCTCGGACCGGATCCGCGGGATCGAGACGAAGTTGTGCCGCGGCGGCGGGCAGGACGTCGCCCACTCGAGCGAGTTGCCGTAGCCCCACGGGTCGTCGCCGACGACGCGCTCGTTCTTGCCGACCCACGAGCGCCACGCGTTGTACATGAACGGCAGCATCGAAAGACCGAGGACGTAGGCGCCGATCGTCGACACGGTGTTGAGGGTGGTGAACCCCTCGTTCGGCAGGTAGTCGGCGTAGCGGCGCGGCATGCCCTCCATGCCCAGCCAGTGCTGGACGAGGAAGGTCATGTGGAAGCCGATCAGCAGCGTCCAGAAGTGGATCTTGCCCAGGGTCTCGTTGAGCATCGTGCCGGTGAACTTCGGCCACCAGAAGTAGAAGCCGGAGAACATCGCGAACACGACCGTGCCGAAGAGCACGTAGTGGAAGTGCGCGACGACGAAGTAGGTGTCGGTCACGTGGAAGTCGATCGGCGGTGAGGCCAGCATGACGCCGGTCAGGCCGCCGAGGAGGAACGTGATGAGGAAGCCGATCGCGAAGAGCATGGCTGTGTCGTAGGTGATCGCTCCTCGCCACATCGTGCCTATCCAGTTGAAGAACTTCACCCCCGTAGGCACCGCGATCAGGAACGTCAGGATCGAGAAGAACGGCAGCAGGACCGCACCGGTCGAGAACATGTGGTGCGCCCACACGGTGATCGACAGCGCCGCGATCGCGATGGTGGCGAAGACGAGGCCCTTGTAACCGAAGATCGGCTTGCGGCTGAAGACCGGGATGACCTCGGTGATGATGCCGAAGAACGGCAACGCGACGATGTAGACCTCGGGATGGCCGAAGAACCAGAACAGGTGCTGCCACAGCACCGAGCCGCCGTTGGACGCGTCGAAGATGTGGGCGCCGAACTTCCGGTCCGCCTCGAGCCCCAGCAGTGCGGCGGCGAGGACCGGGAAGGCGACCAGCACCAGGATCGACGTGATGAACACGTTCCAGGTGAAGATCGGCATCCGGAACATGGTCATGCCGGGTGCGCGCATGCACAGCACCGTGGTGATGAAGTTGACCGCGCCGAGGATCGTGCCGAAGCCGGACAGGGCCAGACCCATGATCCACATGTCCGCGCCGACGCCCGGTGAATGTACGGCGGAGGTCAGCGGCGAGTAGGCGTACCAGCCGAAGTCGGCCGCGCCGCCGGGGGTGAGGAACCCGCCCATGACGATCAGCGAGCCGAACAGGAAGAACCAGTAGGACAGCATGTTCAGCCGCGGGAACGCGACGTCCGGCGAGCCGATCTGCAGCGGCATGATCTCGTTGGTGAAGCCGACGAACAGCGGCGTCGCGAACATCAGCAGCATCAGCGTGCCGTGCATGGTGAACAGCTGGTTGTACTGCTCATTGGACAGGAACTGAAGGCCGGGGCGGGCCAGCTCGGTGCGCATGAGCTCGGCCATGAGGCCGGCGACGATGAAGAAGACGAACGAGGTGACCAGGTAGAGGTGTCCGATCACCTTGTGGTCGGTGGTGGTGATCCACCGGACGACCCGGCTGCCCGGGGTGACGTGGACGCGTCGAGGCCGGACGCGCCGTACTGGCTCGACCGCAGTCACTAGTCGTTGCTCCTCTGGTTGTTACCGGGCTGCGGCTCCTTCGGGACCGCGGGGCCCGTGTAGACGCTGTAGCGGCTGTCGTCGCCGCTCGCGGCGATCGACTTTGTCTGCGCCAGCCACGACTCGTAGTCGGACGGCGAGACCGCCCGCACCGTGAACAGCATTCGGTCGTGGTCGACGCCGCAGTATTCGGTGCACTTGCCCTGGAACACGCCCGTCTTCGTCACGGTGACCGCGAACGAGTTGACCCGGCCAGGGATGACGTCCCGCTTGAACAGGAACGGGATGACCCAGAACGCGTGAATGACGTCCGGCGAGGTCTCGTAGAAGCGGATCTTCTCCCCCACCGGTACGACGAGCTGCGGCGGCTCACCCGGTCGCCCGGTCACCGTCAGGCCATCGTCGAGGTAGTTGAACTGCCACGACCATTGGAAACCGACGACGCCGACGTTGACCTTGACGCCCTTGAAGTTGTCCATGTCGTTCTCGCGGATCGCGGTGAAGTAGAACAGCACCGAGACGATCACGATCGGGATGAGCGTGTAGAGCACCTCGATCGGCAGGTTGTAGCGCACCTGTCGCGGCAGCTGGTCCGCGCTCCGCCGGTGGTACCACAGCGCCGCCCACAGGATCAGGACGATGACGACGCCGCCGACGATGCAGGCCGTGGTGAACGAGCCGTACCAGACGTTGAGGGTGTTGCGCCCCTCCGCGGTGACGGGTGCCGGCCACCCGATGCGGGAGACGGCGCCCTTGCAGCCGGTGGTGCTGGCGGTGAGAAGCGCGATCAGTCCGAAAACCCGAAGTAGGTTGCGGCTCCGCGAGGTGCGACGGGGTCGATCGGGCACGACAACGACCCTAACGCAGCGACACGCGGCGCCAACGCGCAGGGAGGGCTAGCGTTCGCGGCGTGTCCGGGTACCTCGACGCGGCCACGGCCGAGCCGCTGCACCCTGCGGCACGAGAGGCGCTGCTGGCCGCCCTCGACGACGGCTGGGCGGACCCCGACCGCGCCTACCGCGAGGCACGGAGAGCGCGCATCCTGCTCGACGGCGCGCGCGAGGCAGTGGCCGCGTCTCTCGGCGCCCGCCCGGACGAAGTCAGCTTCACCCCCTCGGGCACGGTCGCCAACCACCTCGCCGTCCTCGGTGGCCTGCTCGCCCGGCGCCGGGCCGGTCGCCGGCTGGTCGTGTCCGCGGTGGAGCACTCGACCGTGCTCGCGGCCGCGCGGCTGCACGAAGCTGCCGGCGGCGACGTTGCGACCGTCGTTGTCGGGCCGACGGCCGCCGTCGACACCGCGGCGTACGCCGACGCGCTCACGCCGGACACCGCCCTCGCGTCGCTGCAGGCGGCCAACCACGAGGTCGGCACAGTGCAGCCGGTCGCGGAGGTCGCGGCCGCCTGCCGCGACCGCTCAGTGCCGCTGCATGTCGACGCGGCGCAGGTCGTCGGCCGGCTCCCGATCCCGCCGGGCTGGGACATCCTCACCGCAAGTGCGCGCAAATGGGGCGGACCGGCCGGCGTGGGCGTGCTCGCCGTCCGCATCGGCACCCGCTGGCGTAGCCCGGCCCCGGAGGACGACCACGAGACCGGGCGGGCTCCCGGTCCGGTCGCACTACCGCTCGTGCTGGCGGCCGCCGCGGCACTGCAGGCCCGGAGCGCGGCCGCCGCCGACGACGCTCGGCGGCTGGGTCAGCTGTCCGAGCGGCTGCGCAGCGAGATCCCGCATCGGGTGCCCGACGTCGAGGTCTACGGCCCTGCCGATGCCGCCGCGCGGCTTCCGCACCTGGTCGCTTTCTCCTGCCTCTACGTCGCCGGCGAGGCGCTGATGACCGAGCTGGACCGGGCCGGCTTCCGCGTGTCCAGCGGCTCGTCCTGCTCGTCGTCCGCGCTCACGCCGTCGCACGTGCTGGAGGCGATCGGCGCGCTCACGCACGGCAACGTCCGGGTCTCGCTGCCGTCCGACGCCGACGATGCCGTCGTCGAGGGCTTCCTCGACGCGCTGCCGCCGATCGTCGCCTCGTTGCGCGACCGGGCGGGAGTGAGCGGGTTGTGACCGTCGTGGACGCCCGCGGGAAGCGGTGCCCGCTGCCGGTGATCGACCTCGCCAAGCACATCAGCGACGTCGACCCGGGCGACACGGTCCTTGTGCTGGCCGACGACCCCGCCGCGGCCTCCGACATCGCGGCGTGGTGCCGGATGCGCGGTCACGAGCTGGTCGCGACCCGCGAGGAGGACGGCGCCCCGGCGTACGAGGTCCGCCGCCTCCACTGACGCAATCGCCGTTTCCCTGCCCTTTAGGGCAGGTGGGCGGCGATTGCGCTCGCGGCGTCGGCGCCGTACGTCGACTCGAGCCGGCCGAGGGCGTCGGCGCGGTCGAACGTGTATTCCTGGGTGCCGGTCGTCTCGAGGCACAGCGTCGCCAGCAGCGAGCCGACCTGCGCCGCGCGTTCCCACTCGAGGCCCCATGACCGGGCCGACAGCAGGCCGGCGCGGAACGCGTCGCCGACGCCGGTCGGGTCGGCGATCGAACGCGCCACGACCACGGGTACGACGACGTCCGCCTGGCCAGGCCGGGCGATCTGCGCACCGTCGGCGCCGTGGGTGGTCACGCGAACCGCCACGCGCTTGAGCACGTCGTCCGCCGACCAGCCCGTCTTGTGCTCGACCATCGCCGCTTCGTAGGCGTTGGTGACGAGCAGCTCGGCACCGTCGATCAACGTGCGCACCTGCTCGCCGTCGAGCGACGACAGCTGCTGCGACGGGTCGGCGACGAACGGGACGCCACGGTCACGGCACTCCTGCGTGTGCCGAACCATCGCGGCGGGGTCGTTGGGGCTCACGACCACCAGGTCGACCGGGCCGAGCCCGGCCAGCTCGATCTCGCGGGCCTCGCTCATCGCGCCCGGATAGAACGACGCGATCTGGTTGAGGTCGGCGTCGGTGGTGCACACGAAGCGCGCGGTGTGCCGCAGCTCGGACACGTGCACGCCGGCCGTCTCGACCCCGTGCCGCTCCAGCCAGGCGCGGTAGTCGGCGAAGTCGCCGCCCACCGCCCCGACCAGCAGCGGGCGCAACCCGAGGACGCCCATGCCGAAGGCGATGTTGGCGGCGACGCCGCCCCGGCGTACCTCCAGGTCCTCGACCAGGAACGACACCGAGAGGCGGGCCAGCTCGTCCGGCAGCAGCTGCTCGGCGAAGCGCCCCGGGAAGGTCATGAGGTGGTCGGTCGCGATGGATCCGGTCACGGCGATGCGCACGGCGAGCCACGGTAGTCGAAAGGCCCGGCACACTACCGACGAGTAGCGGTTGGCTACCCCTGAGTAGCCACCTAGGTTCGACCTGTGACCGATGTCGAGGCCGGCCTCGCCGAGCTCATCGCCGACGCCGCGCAGGTGCAGCTGCCCGCGCCGCGGCAGCCCCGCGCGGTCATCGACCTGACCATCCCGGCGCCGCGGACGACGATCACCATCCCCGACGCGGCACCCGGACTGGTGGAGGGCTACGCCGACTACGGCGCGTGACCGCCTGATCAACGGTCGTACTTCTTTCGTCTGATCGTCCGGTGATGTCCGTTTCACCCGAGGGCGAGGGCGGGCATCCCCTCTAGGGGTTGTACGGCGCGCGCATCGCGCGCACTCCTGGAAGGTCTCGCCCATGCAGGGACGCACCGTCATCGTGGCTGCCGCCGGCGGCCTCGCTCTTGCCGTCGCCACCACGGTGCCCGCAGCCGGCGCCGGCGGGCACGGCAAGGCGCACGTCAAGAACGCCGCCACCGCGGGAGCGGCCGGGTTCTCCGTCGGCCAGCTTCAGGCACAGACAGTCGGAGCCGCGGGCTGCGGCACCAACGACGCGGGTGAGCCCGCGGTCCATGTCTCGAAGGACAACCTCGTCGGCCTCGGCTCCGAGCGCGGGCTGGGCGGCGGCAGCGAGTTCTGGAGCGGCACGCAGGTCGGTGGGACGACCGCCGCCAACGGCTGCCGGCTGACCTACGACGGGCAGCCGAACGCGATCGCCGACATCGGTGCGTCAGGTGGCGACGTCGACACGGCGTTCGCCCCGGTGAAGGACCCCGCGACAGGGACCTACCGCATCTACGTCGCGAGCCTCAACCTCGCCTCGGTCAACGTCGCGACGTCGACCGACAACGGCAAGTCGTTCACGCAGGTGCCCGTCGTGGGCGGCCTGCCGGGTGACGACCGCGAGTGGATCGCCGCCAACGGCCCGTCGACCGCGCTGCTGAGCTACCACGACATCGCGTCGGACAACATCGACGTGCTGCGCAGCGACGACGG
>Ga0070681_10006376_pt1 | contig 11468 bp, 10 predicted proteins | sample KBSC83BmetaG_FD_65650 | JGI IMG/M metagenome (GOLD analysis project Ga0070681, IMG submission 65650) | Corn rhizosphere microbial communities from Kellogg Biological Station, Michigan, USA - KBS C8-3B metaG | ecosystem: Host-associated > Plants > Roots > Rhizosphere | place: USA: Michigan...
TTGCTGAGATGGAAATCCTGTTGAAAAAAGGGGATGGCACCGGAAATAACACCGGTATCAAAGCCGAATAATAAGCCGCCGGTGGCTGCAACAGCAGCAATAACGGTTACAAGGTTTTTGTTGTAAGATCTTTCTTTCATGGCAGTAAGTTGATAATTTGAATCGTATAAAAAGTTTTAAATTCTCCTGATCAATAATGTATGGAGTCCTGAAAAATTTAAGAAAGAAAACAGTTTTTTCGATTGCGAGGGTTTGGCAGGAGACACATTTCTGTAATAATTACCAGGGCAATACGAAAATGAATTATCAAATTTAGTGGTCTATTTGCAGTAAACAAATAAATATATTATTTTTTATTTTGCAAAAGCGGTTCAGGAAAATGAATTGAAGTTTTCATTTTCCTTTTTAATAAATATTTCTTCTCTTCAAATATTTTTTTGATGAGATAAGTAAAATGCTGATCTTCATAAAAAATAAAATACAAAAATGAAAAAGATTGCTTTACCACTCCTTGGGTTTATTTGCATTCTCACTTTTACGAAATGCAATTCCGGAAACTCAACAAAAACTTCTTCGACCGACAGTACCGCCAGCTCTGTAAAAGACACATCAAATGTGACGGACAACTGGAAACTAGGTGTTCAGATGTGGACATTCCGTGTTTTTACTTTTGCAGAAGCATTGGATAAAGTGGACAGCGCCGGAATAAAATATATTGAGGCTTTCTGGGGACAGCCTCTTGGTGCCGGAATGAAAGACAGCTTTGGTATCAGGATGTCGGATGCGAGCAAGGACAAATTAAAGCAATTGTTGAAACAAAAAGGGATCACCATCATTGCAATGGGGGTTATTGAACCAAAAACAAGGGAAGAATGGAAAAAAGCTTTTGATCTTGCAAAAGATTTCGGACTTAGCTATATTACCTGTGAACCATTGAAGAATCAATGGGATATGGCAGATAGTATGGCAGGAAGTTATGGAATAAAACTGGCCATTCATGATCATCCAAAACCTGATGTTTACTGGAGCCCTGATTCAGTTTTGGCTGCTATCCAGGGACATCCGAATATTGGTGCCTGTGCAGATCTCGGCCATTGGGCAAGAAACGGTGTAAATCCGGTAGATGCTTTGAAAAAACTGGAAGGTCATGTTTATGGAGTTCACTTAAAAGACATTACCAAATTTGGTGAAACCAATGCACCTGATACTGTTGTCGGAAAAGGAGTGATCGATTTTCCTCCTATTTTCCAGGAGCTCAAACGCCAGCATTTCAGTGGAATGTTTTCAATAGAGCATGAATCGAACTGGTATCATAGCCTGCCGGATGTGATTGAAACAAAAAAGTTTTATGAAGACCAGGTAGCAAAATTGAAATAATTTTTTTCCATCATTTTAAAAAGCCTCTGCTGAATTTAGCAGGGGCTTTTTATTTATGCAAACAGTAAATAATACACTTTCTTTTCTCCATGTCAGTTTTGTAAATGCCAAAGTCTTTAATTGGTTTATTTTTTGCTTTACTGATTTTTTTAATCTTTCAATTTAAAAACATTCACAATGAACAGATTAGTAAGAGGTTTGATAGCAGCATATGGTGCAAAGAAACTTGGGGGAGGTTGTCTTGGAACGATCGTGGTTTTCTTTATTATTTATATGCTTTTGGGACATGTTCATTGTTGAGAAGAGAGGTTGGTCCATAAAAAAACGGACCTTACTCCATAGTAAAAGTCCGTCCTACCAGTTTATCGAAAAAGTTTACTTTCTATTTTTTAAGCATGTTCTGCATGCATTGCTTCTTCATTAATGCTTGATTCTGCAATTTGTGTTAATGTATCATCTGCTTCTCTTTCTTCTTTCAAGGTTTTTTCCAGCAAGTCAGAAATATCGTTGAGACCTAAAGTTTTTGCAAAGGCGCACAAAGTTCCGTAAGTAGCAATTTCATAATGTTCTACTTTTTGGGCAGCAGAAATAATTCCTGCATCTCTTACCATTCCTTCTTCTGTACTGTCCATAATTTCCTCCGCTTCGTTTGTCAGGCCTTGCATTGCTTCGCATTTTTTAGCCCGGGCCGGCATTCCAAGCATTTCAAAAGCTCTTTCACATCGCTCAACATGTCCTTTAGTCACTTCCAAATGTTCTTCCAATGCATCAATCAGTTGTTGAGAAGTTGATTTTTTGATCATTTTAGGAATTGCTTTTGTCAAGGCTTTTTCTGCCCAATAAATATCTTTTAATTCATCTATAAACAGATCGCGTAGTCCTTCTGCTGTTTTGGAATTATTGTTATTATTATTCCCTGATTTTGTTTTCATGTTTAATAATTTTTCGGTGATTAAATAGTAAATGAAGAAGGTATAAAAACATGCCATCTTTTTAAATTATGCTGATGCAATGCTGAAACTAAACGATAACCTTTTGAGACTTTGGCGGTTTTGTATAACGATATGCTTTGGAAAAAGAATTATAAAAAGAAAGTTCAGCTGAAAGTTATAAAGAACAGCTAACAAATTTTCTACACTAACTCTTTATTTGAGGATTTTGTTACTCATCAGGAAACAAACAATTATGCCAAAAGGGTTGATTAAAGCTAAACAGCCTTGGCATATAAATAGTATCATAATGAATACGTGCTTATCTCGTTTTCTTTTAATCATTTAATTATTAAATCTATGGATCTAATCTGTTTTAGTCATATCAGGTGGAACTTTGTGTATCAACGGCCGCAACATTTATTGAACCGGTTTGCTATGAACAACCGGGTTTTTGTAATTGAAGAACCGGTAATCGAAGCGCATTCGGATTTTTATGAGATCACCCAGCCTGATGAAAATGCTAATTTGTGGGTAGTAGCTTTGCACGTTTCCAAAGAAACTTCTGCAGAAAAAAGGAATCATATATTGAAAGCGCTGATTGATTCCTGTATGTTTTCGAATAAAATTGATCAATATATTCTTTGGTATTATTCGCCTATGGCTTTGCCTTATTCCAATCATCTTTATCCTTCATTGATCGTGTATGACTGCATGGATGAATTGTCTGCATTCAAATGCCCGCCGGAAGGAATTAAAGAAAAAGAAGAAGAGTTATTGGCCGTTGCCGATCTTGTGTTTACAGGCGGCAATAGTTTATATAAAGCCAAAAAACATCTTCATCGCAACATCCATCCTTTTCCAAGCAGCATCGATAAATCGCATTTTGTAAAAGCAAGGGTGTTAAAAGAAGATCCCGAAGATCAGGCAGACATTCCGCATCCGCGTTTTGGATTTTATGGGGTTATAGATGAGCGTTTTAATATTGACCTGGTCGATAAATTATCAGGATTACGTCCTGATTGGCATTTTGTATTTATCGGGCCGGTGACAAAGATCAACCCGGCCAAACTTCCCCAAAAGGAGAACATTCATTATTTGGGGAGCAAAAATTATAAATATCTTCCCTGCTATTTATCCGGCTGGGAAGTGGCTATTCTTCCATTTCAATTAAATGAATCAACGAGGTATATCAGTCCTACAAAAACTCCTGAATACCTGGCAGGCGGAAAACCGGTTATCTCTACTTCTATTGCAGATGTCGTGAGTCCTTACGGAAAAAAAGGATTGGTTCACATTGCCGATACAGCAGAAGAGTTTGTAGCAGAAGCTGAAAAAATTATGAATACAGAAGACAATTCAGAATGGAGCAAAAAGGTAGATGAATTTCTTGCAGACATTTCATGGAACAAAACCTGGCACAGAATGTCCGGGCTGATAGATGAAGCATTAGAAAGAAAGGCAGTGATTAACAACAATAAAAGCAAAGTGTATGTTTGATTATTTGATTGTGGGAGCAGGACTGGCCGGAGCAGTACTGGCAGAAAGGTTGGCTTCACAGGCAGGCAAAAAAATATTATTGGTAGATAAAAGAAATCATATTGGCGGAAACACTTACGATTTTTATAATGAAGATGGAATTTTGGTTCACAAATACGGTCCTCATATTTTTCATACCAATAGCAAAGAGGTTTTTAATTATTTAGGAAATTTTACAGAATGGCGGCCGTATGAACATCGCGTTCTGGCAAGTGTGGATGGAATGCTGGTGCCGATTCCGATTAATTTAAATACAATCAATGAATTGTATGGATTGCATTTAAGCAGCGACCAGGTAAATGCTTTTTTAGAATCAAAAGCGGAGAAGAAACAAAAGGTGATCACTTCTGAGGATGTGGTTGTCAATAAAGTGGGAAGAGAATTATATGAAAAGTTCTTTAAAGGATACACGAGAAAGCAATGGAATCTTGATCCGTCGGAATTAGATGCTTCCGTTACTTCCAGGATTCCTACAAGGAATAACCGGGACAACCGTTATTTTACGGATACCTACCAGGCGATTCCAATGCACGGATACACCCGGATGTTTGACAGAATGCTGAATCATCCAAATATAAAAGTAATGCTGAATACAGATTATAAAGAGATTGAACAATGCATTTCTTTTAGGAAAATGATCTATACCGGGCCTATTGATTATTTCTATGATTATTGTTATGGAAAACTTCCTTACCGCTCGTTGGAATTTAAATTTGAAACAAAAGAGCAGGAGAGGTTTCAATCAACCGGCACTGTCAATTTTCCTAATGAACATCCCTATACACGAATTACGGAATTCAAATATCTAACCGGGCAAAAACACCCAAAAACATCGATAGTATATGAATACCCAAAAGACCAGGGAGATCCTTATTACCCTGTACCCAGGCAGGAAAATGCCGAACTCTACCGACGGTATCAGCTACTGGCATCGCGTGAAAAAAATGTACACTTCGCTGGAAGGCTGGCCACTTATAAGTACTACAACATGGACCAGGTAGTAGCTCAGGCGCTCACGCTTTTTAAGAAAATAACCGTATCGCAGGAGACAGAATATCATATCAATGGACATAAAGTACCCATCATACAATCTTGAGATCTGGGGCGGAATGGAATGTACCATCAACAGAATAGGTGATACTTTTCGCAATCAATTAAAATATGCAGGCTATTATGAACGTGAAAATGATATTGAAAAGATAGCCTCGCTTGGTATTAAAACTTTGCGATTCCCGGTATTGTGGGAAGCGCATCAATATTCATCTGAGGACGAAGAGATAGATTGGGCAATATCTTCAAGAGAACTTGAAAAAATAAGATCGTTTCATATTACCCCGGTTGTTGGATTGCTGCATCATGGAAGCGGTCCAAAATTTACCAGCCTCTATGATGATCATTTTCCTGAAGCATTGGCAAATTATGCCTCGAAAGTTGCCAGACAATTTCCATGGATCGAATATTATACTCCGGTAAATGAGCCTTTAACTACCGCCCGTTTCAGTGGCTTATACGGATGCTGGTATCCACACCATAAAGATGAAAAAAGCTATGTAAGAATGTTGCTGAATCAATTGAAAGCAACCGTTCTGGCAATGAAAGCGATTCGCAAAATAAATCCGGAAGCCAAACTGGTACAAACAGAGGATCTGACCAAAACACACAGCACACCTTTATTAGCCTACCAGGCAGAATTTGAAAACAAAAGAAGATGGCTTTCTTACGATATTCTTTCCGGCTCATTGAATGACCAGCGTTTTTTTTGGTACTATTTAACGGGAGAGCTTGGGATCAGGCAGGAGGAATTGGAATTCTTTATAGAAAATCCTTGTCCGCCGGATATTGCAGGCTTTAATTATTATGTTACTTCCGAAAGATACCTTGATGAAAATATCGGAAATTATCCTTCAGTCACTCATGGAGGAAATGGCCGGCATCATTATGCGGATGTAGCTGCAGTAAGAGCTATAGAGCCAGCAGGTTTAAAATCATTATTGACAGAAGCGTGGGAACGTTTTCATATTCCTCTCGCTTTGACTGAAGTGCATATTCATTGCACAAGGGAAGAACAATTGCGCTGGTTTAAGGAAGCATGGGATCAATGTATTGAATTAAAAAAAGAAGGTGTCAATGTTAAGGCAATTACTGCATGGTCGTTGCTCGGTGCATTTGACTGGAATAGTTTATTGACCAGGGAAGAAGGAGTTTATGAAAGTGGTGTTTTCGATGTTACCAACAAGATTTTGAGGCCAACGGCCCTGGCAAAACTTATCAATTCTCTTTTACAAAGTGGTTCTTATTTTCATCCTGTGATCAATGAAAAAGGATGGTGGCACAAAAGTTACCCGAAGAATGAAGCAATTTCCTTTGCCGGCAAATGCCGGCCTTTGATGATCCTTGGATGTACAGGTACTTTAGGCGCTGCTTTTATCAAAATGTGTGAAATGAGATCTATTCAATACAAAGCTTTTTCTCATCAGCAACTGGATATTACAAAAACAGGTGAAATAGAAAAAGCGATTGATGAATATAACCCATGGGCAATCGTTAATGCAACCGGTTATGTAAATGTAGATGCAGCAGAAATTGAAATAGAAAAATGTTTTCAGCTCAACGCGCAAGCTCCGGCAAATTTGGCAGCGATCTGCAACAGAAAGGGGGTTCAGTTAATGTCCTTTTCTTCTGATCTTGTTTTTGACGGAGAAAAGCACAGTCCTTATACTGAGAAAGATTCTGTAAAGCCATTGAATGAATACGGACGCAGTAAAGCTTTCGGGGAAAAGCGCATACTGCATCATTTTCCTTCTTCCCTTATTATAAGGACCAGCGCATTTTTTGGTCCATGGGATCAATACAATTTCGCATTTTATATTTTGCGTTCTTTAAAGGAAAATAAAAATTGCAAAGTGGTGAAGGATGTAATTGTTTCTCCCACTTATGTACCTGATCTGGTAAATAAAGCCCTGGATCTTTTGATAGATGAGGAAAAAGGAATCTGGCATTTGAGCAATTCCGGGATGGTTACCTGGTACGATTTTGCGGAGGAACTGGCGAAAAGAGGCGGTTATCAGAAGAAAAATATTGTATCCTGCAGGCAGGAAGAAGCCGAATGGAAAGCAAAACGGCCCGGTTATAGTGCCTTACAAAGTGATAAGGGAATAAAACTGCCCTCTTTAAGTAATGCGATTGAACGATTTTTTAATGAAAAAATAAACTGAGCATGCCCGGAACAAAATTTATGTTTTCAACAGGAATCGAAAATAGTTATCCAAATATTAAATTACCGGATGGAAGATGCAAAAGAGTGGACGAAATGGAAAAGTGTGGCCATTATGAATATTGGCAAACGGATTTTTTACTGGTAAAGGAATTAGGAATAGAATATTTAAGGTATGGTCCTCCACTTTTTAGTACTCATACGGCTCCCGGAAAATATAACTGGGATTTTTCTGACCAGGTGTTTAACCGGCTGAAAGAACTCGAGATATGCCCGATTGTTGACCTTTGCCATTTTGGTGTTCCTGATTGGCTCGGCAACTTCCAAAATCCTGATTTCCCTTATTATTTTGCTGAATATGCTGAGGCATTTGCAAAGCGGTTTCCTTACCTGCAATTATATACTCCGATCAATGAGATCTTTATTGCTGCTATGTTTTCCGCACAATATGGCTGGTGGAATGAATGCCTGAAATCGGATGAAGCCTTCGTTACCGCATTAAAGCACATCTGTAAAGCCAATGTAATGGCAATGCATTCGATTTTAAGAATTCAGCCTGATGCTACTTTTGTACAAAGCGAATCGTCTGAATATTTTCATGCGATAGATCCGGCAGCTTCGCCATTGGCAAGATTTCTCAATCAAAAAAGATTTCTTTCCCTCGATCTTACTTATGGTTATCCGTTGAATGTAACCATGTACAATTACCTGATGAGCAATGGAATGACACCTGATGAATATCGTTGGTTTACTGACAACCAGGTAAAAGGAAGATGTGTGATGGGGAATGATTACTATGTAACCAATGAACATATTGTTCATCCCGACGGAAGCACCCAGGCCTCAGGAGAGATCTTTGGATATTATGTGATCACTGCACAATATTATCGCCGCTATCGCTTGCCCATTATGCACACAGAAACGAATATCCGGATGCCTGCCTGTAAAGAATGGCTTTTAAAACAATGGGCAAATGTTCATCGGTTGAAACATGACGGGATTCCTGTGATCGGATTTACATGGTATAGCCTCACTCACCAGGTTGACTGGGATTCAGCATTGAGAAATGATGCGGGCAATGTGAACAAATTAGGATTGTACGACCTGGAAAGAAAAATAATGCCGGTAGGAAAGGCGTATAAAAAATTAATTCATCAATGGAAAGATATTATAACTGAAGAAAGTTATGGATTGGTTTTTCAAAACTGGTAAGTGGATGGGAATAAAAGAACGGTTATTACCATTTTTTATTTTCAATTGTTCCAAGGATATTTAAATAACTGATGTAACGTTCAGTTGAAATTTTATTTTCTTGTACAGCGGCTTTGATCGCGCAGCCAGGTTCTTCCACATGGATGCAATTATTAAAACGGCAATTATTTAAAAGAGATTTCATTTCCGGAAAATAATGTGAAAGTTCGTGTGGCTCTATGTCCATCATCGCAAATTCTCTCATTCCCGGAGTATCAATTATTTTTCCACCAAACGGCAGATCAAACATTTCCGCAAAAGTGGTCGTATGCAAACCTTTTCCACTCCAGCCGCTTACTTCCTGCGTTTTTAAATTATTTTCAGGAAAAATAATATTGATGAAAGATGATTTGCCAACACCCGAATGACCACTTAATAAGGTGGTTTTATTTTTCAATAATTCTTTTACTTCACTGATGCCCGTTTTTTCCTGAATGCTCATAGAATAAACCGGGTAGCCAATTTTTTCATAGATGGATTTAATCTGTTCAAACTTTTCTTTTTCTTTCGTTTTATATAAATCACTTTTATTAAAAACAATTATTGCACGAACATGATATGCTTCAGATGCGACTAAAAAACGATCAATAAAACCAGTAGAAGTTTTTGGTTCTTTCAAAGTGGCCAATAAAATACTTTGATCCAGATTGGCAGCTACAATATGATGCAGATGCTTGTTGTGAGGCGACTGCCGTGTGATATAATTTTTGCGGTCATGGATCTTTGTGATCACAATAGATTCTTCGCCTTCTTCTTTATCAATATCTACGACATCTCCAACCGCGATGGGATTGGTTGACGTAATATCATCAATTTTAAATTTCCCTTTTACACGCGCTTTAAACTCATCACCGGCTTCATTTTTTACCTGGTACCAGCTTCCTGTTGATTTATAAACTAATACCTGCATGGGGAAATTGGTTAATTGGTTAATTCTATATTTAGCTTCGAAATTCGTGTAATTCGTGCAAAAATTCGTGTTTATTTGTTGTGCAGGTTAATTAGTTTACTGGTTAATTTGTGTAATTCGTGAGTTTAAGGGAATTTTTTAAACACAGTATATCTCAGGATAAGTTCAATTAAAAGCAATCCCATTGCAGCAAAAATAAAAGGATAAAATTTTTCTGTATAATGATGAAAAGTTGTGATCTCAACTTTTGATTTTTCCATCTTGTCTATCTCGTTATAAATATGTTCCAGGCTGCTGTTATCTGTCGCCCTGAAATATTTTCCACCAGTTTCCCGGGCAATATTTTGCAGCAGTTTTTCATCAATCGAAACCTTCTCATTTTGCATCACAATTCCCATTGGCGTGCTTACCGGAGTTGGTGCGTATCCTTCACTTCCAACACCAATCGTATAAACTTTTATGTGGAAAGTTTTCGCAATTTCTTTTGCAGTATTCGGATCGATCAATCCGCCATTATTGATTCCGTCAGTAAGCAAAATAATAATCTTACTTTTTGCTTTGCTGTTTCTTAAACGATCAACGCTGGTGGCGAGACCGGAACCAATTGCGGTGCCATCTTCGAGCAATCCATTTCTGATTTGTGCTATCTGCGATTTCAATACATAATGATCTGTCGTAAGCGGGCATTGAGTAAAACTTTCACCGGCAAAAATTACCACGCCAATTCTATCTGAAGGGCGGTTGTCTACAAAATCCTCAGCAACTTTTTTGGCAGCTTCCATGCGATTCGGCTGAAAATCCTGTGAAGTCATACTACCGCTGACGTCGATGCACAAAATAATATCAATTCCTTCGCCCTCAGTTTGTGTTTCATCAAATCTTGTTTGCGGTCGTGCGAGAGCTACAATAATACAACTGAGCGCAAGCAATCTGAAAATAAAAGGAAAATGTTGAATGGTATTTTTCCAGGAACGTGCATTTTGCAATCCTTTTGTAGACGAAATTTTAATGGCTGCAACCTGCTTTTTCCCTTTCGTAAATTTCCAGTAGATCAAAAAAGGAATGATCAGAAAAAGCAGCAATAACCACGGTTGCCCAAAAGTAATATTGTTGAAATAATCAAATATCATTTTCAGGTTTTTTAATATTATGGATAGCCGTTATCATTTCTTTTGTTTGGGAAAAGGCTTTTTCATTTTCATAAGCCGGCGGAATATATTTTGCAAATTTTACCACATTGCTCATCCGCAGCGAATTCGCAAATTCTGATATCTGTTGTTTTGAAATATCCAATCCGCCAAGTTCCATCAACACTTCATCAGTAGTAAGATGCATCTGATATTTGTTGGTTTTTCTGGATAAGTATCTTTTGAAAATATCGGTAAGCCGGTAATAATATTCTTTCGATTTATTTTGCGCGGGTAAATTTTCTTTTTCAAGTTCGTTTAATGAATGCATTGCTTCATCATAAGGCGAAAGTTTGGATTCAAAAACGGCGATGTCTTTTTTCTTTTTGAAAAATTTTCTAAGAAAAACTATCCAGATAATTATTAAGAGAATCGCCAGGCCACCGAGTATCCACGCCCACAGCGGAAAAGATTTTTTTACCTCAATAATATTTTTGATATCGTGGAAAGGCAGGATGCTGTCTGCGGGAGAATAGGTGACATCAACTGCGACCGAATCAGTAAAAAGATTAAAAGTAGAATCACTGTCAAGGGTAGATGCAGAAAGGGAAAGCGGCGGAATCACTTGTCTTCCTGAATCAAAACTTGTAAGTACAATGTTCTGGCTGAACGTCCATATCCCATTTGAAAAAGCAGTATCAATTTTATTTTTTATGATCGGAACAAAATTGCCAAAACTATCCGGAACTAAAAACCACGACAAGCGATAGGTATTGTCAGGCATTGAAGTTTCTACATGAAGATTGATTCGCTCGCCAATGAGAATTTTATTTTTATCAACACTGGTTTTTACAGCGGGTAATTGTGCAAAAGATTTTTGTTGAGAAAACAGTAAAGCAACAAATAAGATCAAAATTAATTTTATATCGTACACGCAATTCTTCAAATCCTGTTAATGAGTTTTTTTTCTTCCTGTAAAAAACTGCTGCAAAATTTTTACATAATCTTCATCGGTTCTGATATGTAATAATTGAGCACCGGCTTTATTAAAAATCGTTTTTGTTACAGCACTTTGATTGATAAAATTCTGATGATAATTATACCTTACCATTGCGTCTGAG
>Ga0070681_10006377_pt1 | contig 11468 bp, 11 predicted proteins | sample KBSC83BmetaG_FD_65650 | JGI IMG/M metagenome (GOLD analysis project Ga0070681, IMG submission 65650) | Corn rhizosphere microbial communities from Kellogg Biological Station, Michigan, USA - KBS C8-3B metaG | ecosystem: Host-associated > Plants > Roots > Rhizosphere | place: USA: Michigan...
GTTCAATCAAGGAAACATCGCAGCGGCGATAGTGAACATATTGAGGATCTGCCCGCCGAGTACAGACACTACCAGGCCAATTACCCCCGCAATCAACGACGCGATCAGCGCATACTCGACTGAAGTAGCCCCCTCTTCTTTATTCCACAATCTGTATCGTTTCCCGTTCATACACCTGGTGCCCTTTGGGGTTAGCGGCTGCCAACCATCATGCGGCCGGCAGCCACGATTTCATCCAAGATGATTAGCTCGCGATCGCGTTAGACACGGTCGTGAAGGCACCCCTGACGTTGGTGCCCAAGGTTGTGACAATCCCAACGATGACGGCTGCAATGAGTGCCACCATCAGCCCGTATTCCACCGCCGTCGCGCCCTCTTCTTCCTGCATGAATCGAACAATATGCTTCACCATCTGACACCTCCGTTTGGTTAGTAAGTAATTAACTATTGACTCCGCTGAACTGCGCATTCCTTCTTCTGAGCGCTGCGTCGTCATGGTTCGTTTATCTCACGAGACCTCTGACCTGCATAGATACCTAGAGGGGGTACCTACGGCCCTATTTTGAGGGGTGGGCGTACGAAAGTAGGGCATTGCAGCTTGGCAAAACCTTTGTTTCACGCTTTCCCGTCGTGATGATTGATATTCACTCAAGCGCCAGCAGAGTCGTCCCACACAAACGGTGAAAATCCTTTACAGGTAGGGGGTTCTATTTCAGTATGACCACGAGAAGCGAGATCCCGAAGTACGAGGCCTTAGGAAATGCCTCAACTCAAAACAGAGATTTCACTGAGATTGTATTGGAGATGCCCCATGAACATCGAAAGAGTTACATTTTCCTTGAGTGGAAAACGGACAACGGGCGGGTTCGACAGGACAATCAACGCGTTTGGTGTGAGTCTCTTGCTTCTCGTTGTTTTCCTCGATGGCTGTGCAAGCCCCAAAAAGGAAGTGAACTACAACCAGGGTGAATACCAACGAGTTATCGAACGCCAAAAGGCCGGCCTTGCTTCATCTGCGGATGAGGTGAGCAGCGCCTCGAAGGCCATGTCACCGCAAGAACTCCAGCGGCTTGGAGATCTGTATCTGCAACAAGGCCATGCCGATCTGGCCATCATGCAATACCAAAATGCGGTTGAGGGGGATCCGTCCCTGTTTCGCATTCACTACAAGATCGGAGAAATGTTTCTGAAGAAGGGACTCTCGCAGGATGCGATTCAACATTTCCAAGAGGTCCTCAAACGTGACGATCATGATGCCCCTACGATCGAAGGACTCGGTGAAGCCTATTTCAGAATGGGTAAAGAAGATGAGGCAGAGGCGTCGTTTCGGAAAGCAATTGTCTTGAACCCTGATCGCTGGCAAACACGCAATTTTCTCGGGATGGTGCTTGATCGGCAGAAACGTCATCAGGAGGCCATCGCAGAATACATGCAAGCCCTGAAGCTTCGCCCCGATGAAGCTACGTTGCTCAACAACGTCGGCCTCTCCTATTATTTTCTCGGCCGCTACGAGGATGCTGTCCAGTCATTTCATCGAGCCTTGCTCTCTGGTTCCGGCCAACCAAAAATCCACAACAATCTTGGGCTCGCGTTAGCCAAACTCCATCGTTACCACGATGCACTGGAATCTTTCAGACACGCGAGCAGCGAAGAGGAGGCCTATAACAACCTTGGAGTGTCCTACTTAAGCAGCGGTGAAGCGGGAAGCGCAGTCGCCTGCTTCAAGAAAGCCATTGCGCTTTCTTCGCGCTACTATGACAAAGCCAATGACAATCTGATGCTGGCTAAACAGGCACTCGACAAAAATAACAGGGCTAACCAGGACACCGCTGCTGTCGAGCCATCCGCCTGTCCGTCGTAGCGGGAGAGAGTCTTATCTGAATCACCGGCTTTCAGCCAGGGATCCTCGCCAAGCATTCGCAAGGCTCAAGAACAGGCCCGCCACAAGGCCAGACACTCGCATCTCTTCGAATGCCGACGAGCAGGAAGTTCAAACAAGTCCGCCAGCTCTGTCCTGACCTCACTGGATAGCCATTGAGAGCAACCTGTCGACTAGCCTCACACCGTCCGTGATCATCGATATTTGTAGATTTCAAGAAAACTCGAAGAGGCAAGCCCATAGTCTGCCAGATACCTGCCCTCGGTCAGACCGCTGACCTCTGCCATAAGAGGCGGTGAAACTCCTACTCAAGCTACATCAGGCCGATTCGAGGAAATCGACTCGCTCAAACCCATACTTTTCGCAGGAGCCGCTGAAGCGTGCGCCGCTCTATCCCCCCACTGCGCAACGCACTGGACCCATGCCCCCGGTCGAAGGCCAACAGACGAGCCAGATACTCCCGCTCAATGCTCTATGGCTCGCGCCTTGGACTGTCGAAGGGATAATCCGGATCGCGGAACAGGCGCAGCCGACGCTGAACTGTTCGCGCGCGCTCATCTTCTTGAAGCCTGGAAGCGCAGGATGGATTGCATCCATACCTGACGACGCATAGGCCTGCACAATAGTTTCTTTTAGCTCTTGCACATTTCCAGGCCAGTCATACGCGAGCAACCGGTCCAGGGAAGCGTCGGACAATTCGAAGCGTTCGCCGGCTACTTGTTGGTCACAGACTTGTGCGAAGAGCCTGCAAGTAAAACCAGATCCTTCGCACGCTCGCGAAGAGGAGGAATCGTGATGGCACGTTGCGTGATCCGCTCATAGAACACATCATGAAATACCTTGGTCCGATCCAGTAAATCATGTGAGATGGTTGTTGATACAGGACCCTTGGAATCATAGGACCCGTCGACTTGGCAGGCGGAGAGCGTGTCTTGTTGTCATCTAAGAAACGGACCATGGCGTCTTGAGGCGTGAAGCCATGGGCATCAATATTCTTGAAGTAGGGCGTTCCCCTTTGGGCCTCCAGTAGGATCTTGGACAGTTTCATGAAGGCGGGACAGGTCGTTTCCTCTATCGACCTTGTCGAGTAATCATCTGGTGGGATCTCCGAGAGAGCCGTACAGTCGACGACCCAAAAAGCAGCCTTCGTCGTGAGTTACGATGGTGGATGACCCAAGCCAATACCTCGTTGCCGGTCCCTGCTTCTCTCATGATCAACACAGGGGTCTGGCTGGCACTGATAAGGCATGGCTACTCAACGGCTTTCCTGAAGGCTCTATTACCCCCGATCACAGCAATAAACATTCCGATGCTTCTATGTGGTAGCAATACTCTTGTACCCTAAAACGGGAAGTAGAGTTCTATCCCGCCATACGCCCCAGTATGAAATGTTTGCGTGTATTGATAGCCTCCTTTGAGCGTTAGATAAAAGCGATCGACCGGCACTTGAACCAGCGGGCCGGTTTGGACCGCATAAAACTGGTTGTTCCCCATGCCCGCGAGGTCCCAACCGAGGTAGGTGGAACAGCAGCCTTGCTCGCTCTTGTGGACCAGCCTGGTGGCTCTGACGCGACTCCAGGCGAAACTCTCCAGATTCGTGTATGACGCGATAGCATGAAATGTTCCTTTCTCATGCCAGTAAAAGGCTTCTCCCTGGACGTATACGCCGACATCTTGCTCGTTTGATCTGCCCCCAGTTGAAAGATCCTGCTGTTTCCACCGAAACTGAGGACCGGCGAATCCGATGAAGTTCCACGGTCCCTGAATATACTTGAGTCCTAAGGAAGGGGTTGCAAACTGAACCTCAGCCTTGCGATTCACGCCATTATCTTTAAATGTGTAACCGAGCCCGGCTCCCAGCACTTGAACGAAAGGCTGGACATTCGACGTGCTGGAAGTCAGCGGATTCCGTACACCCAAATACGTGTAATACTCGCCCTGATTGTCAATTTGATAGCCTGTAAACACATCGCCGGCAGCGACGATAGCGGGCCACGACAGGGCCACACACAACGCTATGCCGCAAGAGAAGTAAGTTCTTGCCATTGGTCTGCTCCCTGATCCACCTGTTCGATTGTGAAGCCTGCCACCACCGTTCCTTCGCATTGCATGGTCCAACGCCGATGGACCTTCAACACAACCGATTCCACATACAGGATCCCACTCTCGCCACCAATATCGGCCGTTCCCGGAAAGTTCACCGAAAGACCGGTCGCTGAAATCTCCGCAACTGTGCCTTTCAGGTTACGGTCTGGCAACACCAAGAGACAATTCTCCCGATAGGGAAGGCGAAGCTCACCCCGATGAGACACTCTCGATGTCTTGACGAGTTTTCTGAACACGCGCAAGAGAGACCATAAACTCAGGAATATTCCCGGTTCGACTTCAGGGTGATTCCAGGCACGGGAGTCGCCAAACGCCGCAACGATCAATAAGTCAGCGGTCCTCTCGTCCACATCGATAAATTTCAGCCCGATTTCGACTGCGTTGGCTGACACCTGCTCCTGGCGACAAATTCTGCCTTTGACGGTGAGCCGGTGGCCTATCCGGTTCTTGACGATGCATAGGATTTTCCCGTCTCCTTTCAACAGTTGCTTGTTCACTCGAATAAGCGCGCCGGTCTCATTAATGTCCTTCACGATGCCGTTGAGCCGTTCCCCGCCCCTGACTAATTGACAGGGCAGACGATGCCTGATGCGAAATGTTTTGCGCCATTCTGGCGCTTCTGCCGCTGACAAAATCGCTACCCCGACCAGAATGAGATTGACCGAGCCCCAGAAGAGACTGACCTCCAATCCCGGAAGAGGGATCTGCGCCATCAAGAGACGGATGCCCGTCACCAGTCCCGCGATGAGCACCCCCATGATGATGAGATGGGGCAGGATGTAAGAGAACCGTGAGAACCCGCGCCGGTCTTGAGCGACTCCCTTCGCGGTAATGACGAATGGCCGTTTCTTCCAGGGTCTTATCGCAGTCTTGAGCGTAGCCCAACTCAGGGCGATGCTGCCAGCTGTTTCGTAAATGTCGGACCAGAACGCATTGCGTGTGCCCCGGCTGACGGTTCTCAGCATCACGAGCGTCGCCAGATAATAGGACCCGAAAAAATTGACGAGCGTCGGGACATCAGCCGTGACCGGGATAATGCCGAGCATCAGGGCAAACATCGGGGCAACGAGACAGACGACACGAGGTAACCCGTGTAGAAAGTAGAAAATGGAGGCGAAGTAGCCGATCCGCTGATGGAGCGTGAGGCCACGCATAGTGAACGGATTCGTCTGGAAAAATATTTGTACGTGGCCCATGCCCCATCGTATTCGCTGTTTCATCGAACTTTCGAAGCTTTCCGGCATAAGTCCGGCCGCCAACACCTTATTCAGGTAGCAGGAGCGATAGCCCTTAGCATGGATGACCATGCTCGTGTGAATGTCTTCGGTCACGGTCTCGGTACGGAACCCGCCGATCTCCATCAACACTCGGCGGCGGAACAACCCGCAGCTTCCCGCAAAGAACGCACTATTATGGCGATCACGCCCGGCTTGCAGCACGCGATAAAACAACGATTGTTCGTTCTTAAGGGTGCCTGCAAGTTGCAGGTTCTTCTGAAACACGTCGGGGTTGTAGAAATGATGCGGCGTTTGGACAAACGCAACTTCTTCATCCTGAAAAAATCCCACCGTATCCTTCAAGAAACTGCTGGTCGGAACGTGATCGACGTCGAAGATCGCGATGATTTCTCCCGAGGTTTCTTGCAAGGCATGGTTCAGATTTCCGGCTTTCGCGTGTTGCCGGTCCGCCCGGCGGATGTATCCACAATTCAATGATGCTGCCAGTGCCTTAATCTCGGCTCGCTGACCATCATCCAGCACATGCACCCGGTACCGGCCCTTGGGATAGTCTTGATGAAGACAGCCGACCAACGTCCGGCGAAGAATCGCAAGGGGTTCACTCACCACTGTGACGAAGATATCGACATTCGGGTAGCGGCACAGAGGCACCGGTTGACGTTCGAGCGGCGACCAGGCGTGGTAAGCAAACAGCACGATCTGCACGAAGGCATAGGCCTCTGCCGTATAGACCGTCCAACTCACCAGAAAGCTCGCCCAATCTCCGGTGTTTAGCGTATAGATGCCTCGCCACAATAAGTACCGTGCATATAACAAGATGGTCAGCACCAAGATGATCTGGTGCCCTCTTTTTCGCCAACTGAGCAGTGAAATCACCGCCAGAGTAAGGAGCGACAACGGTACGGCCACCGAAGTGCTGTAAAAGTGATTTAGCCACGTCATGTGTGTGTCACCGGTTGGTCTCCCTGTTGCAAGTTGTCCGATTCCATGTTCGGGCTCTGCGCGCTTTGTGTGTCACCGTAATTGTTGAACGCCATGATCCCTGTCCCTGTCTGCGGTGTCGGCGCTATGGATCAGCGAATCCCCGTCTTGCTCTGAGTCGGCATTCTGCCGCTGTTCCCCCTCAGCGGCGTGCACGACCAAGCCTAGAATGGAACGTCTCTTCTGCCTATACCGAGGATGGAGGGATACTCGTTATACGGCTGGGGGGGGTACTTCCTTGGGAGGGAGGTGTGTAGACCGCACTCGATTTTCGTAATGATGCCGCTAGATATTTTCAGCGCCCATACCTTGCAACAACGGGCGAATTCTCAACATTGTATGGATTTCCGCTCATCCTCTGGATATGGTTTACAGGGTAGTCTGAAATGGACCATTTGATGAGACCTTCCATCCCGTGAAAACAATACCAACGACTCGAATCCTGACGGCCATCGGCCTATTTATCCTGTTGGCAATGTTCATGGGAACCAACTGGCAATTCATACGACATGAACAGTCTCCATCAGAATCCGGGAATAGGGCAGTCGCGACCATAGGATCGCGCTCGATTACCTTGCATGAGGTTGAGCAGGCCGTGGCCATTCCCCTCTACCAGGCGGACCAACGGCGCAGCCAACTGCTGCACCAGGCGCTCCAGCAACTGATCGATGAAGAACTACTCAACACCGAAGCGTCCAGAAAGGGCGTCACCGTCACGCAATTATTGGCGGACGCGTCTCGATCAGAATCCATCGCCAGGCTCGCGAACCTCCCCGCCCCTGTCAAATATTTGAGTCCGGGTAAGCCGGGGAGCAGCGCAAGTCTTGAAGCACCGCTTGACCCTCAGGAACAAGCAAGACTTCGCCAGGCGCTGCTGGTATCTCTTCGTCGCCAGACGAACATCCACATCGACCTTCCAGCGCCAGAGCCCCCCATCCTCTCGGTCAGTGCCGATGACGATCCATCGGTAGGACCGGCTAACGCGCCTATCACCATCGTGGAGTTCTCAGATTTTCAATGCCCCTATTGCAAGCTCAGCGTACCGACGATCAAGGAAATCCTCGTGAAGTACCCGGACAAGGTTAGGGTGGTGTATCGGGATTCCCCCGGGCCGAATCACCCTCATGCGCAACAAGCCGCCGAGGCAGCCCAGTGTGCAGGAGATCAAGGAAAGTTTTGGGAATACCACGACAGCTTGTTTGAGCGCCAAGCGCCGGGGGCGGGATGGAACTTCACCGAGCTGGCCAGAGAGGTCGGGCTTAACCAAGACGTCTTTGCCACATGCCTGAACACAAGACGCTATCGGGAGGAAGTGGCCAAAGATCTGCACGACGGTCTCAATCTCGGCGTGACCAATACTCCAACGTTTTTCATCAACGGCCGCCCTTTGGTTGGTGCTCAACCGTTTGCCGAGTTTCAAGCCGTGATCGACAGACTTCTCAAACAACAGCTCCCCTCTTAGTCCTACTTTTCCTGCTTGTAAGATCTCCGCCTCCTGTCCTACTCTGTAGGAGGAGGCCGACATGGATGAATCAACTCGCCTGACCAAAACCAAAGAACAATGGGCCAAAGCCCGCCGAGGCGGAGAAGAACGGGAAGTGTTTTACGAAGGAGATGCTCGCCTCCCACCGGGACAACATCTCGTGGAAACTTGGCCTGTACTCGATCTGGGTCAAAAGCCCGACATCCCACTCTCTGAGTGGAAACTCAGCATCGGAGGATCCGTGGCCAATCCAGTCACATGGACCTGGGAAGAGTTTCTCGCACAACCCCTGTTCAAGAATATCTCAGATTTCCATTGCGTCACCAGCTGGAGCCGGTTCGATAATGAGTGGGAAGGGGTCAGTTTCAAGCATCTCCTGTCCGTGGTGCGACCACTGGACTCGGCGAAGTTCGTCCTCTTCAAATCGTTCGACGACTACACCACCAATTTACCGCTGGAGGCCTGCGACGATCAGGACGTGCTCCTGACCCGTAAATGGAACGGTAAACCCCTCACGAAGGAACATGGAGGCCCGGTCCGTGTGATTATTCCAAAACGCTATGCCTGGAAGGGGGCAAAGTGGGTGAAGGAGATTACTTTTTCGGATAAGGATGAAAAGGGATTCTGGGAAGTGAGGGGCTATTCGAATACCGCGTTCCCATGGGAAAATGATCGATACGGGTAAGGACTCTATTTTTTCTTCCAACCTCCAGGACCCTCAACAAGATGACCCGGCTTGGTATTCTGGATGGCCTTTTCACCAGCGAGTGTTTCCACTGCATTCACATGGGTTCCATGACGGTTTGCGATATCCTCATAGGCCTGCCGACGCTTTTGATTGACGGAGTCAGCAAGCGATTGTACTTCTCCGCTATGATCCACTATGCCCAAGTATCCGTTCGGTTTTTCACCGACCAACCCCTTTGCCTTCGCCTCTTCGAGGGAAAGCGCGAAGAGAGGTTGCGCACCTCCCAGACATATTATTAACAGACCTGCGATGATTGCATTTCGTGTCCTGGCCATTCCTATCTCCCGCTTCCCGCTAAAACAGCCCACTGTCCTTTGTTATCACTTGATCCAGATCTTTATCGACTTTTACTCGAATCTTATGATCAATCTTCACGTTAAGGTTGATCGTAATCGGCTTGTCCGGCACTTCCACCTCGACGCGCGGGGTACAGGCCCACGTGACGGTCAGCAGGCCTCCGATTGTCGCTCCAATCGCAATCGTCAACACTTTCTTGCTCTGCATGGTCATCCTCATGGGAATCATCGCCGTTTGAACCTCTTCTGAACCGCGTCCTCCATATTCTGAACGAGACGTAGACTCTTCAAGAGGGTCGGAATGTGTTCCTGCACCGTGAGATTGAAATGGATCGGCGGACTTTTCTGGAGGTCCGGATTCCTGCCCTCCAGCTGCATACTCAAATCAAGTGTCCCGCTGTCCGAATATTCTACACCAACGCGCAGGAGTGTGTAATGAAAGTTATTCATCTCTTGGGCTACCAGATTGAGATGGCTATCAGACTCCGCGATCTCCTTCGAAGACTCCTCGGTCGACGCATAGCGAATGACCCCCCCCGGAGGCTGTGCCTCAATCAAACCGTTTTCAACCGTCACGAGGCCTCCGGACGTGATTGTGACCGGCAGCGATCCATTCAGCGTTCCCGTACCCTGAAGCCCCTTTTGCTGTTCTACGGTCAGAATCTTGGCCAGATCGAGATTTCTCAGCGAGAGGGTTGCTACATAGGCCGGCTTGTCGGGATCGACCAACAGGCGAGGACTCGTAACCGATCCCCTAAAGACTTCGCAGCGGAAATCTTTCATGTCGATGACCGGTAGGCCGCCCGGCAGCTTCCATGTCAATTGAAGCATCGTGGCGAGATTGGTGACCTCGACGCCGGTTTGTACCGATGCCACAGTCACGGACGCTGGTTGCGTCGTGACAATCGAGTCAAGTCCATCGGCACGAAGCACCATTATCGTGCTGAGCCCCTTCACAACATGATCCTGATAGTGACCGGAGACCTTATCGGCCGCAACTTTCGCCGCTCCGGATATCATCTGGAAGCTGGACGTCGAATCTCCGATTCCAGCCGACCAGAGCGCATCGACGACCGCGGTCAGCTGGCCATCGGTGAGATCCATGGATGGGGGCAACCCTTTCAACATCTTGCTCAGCCTCAGCTCTGCTCCGTCAAACATGATCGGTCCGATCGTGCCATGTAGCATACCTTGCGCTGTGCTGAAGGGCTGTTCAATCCTGGCGGTGATTATGTTCGAGCGGGGGGGAGCATCGACGCGAACCTCGGCTTTGACCCCTGCCTGGTTCGCCACAAATTTGACTCTCCATTCTGTACTCGGCAGAGCCCATGGAGCAAGATCCAATGCCACGCCATCCAGGGATAGCAGGCCTTGAGCATTCCAGGAGGCCCCGATTGTCTCAGCTTGTTGCAACCGCAACGTACCTGGCGCGATTTGGATGCTTCGACCATTCACCGATACCATCGACAGTCGAATGGCGACAGTTGCAGGTCCTGCGCTGCATTGAGTTGCCACGAAGTCGCACCGAATGGACAGGGCATCGGCAAGTTGCAGTGTGACACTGGAAACCAAGGTTGTCCCTCGTTCGATTTGCTTGGCTGTGACGGAGGAGGAAGGCAAAATCACCGCCTGGACGTGGGTACGGTCCATTGTGACCGTCCCCTCAAACCCTCCGGTCGCTTCTTTGGCGGAAAGCAGAGCTGTCATGGTGTTGGGAAGGATGCCTTCCACTCGATAGGTCCCTTCGGCCACCACAAGCTCGTTGCCCACCAATTCGGCACGATTCGTTTCGAATTCCGCCACCAAAGGACCCGGCGTCAATCCATAGGTCACATGCAATGGCCCTTCAGCAGTCATGCGAATCGGAGTTTCGACCCAGTAGAACATTCCCTTGACCGGCTTAGTATTTTCAATCTTCACCGGCTGATCTCCGTGCGGAAGAATCATTCGGATAGCCTCTGGAATGATGCGAGGCTGGGCATTCACGGTCGCAGTGAGAAGTATGCCCGGTGTCAGCGTCCACCACGCCTGCGTCGGATTGCCAGAAAACGTACCTGCATAACCCACCGCGATGTCCTTCGCGATCCCTCTCAGCGCGGGCAGTGTGACATTGACTTCGATGTTTCCATTGAGATGCGTGCGTGGATCAGTCCATAGTGACGTGATCGCCGCTTCAGCAGCTGCGGTTCCGACCCAACGGACAGCCACGCGTCCCGTCACTTTCCCCAACTCCGGACCAATTGGAACAAGCAGCGCGATAAACGGGGCCAGTTCACGGACATTGATTTCCAGCTGTCCGTTAACTTGAATCTGCAGACCGTCCGTATGGGCCTTAGATTCCCATGAGATAATCGGCACCGCCTGGGGTCGTTGGGACACCAACGTGGCCGACCAGGTACTTGCCGAATGTCCTGTCACCGTGAGGCCATAGGAGGCAGTATCTCGACCCTGGAAAGATAGATGTCCTCCCAGCTCGCCCTCTCGATACAACACGATTCCGGAAATGGTCACCCGGCGGAGCGGCCCTGTCGCCTGTTCACGAAAAATAGTCAAGCGATCCATGTGCAACTCGTCGAACGGGAGAATGGGAAGGCCTCGCAAGAGATCGCCGGCGGTCAGGAGGCTCCAGGGCGACTCCTCACCGTCAGGCCGACCTCGAACAATTCCTCCCTCTTCAATGCGTCCGGAGGGTGGAGTATTTAGCATCTGGACATCGACATAAGGGAGCGACACTCGA
>Ga0070681_10006383_pt1 | contig 11463 bp, 3 predicted proteins | sample KBSC83BmetaG_FD_65650 | JGI IMG/M metagenome (GOLD analysis project Ga0070681, IMG submission 65650) | Corn rhizosphere microbial communities from Kellogg Biological Station, Michigan, USA - KBS C8-3B metaG | ecosystem: Host-associated > Plants > Roots > Rhizosphere | place: USA: Michigan...
CAAGATGATCGGGGGGTGCCCGCGTACCAACCCTGCCGGGCATGTCTGCTCGTGCGGCTCACTGCTGAGCAGCGTCGCGCCAGACGCCGCGGACCTGGAAGATGAGGGGTAGAACCCCGCTGTGGCGGGGTTGATGGCGAAGGACCGAGCGTTCCCCTGCGGACGTCGCTTTCTAAGCCGTGCAGACTGCTTCGACGTTATTGCCGTCCGGGTCCATCAAGAACGCGGCGTAGTAGGTAGGAGAGTAATCGGCTCTCAAGCCAGGCTTGCCGTTGTCGCGACCACCCGCTTGTACCCCTCGCTCGTAGAACGCGTCGACCGCGGCCCGACTGGCCGCGCGAAATGCAACATGCGCTCCCCGGCCTTCGGCCTTTTCCGCGTGATGCAGCCAGAGCGCCGGCGCGCCGGGCGGACCGAAGGCCGCGCCGGCCGAGTCCATGGAGCTCAACACATGCCCGAGCGGGCCGAGTGCCGCCGAATAGAAACGCACGGACGCCTCGACATTCTGCACCTTCAACCCGATGTGATCGTACACGATGACCTCCTGTCCGTAGTCAGGCGGTCATCCTAGTAAGCGCGAGGCGAGGCGTGCTTGGAGAATATTGCGATCGCCCTTCGCAGCCCGGCGGAAGCCGCGCGGCGAGACACCGGCGGCCCGGTGAAACGTGCGCACGAAGTTGGACAGATCGGCGAATCCCACGTCGAGCGCGATGTCGGTAATCGAGCGCGCGTCGTCCGCCAGCAGCCGCGCCGCATGGCGCAGCCGCGAACGCACCATATATTGATGCGGCGTCACGCCGATCACCCGGGCGAACAGTCGCAGGAAATGAAATGCGCTGAGTCCGACTTCGGCTGCCGTGGTCTCGAGGTCGATCGGCTCGTGCGAATGCTCGTCCAGCCACAGTGCGGCCGCGACTGCACGGCGGCGATCGGAGGCGGACGCTTGCGGCAACTCGTGCGTGCGGCCGGATACCAAGTCGACGAAGCGCGCCGCCAGTAGCACGCCGACTTCGTCGATGCCTACATCGCTACTGTTCTCCGCTGACGCCTGAGCCAGCTCTCCAAGTACCATCAATTCGGGCAGCGGCGGCACGTAGCCCGTGCGCCAGACGTGCGAGTCGGCGCCGATGGTCTCGATGATTGTCGGATCGAGCTTGAAGGACAGGCACTCGTCGCCGCAGACATGATGGTCGTGCGTGCACATGAACTCGTCCCCGGGGTAACCGACGACGAGCGCGCCGGCGACGAGCTCGAAGGCTTCCCCGCGTGAGCAATAACCGAAGCTGCCCTTGCGCACGTACGAGATCGAATAGGCCTCGTGCGCCTCGAGGAATGGCGTGTCGGCGGGGCCCGCGCTGCAGCGGTAATCGACGGCCGCAATCGGTCCGTCGTGCAGGAGCGTCGTGCTCATCATAGTGGCTCGATCCTACCCGCAGGGATGCGGGCCGGCAACCGAACGCCGCCCGCAATATTCTCCATCAATCCGAGGCGCGCATAGGCCGCCTCATTGCTTCGCCCTGTCCGCCGCACGCCACAGATACCAGCTCGCGACGGTTCGGTAGGGCCGCCATCGAGCGCCACGCTTCTCAACATCGGCCGGGGCGGGCGTCTCGCGCTTCCTGAACGCGACCGCGAAACCTTTGCGAATGCCATAGTCGTCCACAGGCAGTATGTCCGGGCGCCCGAGACGGAACATCAGCAGCATCTCCGCGGTCCAGCGGCCGATGCCGCGCACCTCGGTCAGCCGTTGGATGATCTCTGCATCGTCCATCCGATGCGCTTCGGCGAGCGTAGGGATCTCGCCGGCGGCCGCTCGGCGCGCGAGATCGCGCAGCGACAGCAGCTTCGAGCGCGACAGGCCGGCGGTGCGCAGCTTCTCGTCCGAGACGCGGAGGAGCTGTTCGGCCGTGGGTCCCTGGTGCGCGCGCGGGAAGAGCGCGCAGACGCGTGCGTAGATCGTTCCCGCGGCCTTGGCTGTGAGTTGCTGATAGCCGATGGCCTCAGCGAGCGCCGCGAACAGGCTCGGCGTTTTCTTGAGCTGCATCCGAAACGGTCCGACGGCATCGATGACGCGCGCGAGCGCCGCATCGGATGCGCGTAAGTGTTCGACCGCCGTGGTCGGATCGAAGCCAAGAACGCCATCGCCTTCGAACTGCGCACCGCCGCCGCTGGCCTGCGCGGCTTCGATCGCGAGCAGACGCAGCTTGGTCGCTATCCCGCCGTTCGCGGAGAAGCCGCCGACCTTTCCCCCAGCGGCGAGCACGCGATGACACGGGACGACGATGGCGAACGGATTGCGCCCGAGCGCCTGTCCGACCGCACGCGCGGAGCCCGGTGCGCCGATGCGCGCAGCGATCTCGCCATACGAGAGCGTCGTACCGGACGGAATCGTGCGGGCGGCTTCATACACACGCCGGTGAAACGGCGGCACGCGCTCCATGTCGAGCGCAATAGCGGAGAGATCGCTCGCCTGTCCTCGAAGCAGCGCGACCACGCGATCGAGCGCGACCTGCACGTCCGGGGGCGGCGAGGCTTCGTGCGCGCCCGGAAAGCGGTGGAGCAAGCGCGCACGGGTCGCGGCCTCGCGTGCCTCGGGGAGTTGCATGGCGACGACGCCGCGCTCGCCCCACGCAATGCCGCAAGTGCCGATCGGTGAGTCGAAAAGAGCAAAAGAGTAGTGGGTCATGGGCTTCTGGATCGTAAAGGCGTCTGCGCTGAACAAACTTGGAATTTCTTGCGCGGCAGTAGCGTCGCGATTTCGACGACATTGAGATATATATCTTCTATTTCCAAAGCTAGGTCTTCCCAAACGCGCCGACGTTCCTCTCGGCCGGTCTCAACGCTTAGCCTTCCTATTCTGCCTTAGCGACTTCCGCCTCATCCGGTTATGGGTCGGAGGCGAGTTCGCGTCTTATTATGTCGCTCACGAGCGACCGCGGAGCTTCAGGCGCTCTATGCGTCATGCATGGGTTATAGACCGCCCATAACTTACGCACAGCTTACTCGAGCCGCGAATCGCGGGCGCGCTATCTCGTTCATTCGTCAGCGTTTCACCTTCCTTAAAGCTGACGATTCGACACATCTTTGACAGTCGTTTTGCGCGCGGGAAATTGCCGCATATACTCAACACGCCCGTAAGGGACAGGGACAGAAGCGACGTCCGCGCTCACACGCACACCGATCTAACCAAAGTGCGATGGAGCGAGGCTGGTGCGCGGAGAGAGACTCGCGGGTGAAGAAGCGCCGAAGCGCAAGAGACCACGGCGCAGCGGCACAAAGAGGCAGAAAAGAAATAACTTTTTTTGAAGCGTGTTGAGCGGCGAGGGGACCAAAAGCAGTACGCCGCTCTGGACATGAGGGGAAGCACATGACGCAGCAGACCGTTTAGGCGCTGCGCGGGGAACGAGTTCAAGCTCGAGCTCTCGCGGCGCCTTAGGCAGCCTCGTTTCGAGGCTGCAGGGAGGAAGCATGCAAGAGCGCCGCGCGCAATTTGGCTTATTTCGCCGTCATCGCGTCATCGATGCGATTCCACGCTTCCGCCGCAAGCCACTCTTCGAAGCCCTCGAGAGCCGGCTCCTCCTCTCTGCAGACATAGCTTCGCCCGCAGTCGCCGACGCGCTCGCGCATGGCGTGCAGACCGTACAGCAGAAAGTCCAGGACTACGTCGCCTCCGATCCGTTGCTCAACCAGGCGTTGCCGATCGTCGTCGCCGCGCAGGGGGCGGGGGTCGACACCAAGACGGCTGCAGCGAAGATCAGCGATCTGTTGAGCATCACGATCACGAGCGACAATGCGGCCGCGCTGACGCCCTTCGACACCAACAGCGACCACAAGATCGACCTGAGCGAAGCGCTCGGCGGTCAAGTCGTCCAGAAGATCACAGACAAGCTGGCGAGCCTCGGAGGCGACCACAACGCGCAGTTCGTCAGCTTCCTGAACGGGCTTGGCACCACTGCCGGCCCGCTCAGCATCAAGGTGACCGGCGCGACCGACACCAGTACCGCGAACGAGGTCAGCTTCAAAGCACCGATCGAGATCGACTTCACCAGCAGCGTGCCGCTCGACCTGGGCACCGGCGCCGATGCTCTGGGAATCCATTTTCCGTCCGAGAATCTGGACGTCACGGCCGCCCTGAAAGTCACATTGGACTTCGGCGTGCTCACCTCGGGCGAAGCGCCAACCAATCAGGATTTCTTTCTCAAGCCAGACAGCATCTCTGCCAGCGTCACCGCGAGTGTCAATCCGCTGAATGCCGCGATCGATGTCGGATTTCTCGGCGCCAGCGTCAACAACGGCTCGATCGCGCTTACGGCTGCAGTTCAGACCACGCTGCAGAACCCGAACGCGCCTCCGAGCCTCGGCTTCACGCAGGCACAATTCGGCGTGAGTGCGGCGGGTGGATCGGTGACGGCTGCGAATGTGCTCCCCGGTGCCGTGCTGACCCACGACGCGAGCTTCATCGTGCGCATCGGGGCTACCGGCGACGCCCACGAAGTAACAGTTACGGCCACCTCGACGTCGAGCAACGCGACACTCGCAGACCTGGTGGCGGATGTGAACAGCGCGCTGACGACCGCCGGCTTGAACACCACGGTCTCCGCCACCCTTTCGGGTAGCAACCATCTGGTGCTGACGAACATCGGCACAGCCGTCGGCTCGTCGCTCACGATCGACTCCCGCGTCACGCTCGATGCGCTCGGCGGCTCGGTGGCGAGCCTGTTCTCCTCGACACCGGACGTGAGCTCGCACTTGACCGTGAATTTGCCGGTTCAGGTGACGACCGGCCTCGGCTTCAATCCTCCAGCGGTCACGCTCAGCTTTTCCGGCAATCCGTTTTCGGCCGGTTCGACGCAGACCGACAGCAACGGCAACCCGCGCTTCGACCTGTCGCTGGGCTCGAGCGATGCCGCGGGCTTGAGTGAGCTGCTCAACTTCGATCACATCAACGCCACCAATCTGGTGTCGATGCTGGGTCAGCTGCGCGATTGGCTTGACCAGTTCCGGCAGAGCGACTTCATCAAGGGCGTGAACATTCCGTTCGTCTCGGCAACGCTCGGCGACATCCTCGACTTCTCGCACGTGCTGTCGCGCGACATCCTGTTCGACGACGTCAACAACATCCCGAAGCTGCTCGACGCTGCCAACGCTCCGACCTTCACGAACGCGCAGGATCTCGCGACCAAGCTGGCGAGCATTCTCGGTGTCAATCCAAGCACGATCGGCGCGAACTACGACGCCGCGAGCGACGTGCTCAAGTACACGGTCGATCTGTCGAAGGACTTCACCGAGAACGTTCCGGTCGACTTCAGCCTGAACTTCGCGCCGCTGCTCAACCTCAGCAGCAACAGTACGCTCGAGCTGGATGCCCATGCCGGCGTCAAGCTGACGTTCGGTGTCTACCTCGGCACCGCGCCGTCCAGCTCGCTCGTGACCGCGGCGACGCCGATCGCAGACCTGGGCGACGGCGTCGATATCAAATCGGTCCTCGCGCTGCAGACCCCCCAGGACGTTTCGACCATCTTTGGTCGGTTAAGCGGTGATGCCCATTTCAGTCTTGCCGTGAACGGCGGCTCCGCCACTGCAGTGACGGTGACGCAAGCGAGTACGGCTTCCAACTCGACGGTCGACGACCTCGTGGGCGACCTGAACACGGCTCTCGCAGCGGCGGGCCTTGGCAGCCAGATTGTGGCCGACAAGAGCGGCAACCGCGTTCTGTTGAAGGCTGCGAGTGGATCAGTGACGGCCTTCACGCTCACGACCACCTCGAACGACGCGGCGGCGAGCGACATGGGGTTCAGCACGTCGCAGATCGCCGATACCAGCTCCGGGCCGCTGGCAGTAAAGGGGGGGCGGGATCTTCCGCAGATCGTCGGACGCCTGACCGGTGACGCAACCTTCAACGTGACCGTGAACGGCGCTGCGCCGGTAGCCGTCACGATCAAGCAATCGGACACAGCGAACAGCCGCAGCATCATCGACGTCGTCAACTACGTGAACGATGCGCTCAAGGCCGCACACCTCGACACGAAGATCGCTGCGAGCTCGGTCGCCAATCGGCTGGTCCTGAGCGCGCTCGACGGCACCGTCATCAGCCTTGCGGTGACGGCAACGGCCGGTAATCCTGCGATCACGCAACTCGGCTTTGCGGCATCGGAGGCGGGCAACAAGGATGATCTGGTCATCGTCGTCCACGACGGCACGTCGATCCCGATCGTGCTCGACGGCGCCGCGAATCTCGGCGACATCATCACCGATATCAACACGACAGCCGCGGGGAAGGTCACGGCAGCGATCAGCACCGACGGCACTTCGCTGGTGCTGACCGACAACACGTTCTCGGGTCCCGGCACGGCCGTATTCCAGGTGCAGGCGGTGAATTCCTCTGCAGCCGCACTGAAGCTCGGCATTTTGCAGATGGACACGAGCTCGCCGAATGACACGGCGGACGGCGTCATCACGAGCGCGCCGCTCGGCGGGTTAAGCCTGCTCGATCGCTTTTTCATCGAGGATGCCGTCGCCAGCGCAACCTTCGCGCTGTCGACCCCTGGCCACATCAATGCAACCGCGCAGTTCGGCTTCGTCGGCCTCAACCTGAACGGCGCCGGCCATTTGAGCGGGAGTATCTCCGCGGGTATCAAGGGTGCGGACGGAACGGTAGGCGATCGTATCTCGCTGAAACAGCTCGTTGACGGCATCGCCAACGGCATCGGCACGGTAGTGGCGACGCCGACGGTGGCCGCAAGTGGCGCGCTCACGCTCACAGTGAGCCTCAATCCATCGCTCTCGTTCATCGGCCTCGGTGCTTCGCCTTCGGTAACGATCACGTTGGCTGACATCGGCGATCCATTCCATTCGGGTGGCCCGACGGCACCGAACATCAGCGTGGCGACCAGCGGATTCGGCGATCTGGGGAATTTCCAGAGCATCGGCTTCTCGGACATCCTCGCGGGACTGCAGGCGCTCTCGAGCTTCCTCAGCCAGTTCGAGGACTTCGGCTTCCTGAACGACAAGCTGCCGCTGATCAACGTCAGCATCAACGATCTGCTGAGCTTCGCGACCAAGTTCGCGCATGGCGTGACGGTCGCGGGTCAGGACCCGGCCGGAACGATCCAGGCGCTCGAAGACAAGCTCAAGGCTGCGTTCGGACTGCCGCCCGACAGTGACGCCATCGGTCTGTCGCTGGTGCACGATGCTTCGGTCAACATTCTGCGGCTCGATCTCAAGTTCGATCCGCGCTTCAGCAAGCAGCTCGGCATCAATCTCGATCTGGGCTTGCCGGACTTCGCCAAGCACGCCGGCTCTGCGGGTCTCAACGCATCGGGCAATCTCGATCTGGAACTGGACATGGGCTTCGACCTGTCCGATCCGACCAACGTCTATCTGTTCGACGGCACCGGCATCAACGGAGAGTTGAGCGCGAGCGGAACTGATCTGCAGTTCACCGCGGCAATGGGCCCGCTGGGTCTGTTCATCGACAACGGCAGCGCGAACATCACCACCAACTTCGCCGCCGGCTTCGATGCGTCGATGTTCACCAACCACCGCGTCCTGATCGGCGACATCGACTTCGGCAAGTTTAACGCCAACTTCACCGGCACCGTCTCTGCCGACCTGCCGACGTACTTCCCGACGCAGTCGCTGTTCAAGGGCGACATCAGAGCCGGGGCGACACTGACGGCCGGCACCAGCGGCTTTGCAATCAACGGCACGCTGCCCGGCAACCAGTTCATCAGCGTTCCGGACGATCTGCTGTCGATCAACCCGGACGACTTCAGCCTGACCGACGAGTTGCTGCTTGCGGTCGACGGCGTAGATTCGTTCCTCGCGGGCTTGCAGGATCTGCTCGACGGCAAGGTGTTCTCGATCTCGCTGCCGCTGATCGGCGATCAGCTGCAGTCCGCGGGCGGCTTCATCCAGAACTTCCGCGACACGTTCATCAGCGGCCTGCGCCACGCGATCGAAACCGCGGCCAGCCCCGACCAGAACTTCGTCTCGCAGGAACTGTTCGCACTGCTCGGACCGGCGGGCCTCGGCATTCTCGAAGACACCAACGGCGACGGGTCCGTGACGCAGGCCGACATCCAGCTCACGACCAACATCAACCAGCAAGGCGTGCAGGCGCACAACGTCTTCATGCAGTGGAACTTCAAGCTCGGGCAGACCTTGCACCTCGGAACCGGCCTGAATTTCGATCTGGGCATTCCAGGCCTGGGACTCGACACCACCGGGTCGATCAATCTCGATCTCGCCTGGGCGCTCGACCTCGGCTTCGGCCTGAGCTTCAACGACGGCTTCTACCTCGATGTCTCGAGCGCGCACGACTTGTCAGTCGATCTCAATGTCACGGTCCCGAATGCGTCGATCAGCGGCAAGCTCGGCTTCCTGGAGATCGTCGCGAAAGATCACGGCGATACGCATCTCACGGCCGACTTCGCAATCGACGTATCGAACGGCGCCGATCCGAGCAACGGCAAGCTGACGCTCGCCGATCTCGGCGACATGGCCCTCGCGATCGGCATCGCGGCCGACGCCAAGGCCGATCTGGACCTCGATCTGCAGCTCAACAGCGATCTGGTCCCAGGCGCGGCCACCGTGTTTCCGCGCATCTCCACGGAGTTCATTCTCGACTGGGGGTTCGGCAACACGACGACGGACGAGCTCGTGCCGCTATCCGACATCGGCAACGCGATTCAGGACGGTCTGCATCTGGTCGAGTTCAAGGACGTGGGACTCGACATCGGGTCGTTCCTGACCAACGTGCTCGATCCGATCGTCAGCAAGATCCAGGACGTGACCAAGCCAATCGAGCCGATCATCGACATCATCACGGCACCGATCCCTGTGATCTCGGATCTTGCGGGTCAGCCGGTGACTCTGCTCGATCTCGCTGCGGCGTTCGGCGACGTCGATCCTGGGATGATCAAGGCGATCGCCGACATCATCAAGCTGGTGAACGAAATTCCGACCGGCGGCGGTCAGGACATCAAGATCATCTTCGGCAGCTTCACGATCTTCGATTCGAGCTCGTCGGATCCGACGATGCACCTGGATCTCACCAACCCCAACCTCAATCTCGGCGGCGGTGGCGGAGGCTTCCATCTGCCGGACACGTCGGGCTTCAATCTGGACGATGCGCTCGACAGCGCGGCAGGCGGCAATTCCGACACCAACACGGACGCCCAGTTCACCCACAGCCTGACGCACGGCGACTTCGGTGGTGGCTTCTCGTTCCCGATCCTGAGCGACCCGTCGCAGATCTTTGGCATCCTGCTCGGCAAGCCGGCGACGCTGATCGCCTACGACATGCCGAATCTGGTGTTCAATTTCTCGTACAGCCAGTTCTTCCCGATCTTCGGGCCGCTCGGCGTGTCGATCACCGGCAGCTTCGGCGCGACCATCCATTTCTCGTTCGGCTACGACACGACCGGTATTCAGGAATTCGCGAGCGGCGGCTTCCGCAACCCCGAGACGCTGTTCGACGGCTTCTTCATCAGCACCAAGCAAACGGCAGCGGCGACGACCGGCCCCGACGTGCCGAATCTGGCGCTCACCGGCAGCATCACTGCCGCCGCGGAGCTGAATCTAGGCATCGCGCAGGCCGGGGTGGACGGCGGCATCTTCGCCGAGATCGATTTCATCCTGCACGACCCGAACCACGACGGCCGCGTGCGCCTGTCGGAGATCGCGGGCGAGATCGAGGACGAGCTGCGCTTCGGCGATCCCGCGCTGGCGCCGATCGCGTTGTTCGACGTCTCGGGCAAGCTGTTCGCGAAGCTGCAGGCGTTCCTCAAGGTCGACCTGTTCTTCTTCAGCATCGACAAGACGTTCGACATCACGCCACCGATCACACTGGCGACGTTCGACATCGACTTCGATCGGCCGTCGATTCTCGCGAACGAACTGTCGGGCGGCGTACTCCAGCTCAACATGGGGCCGAACTCGGGCGACCGGCTGAACGGCAACACGGCTGACGGCAGTGAGCATTTCTTCGTCAAGCAGGATGGCGTCGGCCACGTGCTGGTGTGGTCGCCCGACTTCTCCGACTTCGCCGACGAGGCGCACGCGCAACGCTACAGCGTGACCAGCAAGATCATCGCGCTGGGCGGCGACGGCGACGATACCATCGATCTGTCCGGCGTAACCGATCCGAACATCACGTTCGAGATCGACGGCGGCGCCGGCAACGACACGATCAAGGTCGGCACCGGTGCCGCAGTCATTCATGGCGGCACCGGCGACGACAACATCGTCGCCAGTCCCGCGGACGACATCATCTGGGGCGACGCCGGTAACGATATCATCGATGCCGGCGGCGGCAACGACATCGTGTTCGGCGACGCCGGCCAGATCACCCGCGACAACGCCGGCCACATCGTGACCATCGTCGGCACGTCGAGCCTCGGCGACGGCAACGACACGATTACCGGCGGCACCGGCATCGACATTCTGCTCGGCGGCGGCGGCAACGATCAGATCGGCGGCGATGCCGATCCGACGCAGCCGGACCCGGGCGGTGCCGGCGGCGACGACGTCATCATCGGCGACGCGGCGACACTGATGGTTTCGGGTGGCTTGGTGACGGCCGATGGCATCACGGATACCGATCGCACGACCGGTGGCAACGATCGCCTGTTCGGCAACGGCGGCAACGATCGCATCTACGGCGGCAAGGGCGACGACACGATCGACGGGGGTGACGGCGGCGACAAGATCTTCGCGGGCCCGGGTAACGACGCGGTGACCGGTGGCGCGGGCGACGACGAGATCCACGGCAGCGACGGCAACGATACGATCGACGGCGGCGCGGGCAACGATCTCGTGTTCGGCGATGCCGGCAAAGACACGATCACGGGCGGCGCGGGCACGGACGAGCTGCACGGCGGCGCCGGCAACGACAGCATCGACGGCGGCGACGACAACGATCACATCTTCGGCGACGAAGGCGACGACACCATTCACGGCGGCACAGGCGATGACAACATCGATGCCGGTGCGGGTAACAATCTCGTGTTCGGTGACGACGGCAACGACACGATCAGCGCGCTGCTCGGCAGCGACGAAATTCACGGCGGCGCCGGCAACGATACGATCGCGGCCGGCGAGGGCATCAACATTGTCTTCGGCGATGACGGGACGGTCACGCGCAACGGGAATCTACTGGTCAGCATCACGAGTACCGGCGGTGACGGTAGCGACAACATCACGTCCGGTTCGGGTGACGACTACATTGTCGGCGGCGGCGGAGCCGACACGATCAACGCCGGCGACGGCAACAACGTCGTGCTCGGCGACAACGGGACCATCAGTTTCGATGTCGGAGGACATGTCAGCAGTGTGACGGGGGCGTCCGCGGCAGGAGACGGAGCGGATCACGTCGCAACCGGGGTCGGTGCGGACATCGTGTTCGGAAGCGGGGCGGGCGACATCATCGTTGCGGGCAGCGGAAACAACGTGATCTTCGGT
>Ga0070681_10006387_pt1 | contig 11462 bp, 19 predicted proteins | sample KBSC83BmetaG_FD_65650 | JGI IMG/M metagenome (GOLD analysis project Ga0070681, IMG submission 65650) | Corn rhizosphere microbial communities from Kellogg Biological Station, Michigan, USA - KBS C8-3B metaG | ecosystem: Host-associated > Plants > Roots > Rhizosphere | place: USA: Michigan...
ATGGCCGAGATGCTGACCTACGAACAGCACCTCACATCGGCGACTGGTGCACGCGGCTCCTATCACATGGAATTCTCGCACTACGACGAGGTGCCGCGTCAGGCGCAGGACAAGATCATCGCCGCGGCAAAGGCGGAACGGGGCCAGGAGGCGGTGGAGGAAGTTTAAAAAGCTCCAAGTTCCAAGCTCCAAGATTCAAGGTTGCTCGAAAAAGCAAAAGGCCCGGACGATCGAATCGCCCGGGCCTTTCCTTTTGGAACTTGGAACTTGGAACTTACGATCCCCCAGCCTTCCTTGGCGTCGTGGCCTTGCGCCCTGCGCCCTTGGTCTGACCGCCGGCCTGGCCCTTTGAACCGCCCGCGGCATCGCCGCGGGTGCGGAGTCCGCGCGCTGCGGAGCGGAGCCGGTCGCCGACGCTCTTCGTCTTCGGGCCGGAGGCGGCCTTCTCGGCCTCCTTCTCCTCTTTCGAGCGCGGGTTGAATTCGCTGCCCACCAGCTCGATCTGCGCGACTTCCGCCGCGTCGCCGCGCCGGTAACCGACGCGCAGAATCCGTGTGTAGCCGCCGGGCCGCTCGGCGAAGCGCGGCGCGATCAACTCGAAGAGCTTTCCGACGACGTTCTTGTCGGGCAACTCGGCAAGCACAAGCCGACGTGCGTGCAGCGACTTGCCGTTCGCGTCGCCAGCGGCGACGCCCCGTTTGGCAATCGTAATCAGCCGTTCGACGAAGGGCCGCAGCTCCTTCGCCTTCGGGATGGTGGTTTCAATGTGCTCGTGACGGATGAGCGCCATCGCCTGGTTGCGCAGCAGCGCAGTCCGGTGCTCGCTGACCCGTCCCAGCTTTCGATATGCGAGATTGTGTCTCATAGCGGTGTTCTCTTGCGCGTCCGGACTCCGGCAGTCGCGCTACTGCTGCGCGCCTGCGGGCTGATCGACGCGCATGCCGAGACTCAGCCCCATGCTGTGCAGGATCTCCTTGATCTCGTTCAGGGACTTGCGGCCGAAGTTCTTCGTCTTCAGCATCTCAGCCTCGGTCTTCTGCACCAGCTCACGGATGGTCCGGATGTTCGCGTTCTTCAGACAGTTGTAGGAACGCACCGAGAGTTCGAGCTCTTCGACGCTCTTGTCGAGATTCTCGTTGAGCGCTCCGGCACGCGGCTGATCGGCCTGCGCTTCGGACGGCTGCTCCGCCACATCTTCGAGGTTGATGAAGATGTTCAGGTGATCGCGAATCAGCTTCGCCGCGAGCGACACGGCGTCCTGCGCCGTGACGGATCCGTTCGTCCACACATCGATCGTCAACTTGTCGTAATCGGTGGTCTGGCCGAGACGTGCCGCCTCCACCAGATAGTTCACCTTCTTCACCGGCGAGTGCACCGAGTCCACCGGAATCCACCCGATACCGAGGTCCTCGTCGAAGTTCTTGTCCGCGGAGACATAGCCGCGTCCGCGCTTCATGCGCAGCTCCATGTGGAGCTTCCCGCCTTCGGAGACGGTGGCGATGTGCGCTTCCGGCTCGAGAATCTCGACGTCCTGATCCGCCTCGATATCCTTCGCGCGCACGATGCCCGGCTTGTCCACGCGCAGATACAGAGTTTTCGTGTAGTCGACGTGCAGCTTCAGCGGAATCTGCTTCAGATTCAGGATGATATCGGTGGCGTCCTCGACCACGCCTGGAATCGGCGAGAACTCGTGCAGCACGCCGTCGATCTTGACGGCCGTAATCGCGGCGCCCTCAATGGAGGAGAGCAATACCCGGCGCAGTGCGTTGCCGATGGTCGTGCCGAATCCGCGCTCGAAGGGTTGCGCATAGAACCGCCCGAACCGATCCGTGAGTGTTTCGCGCTCGAAGTCGAGACGCTTGGGACGCTGAAAACCTTTCCAGAGCATGATGTGTCCTTTCGCCAACGGGCGGGCAGCCCCCGCCTCCAGACCTGCAGGTGATCCGCCGGCCTCCCGCCGCAGGTCTGTAAGGCTGCGGGCCGACGGTTGCGAACAACCACGAAGTCGCTGCGCGACATTCACGAAGACCACGAAGATTTTCTTTTTCGTGTGCTTCGTGCCTGCCGAAGGCCTTCGTGGTTATCGTCCTACTTCGAGTACAGTTCGACGATCAGCTGTTCCTGAACGGGCAGATTGATCTGCTCGCGCGTCGGGATCGATCCGATGCGGGCCGACAGGCCTTCGGCATCGAACACGAGCCACTCGGGAACCCCGCGCCCCTTGACCTCCTCGAGCGCGTGCGCGATGGATGCGTTCTTCCGGCTGCTCTGCCGGACCGCGACGACGTCACCCGGCTTGACCGAGAAGGACGGGATGTCGACCTTCTTGCCGTTCACCGTGAAATGCCCGTGGCGTACCAGCTGCCGCGCCTGTGGACGCGACGTCGCGAAGCCAGAGCGATACGCCACATTGTCCAGACGCCGCTCGAGCAGCTGCAGGAGCGTTTCGCCGGTGATGCCGCGCGTCCGCTCCGCCTGCTCGAAATAGCGGCGGAACTGATCCTCGAGCACGCCGTAAATGCGCTTGACCTTCTGCTTCTCGCGCAGCTGGATGCCGTACCCGGCCAGCTTCTGCTTTCGCGATTTGCCGTGCTGTCCTGGCGCGAAGTTGCGCTTCTCGATGGCGCACTTCTCCGTGTAGCAGCGCTCGCCCTTCAGGAACAGCTTCATCCCCTCGCGGCGGCACAGGCGGCAGACAGGTCCAATGTATCGAGCCAAATCAATATCCTCGCGTCTTCAAAAAGATACGTCTCTACACTCGCCGTTTCTTCGTCGGGCGGCACCCGTTGTGCGGAATGGGCGTGATGTCGCGAATCGACTTCACCTCGATGCCCACCGTCTGCAGCGCACGGATCGCGGACTCGCGGCCCGAACCCGGGCCCTTCACGCGAACGTCCACCGAGCGCAGGCCGTAGGTCTTCGCCGTGTTTCCGGCGTTGATGGCCGCCTGCGTCGCGGCAAACGGCGTTCCCTTGCGCGACCCCTTGAAGCCGATGCCTCCCGCGCTTGACCACGCGATCACGTTCCCCTCGGTGTCGGTGATCGTGATGTGCGTGTTGTTGAAGGAGGCGTGAATGTGCACGTAGCCATGGTGGACGACGCGCTTCTCGCCGCGCTTCTTGAACGTCTTGCGCGCCGGTTTCTTTCCGCCTTCGGCTTTCCCCTTTTCGGGGGTTGCTGCTGCAGCTTCTGATTTAGCCATCTTCTCTCTCGACGGGTCTGAAAAGACCCGTCCTACACTGTCTTTTTCTTGGCGATCGCGCCCTTGCGCGGACCCTTGCGCGTACGCGCGTTGGTGCGCGTCCGCTGGCCGCGCACCGGCAGGTTCCGCCGATGCCGCAGACCGCGATAGCAGCCAATCTCCATCAGCCGTTTGATGTTCATCGAGATCTCCTTGCGGAGATCGCCTTCGACGCCGCCCTGCTCTTCGAGCACCCGGCTGATTTTCCGGACATCGTCTTCCGAGAGGTCCTTGACGCGGATGTCCGGGCTGACGCCCGCCGCGCCGAGCACGTCGTTCGAGCGCTTGCGCCCGATGCCGTAGATGTATGTCAGGCCTACTTCAATCCGCTTCGTCCGCGGGAGATCCACGCCAGCAATGCGTGCCATCGATTACCCCTGCCTCTGCTTGTGCTTCGCGTTCGTGCAGATGACGCGCACCACGCCGCGGCGCCGCACGATCTTGCACTTGTCGCAAATCCGTTTGACCGATGCTCTGACCTTCACTGCCTTCGCTCCTGGCTATGGGGCTACGGACGACAGGCCGAGGGCTCCAGCATTACCGGCACCCCGAAGTCCTAAGCCCTGAGTCTTAAGCCTTTCTCAATATCCGCCCGCGCCCCAGATCCTGCGCGGTCAATTCAACGACGACTCGATCGCCGACCAGCACCCGCACGAAATTGCGCTCGAGTCCGCCGCCGACGTGCGCCGTGACTCGGCGCCCCTCGACTTCCACCTCGTACAACCCGCTTGGCAGCTGCGCGCGAACGAACCCTTCGACGGCGCGCTCTCCGCCGCTCACACCGAGAGCAGCTGCCTGGCGCGGCTCGCGTCCGCTGGCAGCAGCGTCAGAATCTCGCAGCCCTCGGGCGTGACGACGACCGTGTGCTCGAAATGCGCCGACAGGCTTCCGTCCCGCGTCACCGCTGTCCAGCCATCGGACAGCACTTTCACTGCCGGCTTGCCGGCGTTGACCATCGGCTCGATGGCCAGCGCCATTCCCTCGGCCAGCCGCGGTCCGCGCCCGGCGGGGCCATAGTTCGCAATCTGCGGCTCCTCGTGCAGCGACGTGCCGATGCCGTGGCCAACGAACTCGCGCACCACGGAGAAGCCGTGGGCCTCGACATGCTGCTGGACCGCCGCACCGATGTCGGACACGCGCGCGCCCGGCTTCACCGCGTCGATGCCGTGGAACAGCGCTTCCTCGGTAACCCGCAGCAACTCGTCAGCCTTCGGCGATACAGCACCAATGGGGACAGTCACGGCGCAGTCGCCGAAGAAACCGTCGAGCCTGGCCCCCATGTCGATCGAGAGGATGTCTCCTTCGACGAGCGGACGCTTCGACGGGATCCCATGGACCACCTGTTCGTTCGCCGATGCGCAGACGGTCGCCGGATACCCGTGATATCCCTTGAATGCCGGCTCTGCGCCCGCGGCCCGAACCTGCTCTTCTGCAACCCGGTCGATGTCGGCGGTGGTGATGCCCGGGGCCGCCATCCGGCGCAGCTCCGCGAGCACCTGCGCGACGAGCTGATTCACCCGCCGCAGCTTGTCGATTTCCGCGTTCGACCGGCAAACAATCATGTACGCGCCGCTTTCCCTGCGGTCACCGCCTTCACCGACGCGGCGGCTTCCTGCCGCGCGACGACCAGCGCAGCATCGTCGATCACTGTGTCGAGCTCGTGCTCGACCTTTCCTGGCGCCTGCGCCCCATTGACGACACGGAACGTCGGGCGGTCGCGGTAGAAATCGACGAGCGGCTTCGTCGCTCGCTCATAGACCTTCAGGCGCTCCCGCACGACCTCTTCGTTGTCGTCCGTCCGCTGCACCAGCTCGCCACCACATTTCGCGCAGGCGACCGGCGCCGTGTCTCCCGCCTTTGGCAGTTCGGCGTTGGTGCCGCACTTCGCACAGATAAGGCGACCTGCCAAACGCCGTACGAGCTCGCGCTCCGGAACCCGTACATCCACGACCACTAGCGGGCCGTTGTTTCGTTCGGCGACGATGCAGTCCAGCGCCTCAGCCTGCGCGACGGTGCGCGGAAAGCCATCGAGCACGAATCCGCGCTGTGCGTCCGGACGCATCAGCCGCTCCCTGACGATGGCAATCATGGTGTCGTCATCCACGAGCTCGCCGCGATCCATCAGCTCCTTTGCGCGCTGCGCGACCGGCAGCCCCGCCTTGATGCTTTCGCGCAGGATGTCGCCGGTCGAGATCTTCAACAGGCTCCGCTCACGCGCGAACCGTCCCGCCTGCGTTCCTTTCCCCGCGCCCGGCGGGCCCATCATGACCACGTTCAGCGCCACTCTCGTCTCCAGTCCCTAAATGGGGTCGGAGGCGACCCCATTTACCCTCTTCGACCCCGGATGCGCGTCTTCTTCATGAAGCCGTCGTAATGGCGCATGATCAGCTGCGATTCGACCTGCTGTACGGTATCCATGGCCACGCCGACCACGATGAGCAGCGTCGTGCCGCCGAAATAGAACGTCACCCCAAGCCCCTGTGTGAACCACAGCGGAAGAACCGCATCGAGACGATCGCCGATGAACGGAATCGGCGCCACCTTGAAGCCCGTGATCAGGAACTCCGGAAGGATGGCGACTGCCGCCAGATACAGCGCGCCGACGAGGGTAATGCGCGCCAGGATCGTGTCGATGTACTCCGCCGTGCGTTTGCCGGGCCGGATGCCGGGAATGAATCCGCCGTACTTCCGCATGTTCTCCGCGACGTCATCCGGATTGAAGATGATCGCGGTGTAGAAGTAACAGAAGAACACGATGCCGACGATGTAGAGCAGGTTGTAGAGCGGCATCCCGTAGGCGAGCTGATCCACGATCGCCCGGCCCCAGCCGCCCGTCGGAAACATCGTCGCCAGTGTGGCTGGAAACGCCAGAATAGACGAGGCGAAGATCACCGGAATGACGCCGCCGGTGTTCACCTTCAGCGGAATGTGGGTGCTCGAGCCGCCGTACTGCCGCCGGCCGACGACACGTTTCGCGTACTGCACGACAATCCGTCGGTATCCCCGTTCAACGAAGATGATCGCCGCTATCACGACCACCATCATCACGGTCAGGAACAGGATCCGGAAGATGCTGATCTGACCAGTGTTCATCTGGTCGAACGTCTCCAGGATGCCGCGCGGGAAACCGACGATGATGCCCGCGAAAATCAGCAGCGACATCCCGTTGCCGACGCCGCGCTCGGTGATCTGCTCGCCAAGCCACATGATGAAGATGGTGCCCGTCGTGAGCGTCAGCACGCACAACAGCCGGAAACCCCAGCCGGGATTGAAAACCAGTGGAAGACCACCGGGCAGGTTCGTCTGCCGCTCCAGGAAGATGGCGATGCTCATCGCCTGAATGATCGCGAGCGCACCGGTCAGGTAGCGCGTGTACTGCGTGATCTTGCGGCGGCCCAGTTCGCCTTCACGCGACAGCCGCTCCAGGTATGGCCAGACCACCGTCAGCAGCTGCAGGATGATCGACGAGCTGATGTAGGGCATGATGCCCAGCGCGAAGATCGTCACCTTCGACAGGTTCCCGCCGGAGAACATGTCGTAGAGGCCGAACATCGTGTTCTTCTGCGCGTCGGCGAGCAACGCCAGCGCGGTCTGGTTCACGCCCGGTGTCGGGATGTGATTCCCGATGCGGTACACGCCCAGCATTCCCAGCGTATAGAGCACGCGATTCCGCAGGTCCGTCACCTGCCAGAGATTTTTGAGTGGGTTGTCAGCCATGTTGCCTACCCATTTTGGCGGCCCGGTAAAGGACGCCCCTACATCTGCGGTGCGGCTTTACGCCGCGCCGCCGAGCACCTCCGCGGCACCTCCGGCGGCGGCAATCTTCTCCGCCGCCTTGCCGCTGAACTTGTGCGCGCGCACCGTGAGCTTCTTCGCCACGTCACCGCGCGCCAACACCTTGATTTTCCCACCGCTCCGAACAACACCGCGTTCGCGCAACAGTTCCGGCGTGACGACCGTGTCCGCGTCGAACCGCTCCGCGATCGTGTCGAGATTGACCACGACGTATTCCGTACGGAAGGGATTATGGAATCCCCGCTTCGGGATGCGCCGGTGCAGCGGCATCTGGCCGCCTTCGAACCCGCGCTTGAACTTGTAGCCCGAGCGCGACTGCGCGCCCTTGTGACCGCGGCCCGCCTGCGCACCCTGGCCGCTGCCATGGCCCCGGCCGACGCGTTTCTTGGAGTGCTTCGATCCAGCCGACGGTTTGAGACTGCTCTGATCCATTCTTGTCTCCGGGCCGCCTGAAGGTGGCCCCTACGTGCTTATCCTGAAGGCGGCCCCTACCTACGTACGTTCGTGACCCGTACCCTCGTGGGGGCCGGCTTTAGCCGGCGCTATTCCGCGACTTCCACCAAATGACGAACCTTGAGAATCATTCCGCGCGTCTCCGGCGTATCCGGCAGTTCAACGGTGTGCCGGAGTCGGCGCAGCCCCATGCCCTCAACGGTCTTGCCCTGGGTCCGGTTGAACCCGATCGGACTTCGCACGAGCGTGATCTTCAGTTTCTTTGCACCGGCAGATGCGGCGCCCTTCTTGGTAGTCGCCATGGTTACGCTCCGACCAGTTCCGCTTCTTCCTTGCCGCGATACCGCGCCACGAGCGCCGGATCCTTCAAATCCATCAAGCCCTTGAACGTGGCCCGCACGACGTTGTGGGGATTGGCGGATCCGAGTGACTTCGTGAGCACGTTCTGGATGCCAGCCGATTCGACCACTGCACGCACCGCACCGCCCGCGATGAGGCCCGTGCCTTCTGGCGCGGGCTTCAGCAGCACGCTGCCCGAACCGAATTTTCCAACCACTTGATGCGGGATCGTCGTCCCCTTGAGCGGCACGCGGATGAGGCTTTTCTTCGCCGCCTCGATGCCCTTCTTGATCGCGGAGGGCACTTCCTTCGCCTTGCCGACGCCAAAGCCCACGACGCCGTGACCGTCGCCCACCACCACGAGCGCGCTGAAGCTCAGGTTCTTGCCGCCCTTCACCACCTTGGTCACGCGATTGATCGAGACGACCGTGTCCTTGATCTCGAGCTGGGACGCGTCCACCTTCTCGCGGTTCTTGTTCATCATTCCCATCGGCCTAGAACTCCAAGCCCGCTTCGCGCGCGGCGTCGGCGACCGCTTTCACGCGGCCGTGATACAGGAACCCATTGCGGTCGAACACGACGCGCTTGACGCCCTTCTCGAGCAGACGTTCGGCAATCGTCTTCCCGACCGCCTTCGCACCGGCGATGTTGCCGCCCCGCTCGTCCTTCTTCAGCGTCCCCTTCAGCTTCGGGTCCACCGTGGAGGCCGCGGCAATCGTACGTCCGGTCATGTCGTCCACGACCTGCACGTACATGTGCGCGACGCTCCGGAACACCGTCAGCCTGGGCCGCGCCTCGCTTCCGATCACGCGCTTGCGAATCCGGTGCTTGATCCGATCGCGGCGATCTTCCTTCGTCTTGATCCGCATCACTTCGCTCCGGTCTTTCCAACCTTCTTCTTCAGCACTTCACCCGTGTAGCGCACACCCTTCTGCTTGTACGGGTCCGGCTTGCGCATGCGCCGGATGTTGGCCGCGACCTGCCCGACCAGCTGCCGATCCACGCCCGTCACGGTGACATGCGTCTGCTTTTCGATCGCGATGTCGATTCCAGTGGGGATGTCGAACACGATCGGATGCGAATAGCCGAGCGCGAAGTGCACCTGCTTGCCCTTCACCTCCGCGCGATAGCCGATGCCGACGATGTCGAGCTCTTTCTTGAACCCTTCGGTCACGCCGGCCACTGCATTCGCAACCAGGGTGCGCGCCAGGCCGTGGAACTTACCCAGCCCCGGTTCATCGCGCTCCGGCTTCGCCACGAGCGTGCCGTTGTCCTGCGCGAAGACGATACCCGGAGGTACGTACTGATTGACCGAACCCTTCGGGCCCTTCACCTCGACGGCACTGGGTGCAATCTTCACGGTGACGCCTTTCGGCAGCGGAATCGGTTTCTTACCAATTCGTGACATTAGTTTCTCTCCCGGCGACGTTTCTCTCCCGGCGACCGCCGGCCTCTTACCAAACGTTGCAGAGCACTTCGCCGCCGACTCCCGCCTTGCGAGCCGCGCGCCCTGTCATGACCCCTCGCGATGTCGTCAGAATGTTCGTCCCGAGCCCACCGAGCACCGCGGGGACATCGTCCACGCCCAAATACACGCGGCGCCCTGGACGGCTGATGCGCTCGATGCCGGAGATGACGCGCTCGCCGTGCGGGCCGTACTTCAGGAACACGCGGATCATCTGGCGCGGCGTCTTGGCTTTGCCGGCGGGCTCCTCGATGAGGCGGTAGCCCTGGATATAGCCCTCGTCCTGCAGAATCCGCGCAATCTCCGCCTTCAGCTTGCTCGCGGGCATGTCCACGCGGGCGTGCTTGGCGGTAACGGCGTTGCGGATGCGCGAGAGCATGTCGGAAATCGGATCGGTCATATCTGTCTCTCTTAAACTCCCAAGTACCAAGTGCCAATTCCCAAATCTTTGGAGGTTGGGAGTTGGAGGTTGGGCGTTTCCTTCACCAAGAGCTCTTCGTCACACCGGTAATGTCGCCTTCGAGCGCCGCCTTGCGGAAACAGAGCCGGCACATCGCGAACTTGCGGATGTAGGCACGAGGGCGCCCGCACAGCCGGCAGCGGTTGCGCAGACGGATCCGGTACTTCGGTGACTTCGCTTCCTTGGCAATCTTCGCAGTCGTCGCCATTCGTGTTCCCTTTATGGCTGAGGGCTTCGGGCTAAGCCTCCTTACGCCCCGAGCGCCTTGAGCCGTTCTTAATTCGTGCGGAACGGCATGCCCATGAACTGGAGCAGCTTCCGTGCTTCCTCGTCCGTCTTCGCGGTCGTGACGACCGACACGTTCATCCCGCGCGCCTTGTCGACCTTCATGTAGTCGATTTCGGGAAACAACAGCTGGTCGCGCAGCCCCAGCGTGTAGTTGCCGCGGCCGTCGAATCCCTTCGGCGACACGCCGCGGAAGTCGCGCACGCGCGGCAGCGCAACGGAGATGAGACGGTCGAGAAACTCATACATCCGTTCTCCGCGCAGTGTCACCATCGCGCCGACGGGCATCCCCTGGCGCAGCTTGAACTGCGCAATCGACTTCGTGGCGCGCCGCACGACGGACTTCTGGCCCGTGATGCGGCTCAGCTCGTCGGCGCCGGTGTCGGCAATCTTCGCGTTGCTCGTCGCCTCGCCCAGGCCCATGTTGATGACGACCTTCTCGATCCTGGGAATCGCCATCACGTTCTTGTAGCCGAACTCCTTCTTGAGGGCCGGGACGACTTCCTTCTGGTACCGGGTCTTCAGGCGGTTCATTTGTCCACCACTCCCTCGCACTTGCGGCAGATGCGCACCTTGCGGCCGTCGCCGAGCACGCGGTGGCCGATACGCGTCGGGGCGCCACATTCGGGGCACACCAGCTGCACGTTGCTGGCGTGCAGGGCCGCCTCGCGCTCGATGATCCCGCCCTGGATGTTGCGCTGCGGGTTCGGCCGGGTGTGCCGCTTGATCATGTTGACGCCTTCGACGATCAGGCGGTTTCCGCCGGGAATGACCTTCAGGACGCGGCCGCGCTTGCCGCGGTCCTTGCCGGTGTTCACCGCCACCGTGTCGTTCTTGCGAATGGGCGTTTGAAGCCTAGACATACCGTTCACTCTTCCCTGTTCTCTGTGCTCCGCTCGTGTTCACGTGTGGTCCTCTGTTCGCACCTCAGATTCTGTGTGTTCGCGGTCGATGACGCGCGCAGCGCGTCAAAGCAAACTCGAACCTGAACACGAACCGCGACGTGAGAACCGCAACGGCGAACGACCGTGACCGCTAGAGCACCTCCGGTGCGAGCGAAATGATTTTCATGAACCGCCGCTCGCGCAGCTCGCGCGCCACCGGCCCGAACACACGCGTGCCGATCGGCTCGCCTTGATCGTTGATGAGGACCGCGGCGTTGCGATCGAACCGGATGTAACTGCCGTCGCGCCGGCGCTGCTCTTTCACGGTGCGCACGATCACGGCCTTCACCACCTGTCCCTTCTTGACGGTTCCGTCAGGCGTCGCTTCCTTGACCGACGCCGTGACGATGTCGCCGAGCCGCGCGTAGCGGCCGGTCGATCCGCCAATCGGGTTGATGATCGAAATCTTGCGCGCGCCGGAGTTGTCGGCGACGTCGAGAATCGATCGCATCTGAATCATGGCTGCCTCAGATCTCCTGC
>Ga0070681_10006388_pt1 | contig 11462 bp, 9 predicted proteins | sample KBSC83BmetaG_FD_65650 | JGI IMG/M metagenome (GOLD analysis project Ga0070681, IMG submission 65650) | Corn rhizosphere microbial communities from Kellogg Biological Station, Michigan, USA - KBS C8-3B metaG | ecosystem: Host-associated > Plants > Roots > Rhizosphere | place: USA: Michigan...
GGCGCCGCCTTCGTAAAGCTGAAGAACAGTTATGACTTCTTTTCGAGCCAAACGACTTTAGCCTCAAAGTCCGCGACCGCGACCGGCTGGACCGTGGGCGGCGGCATCGAAACCATGCTCGGCGGTAACTGGTCGGCCAAGGCCGAATATCTTTATATCGACGTGGGCAGCGCGGATGTTTTCAATGCAGGCTTCGAAGAGACGGCGCATTTCGACAATCACTTCCACATCTATCGATATGGCGTAAACTACAAATTCGGTGGGCCGGGCATGGGCGCAGGCCTGTTGCGTGCCCATGACTGGACGGGATTCTATGCCGGGCTGAGTGTCGGTGCGGGGCTGTCACAGGACGTGTTCAGCGCGCCGACCGATCCCAACGCCGGAGCTTCTGCCGATATTGCCTATGCCCGGGTCACCGGCAGTCTGCAGGCTGGATATAATTGGCAGTTTGGCCCGAACTGGGTTGTCGGTCTCGAAGGCGATATTGGCTATCTCGGGAACAAGCGGGCGTACATTTTTTTGAATGATGGCGCGCCGACGGCCTCCGGCTTCAGGACAAATTGGTACGGCACCGCGCGCGGTCGTCTCGGTTACAACACAGGCCAGGCGCTCCTCTATGTTACCGGCGGCGCGGCCTTCGTGAACGTAAAAAACAATTTCGATGACACTGTCGTTCAACGTTTTGCGTCCAGGACCGAAACCGCAGGCGGCTGGACGGTAGGTGGCGGCATTGAGGCGGCACTCACCCAACGCTGGACCGCCAAAGCCGAATATCTTTATATCGATGCGGGAAGCCAGGACGTGTCAAATCCGAGCATCACGCGCTTGGGCGCCGGGCACTTCGAAAACCGGTTCCATATCTTTCGTTACGGCTTGAACTACACGTTTGGCGGCTGACGCAATCGGTTTTGAAAAAAGTCACGTTTTCGGCAACTGCGTCACCGCCACCTTCACCGCGCCGCTTGCTTCCGCGATCACGCGCAGTGTCTTCGTATCGAATTCGATGCCGGTCAGGCGCAGGCCGTTCACGGACGCATCCACGCGCACGCCATTGCTGCCGCTTTGCTGAAATTCCCTGAGTGCAGCGGCGATCTTGGCTCTCGCGTCGTCGGCGAAGGGCTTGAGGTCGATCGCCGCCTTGTCGGCGAGCGCCTTTTGCACATAGGGCATGGCCGCGCGTGCGGCAGTGCCAAGCAGGCCGAAGGCTGCTTCAGATTCGACCGCGAGTGAAATATCGGTCAGCCGCATGATCTGGTTCTGCTGATCGAGCACCGGCTTGCCCCAGATGTGCACAGTTGCTTCAGTGCCGAAGCCGAACCAGCTTTTCTTCTCGCGTGCTTTTACGCGCAGCGAAATCAGCAGCCGGTCGCCGGCTGCCGCAAGGCTCGCGCCCAACACCTCGACATCGACCGGCCCGCTGCCGTCCTCGGGAAAGTGCCGGCCCTTGAGCTGCGGTTCGATCAGCCTGTTGAGCTCGGTGAACGGCATGTCGATCGGCACGCCGACCGCGAGCACGCCATCCTGCATCGGCGGCACCAATTCGAGCTGCGCCGGGAACGGGCAATTCGGCTTGGTCTCATTCGGCAGGATGCGCGTTTCCGCCTGCACACCGATGGTAATCGTCACGTTCCGCGCATCGACCTGCGGCTGTGCCGCCGCAGCGCGCACCGGCCGCATTTCCAGCCACAGCGGGGGCAGGCCGGTTTTCTCACCGCCGAGCGGAATCGAGCGGCACATCTTGGTCCATTGCTCACGCGCGCTGCGCTCGATCGTCGGATCGGTGCGCAGGCGCGCCTGCAGTGCCGTAATCTGGTTGCTCACGATCGGATCGAGCACCGGCTTGATTTCATTGCCGAGATTGACCTTGACGCCTGCGATGTTGGTGCCCGCATCGTTGAAATCGAGCCGCCCTGCAAGATTGGGTTCGATACGCCACGCGGACGTGAGTTGCGGCCGCGACGTCACCACCACGTTGCCGCGAAAATCGGTGCGCTGGTCGAGCGTCTTGACGGCGAGATCCTCGATCTGCTTGCCGACTGCATTGCCGCCCAGCAGGTTGCCGATCGCGCCGCCAATGCCGCCCACGGCCTTGCCCGCGGTGTTGCCGATCTGGCCGGTGATGCGCACGCTGCCATTGAGCGGTGTTGTGATCGTCAGCGTGTTCGATTGTCCGGAGGCGACCATTGTCCCGCGCGTGACAGTGAGCCCGATCTCGGCCTGACCAAGCAGCTGCGTGACCGGATTGTCATTCTTGCCCGCGAAATCGCGCGGCGCCGCGGCGTCGAGCGAAGTGCCGATGGCGGTCAGCGCAACGGCGACCGGCGCGATGACCTGAGAGGCGCGTGTCACGGGCTGCAAGGCTTTCGGGGGCTGTAATATCGCGAGTGCTTCGGGCAGTCCGCTGTCGGCGGGAATGAAGCGGTTGAGCGCCCACATCGTGGCGGCGTAGCAGGTTGCAATGATGCCGGCGGCGACGACCGCCAGACGGAATCGGCGCGAGCGGCCGAACAGCCGGATGGGCGCCGTGACGTAGTAGATGAATGTATCGAGCCGCATTGACGCTCCGCTCGAATCACCAACGTGAATCTTAGGCGGCGTTTCGGTGAGGCGCCAGCGGCACACGTGTGGCTCCAGCCTCTGCCGTCGTCCCGCGACGGCGGGGACCCGGTACGCCGCAGCATTACGATCGAATCTCCCGGCAGGCGTTTACTGGATGCCCCGCTGTTGCGGAGCATGACCGCGAGTTTGTTGCACGCGGTTACCAATTTTTTGCGCCCGCATTTCCAGCGCCGACGACGCAGTCACATCGGTGGTAGACTGCCTCCATGGCGCAGCCCTTCGTCGAGCCGTGCGACCGCGGCATTATCGCGGCCCAACCATGTCCGCGTGCGCTTGGGCGCGAGATCGCGCCACAGCGGCGCCGAATGGTATTGGCTGCCTGTGTGCTTGCATCCGCGATGGCTTTCATCGATGGGTCGGCGTTGACGGTCGCGCTCCCGAAGCTGCGCGCCTTCTTCGGCGCCGATCTCGCGTCGGTGCAATGGGTGCTCAACGGCTATGTGCTGGCGCTGGCCGCGCTGACACTGATTGGTGGCGCGCTCGCCGATCACTACGGCAAGGCGCGCATGCTGGCTGTGGGGTGCGTCGGCTTTGGAGTCTCGTCGATAGCTTGCGCGATCGCCCCCTCGATCGGCTGGTTGATTGCCTGCCGCATCGTTCAGGGGATTTCGGCAGCGATCGTCACGCCATCGAGCCTGGCCTTGATCGGTGCGACGTATCCGAAAGAAGAACGTAGCCGCGCGATCGGCGTCTGGGCGGCTGCTTCAGCGCTGACCATGGCCGGGGGGCCAGTGCTGGGCGGCTGGCTGACCGAAAGCTTCGGCTGGCAATGGGTTTTCGCGATCAACCCGCCGCTGGCGCTGATCGCCGTTGTGCTCCTGATCATCTATGCGCCGGCCGACCAGCATGCGGTGCGGCAATTCGATTTTGCGGGCGCCGCCATCCTGACGGCTGCTCTCGGCGCGCTCGCCTGGGCGCTCAGCCAGATCGGCCCGAACAAGACAGGCGCGGACGGCGGCGTATTGATTGTTCTCGGCGCGGCGCTCGGTGTCGCGGGGATTGTCGGCTATGGCCTGTGGGAGCGTGCGACATCACATCCGATGACACCGCCACGGCTCATGAAGAACCGCCCGTTTGTCGCGCTCAATATCGCAACGCTGCTGATCTATGCCGGCCTGGCGATCATGTTCTTTCTCCTGTCGTTCGATCTCATCGACCGGCGCAAATTGACTCCCATCGATGCCGGCCTCGTTTTCCTGCCTTTCACGCTGGGTGTTGGTCTGCTGTCGCAGCCATTCGGAGCTTTGGCTGACAAGATCGGGGCCCGAACCATGTTGATTGCCGGGCCGCTTGGGGCTGCCGCCGCGCTTCTTCTGCTTGCGTTGGGCAAGGATGCATCGCTCGCACCCGGCGTGATCGCGCCGATGACGCTGCTCGGTGTTTCCTTCGCCGGCGTCGTGGCACCGCTCACGGCGTCGGTGATGTCGAGTGTCGCGGATGCCGACGAAGGCCTTGCCTCCGGCGTCAACAATGCCGTGAGCCGCGTGGCGCAGCTTGCCGGTATTGCGCTGTCCGCCGGCGTTGCGTCATACGCATCGGGCTATGCGGCGGGCTTGATCATGGCTGCCATTCTCATGAGCGCCGGCGCTCTCGGCATTGCGCTCATGCTGCCGCCGGCCGGGCGCAAACAGTAGTTCGCCGTGCCACCAATTCAGCGTTATGCCCGTTAGTTCGATGCTATCCGCGGGATCTGGGCAAGCTCGGATGGCTGATAGTGCGCAAACCCCTGCAGCGCGACCGGATCGGTGAATTCTACCCGCCGCTCGCTACCGGCGATCAGTTTTTCCGAGCGTAGGCGTTGCATCATGCGGTTGAGGTGGGGAACGCTCAGGCCCAGAACATCGGCCATGACTTCCTGCGAAAACGGCAGAGTGAATCTCGTCGCATCGGCGCGTCCGACGTTGCGCAACCGCCTGTGCAGTTCCAGAAGAAAGTGCGACAGGCGCTCGATCGGCGTGCGGCGGCCGACGTCGATAATGTGTTCGGCGTAAGTAGTCGCCTCCTGCACGGCGATCCAGGACAGGGCCAGGCCAAATTGCGGACGGCGATAGCAAAGCTGAACATAGGCATCGAGCGTGCAGGCGTTCATCGCAATATCGGTGATGGCGCTTACCGAATAGACGGCCTTTTCGAAGAAGCTGCCGGGTATCCCGACAATGTCGCCCGGCAAGATCACGTTGAGGATCTGACGCTTGCCATTGCGCAGCAGTTTGTAACGCACTGCGTAGCCATCCCTCACGAAGCACAGCTTGTGGTATTCGTCTCCGTCGACAATGACTTCTCCCCGCCGCCGAACCATTAATTCGCCGTCGATGATGGCCTCGAGGCCTTTCAGATCGGCGGAGTCGAGGTCGACGTATTGCAGCAGCCGTGTAACGAACGGGTGCTGCTCCAACATGGTGCCGGCTGCTGCAAGGCTCATAAAAGGCCCAAGAAAGGCTCGTGGCCGGTCAGGCTAGCCTCGTTCCTTAATCTGAATCAATGATCTTGACGAAGGCGCGCACGCCCGAAACGCAGTCGAATACATGGGCCACTCTTCCCCTCTGAAGTTGAGTGGTCGTGATACTCCTTTTCCGAATGGCCGCGCCTGCAAGTGCGGCCATTTTTTAAGAGTCGCCAATGGCCACGGGAAAAAACGAGCAGGCCAGCGTGGATGGCAGCGCGCGCGCCGACAGGGCGGCCAAGGTGATCGCCTCGATCATCATCGCTGGTCTCCTGGTGATGTTCGGTTACGGAATTCTCGGCTGGATCATATTTGGCTAAGGCCGGTGTGCCGCACGCACCGGTGACGATGTGCCGGGACGGCTGGTTTGGTTTGCCCCTTTCCGGCCGTTGCGCACGGGAAGCCCCGGCCATGCGCCGGGGCTTCTTCCGTGCGGTCAATGCGATCCCATGCGATGCAGCTTGAGCACGGTGTAGACCGTGTCGCTCGCCGGCGTCGGAATGCCGAGTTCGCGGCCGAAGGCCCGCACTTTGCCCGCGAGCCAATCCAGCTCAAGCCGGTTGCCACGTTCGAGATCGTGGGCCATCGACGCCTTCATCCCGGGTTCGATTTTTGTCGTGACAAAGGCTGTACGCTCCTCGAGATAAGCGGGGTCCAGCGCCACGCCCCTGGCTTTACCGACCGCAAATGCCTCATCCATCAGCGCGCGAAAAAATCCGCGCAGTTCGGGATCTGCTGCAATCGGCCCAATGGGCGAGCGCAAACCTGCTGTCGAGCCGGCCATAGCCGTGAGAAAAATGAATTTCTGCCAGAGCTCGCTTTCGATGTCGGCAGAGAGGTCGATATCGAGCTTGGCGGCCTTGCCTGCTTCGACGAAGGCATTGAGCTTGTCGTCGGGTTTCTTGTCGGCGCGGCCGAAACGGATCCTCGCGAACTGGCTGGTGTGTTTGATCGTGCCCGGCAAAGCGATGGTGGTTGCGATATAGGCAGCACCGCCGACAACGCGTTCGGCGCCCAGCACGGAAGAAACGCGCTCGACGCTGTCGACGCCATTTTGAAACGTAATGAGCCGGCTGTCCGGTCCGAGTAATGGACGCGCGGAAGCCGCTGCCGTTTCGGTATCCCACAGCTTGACCGCGAACAGCACGACGTCGACCGGCCCGACCTTGGCAGGATCGTCGGTGACGTTCGGCTTCGGGAGATGCAGATCGCCGTGAACGCTCTCGATCTTCAGGCCGTTTTTCTGAATCGCATCGCGATGAGCTCCGCGTGCGATGAAAAACACATCGTGTCCCGCTGCCGCCATGCGCGCGCCGAAATAACCGCCGACCGCACCCGCCGCCATTGCCGCAATACGCATGTTTGTTTTCCGTCTTTGTCATGGCCGGGCATAGCCGTCCGAAGGACGGCGTGCTTTCGCACGCCTATGTCCCGGCCATCGGGTTTGTCCGATTTACGCAGCCTTATAACTGACAAGCCCGGTGATGACAGAAAAAATGGCCCGGCAGGAAGCCATTCATGGCAGGTCTGCAGAGACTAGTAGCGGCCGGAAGGCCGGATGGCGTTCCAGGTCGCTTCCGCGCGGCCCGGTAGCTGTGGCGCATAGGCATTCGTCAGCGAGGCGTGCCTGGCTTGCGCAACGGCGGTCTGCGGCAGCACGACGACTTTCGCGCCGACCTGCACGCGGCTGTAGAGATCGATCACGTCTTCATTTGTCAGGCGGATGCAGCCGCTCGAAACGTGCTTGCCGATTGTGGTGGGCGCATTGGTGCCGTGGATACGGTACTGCGTCCCGGCAATATACATGGCGCGCGCGCCGAGCGGATTACCCGGTCCGCCTGAGGTCATGCGCGGCAGGTAAGGCTGGCGTGCGACCATTTCGGCTGGCGGATACCAATCCGGCCATTCGGCCTTGCGCTCGATCGATCGCACGCCCGACCAGGTGAAACCGTCGCGGCCGACGCCGATGCCGTAGCGCATCGCCTTGCCGTTGCCGAGCACGTAATAAAGAAACGTGTGCGGGGTATCGACGATGATGGTGCCGGCGGCCTCTTTGCCGTTGTAGTCGACGATCTGCCGCCTCAGCCGCGGATCGATCTTCGCGTCATCGGGTTCGTCCGCAGGCGCGGGTTCGACAGCTTGCGGTGCGATCTGAGTCTGAGCTGGCGGTGTGAGGAATGCGAACAGAGGCTCGGCGTTGGCAGCGCCGCACGACAGCGCAGCGGCGGCCATCAGCGCAGCAAACGTACCTGACTTTGACATGACACCCTCGTCGGCTTTCCTCGCCCCTTGGCAGGGAAACAATGGCCGACAAGGTTCAATGGTTCCGTGAGCCCGCACGGGTAAATACACTCAAGGCTTCGGAACGAATGGGTGGAGTCCGCGGTTTGTGCTTCTTAGTTCTTGAGCTTGTGCCAGCCGACCACGGCCTCCGGCACGCTGTCGGTTGAGGCGAAATAGGGCTTGATGTCGAGCAGTGGTGTGCCGTCGAGGCAATCGAGTCCGATTACCGACAACCGGGTACCATCGACACGCAGCAGCTTCACAACGCTCATGGCAATCGGGTTAGGCCGGGCAGGGGACCGCAACGCGAAGGTCCCCCGTTGCACGCCGCCGTGCCCTGGCACCTGGAGCACGAGAGTGCGCGGCGACCGGTCCATCCAATACAGCAAGACGACGTGGGTGCAGGTTTCGATGTCTTTGAGAGCTTCGCCCCAGCGCGCGTCGACATCGACGATACAAACCGCCTCGGATTCGCGCGCGTTCTTCGGGCAGTCCTTGCGCTCCTTCCACGGCGTGTGAATGCGGCCGATGAAATAGAGACCCGCATCGTGTTCGCGCGGCAGCTCGATGGTTTTTTCGCCTTCCCAGATGCCAAAGTCTTTGCCTGTCATGACCGCTGTCCGCCTGTCGAAAAAACATCATGGATTGGCAAGCCCGCAAATGACAGGGCGGGTGAGGCCCGCAGCGTAATGGGCTTGCGGACGGGCTAATCAACGTATAAAGATATCTTTATATGGTGGGAGCCCGCCCAAATGGGCCTGTTTCATGACAAGCGATGACAAACTCGGTTTCGACGCCCTCAATTCGGCGCTCAAGGCGGCGGGTGAGGAGACACGCCTGCGCGTTATAGCGCTGCTGGCCGAGGCAGAACTCACCGTGTCCGATCTCACCGACATCCTTCGACAGTCGCAGCCGCGTATTTCGCGCCACCTGAGGCTTCTCGCCGAGGCCGGTCTGGTCGAACGCTTCCGTGAGGGGACCTGGGCCTTCTTCCGCCTTGCCGAGCATGGCGGCGGCGCCGACGTCGCCCGCGCGCTGATCGATCGGCTCAATCCAGCCGACCAGACAATCTCGCGTGACCGCGCACGTCTCGCCTCCGTGCGTCAGGCGCGCGCTGCCGCCGCGCAGGCCTACTTCCGCGCACATGCCGTCGAGTGGGACCGGATCCGGAAATTGCATGTCGCGGACAATGCGGTCGAGGAGGCGATCCGCGCCGCTCTCGCCGACAAGCCGTTCCGCTCCCTGCTCGATCTCGGCACCGGCACCGGACGTATGCTCGAACTGTTCGGCCATGAAATCGAGCGCGGGCTTGGCCTCGATCTCTCGCTCGACATGCTGCTGCTCGCACGCGACCGGCTTGAACGCGCCGGCCTGAAGAACTGCAGCGTGCGGCAGGGGGACATTTATGATTTGCCGCTCGCCGACGGTTCATTCGACGTCGTCATCCTGCATCAGGTGCTGCACTTCCTCGACGATGGCGGGCGCGCGATCCGCGAGGCAGCGCGCGTGCTGCGACCAGGCGGACGCCTTCTGGTGGTCGACTTTGCGCCGCACGAACAGGAATTCCTGCGCGAGCAGTTTGCGCATCGGCGCCTCGGGTTTGCACCGGAGACGGTGACGCAATGGATCACGGCATCGGGTCTCGAACCGGTGCTGCACAAGTCGCTCGCGCCCGAGCCGGGTTCCGACGGCAAGATCGCGGTGTCGCTTTGGCTGGCGCGCGACACGCGCGCATTGATGGCAACGCCGCCCCAGCGGCGGGAGGTGGCCTGATGAACAGCCCCATCCGCCTGAGCCGCTTCGCGCGCGGCGACAGCCGCCGCATCGAGGTCTCGTTCGAGTTCTTCCCGCCCAACACCGAGGAGATGGACAAGATTCTCTGGGAGTCGATCGAACGTCTGGCGCCGCTGGCGCCGAACTTCGTCTCGGTCACCTATGGTGCCGGCGGCACCACGCGCGAGCGCACCCACTCGACGGTCAAACGGATTCTGGCAGAAACGCCGTTAACGCCGGCCGCTCATCTTACCTGCGTCGCTGCCACGCGCGCGGACATCGACCAGATCGTGCGCACCTATCATGAGGCGGGCGTCCGTCACATCGTGGCGCTGCGCGGCGATCCGGTCGGTGGGGCGGGCACGAAATATGCTCCGCACCAGGGTGGCTATGCCAATGCAGCCGATCTTGCCGGGGGCATCAAGCGCATCGCCCCCGATTTCGAAGTCTCCGTTTCGGCCTATCCCGAGAAGCATCCTGACAGCCCGACTGTCGAAGCCGATATCGATATGCTCAAGGCCAAAGTCGATGCCGGCGCGAGCCGGGCCATCACCCAGTTTTTCTTCGAAAACGACCTCTATTTCCGCTATCTCGATCGCGTCCGCGCCCGCGGGATCGATATTCCGGTCGTGCCCGGCATTCTGCCGGTGCAGAACTTCAAGGCGACGACTGGCTTCGCGAAGCGCTGCGGTGCCTCGGTGCCAGCGTGGCTCGCGGAACGCTTTCAGGGTCTCGACAATGATGCAGCCACGCGCAAACTGATTGCCGCGGCGGTTGCCGCCGAGCAGGTGTTCGATCTCGTCGACCGTGGTGTCACCACGTTCCACTTCTACACGATGAATCGCGCCGATCTCGTCTTCGCGATTTGCCACCTGCTGGGCCTGCGACCTTCCTTTCAAGACACGCGCGAGCAATTGGCACGATGATGTCCGACAAGAGCGTACGATCTGAGTTTATCGGCCTGCTCAAGGAGCGCATCCTGGTGCTCGACGGCGCCATGGGCACCATGATCCAGGGGCTCAAGCTCGACGAGGAAGGCTATCGCGGCGCGCGCTTCGACGCCTGGAACCGCGAGGTGCGCGGGAACAACGATCTGCTCAATCTCAGCCGCCCGGACGCCGTGCGCGATATCCATCTTGCGTATTTCCGCGCCGGCGCCGACATCGTTTCCACCAACACATTCTCGTCGACAACCATCGCGCAAGCCGACTACGGCATGGAAGGCATTGCCTACGAGCTGAACCAGGCTGGTGCGAAGCTCGCGCGCGAAGCGGCGGCGCAGGCCGAAAAAGAAGACGGCCGCCGCCGCTTTGTTGCCGGCGCGCTCGGCCCCACAAACCGCACCGCGTCAATTTCCCCCGACGTTGCCAATCCCGGCTTCCGCGCGGTCACCTTCGATCAGTTGCGCGCGGCCTACGGCGAGCAGGTGCGCGGGCTGATCGATGGCGGTGCCGACCTGTTGCTGATCGAAACCATTTTCGACACGCTCAATGCCAAGGCTGCCATCTTCGCGATCTCCGAGGTTTGTGACGAACGCGGTCTTGATGTGCCCGTGATGATTTCCGGGACCATTACCGATCGCAGCGGCCGCCTGTTGTCGGGGCAGACGCCGGGCGCGTTCTGGAATTCGGTGAAACACGCCAGTCCCGTCACCATCGGGCTCAATTGCGCGCTCGGTGCGCGTGAGATGCGCGCGCATATCGCGGAGCTGGGCCGGCTGGCCGACACTTTTGTGTGCGCCTACCCGAACGCCGGCCTGCCGAACGAATTCGGCTACTATGACGAGAGCCCCGCCTATATGGCGGAACTCCTGTGCGAATTCGCCCAAGCGGGATTGGTCAATATCGTCGGCGGGTGTTGCGGCACGACGCCGGAGCATATTGCGGCCATCGCGAAAGCCGTCGCCGGCAAGGCCCCGCGCCCCATTCCGGATGTGCCGCGGCAATTGCGCCTGTCGGGTCTCGAGTCATTCGCACGCACGCCGGAGATCCCGTTCGTGAATGTCGGCGAGCGCACCAACGTCACCGGCTCCGCAAAGTTTCGCAAACTGGTTACCGCCGGCGACTATACGACCGCCCTGTCGATCGCGCGCGAGCAGGTCGATAGCGGCGCGCAGGTGATCGACGTCAACATGGACGAGGGCCTGCTTGATTCCGAGCAGGCGATGATCACGTTTCTCAACCTCATCGCCGCCGAGCCCGATATCGCGCGCGTGCCAGTGATGGTCGACTCGTCGAAGTTTTCAGTGATCGAGGCCGGGCTGAAATGCCTGCAGGGCAAGCCGGTGGTCAATTCGATCTCCATGAAGGAGGGCGAGGCGGCGTTCATCGATCATGCGCGCATT
>Ga0070681_10006389_pt1 | contig 11461 bp, 8 predicted proteins | sample KBSC83BmetaG_FD_65650 | JGI IMG/M metagenome (GOLD analysis project Ga0070681, IMG submission 65650) | Corn rhizosphere microbial communities from Kellogg Biological Station, Michigan, USA - KBS C8-3B metaG | ecosystem: Host-associated > Plants > Roots > Rhizosphere | place: USA: Michigan...
CCATCCGCGCTACTTTGGCGCGCCCTATCGCGAGTGCTGGCCCGACACGTACCCGGTCATCCACCCGTGGATGGAGCGCGTGCTCGGCGCCGGCGAGGTCATCGGGGTCGAGGACACGCTGTTCCCGCTGACGCGCCACGGCTTCATCGAGGAGGCGTACTTCACCTTCACCTTCAGCCCGCTGCGCGACGACGACGGCGCCATCGCCGGCATCCTGCAACCGGTGGTGGAGACGACCCGCGCGGTGCTGGCGCGCCGTCGCGCCGAGACGCTGCGGCGGCTGGCGCCGACGCCCAACGCGGCGAACGTGGTCGCCGACGCGCTCGCGGCGCTGGCGGACGACGACAAGGACATCCCGTTTGCCCTGCTCTACCGCCGCGACGCCGACGGCGCGCTCGCGCTCGGCGGCGGCCGCGGCGTCGGCAACGGCGCGCTTCTGGCGACGCCGCCGCCGATCGCGGGCGAGGTGCTCGACGACGGCCGCCCGCGCGAGGTCGACGCCGAGGCGCTGCTCGGCCGCCCGCACGCCGGCCCGTGGCCGGATCCGACGCAGCGCGCGCTGGTGCTGCCGATCCGGCGATCGCCGTCGGACCGGCCGAGCGGCGTGTTCGTGTTCGGCTTGAGCCCGCGCCTGCCGCTCGACGACAACTATCGCCAGTTCCTCGAGGCGGTGGCGCGCGAGCTCGCCGCCAGCTTCGACGCCGAGGAGGCGACCGGTGCGCAGACGGCGCTGCTCTCGCGCGAGCGGTCGGCGCGCGCCGAGGCCGACGCGCAGCGCGCGCGCCTGCACTCGATCTTCATGCAGGCGCCGACGGGGATCACCATCCTGCGCGGCCGCGACTACGTCGTCGAGCTGGCCAATCCCGTCGTCTGCCGGCTGTGGGGTCGCAGCGAAGAGCAGGTGCTGGGCAGGCCGCTGTTCGAGGTGCTGCCGGAGGTCGCCGGCCAGGGGCTCGAGCAGCTCCTCGACGGCGTGCGCGCGACCGGCGTGCCCTACGTCGGCACCGAGCTGCCGGTGAAGGTGGCGCGCCTCGAGGGCGGCGGGCTCGAGGAGGTCTTCTTCAGCTTCGTGTACGAGCCGATGTGGGACGCCGACGGGAACGTCGAGGCGATCATCGTCGTCGCCACCGATCTGACGGCGCAGGTGCGCGCGCGGCAGCGCGCCGAGGCGCTGACGGCGGACGTCGAGGCGGCGCGCCAGGCGGCGGAGTCGGCCAACCGCGCCAAGGACGAATTTCTCGCCATGCTCGGCCACGAGCTGCGCAATCCGCTGTCGCCCATCCTGACGGCGCTCGAGCTCATCCGGCTGCGCGACGACGGCTCGGCGATCGCGCGCGAGCGGGCGATCATCGAGCGGCAGGCGCGGCACATGGCGCGGCTCGTCGACGACCTGCTCGACGTCTCGCGCATCACGCGCGGCAAGATCGAGCTCAAGAAGGAGCGCATCGAGCTGTGCGAGATCGTCGCCAAGGCGATCGAGACGGCGTCGCCGCTCTTGGAGAAGGCGTACCACCAGCTCGCCACGCACGTGCCGACGCGCGGGCTCGCCGTCGACGCCGATCCGGCGCGGCTGACGCAGGTGTTCGCCAACCTTTTGACCAACGCCGCCAAGTACACCGACGGTGGCGGCTCGATCACCGTGAGCGCCGAGCGCCGCGGCGACGAGATCGTGGCGTCGGTGGCCGACACCGGACGCGGCATCGCGCCGGACATGCTGCCGCGCATCTTCGGGCTCTTCGAGCAGGAGCGGCAGAACGTCGATCGCTCCGAAGGCGGGCTCGGCCTCGGGCTCACCATCGTCAAGAGCCTCGTCGAGCTGCACGGCGGGCGCATCGAGGCCCAGAGCGAAGGGCGCGGCCGCGGCAGCACCTTCATCGTGCGGCTGCCGGCGGCGACGGGCGCGCCGGCGCTCGCGTCGTCGGACGCGCATCCGATGCCGCCGCCGCCGCTGCCGCCGGTGGCCGAGCGTCCGACGGTCCTCGTCGTCGACGACAACGAAGACGCGGCCACGCTCCTGGCCGAGACGCTCGAGACGCTCGGCTACGCGCCGTGCGTCGCGTTCGACGGCGCGCGCGCGCTGGTGCTCGCCGCGCAGGCGCGCTTCGACGCGGCGCTCGTCGACATCGGGCTGCCGGTGATCGATGGCTACGAGGTCGCGCGCCGCCTGCGCGAGCTGCCCGGCTGGCGCGACACCGAGCTCATCGCCATCACCGGCTACGGGCAGGACAGCGATCGGCGACAGTCGAGCGCGGCCGGCTTCGATCATCACCTGGTCAAGCCGATCGACCTGGCGGCGCTGGCGGCGCTGCTCGAGTCGACACGGCGGCGCGGCGCCGAGCCAAGAGAAACACGGCACTGATCGGCGAGACCGAAAAATGCTACGGTCGGTCGCCTTGCCTCGCGATCGCATCGTCCTCATCTTCGCCCGCGCCCCACGCGACGAACGGCGCGCCAAGCCGCTCGCCGACGGTGCTCCGGCTGCGGCGGTCGAGGCGCTCCACGATCGCTTGCTGCAGCGGACGATGGCCGTGGCGCGCGCCAGCGGCGTGGCGACGCGGCTCGTCACCACCGCCGAGACGCGCTCGTGCGGCGGCGCGGCGGAGCTCGACGTCGTCCTGCAACAGGGCGCCACCTTCGCCGAGCGCCTGGAGAACGCGGTCGCCGACGCGTTCGCCGCGGGCTTTGGCGACGTGGTCGTCGTCGGCGCCGACACGCCCGCGCTCGAGCCGAAGCATCTCCGGCGCGCCTTTGGCGAGCTGGCGGCGGCGCGCGGTCCGTGCGCGGTCGTCGGTCCGGCGTGCGACGGCGGCTACTACCTCCTCGCCCTGAACGCGTTCTGCGCGGCGGCGTTTCGCCGCGTTCCGCTCGGCACCGCGCGCGCCTTCGGCGCCACCGTCGACGCGCTCGAGCACGCCGGCTTCGCGGTGGCGACGCTGCCGCCGTTGCGCGACGTCGACGACGGCGGCGATGTTCGCTGGCTGTGCCGCTGTGGCGGCGCGCTCGGTCGCGCCGCGCGCGCGGTCCGGGCGCCGCGCGTGCCGGCAACGACTCGCTCGTCGGCGGCAACGCCGCCGCCCTTCTTCGCGGCGATCCCGGCCCGCGGTCCGCCCGTACTGCCGTCGATCGATCTCTGATCCATCGTCGACTCGCAGTTCCCCGGCGCGCGCTCGCTCGCCGGAGGGGGAGGATCCATGCGTTCCGCGATCGTTCTGTCAGCGCTTTTGGCGTGCAGCGCCGCCCTGGCGCAGGGCACCGCACCACCGACACCGCCGACCGCCCCGCCGCCGGAAGCGCCGGCGCCGCAGGCGGAAATGTCCGAGATGAAGTCGAAGCTGCAGACGATGTACGACGAGTTCCGCGGCCTCAAGAACCGGCTGCCGTTCCAGCTCGGCGCCGGCGTCTACCTCTTCTATTACCAGCCGCTCGACAACACGACCTTCTCCCCGACGGACAAGAACGGCTACTTCCAGGTCTACGCCTTCTACCTCAAGCTCGACAGCGAGCTCGTCACCAGCTACGGCGCGTTCGGCGGCCACGCCGAGCTGCGCATGCGCGACGGCGGCCACATCGGCGCCGGCTCGTCGAACCAGTACCTGCGCGGCTTCTTCAGCTCCAACATCTGGTTTCAGGAGCTCTACGCCTATTATCGCCCGTGGCAATTCTTGAGCGTCAAAGCGGGCAAGGTCTATCGCAAGGTCGGCATCTTCTGGGACGACTCGTTCTTCGGCAACCTGCAATATTTCGACGGCAACAAGCTCGTGCCCGACTGGGGCCTCTCGCTCGAGGGCGACCACGACTTCGCGCGCGGCAGGCTCGACTTCGAATATTCGCTGCAATACTTCTATAACGGCGGCGGCACCAACGGCTCGCTCGACTACGGCCGCACGCTCGGCACGCCCGAAGCCGCCGCCGGCGTGCAGGCCGTTCGCGATTACAGCCCGACGGCGGAAGGCGCGGTCGACTCGGCGGGCACGCGCATGTCCGAGCTCAAGCACGTCATCGACGCGCGCGCGGCGCTGACGCTGCGGGCGACCAAGCGCTTCTCTCTCACCGTCGGCATCTCGGGGCTCAACGGCCGCGTCGCGCGCGTGTGGAAGCAGGGGCTGACCATGAGCGCGATGACGGACGAGAGCCCGTTCTCGCAGGTCGCCCCCGAGCTCACCGCCGTGGTCCACGCCGGCCCCGTCGCCGTGCGCGTCATCGGCGAGTACCTGCGGCAATTCGGCCCCGGCATGCGCGACGCCGATTATGTCCTCGCCGGCGCGAAGGCGACGTGGAAGCGGCTCAACGTCTATCTCAACAACAGCTACGTGCGCTATCTGCTGGCGCCGGACATCCAGGAATTCATCATCCAGCCCGGCGTCAGCTACGCCATCGGCGGCGGGCTGGCGGCGCTCGTCGAGTACGACGAGTGGGAGCGCAAGGATCCGCGCGGCGTCGCCTATCCGCTGCAAGCGGCGAGCACGGGGACGACGACGGGCTTCTACGCCATCGATCGCTCGCTCAACGTCGTCCTGGCCTACAGCTACTAGGAGAATCGATGAAAACGGCATTCATTGCGATCACCTTGATATCGGTTTCGGCATTTGCCGCCGACGACGTCGTCATCCAATACGATTGCATTCCCAATTACGCCAACTGGGGCGGCGTCACCGCGCTCTACAAGAAGAAGACGGGCGTGACGGTGCCGCCCGATCCCAAGGGCTCGTCGGTGGCCATGGCGGCGCTCGAGAAGGAGAAGGCGGCGCCGCGCGCCGACTGCGCCTATTACTCGGGCGCGATCGGCGTCGCCGCGGCGCAAAAGGGATTGCACCAACCGTACAAGCCGGCCGGCTGGGACAAGATCCCGGCGGGGCTCAAGGACAAGGACGGGCTGTGGTGGACGGTGCACACGGGGACCATCGCCCTCGTCGTCAACACCAGGGCGCTCGGCGCCACGCCGCTGCCGAAGACGTGGGACGACCTCCTCAAGCCCGAGTACAAAGGCAAGGTCACCTACGACGATCCGACGTGGGGCGGCACCGGCTTCACCTTCGTCTACGGCATCAACGTCTTGAAGGGCGGCAGCGCCACCAACTGGAAGCCGGGGCTGGCGTGGCTCAAGAAGCTCGACGCCAACGTGACCCGCTATCCGCGCGAGAGCATCTACAACGACGTCTTGCGCGGCGAGGTCGCCATCTGGATCAATGCCGACGGCAACGGCTACAAGATGAAGTGGGTCGACAAGGGTCCGGTCGAGGTGGTCATACCCAAGGACGGCACCGTCTCGATGCCGCTGGTGATGGGCATGGTCAAAGGCGCGCCGCACGCGGCGGCGACGAAGAAATATTTCGACTGGCTGCTCACGCCCGAGGCGCAGGGCGAGTTCGCGCGCTCGTTCTTCCGCCCCGTGGTCGCCGGCACGCTGCCGGCCGAGCTGGCGCAGAAGTTCCTGCCCGACGCGGCCTACGCCGGCGTCAAGAACCTGCCGCTCGCGGAGATGGCGACCGCTTCCGACGGCCTCAAGAAGGCGTGGCTTGGCGAAATCGGCAAAAAGTAGCTCGCTCGCGCCCGCCGCGCCGGCGGCGCTGTTCGTCGGCGCGGCGTTCGTCTGGCCGCTGGTGCGGCTGTGCGCGGCCGCGTTCGCCAAGGGCGACGAGGCGGCGCCGGGGATCGTGCGGCTCTTCACCGACGCCTACGATCGCCGCGCGCTCGGCCACTCGATCGTCTTCTCGGCGCTGGTGGCGCTGGCCTCGGTGCTGCTGTGCCTGCCGGGCGCGATCGCGCTGGCGCGCGGGCGCTTCGCCGGCCGCTCGCTGTTGCGCGCGCTGTTCGCGGTGCCGCTGTCGCTGTCGGGCGTCATCGTCGGCTTCCTCGCCGTCGCCATGCTCGGCAACGCCGGCGCGCTGCCGTCGCTCCTGCACGCATCGTGGCTGCGCGGCAGCGCCTTTACCGTCGGTGGGCTGGCGGCGGCCTATCTATACTTCGAGATCCCGCGCGCGACGCTCACCATGGAAGCCGCGCTCGCCGCCGTCGACGAGGGGCTCCTCGAAGCGGCGCGCACGCTCGGCGCGCGCCCGTGGCAGGTCGCGCGCTTCGTGCTGCTGCCGTTGTGCGCGCCGGCGATGCGCGCCGCCTTCGGCGTGACCTTCGCGGCGTCGCTCGGCTCGTTCGGCGTCGCGCTCATCCTGGCGGCGCGCTACTCGCTGCTTCCCGTCGAGCTGTACCGTGCGTTCACCGGCACGCTCGACGATTCGCTGGCCGCGGCGATGGCGCTGGCGCTCGCCGTCGTCGCCGCCGTCGTCCTCATGGCGGCGCACCGGGGGCGGCGCTGATGGCCCGCCGCATTCGTCCGATGATCCTCGGCGGCGCGTTGTCGGCGATCGCGCTCGCCGTCGTCCTGGTGACGCCGCTCGTCATCGTCGTCGGCGCGGCCTTCGTGCCGACGGCGTCGCTCGGGATCTCGTCCGAAGAGTGGGTCGCGGGCGCCGGCGCCGGCCGCGCCTTCCGCTACGTGCTCGACACCTACGGCCACCACCTCGCGGTCTCGTTCGAGGTCGCGCTCGTCGCGGGCGCGCTCGCCATCGCGCTCGGCGCGCCGGCGGGGCTGTCGATCGCGCTGGCGGGGCGGCGGCGCGCGGCGCGCGTGCTCGAGACGCTGTTGACGCTGCCGCTGGCGGTGCCGGGGCTGGCGGCGGCCGTGGCGCTGCTCGGCGCCTATCCGGGGCGCGGCGGCGATCTCGGCCTCCTCGTCGTCGGCCACGTCCTCTACACCCTGCCCTACGCCGCGCGCACCGTCGGCGAGGCGGCTCGCGCGCAAGAGCTCGATCGCGTCCTCGAGGCGGCGCGCACGCTCGGCGCCGGCCGGCGGCACCGCTTCCGGCTGGTGGCGTGGCCGGCGCTGCGCCGCGCGCTCGGCTCGGCGGCGCTGGTCGCGCTGGCCGTCTCGTGGGGCGAGTTCAACGTCACGTTCCTTTTGGCCACGCCGTCGAGCGGCACCTTTCCGACGGCGCTCTATCTGACCTACACGACCAACAGCTTCCCCGTCGCCGCCGCGGCGACGACGCTGCTGCTCGCCGGGCTCGTGCCGCTGGTGCTGCTCGCGCTCAAGGTCGGCGCCGAGCCGGAGCAAGGCGCCTGATGCGCATCGCGCTCGATCAGATCCGCGTCGACTTTCCCGGCCATCGCGCGCTCGACGGCGTCAGCGCCGAGGTCGCCTCCGGCACCGTCACCGCCGTCATCGGACCGTCGGGCGCCGGCAAGTCGTCGCTCCTCGGCGTCCTCTCGGGGCTGATCGCGCCCGACGGCGGCGCCGTCCGCTTCGACGACGAGGACGTCACCTCGTGGCCCGCCGAGCGCCGGCGGCTCGGCGTCGTCTTCCAGGAGCTGCGCCTGTTCGACTTCTTGAGCGGCCGCGACAACGTCGGCTTCGCGCCGCGCGTCGAAGGCGCCGCCGCCGGCGAGCGGCAGCGCCGCGTCGCCGAGGCGCTGGCGCTGGTGCGCGCCGAGAAGTTCGCCGATCGCCCCGCGCGCGTCCTGTCCGGCGGCGAGCGGCAACGGATCGCGCTGGCGCGGGCGCTGGCGATGCGTCCGCGGGCGCTGCTCCTCGACGAGCCGTTCGCCGCGCTCGACGCGGAGCTGCGCCGCAACCTGCGCGACGAGCTGCGCGCGCTCATCGCGCGCCTCGGGCTCACCGCGCTCCTCGTCACCCACGATCGCGACGACGCCTTCGCGCTCGCCTCGCGCCTCATCGTGTTGCGCGACGGGCGCGTCGAGCAGGCGGGCGACGCCGCCGCGCTCTATCGCAGCCCCGCGTCGGAGTTCGTGGCCACGCTGCTCGGCGAGGCCATGCTGCTGCCGATCGCGGCGCGCGACGGCGATCGCGCGCAAGCGCTCGGCCAATGGATCGCGGTCACCGGCAGCGGCAGCCGCGCCGTGCTGCGGCCGGACGCGCTCGAGATCGTCGCCGAAGGCGGCGGCTGGCCGGCGCAGCTGGTCGACGCGCGCTTCGCCGGCTCGCGCTGGCGGCTGACCCTCGTCGGGCCCGACGGCCATTCGCTGACCGCGCTCACCGACGAGCTGCCGGCCGCGGGCGCCCGCGTCGCCGTCCGACCGCGCGGCCCGGTGCACACCGTCTAGCGACGAGCTGGCGTAGAATTCGACCGCGGCGCGCCAACGCTCCGGCGTTCGGCGGCACTTCATCGGCGGGACCAGGACATGTCGACCGACGCCATCGAGCTCATGCTCGCCGACCTCCGCTGGACGCGACGGCTCGCCGTCACGCTGGCGCGCGACGCCTCCGAAGCCGACGATCTATGGAGCGAGACGTGGAGCGCCGCCGGCCGCGAGCACAAGAGGGTGCAGCGCGGCTGGATCGCCACCACCATGCGCAACGTCGTCCGGATGCGGCGGCGCGCCGAGGTGCGGCGGCTGACGCGCGAGGCGGCGACGGCGGATCTCGCCGTCGAGCCGCACACGCCCGAGGAGCTGTTGGCGCGCGTCCAGCTGCAACGCTTGTTGGCCGAGCTCGTCACCAGCCTCTCCGAGCCGTATCGGACCACCTTGCTCCTGCACCATGTCGAGGACCTGGCCCCCGTCGAGATCGCTCGGCGCCTCGCCATCCCTGCCGGCACCGTTCGTTGGCGGCTCAAGGTCGCCCACGACGAGCTGCGCGATCGTCTGATCGCGAAGAGCGGCGGGGATCGCGACGCCTGGCGGTTGGCGCTCGTGCCGCTCGTTCCGAGCGCACGGCTGGCGCCGTTCGGCGGCGACGAGCCACGACCGGGGCGCACGGTCCCCGGCAAAGGAGCCACGACCATGGTCACTTGGAAGCTGTTGGCGTTGTTATTGGGATCGACGGTGGCGGTGACGGGCGCCGCGGTGCACCAGCGCGCGACGAAGACGACGATGCTGGCCTCGGCCGCGGGGCCGACGGCGAACGGCGCCGCGACGGCGAAGCGCGCCAACGCGCCGGCGGCCGCGACGACGGCGCCGGCGCCCGCCCGACCGGCGGCGGCCACGAGCGCGCCGGCCGCGCCGTCGTCCAAACATGGCGGCGATGGCCTCGCGAATCGACGCGCGTTCGCCGTGCCGTCGGCCGCGATCGCCGACTTCGAGGCGCCCGATCTCGACGCCTGCTTCGCGTCGGCGCCGAAGTCCGGCGCCTACAAGCGCGTCGATCTCGCGCTCACGCTCGAGCCCCAAGGCGCCACCGCGACCATCACCGGCGTCGCCATCAAGCACGTCAGCGACGACCTGGCGGGCACGCGCGGCCTCGCCGACTGCCTGCGCAAGAGCCTTGTCGGCCGCGACATGCCGCTGCCGAACGGCAACGGCCCGGCGGAGCTGGCGGTGCTGGTGCACGACGATTGTCCCACCATCGCCGTCGAGCCGGCGCCCGCCAGGGGCGGCCCGGTGGCCTCGGACGCGCGCGCGCCGTCGCTCGGCGATCCGAAGTCGCCGCTGACCATCACCGTCTTCACCGACTTCCAGTGTCCGTTCTGCTGGCGCTTCGCGGCGCGCCTCGAGAGCCTGGCGCAGCTCTACCCCGGCCAGGTGCGCATCGAGGTGCGCAACTTCCCGCTGGCCTTCCACACCGGCGCCGAGCTCGCCGCCGAGGCGGCGCTGGCGGCGCACGAGCAGGGCAAGTTCTGGCCGATGCACGACGAGCTCTTCGCGCACCAGGACACGCTCGATCGCGCGCAGCTGCGGACGATGGCGCAGAAGCTCGGCCTCGACGTGGCGCGCTTCGACCGCGCGCTCGACGACGGCCACGAGCGCGCGCGCGTGCAGAGCGACATCGAGCTCGGCAAGCGCGTCGGCGTGCGCGGCGTGCCGGCGACGGTCATCGGCGACGAGGTCGTGCCGGGCGCGCTGCCGCTCGAGGAGATGGTGCGCCACATCGATCGCGCGCTCGCCGCCAAGAACAAGTAGCTGGCTAATGCAGATGCGCGCGGTGCCAGAGCGCCCAGGCGAGCGACGCGCCGCCGGCGAGCGCGCCGAAGACGAGCCCGAGGGCGCCGCGCAGCCGCTCGCGCCGCTGCCGCCGCGCCGCCTCGGGATCGGCGGCGCGCTCGAGCGCCTCGCGCGGCGCGATGATGCGCGGCACCGTCACGAAGTGGTTGAAGCCGATGAGCGCGACGAGCAGCAGGAACGAGGCCGCCGCGCCGACGTTGGGCACGAGCTCGTCGGCGAAGCGCATGCCGAAGCCGCAGGCGATGACGCCGGCGGCGTTGACCCAGCCGACGCGCCATAGCGCGCGCCGCTCCCCGGCGTCGCGGGCGCGCGCCACCAGCCGGCGAATGCCGAAGAGCGCGCCGAAGACCCCCGACACCACGCCGACGGCCGCGCCGCCGAGGACCACAGCGAGCTTGGCCGCGACGAGCTTGCCCGCGCCCTTGGCCGCCATCGTGCCCGCGCCTTTTTGCGCCAGCGCGCCCGCGCCTCTTTGCGCCAGCGCGCCGCCCGCCGCCAGCGTCGCCGCCGTCGCCGTGGCCGGCGCGCCCGTCGCCAGCGCGCCCATGACGATCGCCGTGAACGCCGCCGTCGGCGCCGTCCGCGCCAGCACACCCTCGAGCCGCGCCAGCGTGTCGGCGCGCAGCCGCTCGCGCGCGCGCTGCAGCCGCTTCTTCACCGCCGCCTCGCCGAGACCGAGCAGCGCCGCCACCTGCGCCACCGAGCCGCCCTCGCGGTAGAAGAGCGTGAGCACCTCGCGCTCGTCGGTGGCGAGCGCGTCGAGCGCCGCGCGCAGCGCCCTCTCCTCCTCCGCGCCGACGAGCGCCGCCGCCGCGTCGGGGCGCGGATCGACGGCGCCGTCGAGCGCCTCGGCCGTCGCCGCCAGCCGCACCGGCCGGCGCACGCCGCGGCGCACGGCGTCGTGCGCGCGGTTGCGCGTCAGCTGCCGGAGCCACGGCAAGAAGCTCGCCGGATTGCGCAGCCGCGGCAGCTCGAGCCAGACGGCGAGGTAGACCTCCTGCGCCACGTCCTCGCTGGCGGCGACGTCGCCGAGGAGCGCCAGCGCGATCGACGCCACCGTCGCGCGCGTGCCATCGACGAGGCGGCGATAGGCGTCGCGATCGCCGCCGGCGGCGCGCGTGACCTCGCTCGACCAGGCGTCCGCGACCGCGTCCATCAGCATCGATTGTACCAGCGCGCCCACCTCAGGCGCCCTTGCCGAGCCGCGCCAAGAAGCGATCGAGCGCGCGATAGAAGAGCGGCGCGTCGTCGAGCATGATGAAGTGGCGCGCCTTGGCGGCGACGACGGTGGTGTGGCCGGCCAGCGGCGCGTACTGCGCCTCGTAGGCGGCGCGCACCTTGGCCGCGTCCTGCCCGCCGGCGGCGACGAAGATGAGCGCCGGCGCGCGCACCTTGGCGAGGAGCGGCCGCAGGTCGGTCGTCATCACGTCGTACATCGCCTGCGCGACCGCCTTGGGATCGGAGCGCGTCGAGCGCGCGGCGACCGCGGCGACGTCGGCCGGCCGCG
>Ga0070681_10006391_pt1 | contig 11459 bp, 11 predicted proteins | sample KBSC83BmetaG_FD_65650 | JGI IMG/M metagenome (GOLD analysis project Ga0070681, IMG submission 65650) | Corn rhizosphere microbial communities from Kellogg Biological Station, Michigan, USA - KBS C8-3B metaG | ecosystem: Host-associated > Plants > Roots > Rhizosphere | place: USA: Michigan...
CGAATGGGAAGCCCGTAGGTATCGACGACTGCATGAATCTTGCTCGTCAGCCCGCCTCGCGACCAGCTCATCAACTGTTCACTATTACCGGCGATGCAGGCTCCATGCTGGTGCACTCGCACAATGGACCTATCAATCATCTGCAGGGCTGGATCATGGCCTGCGGTCGGCGCATTCATAAGCTGATCCCACAAGCCAGCTCTGCGCCAACGAACGAAGCGATTATAGGAGGTGGTGTACGGGCCAAGGTTATCCGGCAGATCGCGCCACGGCGCGCCGTTAAGTACGCGGGATCATTTACACGCGGCACGTCGCGCGGCTTGTTCGGTAGGAACGGCTTGATGGCGGCCCATTCATAGTCGGTGAGTTCGTGACGCATAATTCGAGGCCCCGGTTTGGGAGCTTAAATCGCCGCGGGGCGGCATCTTCAACCTGCCAGGATCCTTCATGACAGATAACAACACCCTAATTTTACTTTCGCTTTCGATACAGCTGACATGGCGGGGCTTATTGCTGGCCTCGCCCGGGTCGGAAATGACTCAGAAGCGCCGATCCGATGGCGCGTGAAATCTGACAGCGGTAATTGATCTTGGTCAATGCCCGGTTTGAAATTTCGCGACATTAAAAAAGATTACAGAGGGGAATGCCATGTTTCCAGCAAAGCGATTTAGGGAGGCTTTTGCGACCATCGGGAGGTTCATGGCACCGCGGCGGCCGTCGCGCTTTAACTGCGGCGATTGTGAACGAAATGCGCAATGCGGTTCACCGCCTCATGTCGACTGCGAATATAGATTCATACAGCTAGCCCGCGACGGCGATAGTCTGCCGCGGCGGCCGGAATGTTTTCATGAGGCGATCTGGCCGCGCTGAGGGCATTCGCTAGACTATGGCATGAATTTTTCCCGGCGGTTCCGGCTCGGCGGAGGATTTGCCAATGTTCGCTTATGGCACATCGCGACATTTCGCGGCGACGCAGCACTTCGGTCGGAGCGAAGCGGACATTCAGCGAGCCGCAATTACAAAACTGGATTTATGAGTATGCCCCCCTAGTTCTCCATCGCCATGACGGCTTCTTCCGCCAAAGATAACGAGCTTGTTAGCCCAGGCGACTCGATGCCGAACATTTGCACCAGCCCGGGAAGCCCGTGTCGCGCAGGTGTGTCAATGACGAAGTCGGCGGCAGGTTCGCCCGGTCCGGTGAGCTTCGGTCTGATGCCCGAATAGTCGGGCGCTAGAGTGCCGTCCTTCAGCGCCGGCCAATAGGTGCGGATGTGTGCATAGAAGGCGTTCGCGCGCGCTGGATCGACCGGGTAAAATTCTTGCTCTACCCATTCGACATCCGGTCCGAAGCGTATGCGTCCGGCGAGGTCGAGCGTCACGTGGATGCCAAGGCCGCCATTCACCGGGGTCGGATAGACGAGATGCGAGAACACCGGCTTGCCGACGTAAGTGAAGTAATTGCCCTTGGCCAGAACCTGCTTTGGCACGCGTGCCGGCGGATAATCGGGCATCGTTCGCGCGATTTTCTGCGCCGACAGGCCGCCGCAGTTTATCACAGCATCGAAAGCCATGTCGCCAGCGTCGCTGCCACTGAATGAAACGATCCACTGTCCATCCTGGCGCACAGCGCCGGTAACCGACGTGTTGAAGGCGATGGCCCCGCCCGAATCCTCGAGGGCACCGCGCAGCGCCAGCATATAACCATGCGCATCAACGATGCCTGTCTCGGAGGATAACAGAGCGGCGGAGCAGTTGAGCGCCGGCTCCAGTGCGCGGGCTTCCTCGCCGCTGAGCATTACAAGCCCCTCGACCCCGTTTACCTTCCCCTGAGCGGCGATCTGCTCAACCTTGGCGCGCTCGGCCTCGTTGGTCGCTACGATGAGCTTGCCGCACTTCTTGTGCGGCACGCCGTGCGACGCGCAGAAGGCGTAGAGCATGCGCCGGCCCGCGACGCAGTGACGAGCGCGTACCGAACCTGTCGGATAATACATTCCGGCGTGGATCACTTCGCTGTTGCGAGACGACACACCGGTGCCGATGGCATTGGCGGCCTCCGCGACAACGATATCGTGACCCTTTTCCGCAGCAGTCCGCGCCACCGCGAGGCCGACCACGCCGGCGCCAATCACCAGCATCTGCATAGGTTCTGAATCCGAAAGCTACTTTTTAGGTCTTTTGGGCCTTGATCGATGTCGGCTGCTATTTCGCAACCGGCCCCCCGGCGTAAAGGCCTTCGCCAGATCGATCGAATGTGGGGTCTCATCGGCGATATGCCGTAAGAAATGCGCCACCGCGGCGATGTCGCTGGCTTTGTTGCCGGAGAAGAGGGGATCGTTAATCTCGCGAAGGAGAGGCGTGAGTTCGCCGAGAATTCCTTCGCCCTCCGCGGTAAGGTCGATCCGGACGGCGCGGGTGTCGTCCGGGTCTGGCTGCTTGTCCAAGATGCCCTTTTTGACCAGTTTGCCGACTTCCGCGGTGACATTGGCGGCAGCAACGTGTAGCTGCCCGGCGAGCGTGTTGATGCCGACCGAACCTTTCTTCTGCAGGTGCCAGGTCGCCAACAGGATCGCATATTCGGCGGCGCTCAGCCCGACAGACGCCGCAAGTGCGCGGCGAAGCGCGAGCATTCCCGCAGCGGCCGCGAACAGATCAGCGACCAACTCCCGAAAGTGAAGGTCAGAACCGTCAACCAACAGTTCCGGCAGTGTGACCGTCAGACCTCGCGCAGGCGCTGGTTGCTGCCATGAGGTAGCCACTCCACGTGCGTTCGGGGCTGGACGCTTCTTCGCCATGGGCGCCTCGATGCTTGTAGCCAGACGTAATTCGTCAGTTACACGATCAGGCATCATCATGGAATACACTTTCGCGGCTCACCAGCCGTGCAGCCACAGGTTATCCTCGGGCGCCCGAGTCCCGTCTTCTTGGGCGAGACGTCGATAGCGTCCCGAAAAGAATAGCAGCGGCCGCTGCCCGGGATGGTGATCGGCGTAGCTTGTCACTTCGCAAACGAAAATGTCGTGGTCGCCAGCCTCGTGGACCGCGTAGGGGCGGCATTCGAAATGAAGGAGTGTATCAGGCGGCAAAGGCGCGCCATTACCGGCACGCCAGTCCCCGAGACCGTCCCATTTCGCGCCGCTCGATTTGGCGAAGCGGTTGGACAATTCGGTCTGGTGTTCGGCAAGGATGGAGATCGCCAGTGCTTTGGCCGCCTTCCATAACGGCAGGCCATAGGCCGTGTGCGCGACGCTAAACAGCACGAGCGGCGGCTTGAGCGACACCGAATTGAATGAGCTCACCGTCGATCCGAGCTTAATGCCATCGACCTCGGCCGTAATGATGGCGACGCCCGTCGCAAAGTTCCCCAGTGCGTTGCGGAAGCCGCGCTCGTCAGTGAGACCGCAAGCGTGGGCGTTCATGTCAGGTGGCCGTCCACAATGAACTGAACTGCGTCGCGACGACCTGTTCGTAGCGCGGGTAGCCCTTGAGGATGCCCACGTCGCGCGCGAAGGCGTTCATGCCGTCGACGAACGAAGCTGATATTGCGGCATCGTAATAGGGTAGGTCGCGGCGGATGAGATCCGCGATCAGTTCGGCCTCGGTTGGTGGAAACAATTTGCGGCCCACGGCCGTGGCGAGCGTCGGGTCCTTCTTAAGAGCCTCCTGCGTCTTGACGATGGCGCGCACTGCGGCGGCGACGGTGTCGGGCGACTGCTCGATCAGCCGCTCCGCCGCGGCGACCGACGCCATCGTGTAATCGAAGCAACCCTTCGGTCCATCGCCGCGGCGGATGTCGAGTACGACCTTACCGACGCCGCGCGTGACCGCGACTTCCGTGCCCATACCATTAGCCCAGAAACCGTCGATTTTCCCTTCTTCGAGCGCTTTGGCCGCCGTGAGCCCGAAGTTGACAGTGGCACCGACGGCGCCCGGGACCGGCGCGATCGACACCTGGTCGCGCTCGATGTCGATGCCGCCGGCCTGCAGGAGATGGCGCAGCCCCATCTCGACCCAAGGAGCCGCGCCAATCCGCTTGCCCTTGACGATGCTGAGGTCGTTGCGAATGGGGTTGAGATCGGAGCGCATGACCAGGAACCAGTACATGCCCTGACCTTGCGCGCAGATCAGTTTGACGCCGTCCCATTCCGGAAAGGCGGCCAGCGCCGAATGTGCCGAGCCCCCGACGAAGTCAACAACACCATCGCGCAGCGCCGCGTATGACTTGTCGACCGGGAAGATCAGCTCGAGCGAGACGTCGAGGCCTTCCGATCTGAAGAAGCCAAGCTCGACCGCGGCCGCAGCCGGGAAATACGAATTCGAAATCAGGTCCGGGACCGCGATCTTCATGGGAATGTCCTATTTCTCGGCTTCGTCGAAGTAATGCATTTCGAAGAGGACGCAGCCCTTTTCGGATTTGAACGGACCGTGATGAACGCCTGGCGGACGGCAGGCATAAGTGAGCGGCTTGAAGCTTTCGCCGCCATTGCCTTGCTTGTCGTTGCCGACCGTCAGGTCACCGGTAAAAAGAAAGACCTCTTCCCAGTGCTCATGAACGAACGGCTCGGTGGTGAACACACCGGGATCGAAGCGCAGTAGTCGCGAGCGGCTGCCCTTTCGGGTTTTCTCGTCGAGGTCGCTCGCCAGGATCTTCTGCTTGATCCCAGATGGATAGCCTGGCGGCGTTTCCCAGCCCGACGCCATGTCGAGTGGGAAGAATTCGAGATGCGGCTTATTGAACAGCATGGGGACCTCGTGGTTAGCCGGCGATCGGCAGGATGAGCGTCTTGTACTGGTGGGTGATCTTGCGCTTGCCGGTCGGATCGTCGATTTCGATCTCGAACAGATCCGAGCCTTCGATTTCGCCATGCACGGCGGCAGTGCCGCAGAACATTACGGTATTCACCGGTAGGCGTGCGCCGGCGCCGAGGTAGCGCGAGATGAGATCGTCTGGATGGCGCATCTTGGACAGCGAGCCCTCCTGATAGAGGCGTCGTTTGCCGGCTTTCGTGGCGAACGATCGGATCGTCAACTGGTCCCAACGATCGGAGACGTCGCTGAAGCGCCACAGCTTCGTTGAGACCGGCTTTGCGCACATCTGCTTTGAAATGGTGATGCCGACGGTCTCGACCTTGCGGTCGGTATGATCGGAACCGACCCCGAGCCACAGGCCGTCCGGCAAGCTGAGGATCACGGGCTCAACTTCGCCGCTGGAGTGCTCGCCGACGACCTCGATTTCCGGTGCTTGCGTGAGCAGCGACGCGGCCCCGCGATAGAAGATCGGCGTCGACGCGGGCCGCTTCACGCCGAGCTTTTCCAGTTCGACGATGTGAGCCTCCATGGCGGCGGGATCGCGGCCGGTCCAGCCGGCAATGACGAGCGATGACACGTCGGCATTGATGGCAGCGCCCGTCTCGTCCGAAAACGTCAGTTTGATGTCTGGCATGAACTGTCCCCGCAGTTGATCAGTAGCGTTTGATGAGTGGAAGCATCGCCAGCGAGCCGACGAGGCCGGCGCCAACCAGCACTAGGAGGCCGGCATTGAAGTTGCCCGCGGTGCCGATGATCCACCCCATCAGCAACGGCGAGCAAGCGCCAATCAGGTTTCCGACGCCGTTGTAGACGCCAACCCCCGAGGCGGTAACCGACGACGGGATGATCTGAGACGCCATTGCGAACAGAGGCGGCAGCGCCGATCCCCAGAAGCCGGCGCTAAGGGCCATCACGGCAGCTGCGGCATAGGGGTTCGGCATGAGCGATACGACGTAGATGAGCGCGCCGGCCATGAACAGGCCGACGAAGCAGACGATTGCGCGGCGGCCGGTCAGGTCTGCAACATAGCCCCCGATGATCTCGCCGCAGAACATCAGGATGAACGGCAACGACGCGAACATGCCAAGCGACTGTAGATTGAAGCCCAGAACTTTGTGCATATAGCTCGGCAGCCAGGCATTCAGCCCCCAGAGATAGACGAGGCAGGAGGAGTTGAAGATGAGCACCATCCAGAAACGCCAGTCCTTTAGGAACAGGCTGATGTTGCCGCGCATCGCGGCCCAGGAGGCCTCCTCGGCGCGCGCCTCGGCTTCGCGATGGGCGGGCCAGTCGCGGACGAAGGCGAGTATCGCCGGCACGATGACGACAATATTGAGAGCCGCCAGCGTATAAAACGACGATCGCCAGCCGAAGGCCGCAACTAAGGCGATGGTCAAAGGAAAACCTATGGCCGAACCGAGCGGGCTGCCGACCATCCAGACCGAATTGGCGCGCGCCTGCTCACGCTTTGGAAACCACCGCTTTACCACCTTATTGACGAGGCCGAATTGCGGGCCTTCCGCCAACCCGAGAAGCACCCGCCAAAATATCATCGCGCCGAACGAAGACGTGGCGCCGATCAGGGACATGAATGCGCCCCACAGGATCGCCCCGGCGAGGAGGCTGCGTCGCGGGCCCCAAACGTCGCCGATGAAGCTGAGGAAGATACCGGAAACACCGTAGGCGAGCAGGAACGACGTCATCAGTAAGCCGAGTAGCGGCGGGTTGAAGCCGACTCCGATCGCTTGGTTGAAATCTGTGTTAGTGAATAGCACCGCGATTGAGATGCGGTCGAAGAAGCCTGCAATGACCACGAGGAGCAATACGCCGGCTACGAGCCAGCGCCGCCTCGCCGCCGGGTCTGCCACGGTTTCGGAGGGAGACTGAGAGGTCATGAACAAGGTTCCTTGTTTTCCCGGCAGTCCGGGAAAAATTAATTGCTAACATAACACATCTATGTTTTATAGCAAAAAGAAAGCGCGTTGTCCCGGCCTTACCGATGTCGCCGACCCGACATCGCCGGGAGGGATGAGGTTGGAGAGCAGCCATGAACGTCGTTGAGAATCCGAGCAAAGTGAGTGCACGAAAGACCGGCTCCGCCGGCCTGCGGTCCAGTACGGATTACCTAGAATCGTTGCGCGATGGCCGTCAGGTCTTCGTCGATGGCGAAAAGGTAAAGGATGTCACGACGCATCCAGCCTTCGCGGGCGGCGCGCGTTCGCTTGCGAACCTGTTCGATCTTGCGGCTGCGCCGGAGAATCGCGAACTCATGACGTTCACCTCGCCGAAGACCGGAAATCCGGTGTGGCGCGCCTACCAGATCCCCAGAACTCATGCCGACCTGAAAGCAAAGCGGCTGGCCGCCGAGGCCTGGGCGGAGGCGACCTTCGGCCTCATGGGGCGCACGCCGGACCACGTCGCCGGCTTCTTCTGCGGCTACGCCGCCGTGCCGAGCGTCTTCGCGACGGGTGGGCAGCAGTTCGCCGACAACGTCGTCGCCTTCTACGAGAAGATTCGCGACACGCATCAATACGTCAGTTATGCGATCGTGCCGCCGCAGATCGACCGCAGCAAGCCGGCGCACCAGCAAAGCGATCCGACCCTCTATGCTGGCGTGGTCAAGGAGACCGATGGCGGGATCATCCTGTCAGGCGCGCAGCAACTCGCGACGGCCGGGCTCTATTCGGATTACATTTATCTGAGCTGCATCCACCCGCTGCAACCAGGCGACGAGAATTACGCTAACGGCGTTGCCATACCTGCGAACGCGCCTGGCCTGAAACTTTATCCACGGAGGGCCTTCGCTAACGTGGCGTCAAACTCGTTCGACTATCCGCTTACGTCGCGGTTCGACGAGATCGACTGCTTCGTCGTGCTCGATAACGTGTTCGTGCCATGGGAAAACGTCTTTATTTATCGTAACTTGGCCGTGTGCCGCGATCAGTGGTGGAAGACGCCATCCCACCTGTATGGCAACTACCAGGCCCAGGCGCGCTATGCGACCAAGCTGCGTTTCATGGCTGGCCTCGCCAAGCGCATGAATGAATTAACCGGCAACGACTCCAATCCAGCGGTTCAGGTGCAGATGGGCGAACTCGCCTCGCTGGTTTCGATCGTCGAAACCATGCTGTTATCGCAGGAGACGGTGGCGACGATCGACGAGGCCAACGTGCTCTGGCCGTCCAAGACGGCCCTCTATTCGATCATGGCACTGCAATCCGAGCTCAACTCGCGCATGCTCGAAATTATCCGTGAGCTGACCGGGGCAGGCATGGTCACTCTGCCGTCGTCCGCTGCGGACTTCGACAATGCGGAAATGCGCGCTGACATCGAACGCTTCATGCGCTCGGGTGTTGCCGACGCCAAGACTCGCGTCGCCGTGATGCGTATGGGTTGGGACTTCATCGGCTCCGAGTTCGGCAGCCGCCATCAGCAATACGAGAAGTTCTACGGCGGCGCGTCGTTCCTCGTGAAGATGAACATGTATCGCAACTTTGATTTTGCTCGCGCCACCGGCATGGTGGACACGGCGCTCGCGCTGCCACCGGTCAGCCGATAGCGGACGGGAAGCGGGAGGTGTCAGTGTTTGGGCCGCTTCCCGCTTTCGATCCAGGCCGTCAGGGGATAGGGCCGCTCGACGACGTTGCGGATCGCGAAGCTCGATCGAATGCGGGCGACCTTCGGCAAGCGCGATAGCTGCGTCTTGTGGATGTGTTCGAAGTCCTCGATGCCGCGCGCGAGGGTGGTGACGAGATAATCGTCGGTGCCCGACATCAGCAGGCAGCGGATTACCGATGGGCACTTGGCGATCGCCGCCTCGAAGGCCTGTAGCGCCTCTTCGCTCTGGCTTTCCAGCGTGATGCGAACGATGACCGTCGTGCCAAGGCCCAGTTGTTCCAGGCCGAGCGCCGCATGATAACCCGTTATCAGGCCAGCGTTCTCGAGCGCCTCCAGGCGACGTGCACAGGCCGTGCTCGACAGACCCACACGTTCGGCGAGCTGAACGTGCGAAGCGCGTGCGTTGTCCGCGACTTCCTTCAAAAGCGCAATATCGATCCTGTCCAGGTCGTGCATGAAAGCGGCCCATTGGGCGAGATGTACGCAAGAATCGTGTGTCGGGCGCCGATATAACGCAGATAACGCCGGATAATCAACCCGAATGCGCAGTAGGAGTAACTCCGCAACAGGAGGTGATCCATGCTCGTCGGCGTGCCCAAGGAGATCAAGACCCACGAATACCGCGTCGGCCTCACGCCGGCATCTGTGCGCGAGTACGTTCAACGCGGCCACAAGGTCCTCGTCCAGACAGGCGCAGGTGAGGGCAGCGGCGCGAGCGATGGTTCCTATCGCCAGGCCGGCGCCGAGATCGCGGCAACCTCCGACGAAGTCTTCGAGGCCGCGGAGATGATCGTGAAGGTCAAGGAGCCGCAGCTTCAGGAATGCGCGCAGCTGCGCGAAGGGCAGATACTCTTCACCTACCTGCATCTGGCCCCTGACCCCGATCAAACCGAAGCGCTGCTGAAGTCGCGTTGCACGGCAGTCGCCTATGAAACGGTCACCGACCAGAGGGGTGGGTTGCCGCTGTTGGCGCCGATGAGCGAGGTCGCGGGCCGCCTCGCCATCGAAGCGGCCGGCGCGGCGCTGAAGCGTCCCGCGGGCGGTCGTGGCGTGCTGATCGGCGGCGTGCCAGGCGTGCCGGCGGCCCGCGTCGTTGTGATCGGGGGCGGCGTCGTCGGCATGCACGCAACGCGGATGGCGGTGGGCCTTGGTGCGGAAGTCACGCTCCTCGACCGCTCGCTGCCGCGGCTGCGCGAACTCGACGATATGTTCATGGGTCGGGTTCGCACCTTGTATTCGACCTCCGAAGAGCTCGACAACGAGATCGCAACCGCTGATGTGGTGATCGGCGCCGTCCTCATTCCCGGCGCCAGCGCGCCCAGGCTGGTGACGCGCGATAAGCTCAAGACGATGAGGAAGGGCGCGGTGATCGTCGACGTGGCGATCGATCAGGGCGGCTGCTTCGAGACCTCGCACGCGACGACGCACGCCGAGCCGACCTATGAGATCGATGGCGTCATCCATTATTGCGTCGCAAACATGCCGGGGGCGGTCCCGGTCACTTCCAGCCACGCGCTCAACAACGCGACGTTGCCGTTCGGTCTGGCTCTGGCGTCGAACGGCCTGAAGGCGGTTCTGGCCGATCCGCATCTGCGCAACGGCCTTAACGTTCACCGCGGCAAAGTGACGTACAAGGCGGTTGCCGACAGCCTGAAGCTGCCCTACGTGCCTGTCGAGGACGCGCTGGCAGCGTAACAGTCTTCCTCCGGCCATCTCCTTGCCGGCAACTGGACTGCTCCTTTCCGGAGCAGCCCGTTTCTTTGCCAGGTTCAAGTCGAAGACAGGTCTTTGCCGCCGAACCGCTTCTTCCAGAGGGCGATGGCGTCCTTATTGTAGACATTGTCCGGAACCCGGCCGCTCAAAGCCACGTGAACCGAACGCCCGGCCCATTCTGCGCCCGCGCGCAGCTCCGCGGTATCCGTCATTGCCGTCGCGTGAGGCGACAGGATGAGATTGCGGCCGACGTCGCGCAACGGCGAGTTCATCGGCAGCGGCTCTTCCTCGAAGGCATCGATCGCGGCGCCCGCGAGGCGGCCCTCGCGCAACGCCGTCGCAACGGCGTCTTCTTCGATTATCTTGCCGCGCGCGGTGTTGAGCAGAATGGCGCTCGGCTTCATCAACCGGATCTCGTGCGCGCCGAACATGTAGCGCGTTTCGGCTGTGAGTGGGACGTGGAAAGAGACGACGTCGGCGCGCTCGAGAAGGCCATCATAATCGACGCGCTCGACTCCGGCGAGCATGAACGCCATCGGCGGGACGTAAGGATCGTAGGCAATCACACGCAGCCGCCATGGTGCCAAGAGCTGGGCAACGCGCGTTCCGATGCGGCCGAGGCCGATGACGCCGACCGTGATGCCCGGATAGTTGTCGCTCGATCGTGCGCCGAGATAGGTTGCGGCGTGGCGTCGCTCGCGCCATTTGCCGCTGCGCACATCCTCGTCGCGCTCTCTCACTTTCTTCAGCAGTGCGAGCATCAGCGCGACGGTGCTTTCCGCGACCGCGAAGCAGTTGTCTTCTGTCGGAGCGTGACAGACGAGTATGCCGAGCTCGGTCGCCGCATCGACATCGACGTCATCGACGCCGATCGAATACTTCGTCACGGTCCGCAGGTGGGGCGACGCCAGCAGCACCTCGCGCGTGATCGGCGTCGCGCGGATTGATGTTCCCATCAGTGCGACCGCGCCGCGCGCTGCTGCGGCGATTTCAGATGATTTGCCTTGCCCCGGCTGCTGCCATCGCTCATCGCCGCGCACGATGACGTAGCCGCGAGCGGCGAGCGCGTCTATGATCGGCTCGGTGCCGGCCAGTGGAGCGAACACCAGGATCTTCGGTCGCGCCATGGCCTCTGCCCGTGCATTATGCCCGCGACGCCGCGGGCTTCAGGCTGGCCATCCACTTGTCCTCGATGGCGCGGGTCTCTGCAATCGAAAGGGCTGAGGTCTTCGGGTATTTGTCGCGCCAGGCGAACGGTCGACAGGCGTCGATGATCATTTTCGAATTCTGCGTCAGGCCTTGGGCGCGCGCTTCTGGGGTGA
>Ga0070681_10006392_pt1 | contig 11459 bp, 11 predicted proteins | sample KBSC83BmetaG_FD_65650 | JGI IMG/M metagenome (GOLD analysis project Ga0070681, IMG submission 65650) | Corn rhizosphere microbial communities from Kellogg Biological Station, Michigan, USA - KBS C8-3B metaG | ecosystem: Host-associated > Plants > Roots > Rhizosphere | place: USA: Michigan...
CGCGGTGTCGTCCCCGGGCTCGGGGTCGGGCGCGTGGAAGGCCTGCTCGTCTTCCCAGACGGCCTGCCACTTCGCTTCGATCTCGTGTGCGTCGTATCTGTCCATGAAATGAAAAAGCCTCTCGCATGAGAGGCCGTCGGGAGCCGGCGCGGCCCGTGGCCGCGAGGTTCCCTGGGTCAGCTAAGGAGCAGCTCCATCGCCTTCCATCTTGCCAGGCTTTCGGCCGGGCCGCCACCAATTCCAGTCCCCGAGCAACGCCATCAGGCTCGGAACCAGCAGCGCACGCACGAGTGACGCGTCGATCGCGACCGCGAGCGCGATCCCGAGCCCGACCTCTTTCACGATCACGATCCCGGACGTCGCGAACGCCCCGACCGCGACGCAGAAGAGGAGCGCGGCCGCAGTGACGACGCGGCCCGTCCGCTCGAGGCCGAGCGCGACCGCCTCGCGGTTCGGCAACCCGGCTTCGTGCGCCTCGCGGATCCGCGAGAGCAGGAAGACGCCGTAGTCGGTCGCGAGCCCGAACGCGATCGCGAACAGCAGCACGGGCTGCGTGAGCTCGAGCGCGCCCTGGCTCGAGTAGCGAAGGACGCCTTCGAGCCGCCCGTCCTGGAACACCCACACGAGGACGCCGAACGCAGCCGAGAGGCTGAGCGCGTTCATGACCACCGCCTTGAGCGGCAGGATCACCGACCGCGTGACGAGATAGAGCAGCGCGATGACCGTGAGAGCGAGGATCGCGCCGGCCGCCGGCAGATGCCGCCGCAGCGAGGACGAGGTGTCGAGGTACCACGCGGTCACACCGGCGACGGACGTTCCGGGGAGCGCGCGGATGCGGCGGTCGAGTTCCTTCGCTCCGTTGGACATCGGTCTCGCAGCGGACGTGACGTCCGCCGTCCACAGACCGCCGCCGAGCTGCCGCGGCGCAGTCATCGACGCGACGCCGCGCAACCGCCCCACTCGCACCAGCGTCGAGCGAGGCGCCACGACGTGCTCGGGTGCACGCGCGTGGATCGCGTCCTGCACCTGGCGTGCGCTCGCGCTCGTCGGCAGCACCGACGCGTCGACGCCGGTGAAGCGGACGCCGAGGAACGGCAGGCCGAGCGCGACCAGGACGGCGGCCGTCGCAACCGCGATCGGCAGCGGCCGTCGCATCACGGCGTGCGCGAAGCGATACCACCCGCCCGTCCCCGGCGGACGGCCATGGCGAATCGCGAGCGCGTCGACACGGCGGCCGAGGAGCGCGAAGAGCGCCGGGATGACGAGCAGTGCGACGACTCCCGCGAGCAGAGCGACCGCCATGCCGCCGATCGCCATCGACCGGAGGAACGCAAGTGGAAAGACGAGCAGCGACGCGAACGCGGCGGCGACCGTGACGGCACTGAACGCGACCGTCCTCCCCGCAGTCGCGACGGTCGTGCGCAGCGCCGCCCGCGGCTCGGAGTGCGCAAGCTCCTCGCGGTACCGCGAGAGCAGCAGCAGGCTGTAGTCGATCGCGAGCCCGAGCCCCGCGCCGGTGACGAGGTTCAGCGCGAAGACGGAGATGGTGACCGCCGAGTTCGCGAGTCGTAGCATCGCGAGCGTGGTGACGATCGAGAGCACGCCGGCGGCGACGGGCAGGAGCGCGGCGACGAGGCCGCGGAAGATCCAGATGCCGAGCGCGAGCAGGAGCGGGAACGCGATCAGCTCCGCGCGCAGGAGGTCGCGCTCGGACTGCCGCCGCACCTGCTCGCTCGCGACGGCCGGGCCGCCGACGAGACCGGGCGCGGCGTGCTCGATCCGGCGCGCGGCGCGACCCGTGTCGCTTCCGTTCCGGAGGTAGGCGGCGACCACGACGGAGCGCTCACGATCCTGTCGTCGGACCACCGCGACCGCCGGGTCACGGCGAAGGAGCGAGGCGGCCCGGCGCGCGTCGGCACGCGGCACGACGATCACGATCGACGGGCCGGGGATCACGCCCGTCCGCTGCGACAGCAACCGGAACGTCCGGTAGCTCTCGGAGCCCTTGTCCTGGTAGTCGTTGTCGCTCGCGCTCAGGCGCGACGGGGTGCTCGCACCGAAGGCCCCGGCGGCGACGGCGAGGACGACGGCGGCCACGAGGATCCGGCGGGGACGGCGCCAGGCGAGATCGGCAAGAAGAGCGAACACGCATCGGCCACAATGCCTGAGGTGCCACGCGTGCTCGACCTGTTGCCCGACGGGGCGTCGACCGACGGCGGATCGCTCGTCCTCGGCGGCGTGCCCGCGACCGACCTCGCCGCGAGGTTCGGGACTCCGCTCGTGGTCTACGACGAGTCGACGCTGCGCAACCAGGCGCGCGCCTACCGCGCTGCGGCGCCGGACGCGCTCGTCGCCTACGGCACGAAGGCGTTCCCGTCGGTCGCCGTCCTGAGGCTCCTCGCCGAGGAAGGGCTCGGTGCAGACGTCTCGACCGCCGGCGAGCTCGCGTTCGCGCTACGCGCCGGGCTCGACGGACCGCGTCTCATCGTGCACGGGAACAACAAGGAGGACGAGCTGCTGCGCGGAGCGGCGACTGCAGGCGCGCTCGTCGTGCTCGACTCCCTGGACGAGCTCGAACGCGCACGCGCCGCCGGCGCCGAGCGCTTCCTCGTGCGCGTGACACCCGGGATCGAGGCCGACACGCACGAGGCGGTGAAGACCGCGCACCACGGATCGAAGTTCGGCCTGCCGCCCGACGACGCGGTCGAGCTCCTCCGCCGACTGCCCGCCTGCGAAGGGTTGCACGTCCACGTCGGGTCGCAGCTGATGCACTTCGGCGCATCACTGATGACCGTCGACTGGGTGGCGCAGTTCGCCGCCCGCCTGCGCTCGGAGCTCGGCTGGACTCCTCGGTCGATCGATCTCGGCGGCGGGCTCGGTGTGCGCCACGTGATCGAGGAGCCGTCGTTCAGCATCGAGGAGTTCGTCGGCGGTCTCGTCGGCGAGCTGCGCCGCGCCTGGCAGCTGCAGCAGCTGCCGGAGCCGAAGCTCGCGCTCGAGCCCGGCCGGTCGCTCGTCTCGCGGGCCGGGGTCACGCTCTACACGGTCGGCGGCGTGAAGCGCGCGAGCGCCGCCACGACGTACGTCACCGTCGACGGCGGGATGTCCGACAACCCGCGGCCCGCGATGTACAACGCGCGCTATGCCGCGCTGCTCGCGTCGCGGGCCGACGCCGAGCCCGACGGGGCGTTCGCGATCGCGGGGAAGCACTGCGAGTCGGGCGACGTGCTGATCGAGCGCGTGGAGCTGCCGCTCCCGCGGCGCGGCGACATTCTCGCGGTGCCCGTCACGGGTGCCTACACGCTTGCGATGTCGTCGACCTACAACGCGGTGCCGCGACCCGCGGCCGTGCTCGTCGCGGACGGCGAGGCGCGGCTGATCCGACGGCGCGAGACGGTCGACGACCTGCTCGCGCTCGAAAGTCAGTAGAGCCGGTAGGAGGCGCGCGACAGGAACAGGCCGTGCCCATGCCCGTTCGTGCACGTGAGACCGCTCACCCGCGACGTGCACGAGAACCCGTGCGAGCGCCACGTGCGGCCGTACGCGAGGATGACGAACGCCGGCGTGTCGCGGCCGATGTCGTACAGGACGCCGCCGCTGCACACCGGCTGGGCCTTGCGGCTCGTCGAGAGCTCGAAGCCGTGCCAGTCGAGGCCTGTGCGGGCCTGACAGCCGTTCTGCTGGGCCTGCGAGTACAACGCGGTCTTGATGGTGCAGAGCAGGTTGCCGCGCGACGTCGGCTTGATGGGGACGTAGAAGCAGGAGATGTTCCGCGTCGGCGTCTTCACGCCGGGAAGCGGCGCCGCGTGCACAGCCGCCGCGGCGACCGCGGTGACGAGCGCGAGCAGCACAAGGGCGCGCTTCATGAGGACGAATCGTAGGGACATCGCTGCCGCGGCGCGGGCGGATCGATCGCGAGCAGCTCCTGGACGGACACCGCGCGAAGCCCGCGCACACGGATCGCCTGCAGGATCCTCGGCAGCGCCCGCACCGTCCAGGGATGGAGGTCGTGCAGGAGGATGATCGACCCGGGCCGCAGCCCTCGCTCGACGTTCCGGACGATCGCCCCGGCCCGGGCATGCGGGACGTCGTCCCGTGCGTCGACGTTCCAGAACACCTCGACGAGCCCGAGCCGCAGCGAGATGTCGTCGGTGGCACGCGAGTGCTCGGCGTACGGCGTCCGGAAGAGTCGCGGCTTCCAGCCGACCTGCGAGTCGACCTCGTACTGCGTGCGCATCAGCTCCAGCCAGACGAGCCAGTGCGGCAGGCGCGTCAGGTGCGCATGCGACCAGGTGTGGTTGCCGACGCCGCCCATCCGAGCCTCCGCGTGCGCGGCGCCCGGCCAGTACGCGAGCCGGTTGCCGACGTCGAAGAACGTCGCGTGCGCCCCGCCGCGCTGCAGGATCCGAAGCAGCTGCGCGGTGTACGGGCTCGGCCCGTCGTCGAAGGAGAGCGCGACCGCGTCACCGTGACCGCCGCCGCACGAGACGATCTGCCGCCGGTCGAGCACCTGCCGGAGTGCGTGGTGCTGCGCCCAGGCGGGTGGAAAGCTGGGCCGCCCTTGCCCCGGCGTCGGCCGCTCCGGCGCCGCCATCGCCGCCGGGATGAAGGCGACGAGGAACACGGCGGCGAAGAGCGGTCTCATCACATACGGAGCTTGAGCGCGAGCACGTTCGCGACGAACGGCTTCGAGACGTTGTACACCCCGTGCTCGTTGACCGCGCGCTCGCCCTGGTACCAGCCTGCCAGCGCCAGCGACTCGTTCCCGCGGAACACCTGCAGCAGGTGGCGGAGATAGAGGATCCCGACCTCGATGTCGCCGTCGACCGTGTGCGGGATCCGCTTGCCGGCGAGCACCGTCTCGACGTACTCGCGCGTCGTCGGCAGCGTCTGCAGCACGCCGCGCGCGCCGGCCGAGGAGACGATCCGCGTCTGGTAGCCCGACTCCATCCACGCGAGCGCACGAACGAGGTGCGGGTCGACGCCGAGCTGGCCGGACCAGTAGTCGAGCCGCGCCCGGACGTCGCTCTGCGTCGCCGCGAGTCCGGCGGTGCGCGACGGGATGCGCAGGCGCTGGCCGATGAGGATCGGCTTGCTCGAATCGATGTGATTCAGCGAGGCGACGGCGGCGATGGTCGTGCCTGCGCTCTTCGCGATCGCCGTCAGCGTGTCACCGACGCGGACCACGTGGACGGTCGTCGCCACCGCCCTGGGGACCGTGTTCCGAACCGGCACGCGATCACGACGCGCGATCGTCGACAGGGTTCGCGGACCGACGATCGAATCGGCGGACAGATGCATGAGCCGCTGGTAGCGCTTCAGCGACGCGGCGGTCTCGGCGCCGAAGTAGCCGTCGAGCGCGCCGTTGTAGACGCCTCGGCGCGTCAGGAGGAACTGCAGCACGGAGACGTCGAGCCCGAAGTCGCCCCGCTTGAGGACACGCGACCCGAACAGCGGGCGCCCGAGCGGGCCGAGCGCGATCCGCGTGCGGGTGTCGGCAGCGCCGACCCGAAGGTGGTGCGCGCGCTGGAAGGCATGGACGGCCGCGGCCGTGCGGGCACCCGCGACCCCGTCGATCTGGGCGAGATAGAGACCGTGCGCGCGCAGGGCCACCTGAAGCCCCGCGATCTGGGGGTTGACGCCTGCGAGGGCACCGGCGGGCGCGGCGAGAGCCGCGACCGCCGCAAGGACGGCGAGACGAGTCACGGGACTGGGACCTTTCGCCCCGCCCCGCGCGGCTCCTTCAAATCGGGCGGAGCCGCTCGCGCAGGCGGTCGATGCGGGGTTTGTCGAGGCCGATATGCGCCAGGTACGCCTCCACGCTGCCGTGCTCGAGCTCGAGTTGCTCGAGCGCCCGTTGCATCGCCTCGGGCGGCGTGTGCTGCATGAACAGACGGCGCGCCCGCTCGTGCTCGTCGGGGGCCGCGTCGACCCAGGAATCCGGCGCGCCGGCCCGACGTTCCTCGCTCAGCGAATAGTCGTGCGCGATCTCCTCGATCGGCGCGCCGGCCAGGCGGAGAAGCAGCGCCGCGACGAGCCCGGTGCGGTCCTTGCCGCCCGCGCAGTGGAAGACGACCGCGCCCTCCGGCGCATCGGCGATCGCAGCGAGCGCGACCGCGAAGTTGGGCGCGAACGCCCGCAGGATGCGCGTGTACGAGATCGCCCAGTAGCCGGCCGGATCGTCGACCGCCATGTAGTCGCGAATGTCGTCGCTGAAGTCGGGGTCGAGCACGCCGAGCAGCGACACGTGCACGACGTCGATGTCGACGTCGCGCGGCGGGTCCTCGTCGAGCTCTTCCGGCCACCGAAGGTCGACGATCCGCGCGACGCCGTGCGCGGCGAGCGAACGCCAGCCGTCGTCCGTCAGGAGCCTGACGTTGTCCGCGCGCACGAGCGCGCCGTAGCGCGTCTCGCCGCCGTCTTCGAGCGCGACGCCGCCCAGGTCCCTGACGTTCAAGGCCCCGTCCCAGTCCAGATGACGGTTCACGCCGCGGCGGTCTCTGCGCCGAGGTACGCCTCGATCACCGCCGGGTTGCGCTGCACTTCATCCGGCGTGCCCTCGGCGATCTTGCGGCCGAAGTCGAGGACGTGGATGCGCTCGGCGATTCCCATCACGAGCCCCATGTGGTGCTCGACGAGGAGCACGGTGAGGTCGAAGTCGTCGCGCAGCTTCGTGATGAACGCGCCGAGCTCCGAGACCTCCTCGTGATTGAGGCCGCCCGCCGGCTCGTCGAGGAGCAAGAGCCGCGGCTCCGACGCAAGGGCACGAGCGAGCTCGACCCGCTTGAGCGTCCCGAACGGCAGCCCAGCGGCCGGACGGCGCGCCACGGCGGCGATGCCGACGTAGTCGAGGATCTCGAGAGCGCGCGCGTCGCCGGTCCGTCCGCCGAACGGGCGCGTGCTGGTGTGCGCGCCGACGAGCACGTTGTCGAGCACGGACATCGTCTTGAACAGCTCGACGTTCTGGAACGTGCGTGCGATCCCGCGCCGGACGACGCGGTGCGGCGGCGTGCGCAGCAGGCTCTTGCCGTCGAAGTCGAGCTCGCCCGAGTCGGGCTTGTACAGCCGCGTGATCACGTTGAAGAGCGTCGTCTTGCCGGCGCCGTTGGGCCCGATCAGCCCGACGATCTGCCCGCGGTCGACGTCCAGCGAGACCTCGTCGATCGCCACGATCCCGCCGAACCGACGCGTCACATCGCGGATCGAGAGCAGGGCCACACGACGAGTCTATGCGTCAGTACGACACCTGGATTGGCGGGCATGGCGCGCTGCCGGCCCCCGCGATGTCGATGCCGTAGACGGACTTCGGGGTCTGGGGCGGCAGGCCGATCGTGAGGGTGACCAGCGACCACGCGCGAGGTGTGGCACCGGCCGCCGGCGACTGTCGCACCACCGGTACCTCCGCTCGTGTCGACGCCGGAAACGTCTTCGCGACCTCGAGCCGGACGCAGTAGTGCGCCCTGAGGAGGCGCACGGCGGCGTCGGTTGCCTCGAGACCGCGCACGTCGGGGACGGCCGCGCGACCCGCCGGCTTCGGCTTCGACGTCGCGGTCGTGCCACAGCCGCTCACGGCGAGCGCGGCGAGGAGCAGCACGAGCGTCCTGCGCGTCACGGTTCGACCCTCACGAGCGCGCGAGCCGCGTCGATGCAGAGCGACGCCGCCTGGTTCCAGCCCTCGACCGTCACCCACACACCGGCAGCGCGGACCTGCGCCTGGCAGTCGCGCGTGATCGGCCCAGGGCCGGTCACGGTGGTGCGCCGCAAGAGCGCCGTGCCGGGAGCCGGTGCTCCGCCGGGCTGCGGCCAGTAGATCGGTTCGCGTGCCTTCGCCTCGGAGATCTGGATGCGGTCGGCGCCGCGACCGTACGCGAAGTAGACGCCTTTCGTCAGGCGGCGCGGCACCGGCGGATCGTGCGACAGAAGGTGCAGCTGCGTGTACTGGAGCGATCGCCCGCGGAAGGAGCGACCAAGCCAGACCGGCGTCCACCCGAGGAGTCGCGCGGCCCGGGTTGCAGCGATCGGTTTCAGACGGGCGCCGCCGCTGAAGGCGGCGACGGGCTTGCCGACCTTGAAATCAGCCGGCCGGTACGGGCCTGTGCCGATCTCGGTGACGGTCCAGATCGGCTGGACCGGCTTGCCCTGCGGGCCGAGCGGCTCGATCACGACGGGACGGTATGTGTGGGCGTCGATGCCGACCCGCTCGCCGAACAGCCGGTAGTCGAACCGCACCCAGATCACGCTCCGTCCCTTGAATGTGCCGCTACCGAGTTGCCGCGCGTGTCCGTTCTTCAAGGCGTCGCGGTAGCGGCTGACGAACGCGGTCAGAGCCGGATCGAGCCTAGGCTCGGTGCCGTTCCGCGGAACCAGGGCGTCGACGACGGTCCCGCCGTTCGTCGAGCTGACCGCGCGGAGCACACCTCGTTCGGCGTCGTACCAGTACTCGATCGTCTGAGGCACCGGCCGCGCACGTCCCGACGAGAGGGTCACGACGGTCTCGTTCGGCACGTGGCTCGCGATCACCGCATGCAGCACCGGGCCTTCGCCCACCGCGGCCAGTGCGCGTCCGACAAGGCCGTCGCCACGACCGTGCCACGGCGCGACGACCGCCAGCACGATCACCGCTCCGACGACCGCCGCGACCGCAACCAGCCGCCAGGCGTACGACGTGTGCTTCAGGGCCTGCGTCGCCACGACCGCGTCGGCGATCGCCAGCAGATCCGGGTCGTCGCGGAGGAGCTCGACGACCTCGCGGTCGGGACCGACGCTCACGGCAGGTCTCGCAACCGATCGCGAAGCGCCTCGACGCCGCGGGCAAAGCGCATCTTGCACCCCGCCTCGCTCGCCCCGACCCGGTCTGAGATCTCGGCGAACGACAGCCCACGCAAGAGCTTCATGACGACCACGGTTCGCTGCGTCTCGGGGAGCGCGGCGATCGCCTCGCGCAGAGCCGCCGCGATGTCTGTGCCGTACGCCGTCTCGGCGGGAGCGAGTCGCGTCTGGTCGAGCTCGCGCAACGACGCGTGCTGGTGCGCGAGCCTCCTGGCCCGATCCGCGAGACGGCGCTGCGCGACGGTGTACAGCCACGCGAGCACGGGCGGCGCGCCGGGCTTGAAGTCGCCGAGGCGCTGGGCGGCATCGGCGAAGACCGCCTGGGTGACGTCCTCCGCTTCGAAGTCGTCGGGCGTTCGGCGGCGGATGTAGCGAAAGAGCTGCGCATAGTGGCGGCGGAACGCTTCCTCGGAGCGGTCGGGCATCCACTGCATTCTCGTTCCGGAGGCCGAAAAGTCACGGTAACCGGACAGGCCGGTTTCCCGTTCTACGAGAAACGGAAGGAACCGACCATGACTCTCAGCGGCGCCAATCGTGTACCCATCACCGTGCTCGGCGCGGCCGGCGCAGGAGCGCTGCTCTGGCTCGCCGGGGCGCACGTCGACCGTTCCACCACCGGCGGTTACTGGGCTGCCACCGGGCTGGTCGTCGCGGCCGGCCTCGTCTTCGGGCTCTCGCAGCTTCGCGGCACCGGCGGCCACCCGCCGGCGATGCTCCTGTTCGGCTTCGTCCCGGTCCTGATCGTCGCGGGTTGGGTGATCGTCGGCATGCAGCCCAACTCGAACTGGTTCGCGCACCACGTGCGCTCGTGGTCCGGCGACATCGGCGTCGGAAGCGTCGTGCGCTCGCTCGGGACGTGGATCGGCGTGCTCGCCTTCGGCATCGGCGCGACACTCGCGACGGCGGCAGAGCCGTTCGGCTCGCGGCGCCGGCTCGCGCAGCCGACACCGGCCGACCACGAGGTGCCGACGCCGCAGCCGCAGCCGGAGCCGGTGCCTCAGCCGGACCCGAAGCCGGAGCCCGAGCCGGTCGGCGAAGAGACGCTCGTCAGGTGACGGGCAGCGCGCAGGCGAACCGCTCGCACACGTAGACGGCCGTCTTGCCGTCCACCTCGGTGCGCCCCTCGAGCAGCGGGACGCCCGCGGCCGGGCCGAACGCGACCACGTCGGTCGGCGCGGCCTCGGCGAGCATCCGGCGCGCGACCTCGGCATGCGGATCACCGACGATCGCGAGCTCCCGGTGCGGTGACAGATGCTGGTCGAGCGCGACGAGCATCCACCCGAACGACGTCGGTGACCGCTCGAGCCCGGCGCGCACGAGCCGCAGGACGGAGATACCGCGGCGCTCGAGCTCGTCGTCGCCCCAGATGCGCGCGAGCCTGAGCAGGACGTAGGCGAACATCGCGTTCCCGCTCGGCGTCGGATGGTCGTCGACCTCCTTCTTGCGCGCAACGAGGCGTTCGCCGTCGACCGGCGCTTGGAAGAAGCCGCCGTGCTGGTCGTCGGCGAACAGCGTGAGCGCTACGCGCGCGAGTCGATACGCCTCCTGCAGGAACCGCGGCTCGCCGCTCGCGGTGTGCAGCTCCATCAGGCCGTACGTGACGTCGGCGTAGTCCTCGAGGTAGCCCGTTCCCTTCGCGACGCCGTCGCGCCACGTGCGGTGCAGGCGGCCGTCGGAGGTCGACAGCGGGCCGAGCAGGAAGTCGGCCAGGCGGACAGCGGTGTCGAGGCGGCCCGCCTGGGCGAACGCGGCGAGCGCGAGGCCGTTCCACGACGCGATCGCCTTGTCGTCGCGGAGCGGCTGCGGCCGCTGCTCGCGAATCGCGAGGAGGCGTGCACGCAGGCCGTCGTCGAGCTCACCGCGCAGCACGAACCGGTCGTGCTCGAAGGGCTCGAAGAGCTCCTCGGGCGCGCCCTCGCCCGGGGCCCAGGTGAACGTCAACCCTTCGACGCCGTCGGTGTCTGCATCCTGCGCCGAGGCGAAGCCGCCGCCGTCGAGCGAGAGCTCGCGTTCGAGGTAGTCGAGCGTACGGTCGGCGACCGCGCGGTAGCGGTCCTCGCCGAACCGCTTCGCCGCGTGCAGGTAGACGCTCGCGAGCAGTGCGTTGTCGTAGAGCATCTTCTCGAAGTGCGGCACGAGCCAGCGCGCGTCGACCGAGTAGCGGTGAAACCCGCCGCCGACCAGGTCGTGCATGCCGCCGGCCGCCATCGCCTCGAGCGTCCCGCGCGTCATCTCCTCCTCGCCGCGGCGCAGCAGGAATTCGAGCACGGGCGCTGGCGGGAACTTCGGCGCGCGCCCGAACCCACCCCACGTCGGGTCGAACACCGCGCGGAGATTCTCTTGCGCCGTGTCCAGGAGCCTGGACGCGAGCGGGTCGCTCGACGCGGCGAGCAGCGAGCCCGAGCGGATGTGCTCCGCGAGGTTCGCGCTCGACGTGCGCACTTCGTCGCGGCGCGTCGCCCACGCCTCCGACACCGCGAGCAAGACCTGCTGGAACGCCGGCAGCCCGTGTCGCGGCTCCGGCGGGAAGTATGTGCCGCCGAAGAACGGCTCGCCCTCAGGCGTGAGGAAGACGGTCATCGGCCAGCCGCCGCTGCCGGTCAACGCGACGACCGCGTCCATGTAGACCG
>Ga0070681_10006393_pt1 | contig 11458 bp, 9 predicted proteins | sample KBSC83BmetaG_FD_65650 | JGI IMG/M metagenome (GOLD analysis project Ga0070681, IMG submission 65650) | Corn rhizosphere microbial communities from Kellogg Biological Station, Michigan, USA - KBS C8-3B metaG | ecosystem: Host-associated > Plants > Roots > Rhizosphere | place: USA: Michigan...
TCGTAAAAGGCTTCTTGCCGCACAACTGCGCGAGCGGCCAGAACTCGGTGGCGGCGCGCTGGGCGGACATCCCCTCAACGGCGGCGAATGGTATGCCCCCATGGCTATAGGCCATTCTCAAGGACAGGTCACTGCCGGATTTGCCTCGGACACGTATCTCGCCATGCTGGGGATTCCCGTGCTGCGCGGCCGCAATTTCACCGCGCAGGAAGCGGCATCAGGGGCTCCCATCGCGATCGTGAGCGAGTCTACGGCGCACCGCTTCTGGTCAAATGAAAATCCGCTTGGAAAACACTTTACGTTGGACATGGATCCGCGTTTCGGTGGCGCCTTCACGGATTTCGAAGTGATCGGCATCGTCAGAGATGTCCGGTTCGATAACCCCACGCGCATCGATCCGACGCATGTCTTCTTGCCCTCCGGGGGGCCGGGAAGCAGGCGTGTCGCACTCGTGCACCATAGCACGTTGGAGGTTCTGGTACGGTTTCCGGGCAATCGCAAGAGCGCGCTGTCTGCCGTCGAAACCACGATGGAAGCTTTCGACAAGAACCTGCTTCCGAGCCTGCGCTTGATCAACGTGGAAGAGGATGACGCCCGGCCTCAGCGAGCCATCTCTGAGCTCTTAGCAACGGTGGCCACGATTCTCGCGGTTTTAGCGGTATCGCTAGCCGGCATCGGAATCTACGGCGTCATCGCTTGCCTGGTAAGCCAGCGCACCAGGGAGATCGGGATCAGAATAGCCCTGGGAGCGAATTCCGGAGCCGTGTTGAAGAACGTCATCCTCCAGGGCCTGCGGCCCGTATTCGCAGGACTGATCCTAGGGCTGGCCGCCGCAGCAGGCCTTTCCTCGGTGCTGCATTGGGCGCTCTTCCTTCCCGGAGCGTGGGACCTTCTCTATGGCGTGCCATTCTATGATCCAGTAACTTTCGGCGGCATGATTTGCTTCGTTCTGGGAATAGCCGCTCTGGCCAGCGCAGTCCCCGCGCGGCGAGCACTCACAGTGGACCCGATAACTGCCCTGCGTTATGAGTAGGCATTCCGTTTTAGTCCGCTCCCTCGTTCTGTAGCGCAGGGCTGCCGCCGGGGTTGCGGATGACCTGCGGCAGTTTCGTCAGGTCATCAAAAATCCGCGGGTCCCCGCACAAACCGCATGGCCCCGCGCTACAAATTAGAAAGCATTTGATCGACTTCGGCGTCCTTCGAGCCGCTATTCGGCGCGGAGGGCGTCTACCGGGTTGCCGGACGCGGCGCACCGTGCTGGAATGTAGCTGGCCAGCAGTGCCGAGACGGCAAGCACGGCAGCCACCGTTCCCAAGGTTGGGACATCCCACGATTCAACACCGAAGAGCAGTTTGCGCATCAGCGTTGCCGCTGCCAAGGCGCACAGCAGGCCCGCGACAATGCCAATGGCAATCAAGCGGCCGGCCTCCTTCAGAATGAGCTGGTAGACCGTACCGCGTTGTGCCCCCAGGGCCATGCGCACGCCGATCTCCCGGGTTCTTTGGCTCACCGAATAAGCCACCACGTCATAAAGTCCCACCGCTCCGAGCAGCAATGCCACGGCGGCAAAGGCGCCCACAAGCCACGCCGAGGAACGATGCAGATAGGCGGACGGCGAATCCGCGATCATCTCACGCATGGTTGTTCCGGGAGACGTAACGATGCCGGCGTCGATTTGACGAATAGAGACGATCAGAGTGGGGATCAGCGACTGCTCGGTTTGCGACGTACGAACCACGAGTGAGAAATAAGTGTTGGGACTCTGATTAAACGGATAATATACAGCCGGCCAGATCTCTGAATCGAGCGAACCTTCCCTGATGTCGTCCACAATGCCGACGATCTGCGCGATCGACTTCGGCGACAGGTCCATGTCGCCAATCTTCCGTCCAATGGGATCTACACCGGGGAAGTACTGCCTTGCCAGCGCCTGGTTAATGATGACCACGCGAGGCTTCGACCCATCCTCGGCATCGGAAAAATAATGGCCGCGCAGCAGTTTCGCCTGCAGTGTTAGGAAATAGTCGGAGCTGACAGCGCGTTCGTTCGCTTCATTGTGTTCGCCGTGATACGGCCGGTCCAAAAACCTGATCCAAGTCGTATTTCCGTTGTAGCTTACCGGTAACTGGGTGGATATGCCAACCGATTTCACGCCGGGAAGATTCGCGACACGGCCCAAGACCTGCCGCTCGAGCGCAATAGCCTGTTCGTCTTTTGCATAGCTGGACTCCGGTGCCTGTATCTCCAGCGTAGCGACGTGGTCAGGCTGCACCCCGATGTTCACATGAAGCAAGCGGTAAAAACTTTTGCCGAGCAGACCAGCGCCAACCAGGAGCACCATGGCGGGGCCAGCTCAACCACCACAAGTTTGGAACCAAGCCTGCGCCAGGTATTTCCGGCGGAGCCGCGACTGCCTTCGGCGAGGCCCACGCGTATCTCCGACAACGAAAAATGCAAGGCGGGAGTGATGGAGAACAGCGCTGCAGCGAGAAGCGAGATCGCGCCCGCAAATGCCAGCACTCGCACATTCAGTCCGAGGCCATTCAGATACGCCGCCCTGGCCATCATGTCCGCAGGAATGAGCCTCATGAGAAGCCCCATGGCCCAATGCGAGGGCAACAGGCCGAGGACGCTGCCGGCCGCCACCAGAATGAAACCCTCGGCAACAAATTGCCCGATTAATCGAGCCGATGATGCGCCGAGCGCGCTACGTACTGCCATCTCCCGCTTGCGGCCCTCGGAACGGACCAGCAGAAGACTGGCTACATTCACGCTCGCGATCAGCAGCAGCAGCCCGGCTCCGCTCAGCAACACGAGCAGTATCGGACGGATGTCTCCGACAATCACTTCCATCAGGGGCATAATGTTCGCGCCCTGCCCGCGATTAGAATCGGGATACTGCTTTTCCAGTTGTTGCGCAATCAACGCTATGTCAGCGTACGCGGTCTGGACCGAGACGCCATCCTTGAGCCGCCCTACACCGTAGAAATTGTGGCAGCTTCGCCTGGCTTCACACGGGCCGGAAGCGTGGAGCGCAGTCCAGCAGTCCGCCGGCTCGGCGGGGACGAAATGAAAATTCGGCGGCAAGACCCCGATGATGATGTTGGGGGCGCCATCCAGAGTAACCGACTGCCCTAGCACTTCCGTTCTTGCGCCGTACCGTTTCTGCCAGGCAGCGTAGCTCAGCAGGACGGTGCGAGGCGCGGCGGGTAAATCCTCGCCCGCATAAAAATCGCGGCCGAGCACGGGTGTAACGCCAAGCGTCCGAAAGAAACCATCGCTCACGCGAGCGCTACGCGCTGCTTGCGCACCCGCGGGGGTATTCACAATGAAAACCGTGTGCTGGTGCACGTCGAGCGAGCTCAGGACTTTGTTGAGCTTCTTCCAGTCAAGGTATTCAAGATACGAGAGGTCGCATCGTGGACAAAGCGGGAGCATGTTCGTATACGCCAACCAGCCGGGCGGGATTCCGATAGGGCAGCGGCTGGATCAGCGTCTGCGTCCACAAAAGCGAAAACCGCCACACTGGCGCACATGCCGAGCGCCAGCATCAGGATGGCGGTCCACGTGAATCCCGGATTCTTTCGCAACTGGCGGGTCGAAAACCGAATATCCCGGAGCAGGTTTTCGACAAAGGGGACCGTATTGCGTTCGCGGTAAGCCTCCTTTACAGATTCCACACCACCTAACTTCAAAATCGCTTCTCGGCGCGCCTGCTCCGGAGACATGCCAGAGCGGAGGTTGTCGTCGCTGTGCATCTGAAGGTGAGCCTCGATCTCATCTGCAAGTTCACGCTCGCGCCCCCTCTGCAACAGCATGCCGGCCAATCTTAGCGCCCAGGCACGTAACAGTTTCATGGCAGGTCCTCCGAAGGTGAGAGGAACCGCGCCAGGATCGAGGTCGTCTGCTCCCAATCACGCGCTTCCTTCTGCAGTTGTTTTCGACCCGAGCGCGTGAGCCTGTAGAACTTTGCCTTGCGGTTGTTCTCTGACAGTCCCCATTCGGAGGCGATCGATCCTTCCTGCTCGAGTTTCAGAAGCGCTGGATAGAGGGTCCCATAGTTCAACGAGAGGAGATTTCCGCTCGTCTGCTCGATGCGCCGGGCGATGCCGTATCCATGAAGAGGCCCCATCATCTCGATCGTCTTCAGAACCATCAAGGCGAGAGTCCCTTGCCACACATCTGCTTTATCGCCCATAGACTTCCTATTGTTTACCCATAGAGATTGTGGCACGGTTTATATGGGGAGGCAATAGGGATGAAAATGCAACCGTTAGCTGTGAAATTCCTGGCCGAGGGCGCCGATGGCTACGCGGTCGGCGTGATTGCCGGCGGCTTGGCGGAAGCGCTCGATAGGTTCGTAAAAGGGTTCGCGGCTGAGCTGGAATGTTTGATGGTGCACCGGGACGAAAAGCTCGGCCCCGGCATCATTTCCCATGAGCCAAGCCTGTTCGGGCGTGCAGTGGAAATGAATCCAGGGATTGTAAGCGCCGATGGGCATCACCGCCAGGTTGACCGGCCGCGAAGTGCGCAGACCCCGAAATGTGGAGGTGATGGCAGTGTCGCCGCCGAACAGGATGCGGTACCGTCCCACTTCGATCAGGTAGCCGTTGTAGCCGCGGTATGTGTCCGAGCGCATGCGGGCGCCCCAATGATTGACCTCGAAAGCGCGGACCTCAGCGGCTCCAACGCGCGTCCGCTCGCCCCAGCCAAGTTCGTGAACCTGGCCGTAACGGTCCGCGCGAAACAGGTCCGAGGTCTTTCGAGCGGTAATGACCGACGTGCGCTTATTTTCCAGATCGCGCAAGCTTGGAACGTCCAGATGGTCCATGTGGGCGTGCGAGAGCAGAATCAAATCCGGCTTGGGGATCTGCAGAGTCTTCATCGCCGGCTCGGTAAGCCTCTTCAGCCCCAGCGTCATGGGACCGAGATTCAAGCCGACGCGCGTGCTGAAAACCGGGTCGGTCAGGATGGTCATGCCATCCACTTTTATCAACACCGTACTGTGGCCCAGCCATGCGACGTGCAGGCCAGTATCTGGCCAGAGGCGTGGATTGGGCCGGTGCGGCGCGGGCAAAACGGTGCGTCCAAGTTCGCGCGTATATTGCTGCCAAAAAGCGGGAGCGGCGCGATAGGCGAATGTGGCGAGCCCGCCCGCACCAACCGCGCTGCCAATCAAAGTGCGTCTGAGCATCCGTTATGTATGATGCTGAGGACCGTCGATGCGTTGCAAATTGAATGTTTAAACCGGCTCGGGAATCCTCTTCTTGTCGCCGCGGTAATAGATTCATGGAGCGGCCGGCTGTTCCGGCGGTTCGATCAGCCGCATTTCTTTTCATTAGTTTCTTAGTCGGTCTCCGTTCCTTCGTCCAGTTGAAACATTGAGCTCTGCGAGTTCAGCCGTTTGGCTGTGCTATGTTCGATAGTTTCTATCGCATATCTGCATGACTATATTCGCTAAGGCGCCGTGCCGTGTCGACATCGCGGGCGGCACGATTGATATCTGGCCGCTGTATCTTTTTCACGCCGGGGCTGTCACGGTGAATTTCGCCGTTGACCGGTACGCAAGCTGCCGGCTCTCCACGCGCGGCGACAGAAAAATCGTACTGCGTTCGCGCGATCTCGGCGGCGAAGAAGTTTTTGATTCGCTCGACGCGCTGCGCTCCGCGACAAAATACCGGCTGCCCCTGCTCGCCTACCTGGTGAAGTTCTTTGCGCCCTCTACAGGAATCGAGCTGGCAACTGATTCCGAGGCGCCGGCTGGCGCCGGGATCGCCGGCTCTTCGACGCTGATCATCGCCGTTTCCTCCGCGTTCAACCGGCTGACGCAAGCAGGTTACAAGATTGAAAAGCTGCGCGAGATTTCGCAGAACATTGAAGCCCAGATCATTCGCGTGCCCACCGGCGCGCAGGACTATTATCCGGCAATGTATGGCGGCGCAAGTGCTATCGAGCTCGGTGAGGCGGGCATCGTGCGCAAGGCCCTGGCGGTGGACCTGGATGATTTGAACGAGCGCATCGTCCTGGCATACACCGGCCTTCCGCGAAATTCCGGCATCAACAATTGGGAAGTCATGAAGGCCCACATTGATGGCGATCGCAAGGTGTTTCGTAATTTCGACCACATCGCTGCAATTGCCGCGGGCATGCGCCAGGCCTTGGAAGGTGGAGACTGGAAAGAAGCCGCCCGGCTGCTCCGGGAGGAGTGGTCAAACCGGAAGAAAAACGCGCCCGGCATTACGACGCCTCTCATCGACCGGTTGGTGGATGTCACGCGGCGCGCGGGCGCCGTAGGCGCTAAGGTCTGCGGAGCGGGCGGCGGTGGGTGCGTGTTTTTTCTCGTCGAGCGAGGCGCTAAAGACCGCGTGGCCGGCGCGATCGCCGCGGAGGGAGCAACGATTTTGCCGGTTCGAGTGGCGCCCGAAGGCGTGCGCGTCCGAACGGCTGCGGCCTGACCATGGCGGGGCGCGTCGATCCACTTCGGATCGCGCTGCAAGTCGGCCTGTATCTTTTCTTTTTCGTCCTCTTCCTCGGAGTGGTTGTTCTCAGCGGAATTGCGGACCTGATGGGGCGTCTGTTCGGGTCGGCATTCAGCACATTTTTCGCCGCCGTCATGACCAATATCGTCACGCTGCGGATTTATGAAGGCTGCTCTCTGGCGGACATCGGTTTTCATTGGAGCGCGGCGTCGGCACGCAATCTTGCCTGGGGGCTATTAGGCGGCATGGCCGCGGCACTGGCGGTCCTCACGACACCTCTGTTAGCGAGAGCCGATGTGTTGCAGCACGTTGCCGGAACCGGGCCACATTTACGCATATTCTTATTCGTCACGGTGGTGCTGATCATGGGCGCGGCGGGCGAGGAAATCCTCTTTCGCGGATACGGGTTTCAGGTGCTGCTGCGGAGCATGCGGCCGGAGGTCGCGATCGGTCTGGTCGGAATTATGTTCGGCGCACTGCACCTTTCGAATCCACACGCTTCCTTGCTGGGGCTGCTGAATACCGTGGGTTTCGGAATTCTATTTGGATACGCATTCTGGTGCAGTCGAGATCTGTGGTTCCCCTTTGGGCTGCACTTCGGCTGGAACTTTACATTGCCGCTATTCGGGGCGGACGTCAGCGGGATTAAACTAGGTGTAACGGGTTATGAGCCCCATTGGAGCGCGGGACCGCTATGGAGTGGAGGCGAATACGGTCCGGAAGCGAGCGTTTTGACGTCTGCCGTTCTGCTGGTATTGTTTGTTTTCATTTGGAAGGCGCCCATCCGGCCGCAGCGAAACGTGCTGCTGGATGAACCCGTGGAGAAATAGAATGCGTTCCGTTACTGCCGGGTTATTCATGCTGTTGATGGGGATCGCCCCGCCGGTTCTGCGAAGTTCCGAAAAGCTCACTTTCGACGAGCGGGTTGAATTGACGCGCGGGCTCACGGCTGAATATGCCACCGTTAAGTCCTTTCTGCCGCGTTCCAAGAAACCGCTGCCGTACGAGTCGAGCGGCACGTACGATAAGCAAAAGTGGGAGCAGATGGGAAAAGAGTTTGGTCCCGCGGCGCGCGCAGGTGACCTGGTGCAGATCACGCGCATCACTCTCGAAGAGGACAAGGTCGTGCTCGAGATCAATGGCGGTCTGAAAAGCGGCAAACACTGGTACGATCACGTGCAAGTCGGAATGGGCCAGCGAACGTCCCCCATTTCCAACGGCGACGTCACCCAGACCGTCGGAACGAACATAGAAATTCTATTCCATAAGCCGTTGGCCGCATTGAAATCGGCGGACGTGAAGAAGATGCTCGCGCCCATTTTCGATTTTGAAAAGCGATCCGCCACCGAGTTATACGCGGAAACATTGCCTCCTGCGATTCAAAAAGCTATTTCCGATAAACGCGTGCTCGAAGGAATGGATCGCGATCAGGTGATGCTCGCGTTAGGACGTCCGCAACACAAGTCCAGGGAGACCAAGGACGGCCTGGAAGTGGAAGACTGGGTTTATGGTTCGCCTCCAGGAAAGATCACCTTCGTTACCTTCAACGGCAACAAAGTGATTAAGGTGAAGGAGTCCTACGCTGGTCTGGGCGCTGAAGCGGCGGGTGCTGAGCCAACACCGCGTTAATCGCCGGCGCGCGACGATCCGCGATATACGGTTTCACCGCCCAATCCATGTATAGCGCCGGATCCCCGTGTTGTCCGTCGACCGCCGCACGCGCCAGATTGTAAGCTTCGCGTGCCGTGACATAGTGCAGGATGTAACGGCCGCCGTCGTTATAATGCGATTCCAGATGGGACAGCGCGCGATCGAAGTTCGGTCCCAGGACAGCATCCGTGAACTCGGTAGACATCGCGCCGTGAGTGGATATCTTAATGAAAATCCAGTCGGGACGGCCGCCTACATGAATGTTGGCGTGCACCCAGGAATCCACACGATCCGGGCTTGCCTGCAAAGTGGGATGAATATCGGAATTATCAATCGTAAAAAACAACTTTGCCGGATTGAGCGTCGGGCGGATGACCAGCGGACCGGTAAAGATGAGAAGATCGCCAACGATCGGTTTTCCCTGAGCGAGCGCCACGCCGGTTTTGTAGGACCTCGGACCATCGTCATCCACTGCCTCGAAAATCTCATTCACCATGGCGGGTTGCGACCCATCCCAGGCGACCGGGAATGTAAAGTCGGCGAAGCACCCCAATTCCCGCAGCATGGTTAACTCTCGGTTGACTCCGCAAAACTGCGGACCCAGACTATTATCCAGCGAATTATTCCCGTGAATAAATGCGAAGCGCGTCTCGCCGTCAGTGGTTTTCTGAAATCCGAAATGTTGCAGGTATGCGATCCCGTCGCGGTATTTCTTGAGAGCTGACTCCCAGTTATCCAAACCGTGGTGGAGGTGCAGTTCCACCTCGCCATAACCCGACGCAACCAGGTTTTGCAGGCCGGTCAGGTACGCGTCGTTTTTCTGTTCCACCGGATAGAACCACGTATGCTGCAGGGGGCGGCCGGCATGATCGCGATGACGCCTCGCGAGCTGAGGATATTCCCGCATCCATCGATCGAACAGATCAGCGCGCCTCGCGGGCTCGAAGTGATCGGTGAAAAAGAAAAAAATGTGGATTGGCTGATTTTGTGCCGGCGAAGATCTGGCAGACCATTTCAAATACTCAGGAAGCCAGATATCCATTCGCGTCCGGTGGGCGCGATACGCGAAGGCTAGGCCATAGAGCAGAACGCCCACGGCAAAAATTTTTAAAAACGCCTTTGGTGCCGCCCTCATGGGTTCTTGGGAGCCAGGGAGATCTGCGCCCGATTGCTCTCGACTCCCGACACGTTAATCCAAACGGTGTTCTGACCATCCGGGTGCACCGGTGTTAACGAATCCAAGCTGAAGGTCACCTGATAGAGTCCTGCGATGCCGGGCGCAAGACCAGATGACGAAACCTTCTGTAGGATGTTATTCACGTAGAGCGATACGGGGCCGGTTGTTGATGCGGGCGAAGTGGCCTGCGCCGCTTTTCCGTCCGGCATGCCCGGAGACGTTGGTCCTAAGCCATTCGCGAATAAAACCGCATTTTCTCCGAGTTGAAGGGGACGTCTGGATGTATCTTTTGCTAGAGGACCATTCAGCGTCTTATCGGCATTCTGAATCAGCGCACGAGGGACCTCATCGTCTAAAGCGTACGTAAAGATGGCGGGAAATATTGAGCTCACAACTGACGCCGGGACCACCTGGGGCGGAGAAGCACCTGTGTCGGTGCGCGTTACGATCACGGGAATATCTTGCGCGAGGGGCATCGCGGTGGGTACCAAGACATTCGCCTGTGAGGGATCGATGTAATACAGGAGTGCCGGCGTACCTGCCACCGTAATTGCCGTTCCACAGATATTGTTTGGAAGCGCTGACGCGTCGGTTTTCTTTGTGCAGCCAGCGAGGCTGGTTCCGTAAATACTGATCATCGAGCCGGGGCTGAATCGTTGATCTCCATCTGCGGCATTGAGGACACCGGCGTTCGAGATGGTCGGACTGCCGAAGCCCGTCTGGATGAGGAGCACGTGAAAGTCATTAGAAACGCCGAAATTCGAATCGGCCACAACCATTCGCCCATCGTTCGAGATGGCGGCGCGGGCAAGACTCCAGTAGGCATGCGTGCCTTCATCCGTGAAGGGAACGCTTCGGGTCTCTGCGATGCGCCGGATCTCAAGACCGTTACCACGCATGACGAAGAGTTCGGACAAGTGCGGCGCCCGCTTGCTGGGTGAGTTATCCTTTGGATCGCGCTGCGTGATGTAGTTCGTGGAAAGCACGCAAAACGGCGCTGACTTGGCGCAGCCTATGTGATCGTCCGACCATGCGTCTCCGCACCGAAACGTGGTCATCACGACTCTTCTGCCACCGCCGGCTTCGACGAGTTTCAGAATGTCAGGACCTTTATTCAATTGCAGCGTTACCAGGCTTCGTGCGCACGGCGTTTCCGTTTCGTAGTCGGTAACCAGATATTGCACGCCTGCCTCGTCCTCAAACACATCCGAATGCCAGGCATCTAAACAATCTTCTCCAGGATCACAGACGCCGTCCATGTTTCCCTTGCCATTCACGTTCTCCGTCAGCTCCGGGCCGCGAAACTCGAAATCCAGCTTGCTGGCCGCTTCGTTCACGGAAAAGGCCCCGATCGACGGGTTCGCCATCATCAGGACATATCGTTTACCGGTAGGCTTGTCTATACCTTTAGCTACCAGGGCAAAGTCGATAAACGTCGGTTTGCGTCCCGGCATTTGCGAGTAGTCCGCGCAGTAAGTCAGAACTTTTGCGACATTGAGGACACAAAACTGCGTCCTATCAGGAAACCAGAACGGTATCCAGTTATCTTTGGAGCTGTCGCCGGTTCCTCCGGTGCCGATGTAAGTGAAGTTGTGACCGTCCTTGGAGTAGTCAACGATCACACTGGACGTCTGAGTCCGCAGGTCATACTTATTGAAACCGGTTTTCGTCGTGTAGTAATAAACCTCATCATCGTCCGCATCCCAGTAAATACCGATGTTGGGATCTCCGGGCACCTTCCGATAAGCAACTTTGGCGTTACTGATGTAGAGCACATGCTCGCCATCGTTGCAGAATACGTGCATGTACTTTCTGTGAGCGCTCACCGGTGACGGCGTGGAGTACGTGTGCTCGCACCCACCGTCCGCCATGATTTTCACCGGAGCCCCGAAATTCGGATCGATATAAGACCCGCCCGGCTTTGGTGGTTTGAAGCGGCCGGCCGGCGCCTCATCGGGCACGGTGCACAGCGCCGCATCCGAATAGCCATCGGGCGCCGTACAGTTGTTCGGTCCTGCCAAATATGTGAAATTGGCGAGCGGAAGGGCGGGGCTGACGGTGACCGAAATAGCGATAACAGTAGGTGCGATAGATGTCGCCTGCGGCGTGAGCGTCAAGTTGGTCTTATAGGTCCCAGGTTTCAGGGTGGCCG
>Ga0070681_10006394_pt1 | contig 11458 bp, 11 predicted proteins | sample KBSC83BmetaG_FD_65650 | JGI IMG/M metagenome (GOLD analysis project Ga0070681, IMG submission 65650) | Corn rhizosphere microbial communities from Kellogg Biological Station, Michigan, USA - KBS C8-3B metaG | ecosystem: Host-associated > Plants > Roots > Rhizosphere | place: USA: Michigan...
GTGGCGGTCGCTCGAAGGCGAGTTCGACACCGCGTTCCTCAACGCAGGGACGGTGACCGCGTGCCAGGACGTCGCCGGCTTGGAGGACGAGGCCTGGCAGCGCATCCTCCGAGCCAACCTCGACGGCGTGGTCTACGGGACCCGCGAGCTCGCGTCGCGGCTCATGCCCGGCGGCGGCTCGATCGTCGCGACCGCGTCGCTCGCCGGCCTCACGGCGACGCCGTTCGACCCGGCGTACACCGCGACGAAGCACGCGGTCGTCGGCTGGGTGCGAGCGGCGGCCCCGGCGCTCGCGGCGCGCGGGATCCGGCTCAACGCCCTCTGCCCCGGCTTCGTGGACACGCCGCTCGTCCAGCAGGAGCTGCGGGGGCGCCTGGACGTCCCGCTCATGGCTGCGTCGTTCGTCGCCGAGGCGGCGCTACGCGTGCTCGAGGACGAGGAGACGGGCCGCGCGTGGGTCGTGCAGCCGAACCGCGTCGAGCCGTTCCGCTTCCCGGGGGTTCCGGGGCCCAGATGAGGACGCAGAGTTGAGCCCGCGCTCGAGGAAGCCGTGGGGCGAGTTCCCGCCGCCCGACCCGCACGTGTGGAACACGCTCCGCTACCGCGGCATCGAGCAGGCCGACGGCCGCGCGGTGATCGAGTGGGACGCGACGCCCGAGTACAGCTTCCACGCCCCGAGCGGACCGATCGTGCACGGCGGCATGGTCGCCGCGCTCCTCGACACGGCAATGGGCGGAGCCTGCTGGACGCTGATGGCGGAGGACGAGGACTTCCTCACCGCCGACCTGCGCACCGAGTTCCACCGCTCGGCGAGGCCCGGAACGCTGCGGGCGGAGGGCTGGGTCGTGCAGCGCAACCGCCGTGTCGTCTTCTGCGCCGCCGAGCTGTTCCAGGACGGCGAGCTCGTCGCGAGCGCCCGCTGCACGCAGATCGTGCGGCGCGCCGGCTGACTCTGCGGGGACCTGTCTCGGTATCAGTTACCGGGACAGGGCCGTCCAGCCCAGCCGCCGCTCGAGGTTCGTCTTCACGTCAGGCCAATCGTCGTCGGTCACGGCGTACCACGCCGAGTCGCGCCGCTCGCCGCCGCGGACCAGCATGTGCTTGCGCGCGACGCCTTCGAACGTCGCGCCGATCTTCTCGAGCGCCGGACGCGACCGTTCGTTCGAGGCGTCCGTCTTGAATTCGACCCGGAGGTAGCCCTCGTCCTCGAACGCGTGCCGCAGGAGGAGGTACTTCGCCTCGGTGTTCGCATCCGTCCCCCAGGCCCGCGGATGCAGCCACGTGTTCCCGATCTCGACCACGCGGTCTTCCGGCCGGTCGTTGCCGAAGCTCGTGTGGCCGACGAGTTCGCCGTCGAGGAAGTGCGCGAAGCCCAGGTCGACCGAGGCCAGCCAGCGGTCGAACTCGTCGCGCTCGTAGCCGTTGTGGCGCATCCAGCGCCACGTGCGCGGATCCTGCGCCACCTCCCAGAGCGCGTCCTCGTGCCGCGGCTCGAGCGGCTCGAGCCGGACCCGCCGGCCCTCGAGCGTCACGTGAAGCGCCAGCCGTCCCCCTCCGCGAACGAGCGCAGGATGCGCCGGGCGACGACCGCCTTGTGCACCTCGTCGGGCCCGTCGTAGACCCGCCCGCCGCGCGCCATCCGCCACATGAGCGCGAGGGGCGTGTCGTCGGTGAGGCCGAGGCCGCCGTGCACCTGGATCGCCCGGTCGAGCACCTCGCCGAGCACGCGCGCGGCGAAGAACTTGACCAGGGAGATCTCGACGCGTGCCTCGTCGCCGTCGTCCAGCCGATGCGCGGCCTGCAGCGTCATCAGCCGGCACGCCTGGATGTCGGCGGCCGACTCGGCAATCCAGTTCTGGACGGTCTGCTTCTCGGCGAGCGTCCCGCCGAACGCCTCGCGCTCGAGCGCCCGCGCGCACATGAGCTCGAAGGCGCGCTGCATCTGGCCGAGCCAGCGCATGACGTGGTGGATCCGCCCCGGCCCGAGCCGCTTCTGCGCGATCCGGAAGCCGTCGCCCGGCTCGCCGAGGGTGTTCGCGAGCGGCACCCGCACGCCGGCGAAGCGCGTCTCGCAGTGCGTTCCCCAGCCGCGGCCCTCGTGCCCCATCACAGGGATGCGCCGAACGAGCTCGTACCCGGCCGTGTCCGTCGGGACGAGGATCATCGAGGCGCGCCGGTGCGGCTCCGCGTCGGGCTCGGTGACGACCATGACGACGCCGAACGCGGCGCCGTCGGCTCCCGAGGAGAACCACTTGTGCGCGTCGATCACCCACTCGTCGCCGTCCCGCACGGCGCGCCCGCGCAGGAGCGTCGGGTCGGAGCCGGCCACCTCCGGCTCGGTCATGCCGAAGAAGGAGCGCACCTCGCCGGCGACGAGCGGCCGGAGGAACCGCTCCTTCTGCTCGTCGGTGCCGTAGAGATGGAGGATCTCCCCGTTGCCGGCGTCCGGCGCCTGGCAGCCGAAGATCAGCTGCGCGACGAAGCTGCGGCCGATCTCCTCGTTCAGGTCGGCGTACTCGAGGAAGCCGCGGCCGGAGCCGCCTGCCTCCGGCGGCAGGTGCGGCGCCCAGAGACCCGCCTCCTTGGACTTCTGCTGCAGCTCGCGCACGAGCGCGTCCGCAGCCTCGTCCTCCGCCGTCAGCGCGCGCTCGTTCGGATAGACGTGCTCCTCCATGAACGCGCGCACGCGCTCGCGCCGCTCCTCCACAGCGGCGATGATCGCAGACATGCGGGAGGCGCTCGAAGCGGTGCTGGGCCCCATCTCCGAGCCGGTGCTCCTGCCCGGCGGTGCGTCGAAGGAGGCGTGGGCGGTCGACGCCGGCGGCGAGCGGCTGCTCGTACGCCGTGCGGCGGGCGGCGTGATCCACCGGCACACGCTCTCGCTGCGGCACGAGTTCGCGGTGCTGCAGGCCGCTCACGAGGCGGGAGTGACGGTTCCCCGGCCGGTCGCGTACATCGAGGATCTGGACGGGCGGGAGGCATTCGTCATGGAGCGGCTGGAAGGCGAGACGATCGGGCGCCGCATCGTCCGGGGCCCGGTGCCCGAGGCGCTGCCGGTGCAGATGGCGGAGGAGCTCGCGAAGATCCACGCCCTGCCGCCCGAGCGGCTGCCCTTCCTCGAGGCTGCCACGATCGACCGGCTCGTGGACGAGCTGGACGAGGTCGGCGAGCCGCATCCGGCGATCGAGCTCGGCCTCTGGTGGCTGCGCGAGAACCGGCCGCCGCCGCGGGAGCGCGTCGTCGTCCACGGCGACTTCCGGATCGGGAATCTCGTGGTCGACGAGAGCGGGCTCGTCGGCGTCCTCGACTGGGAGTTCGCGCACCTCGACGATCCCGCGCGCGATCTGTCCTTCTCGCTCGTCCGTGCGTGGCGCTTCGGCGCGGACGACCTCAGGCTCGGCGGCATCGGCGACGCCACGCCCTACCTCGAGCGCTACAACGAGCTGACCGGCTTCGACGTCCGTCCCGAGGAGCTCGACTACTGGGAGGTCGCAGGGAATGTCGGCTGGGCGATCGGCTGCCTCACGCAGGCGCAGCGCCACCTGACCGGGCAGGACCGGAGCGTCGAGCTCGCCGTCCTCGGGCGCCTCGGCGCCGAGGTCGAGTACGAGATCTGCCATCTGCTCGAGAAGCAGGGCGTCACGTGAGCGAGCGGCCGACGCCAGACGAGCTCGCGGAGGCGATCGAGGAGTTCCTCGCCGCCGAGGTCCTCCCCACGCTCGACGACCACCGCGCGCGCTTCCGGATGCTCGTGGCGTTGAACGCGCTCGGCATCGTCCGGCGGGAGCTGGCGAAGCTGCCACCCGTGGACGACGCGGGCCAACGGGAGCTCGCCGCGCGAATCCGCGCGGACGATGTCCCGGCCGGCACGCTCGCTGGCGTGAAGGCCCACGTCGCCGAACGGCTGCTGGTCGCAAGCCCGCACTACCTCGACCGCTACGAGTAACGACCGCGGCCAGGTCCGAGGTCGCCCCGTCCGGTAGCAGCTACCGGACGTGTCTCTTTGCGACGAGCGGCTCCGCTTGGTTCTGAGGGATCGCCGCCACCGGTCTCCAGCGGCCATGACCCCAACTGCCGTGGCCGGTAGCAGCTACCGGACGTGTCTGTTGCGGACCTGGCCGCGTGTCCAGCTGGAGCGCTTCGGCGCCGACGCATAAGCTCTCCCCGATGCCGGATCTGAGCGGCAAGGTCGCGATCGTCACCGGGGCCGGGCGGGGCATCGGCCGCTCGCACGCGCTCGCGCTTGCGCAGGCCGGGGCAAGGGTTGTGGTCAACGACCTCGGTGCCGGGATCGCCGGGGAGGGCGTAGATCCCGGCCCGGCGGAGCAGGTCGTGGAGGAGATCCGCGCCGCCGGCGGGGAAGCGTCCACGAACGGCGAGAACGTCGCCGACTTCGCGGGGGCGGAGCGGCTCGTGCAGCAGGCCGTCGAGGAGTTCGGGCGACTCGACATCCTCGTCAACAACGCCGGGATCCTCCGCGACCGGATGCTCGTGAACATGACCGAGGACGAGTGGGACGCGGTGATCGCCGTCCACCTCAAGGGCCACTTCGCCCCCACCCGGCACGCAGCCGCCTACTGGCGCGAGCGGTCGAAGGCAGGCGAGGAGGTGCGTGGCCGCATCGTCAACACGGCGAGCCCGTCGGGTGTCTTCGGCAACGTCGGCCAGGCGAACTACGGAGCCGCGAAGGCGGGCATCGCGGGGTTCACGATCATCGTCGCCCAGGAGCTGCATCGGTACGGCGTCACCGTCAACTGCCTCGCGCCGAATGCGCGCACACGGATGACGGAGGAGACGTTCCAGATGGACGCGCCTCCAGAGGGGTTCGACCCGCTCGACCCCGCGAACGTCTCGGCCGTCGTCGTCGCGCTCTGCGCCGACGAGGCGCAGGCCATCACCGGCCAGGTCTTCCACGTCTGGGGCGGCGCCGTCAACGCGCTGCGCGGCTGGAGCGCCGGCGAGCTCTTCGCCGCCGACGAGGGCTGGGAGCCGGACACGCTCCTCGCGGAGCTGGTCGCGCGCTTCCCGGACGGAGCCTCTCCGCCCGGGATGCTCGCCGGGATGCAGTCGGCCGGCGGCCGCTCGCTCCAGGCGGCGGACTGACGTGCCGCTCCTCGCGCTCGACCACGCCCGGCTTCGCTTCGGTGGGATCGTGGCACTGGACGACGTCTCGCTGCAGGTCGCCGAGGGCTCGATCGTGGGACTCATCGGGCCGAATGGCGCCGGGAAGACCACCGCCTTCAACGCGATCACCCGCCTCTACCGGCTCGACTCGGGCGAAATCGTCTTCGCCGGCCGGTCGCTCCGCCGCGTCCGGCCGAGCCGCGTGATCCACCTCGGCATCGCCCGCACCTTCCAGAACCTCGAGCTGTTCCCGAGGATGACCGTGCTCGAGAACGTCCTCGTCGGCGCGCATCCCGCGACCCGCCTGCAACGCGAGCGCGAGCAGCGGCGCCACGCGCTCGAGACGCTCGCCGACGTCGGCATCGCCGAGCACGCGGGGCGTCCGGCGGCCGGCCTTCCCTACGGGACGCTGAAGCGCGTCGAGCTGGCCCGCGCGCTCGCGAGCAAGCCGCGGCTGCTGCTCCTCGACGAGCCGGCCGGCGGCCTCAACCACGAGGAAGTGGACGAGCTCGTCGGCCTCATCCGCCGGCTGCGCGACGAGCGCGAGCTGACGATCCTGCTCGTCGAGCACCACATGCGGCTCGTGATGGAGGTCTGCGAGCACGTGCACGTCCTCGACTTCGGCCGGACGATCTCGGCCGGCGTGCCCGCCGACGTGCAGCGCGACCCCGCGGTCGTCCAGGCGTATCTCGGGGGAGAGCTCGCAGCATGACGGCACTGCTCGAGCTCCAGGACGTCGAGGCGCGCTACGGCCCGGTTCACGTGCTGCACGGGATCTCGCTCGCGGTCGAAGAGGGATCGGTCGTCGCGGTGCTCGGCCCGAACGGCGCCGGCAAGACGACAACGCTCCGCGCCATCTCGGGCATGGTACGCCGGTCGGGGACGATCCGGCTCGGCGGACGCCCGCTGAAACGTCTCGGCCCCGACGGCGTCGCCCGCCTCGGCGTTGCTCACGTGCCGGAAGGGCGCGGCACCTTCTCGGAGCTGAGCGTGTGGGAGAACCTCCGCCTCGGCGCCTACACTCGCCGGGGCTCGATCCAGCCCGAGCTCGAGCGCGTCTTCACCTATTTCCCGTGGCTCTCGGACCGGCGGCGGCAGCAAGCGGGAACCCTGAGCGGCGGCGAGCAGCAGATGCTCGCGCTCGCGCGGGCCTTCGTGCACCGGCCGAGGCTCCTCCTGCTCGACGAGCCGTCGCTCGGGCTGGCGCCCGTGCTCGTCGCGGAGCTGTTCCGGATCGTCCGCGAGCTGAACGAGGAGGAAGGCCTCACCGTCCTCGTCGTCGAGCAGAACGCGCACCTCGCGCTGCAGGCGGCCGAAGCCGGCTACGTGCTCGAGGCCGGCCACGTCGTGCTCTCCGGCTCGAGCGACGAGCTTCGGGCCGACGACTCCGTCCGCCGCACCTACCTGGGGTACTAGCGGGATGAGCGCCGGGACGTCTGCGGTCGGCGGCCTGCGCGCTCGAGGCTGGTCGATCGACCCGAGCGCAGCGACCGTCGTGCTGCTCCTCGTCGGCGCCGCGATCTTCCTGCTCGTCGGCTGCCTGCGGAGCACTACCTTCGCCCAGCTGACCGTCCAGGGAGTCGCGCTCGGCTCGGTGTACGGCAGCCTGGCCCTGGCGCTCGTCCTCGTCTACCGGGCGACGCACGTCATCAACTTCGCGCAGGGCGAGCTCGCGATGTTCACGACGTACATCGCCTACGAGCTCATGCTGCACGGCCTCTCGTACTGGGAGGCGTTCGCCGCGACACTCGCGATCGCCTTCGCTCTCGGCACGGTGCTCCAGGTCACCCTGATCCGTCCGGTGCAGCACCGCTCGGTGATCGCGACGGTGATCGTCACCGTCGGTCTCTTCATCCTCATCGACGGGATCGTCAACTGGATCTGGGGCGGCGACTACAAGTCCATGCCCTCGCCGTTCGGCCTCGGCGCGTACAACGTCGGCGGCGTCGTGATCTCGCACCTCTACGTCGGGATGGTCGTCGTCGTTCTCTCCTCCGTCCTGCTCGTCTGGGCGTTGTTCCGCTTCACGAAGCTCGGCCTCGGGATGCGGGCCGCGGCGATGCGCCCTGCGGCAGCGGCCCTCGTGGGCGTCCGGGTCGACTCGATGCTCGCGATCGGCTGGGGGCTCGCCGCCGTGCTGGGAGCGGTCGCCGGGCTGATGGCCGAGCCCTCCCAGATCTTCCTCTCGCCGACGCTCATGCAGCCGATCCTCGTCTACGCCTTCGCCGCCGCCGTCCTCGGGGGCCTCGAGAGCCCGGCGGGAGCGGTGGTCGGCGGCGTTCTGATCGGCGTCACGTTGACCCTCATCGTCGGCTACGTGCCACAGATCAGCTCCGAGCTCCAGCTGCCCTTCGCCTTCGCGGTTCTCCTCGTGATCCTCCTGCTCAAGCCCTCGGGGCTGTTCGGGCGACGGGAGGTGCGGCGCGTATGAGAAGTCAGATCCCCGCGCTCGCCTCGCTGCTCGTCGTCGCGGCGGTGCTCTGCCTCCTGCCGTTCATCCTCAGCGAGTACAACATCTACCTCGTCGCCCAGGTCGGGATCTTCTTCATCGCGGTGCTCGGTCTCAACATCCTGACCGGCTACACGGGCCAGATCTCGATCGGGCACGGCGCGTTCATGGCGATCGGCGGCTACACGACGGCTGTGATGTCGCGTGACCACCACACGAACCTCGTCGTGACGATGCTCATGGCCTTCGCGATCTGCTTCGTCGTCGGCCTGCTCGTCGGGCTGCCGGCCCTGAGGCTCTCCGGCGTCTACCTCGCCCTCGTGACGTTCGCGCTCGCGGTCTCGATTCCGCAGATCCCGCTGCAGTACTCGACCTTCCTCGGGGGGAGCGGCGGCGTCGTGTCGTCCCGGAGCGTCAGCAACCTCTGGATCTACACCGCCACCTGGGCCTGCTCGGCAATCCTGTTCGTGCTCGCCTGGCTGATCCTGCGCGGACGCCTCGGGCGCGCGTTCCGCGCGGTGCGGGACAGCGAGATCGCGGCCGTCGCCTCCGGGGTCGAGCTCCCGATCTACAAGACGCTCGCGTTCGGGATCTCGGCCGCGTACGCCGGGGTCGCGGGATCGTTGTTCGTGCTCGCGGCGAACGGGTTCGCGCAGCCGAGTGAGTTCGACGTCTTCCTCTCGCTACAGCTGCTCGTCGGCGCCGCAGTCGCCGGGCTCGGCTCGCTGTGGGGAATCCTCGCCGGAGCGGCGTTCGTGGGGCTCTTGCCCCAGGTCTCGACGAGCGTCCCGGTGATCGGCGCGCAGCACGGCCGCGACGTCGTGTTCGGGGCCGCGGTGATCCTCGTCATGCTCCTGCTTCCGGACGGCTTCGCAGGGCTGCTCGCCCGGATTCGTCGTCTGGCCCGCGCTTGAACCGAGGTTCGATCTCAATCAAAATCCCGCGCAAATCGTCTCAACTGACACACTCGAACTCGGAGGGGCAACGCATGCCTGTCAACCGTAAGAAGCTCGCAGCACTGGTTTTTGCGCTTCTCGCCACAACCGCGGTGGCCGGCTCGGCTGCCGCCTCGCACACGGGCACCCCGGGTGTGACGAAGAACCAGATCGTGATCGGCGGGACGTTCCCGTTCACCGGCCCGGCGTCGCTCTACAAGACGATCCCGGCGGCCGAGCTTGCGTACTACGCGTACGTCAACGCCAAGGGCGGCGTCCACCACCGCAAGATCGTGGACAAGACCCTCGACGACGGCTACAACCCGGCCCAGACGGTCCCGAGCGTGAAACAGCTCGTCGAGAAGGAGCACGTCTTCGCGATCGTCGGCAGCCTCGGCACCGCGCCCGGCCTGGCGACCTGGGGGTATCTGAACCAGCGCCACATCCCACAGGTGCTGCTCGCCACCGGCGACGCGTACTGGGGCAACTGCGTCCACCACAAGTGCCAGGGCTCGACGAAGCCGTGGACGATGGGCTGGCAGCCGGACTACCCCGGTGAGGCGAAGCTGTACGCGAAGTACATCCTCAAGCACAAGCCGGGAGCGAAGATCGGTGTCCTCTACCAGGACGACGCCTACGGCAAGAACTACCTCGCGGGCCTGAAGAGCGGGCTCGGCTCGCACAAGAACCAGATCGTGGACGCGCAGTCGTACAGCGTCACCGACTCGGGGCCGGTCGTCGGCAGCCACGTCGTCCACATCGCAAAGAGCGGCGCCAACGTGTTCGTGATCTTCGCGACGCCGAGTGCCGCGATCGCAGCGCTCGTCACGGAGGGACAGATTCCCAGCTGGGATCCGCTGACCTTCAACAACAACGTCTCGGCCAACCGCCTCTTCATGCAGCTCGCCGCGTCGAAGGGCGCGAACGTCAACGGGGTCCTCTCGACCACCTATGTCGCGAGCCAGACGGCGCAGCCGAACCTGCCTGGAATGAAGCTCGCGAAGAAGATCATCCACAAGTACGCGCCCAACGGGGTGGGCAGCCTCGACCAGCAGTTCGCGACGGGCGACAACAACCTCGTCTACGGGCTCGCCGTGGGCTGGACGTTCGTCGACGCGCTCAGGCACGCAGGCAATAACCCGACGCGCAAGAGCCTGATGCACGCCCTCCGCCACATGAACGAGAAGAACAACCCGTTCATCTATCCGGGTATGGTCGTCAAGACCTCCAAGAAGCGGAACTTCCCGATGGAGCAGCTCATCTTCGAGAAGTGGGGCGGCGGCGCCGGTGGTGACTGGAAGGCCTTCGGCAAGGTCCTCAACAGCGGTCACTAGCGCGGTCCGCATCGCCGGTTCACGAGGGGGAGCTTCGGCTCCCCCTCGGTGTCTCAGCCGAGCTCGGACGGGTCGGTGACCGGCGCGCGGCAGGCGAAGCGCTCGCAGACGTAGACCGCCGGAGCGCCCTCGACGAGGGTCTTGCCCTCGAGCAGCGGGACGTCGGCCGCCGGCCCGAAGGCGACGACGGCGTTCGGGTCGAAGCCGCGCACAGCAGCGCGCGCGACGTCGGAGCCCGGGCCGCCGACGATCGCGAGCTCGCGCGGCGGCGAGAGATGGAGGTCGAGCGCGCAGAGGGCCCAGCCGAACGCGGCCGGCGCACGCGGGAGGAGGTCGCGGACGAGACGCAGCGCACCGACCGCCGTCCGCTCGAGCTCGTCGTCGCCCCAGATCCGCGCGAGCCGCAGCAGGACGAAGGCGAGCATCGAGCTTCCGGCCGGCGTCGGGGTGTCATCGAACGCCTTCTGCCGCGCGACGAGCTGCTCGCCGTCGGCGGGCGCGAGAAAGAAGCCGCCCCGCTCGGGGTCGCCGAAGAGCTCGACGGCGACGAGCGCGAGCCGCCGGGCCTCCCGCAGCCAGCGCAGGTCGCCGGTGGCGACGTGGAGCTCGTAGAGCCCATTGGCGACGTTCGCGTGGTCCTCGAGGTAGGCGGGATACTTCGCGCGGCCGTCCCGCAGCGTGCGCCACAGCGGGTCGGCCGACAACAGCTCCCCGAGGTCGCACGCTGCAGCGAGCAGGTCGGGGCGCTCGAGGCGACGTGCACCCTCCGCGAGCGCTGCGAGCGCGAGCCCGTTCCAGGCCGCGATGACCTTGTCGTCGAGCGCGGGCTGAGGCCGCCGGTTGCGGGCCTCGAGCAGCCGCGCGCGGACGTCCTCGTCCAGCTCCCCGCGCAGGATCGAGCGGCCGTGCTCGAACGGCTGCAGCAGCTCCGCCGGCGCTCCGTCCTCCGCCGTCCAGGTGTACGTGAGCCCCTCGACGCCGTCGGTGTCGGCGTCCTGCGAGGAGGCGAAGCCGCCGCCGGGCAGCCGCAGCTCGCGCACCATGTAATCGAGGGTCTGCTCGGCAACGGTGCGGTACCGCTCCTCCCCGGTGAGGAGCCAGCCGTGGAGATAGGCCGGGACGAGGAGCGCGTTGTCGTAAAGCATCTTCTCGAAGTGCGGCACGAGCCACTGCGGGTCGACGGAGTAGCGGTGGAAGCCGCCGCCGACGAGGTCGTACATCCCGCCGGCCGCCATCCCGTCGAGCGTCAGCCGGACGGGTTCGAGCGCGCCACGTCGTAGTAGGAACTCCAGCACCGACGCGGGCGGGAACTTCGGCGCGTGGCCGAAGCCGCCCCAGCGCGCGTCGAGCTGGGACAGCAGGCCGCGCTCCGCCTCGGCGAGCAGCGCCTCGGTCAGCGGCTCGCGCGAAGGCTCGGCCTCGGCGGAGCGCCGCAGCGCGCCGACGAGAGCCTCGGCCTGCGCCGCCACGTCCTCCGGCCGCTCCCGGTACGCGTCGGCAACCGCCCGCAGTACCTGCCGGAACGCCGGCATCCCATGCCGCGGCTCGGGCGGGAAGTACGTGCCCCCGTAGAACGGCTCACCGTCGGGCGTGAGGAAGACGGTGAGCGGCCACCC
>Ga0070681_10006395_pt1 | contig 11458 bp, 3 predicted proteins | sample KBSC83BmetaG_FD_65650 | JGI IMG/M metagenome (GOLD analysis project Ga0070681, IMG submission 65650) | Corn rhizosphere microbial communities from Kellogg Biological Station, Michigan, USA - KBS C8-3B metaG | ecosystem: Host-associated > Plants > Roots > Rhizosphere | place: USA: Michigan...
TATGGTCGACACCGTGCTCTACTTCGAAGGCGAGCGCGGCCACAGCTTTCGCATTCTCCGCGCGGTGAAAAACCGCTTCGGCTCGACCAACGAGATCGGCGTGTTCGAAATGAAGGAAGCCGGTTTGAAGGAGGTCAACAACCCTTCGGAAATATTTCTTATGGAGCGGCCGCTGGCCGTGGCCGGCTCCGCCGTTGTCTGCAGCATGGAAGGCACGCGGCCGATCCTGGTGGAATTGCAGGCGCTGGTCAGCCGCTCTTTCTTAGCGGTGCCGCGGCGCACCACCATCGGCGTCGATCACAACCGGGTCGCGCTGCTCGTCGCCGTGCTGGAAAAGAAAATGGGCGCCAAGCTTTTCGATCAGGATATTTTCGTCAACGTCGCCGGCGGCGTGCAGGTCGACGAGCCGGCTGTAGATCTCGGCATCATCGCGGCCATCGCGTCGAGCAGCCGCGACCATGCGCTCGATCCCAAGACCGTGTTTTTCGGCGAGGTCGGCCTCGCCGGCGAAATTCGCGGCATCTCCCAAGCCGAAGCCCGTGTCAAGGAAGCCGGCAAGCTCGGCTTCGAGCGCTGCATCCTGCCGGCAAGCAACGTCGCGCAATTAAAACATTTAAAGCATCCGCAACTCGCCGGCGTAAGCTCGCTCACCGAGTGCTGGAAACTGCTGTTCTAAGCTGGAAGGAATTGCGTGCGATCGATCGAGAATGCTCGATGGCAAGCCGCATCGCTCTTGAATCGTAAGCCGCTGTTGGTTATCAATGCTCTTGTGCCGGAGTGGTGGAATGGCAGACGCGCCGGACTCAAAATCCGGTAGGGGAAACCCTGTGCGGGTTCAAGTCCCGCCTCCGGCACCAAAAATTAATTTCTTTTCCCTCACCCACTTTATAATGCAGCGACAGACGACTACTCCAGATTTTCTGTCCCTATCTGTTGCCGCGATTCGGGAATAGTTACAGTTCTTAGACATTCTGCAAGAATGTCGGCCGCGGTTTTCACGTATAGTCGGATATAAGCCTCGTGATCTCCCGGTACGCTTCGCACTTCGATCCCGCCGGCGATCCACGGAGACCAGCCAAGTGTTGGGTCTCGCTTACTGGCCTTTTCGTTGACCAGCATAACCGCCTTGCCTTGATAGCTCCGCGGCCGGTAGCGCCGCAGGGCGTCGATATAACCCTCCTGAACAACGCGCGGATCCATCGCGGTCGACCTCCGGCTTTGGTTGCTCGTGTCGGTGCGTTTTGAAAGCTCCCGGAATAATTCCGCGAGGACAATTTGGCTCCTGCCCAGGACATAATCGAGTCGTTTCCACCACGGAATCCGCCGAAACCGGCCCCAGTGAAACGGTAGTCGAGCCAAGTAATAGTTGTTACGCCACTTCGCCATCTCCTGCCGAACTCGATCGTGAAAAAGACCCCAGCGGTACCGCCGATAGTAGTACCACAGACTCGGGCACGACGTGTCCATCAACGCGAGCAGAGCAACTTCCTGGTGCTGCGAATTTAGCTGCTGGGCAATCTCGTAAGCGACAATCCCACCGATGCAATTGCCGACTAAATAGTAAGGACCTTCGGGCTGCGCGCGCCGGATCTCCTCGATATACGCCGCAGCCATTTCCTCGACGTTGCGGTGGGCGCCTTCGGTGCCGTCAGCGCTGCGCGCGCGCAAACCATAGAAGGTGAAACTTTCGCCGACGAAATGAGTCAGGCGAGCATAGACGAGAAATTCGTAATCGCCGCCCAAACCGCCCGGCAAGAAAAATACCGGTTGACCGTTTTGCGCCGGATTAAGTTCGATCAGATAATGCCAGCGCGATTTCGGTTGTCTCTTCCTCGCGCTCTCGGTCAAAGTTCTATCAATACTTTCTGCCATCGTCGCCACCGTTGGGTATTCGAACAACCGGCGAAGCGGCAATTTCATTTGCAGCTCCTTGCTGACCTGGTCCATCAGCCCGATGCCCATAAGCGAGTGCCCACCGAGATCGAAGAAATTATCCTCCACGCCGACGCGATCCACATGCAGAATCTCGGCCCAGATACCAGCGAGCATTTCTTCCAGCGGCGTTCTCGGCGCGAGAAAACTCGCGCGTGCTTCACCATGATCCGGTTCGGTTTTTAGCAGCGCTTTCGCATCGAGCTTACCGTTCGGCGTCAGCGGCAATCGTTCGAGCAGAATGATTGAGGACGGAATCATGAACTCCGGAAGTTTTCTTCTGAGGAAAGCACGCAGCTCATTCGCCTTAAGTACAAGCTCGGAAGCTGCCACCGCGTAAGCAAAAAGCTGCATCTCACCGACGCCGTTCCGGTGCGCCACGACCACACACTCGCGCACAGCAGGGTGCTGATTCAACACCCATTCGATTTCTCCCAACTCGATTCGATAGCCACGAATCTTGACCTGGTCGTCGAGGCGGCCGAGGAATTCAATGTTGCCGTCTGCCAAATAGCGCGCCTGATCGCCCGTCTTGTAAAGCCGCCCTCCCGCCTCGGTGCTAAAGGGATTGGCGATGAATCGCTCCTTCGTCAAATCAGGTCGATTCCAATATCCGCGCGCCAGACCATCGCCGCCGATGTAAAGCTCTCCCGCCGTACCAATGGGCACTGGATTCAAATGGGCATCGAGAATGTAGACTTCGGTGTTCGCGATCGGCCGCCCGATGGGAATCGAAACCACGTCGTCGCCTAACGTCCGCGGTATGGGATAACAGCAGGTAAATGTCGTGCTTTCAGTCGGTCCGTAGCCGTTGATGATCTTTGTATTCGGTAGCTGCGCGAGTCCCTTTCTCACGTGCGACACGGAAAGTGCCTCGCCGCCGATCAGGAGCTGCTTCACATCCGATAGAGCCTGGGGCTCGCGGTCGATCACGGTGTTAAACAGCGCCGCCGTCAACCACAGTGTGCTGACCCGGTATTTCTTCAGCACGGCGCCGAGTTCTGCGGCATCCGGCACTCTCCCCGGAAACAAAACACACGTGCCGCCGTGCAGTAAGGCGCCCCACACTTCAAACGTCGCCGCATCGAAAGAAATCGGCGCCAACTGAAGCAATGTCTGGCTTGAGTCGAGCTGCGCATAGTCGACTCCAAACAGAAGGCATGCAATGGCCCGATGGCGCACTTCCACCCCTTTAGGGATTCCCGTCGAACCGGAAGTGTAGATGACGTACGCAAAGTCATCCGCGGTGGTTTGGAGGTTTGGATTGAACGACGGCAGCTTCGCGATATCTTTCCAGTCCCGATCCAGGCAAATCGTTCGGCCGCTCATCGCCGGCAGACTCCCGAGCAACCCTGCGCTGGTCAGCACCAAGCTTGCGGCAGTGTCTTGCAACATGAACGCGAGCCGATCTTTGGGATAGCCGGGATCCAACGGCACATAAGCTCCGCCCGCCTTGAGAATGCCGAGTAGCGCAACGATCAGCTCAAAACCGCGTTCGAGACAGACCCCAACCAGATCTCCGGGCCCAATCCCCGCGTCTTTCAGGTGGTGCGCGAGCTGATTGGCGCGACTGTTGAGTTCCGCATAGGTAACCTCTCGATCCCTGAAAACCAATGCGGTTTTGTCCGGGGTACGCTCAACCTGTATCTCGAACAACTCATGAACACAGCACTCTCTCGGATAATCCGCTGCCGTTCTGTTCCAATCGACCAGCAACTGCTCCCGCTCGCGCTCGTTGAGCAACGACAGCTCGCTGAGTTTTCGATCTGGATCGTCGACGATCGCCTCTAGGAGTGACTGAAAATGCCCGAGCCAGCGCTCGATCGTCGCATCGTCGAATAGATCAGTCTTGTAAGAGAACGACACTCGCAGCGTGTTTTCGTTCTCGCTCATCGACGCTGAAAAGTCGAACTTGGCGAGTGCCGAAAACGCAGGCAGCGGACGAACATCGATACCAGGCAATTGCCAACTTTCGGACGCGGTTTGCAACGAGAACATCGTCTGAAAAAGCGGTGTGCTGCCGAACGAACGGTCAGGGTTGATCTCCTGAACCAGCTTCTCGAAAGGCAAGTCCTGATTGTCGTAGGCGTCGAGAGCCCTGCGCCGAACTCGCGCCAGAAGCTCACGGAAGGTGCAGTCGCCGCTGAAATCCGTTCTGATAACCAGCATATTGACAAAAAAGCCGATCAGATTTTCGATTTCCGGTCGGGTGCGGCCCGCGATCGGCGTTCCCACCGCGATGTCCTCCTGACCGGAACAGCGGTGAAGAAAAGCCTGGAAGCCCGCCAACAAAACCATAAACAGCGTCGCGTTTTCGCAGTGACAAAAACTTCTCAGCCGATCGCAGAGCGACGGCGGCAAAACCAGCGCGCGCTTGGCACCACGATCGCTCGGGCCGTCGCGCCGTGGCCGATCGGTGGGCAGCGATAGCACCCCGATGTGTTGGAGTTGCTTTTTCCAATACTCGAGTTCGGTCGCGAGCTTTCCTTCGGCGAAACAGTTGCGCTGCCAGATGGCGTAGTCGGCGTACTGGATGGGCAGGTCGGGAAGGTTGACCCGGTCTTCTTTCAAATTGGCCCCGTAAAGGTCGGCCAATTCGCGAAGAAGAACAAGCAAGGACCAGCCGTCGGAAATGATGTGATGCATTTGGATGAGCAAGGCGTGATCGTCCTCACTCATCCGCAAGAGCGACAAGCGCAGGAGCGGGCCCTTCTCAAGGTCGAAGGGAGGTCGGCCTTCCTCGGCGATCAGGCGCCTCAGTTCGGCATCTTGCTCGAGCAACGGCAAAGTCGTCAGATCGACAACGGGCAAGCTTAACGGCTCCGCGGCAGTCACAATTTGCATCGTTTCGTTGTCGATCAGAGCGAAGGTGGTGCGCAGTGTTTCGTGCCTGGCAACGATGGTTTCAAAACTTCGCTCCAGCGCCGCCACGTTCAAGCGGCCGCGCAGGCGAAACGCGACACAAACATTATAGGCGGAGCTCTCGGGCTCCAGCCGATGCAAAAACCACAGACGCTGCTGCGCGAAAGAAGCAGGAAACGCGTAAGCGTCGTTCTCTACAGGCGCGGGTGAATGGTGATCCACGGCGGCTACTTATCTCGTTTGATCCGGTACGATTCCCGCGCGGCTCGCTCGATCGGCCGGGCCTGGGGAGCGTTCTCGCTGCTGCCGGTTGTTTCGATCCGCGACGCAAGCTCGCCGATCGTAGGCGCTTCGAAAAGGGTCCTGAGCGGAATATCCTTTTTCAGCGCTTCTCGCATGCGTGACACCGCCTGAACCGCCAGGAGAGAGTGTCCGCCCAATTCGAAAAAATCGTCGCGCAGGCCCACGCGGCCGACCTTGAGAACCGTCGCCCAGATCTCCGCGAGAAGCTTCTCTGCGGAATTTCGCGGCGCAACGTAAACCGATGCCGATTGGCGCTGGTCTGGACCGGGCTCCGGTAGCGCGTTGCGGTCGAGCTTACCATTGGCGGTGAGTGGAAATTTTTCCATCAGCACAAACGCCGTGGGAAGCATGTACTCCGGCAGACGCTCTTTGAGAAACGAGCGAAGTTCGGCGCTGACGAGCGCGGCATCCTTTTGGGGCTCGACATAAGCCACCAAGCGCTGCTCGCCCGCATCCGCGCCGCGCATGACTGCCACTGCTTCGCGGACGCCGGGATGCTGCCGGAGAACCGACTCGATTTCGCCAAGCTCGATCCGATAGCCGCGGATTTTCACCTGATCGTCGATTCGCCCGAGATATTCAAGTTGCCCGCAGGGGAGCCATCGCGCCAGATCTCCGCTTCGATAGAGGCGCGCCTTGGGGTCGCTGCTGAAAGGATCGGCGATAAAACGCTCGGCCGTAAGCTCCGGCCGTTTTGAATATCCTCTGGCGACGCCGGCGCCGCCAACGTAGATTTCGCCGGCCATTCCGATCGGCTGAAGCCGCCGCTGCGCATCCAAGATATAGACACTCAAATCCGGCAGCGGCGTGCCGATGATGCTCGCCGAGGCGGATTCCACAAGAGCACCGGTGATCGGCTGATAGGTCACATGCACGGTAGTCTCGGTAATGCCGTACATGTTGATGAGTTTTGGCAGCTTGTCGCCGAACCTTTCAAACCACGGCCGTAAACTCGGCAGCTCCAAAGCTTCGCCGCCGAAGATGACGTAGCGCAGCGCTTCTCCGGCCGGGGACGTGATCGAAAGAAGATGCGGCATCAATTGGCGAAATGCCGACGGCGTCTGATTCAGAACGGTCACTCCCTGCGCTTCGATAAGCCGCGCAAGCTCATCGGGTGCCCGGCTGATCGAACTTGGCACAATGACCAGTTTCCCGCCGTGTAGCAGCGCACCCCAAATTTCCCACACGCTGAAATCGAACGCGCAGGAGTGAAACAACGTCCACACATCCGATGAAGTGAAGTGGAACCAACTGTCGGTGGATTGAAACAGGCGAACCACATTGTAATGCGTGATCAATGCGCCTTTCGGTTTGCCCGTGGAGCCCGATGTATAGATCACGTAAGCGAGACTGTTCGGTGTGGCGGTCCCGGCAAATTCGGCGTTCGCGGGAGCGGACCGTGTGATCCTCAATTCGGGACCATCGACAAACACGATCGAGAAACGGTCGGCGGGCAAGTTGGCGGCAAGATGCTTTTGCGTGACGATGAGCGAAACATCGGAATCCTCGAGCATGAACTCGATTCGCTGTTTCGGATAGCGCGGATCGAGCGGCACATAGGCACCGCCGGCCTTCAGAATCGCCAGAATTCCGATGATCAGCTCGGGCGAGCGCTCGACGCACAAACCGACCAGCACGTCGGGCCCGACGCCGCGCTCGCGCAGCGCACGCGCAAGCGTATTCGCAGCCGCGTTCAACTCGCCATAAGCCCAGTGCTGTTCTTCAAAAACCAGCGCGACGGCTTGCGGTGCTTGCTTGGCTTGCTCTTCGAATAATTCATGCAAACAGCGGGCTTTCTCGTAGCGCGCTTTGATTTTGCCGCGCTCGATCAGATCGCGGCTCGCGGCTTCCGTCATCAATGGCAGCTCGGAGATTCGCTTGGCCGGATCGTGAACGATGCCGCGAAGCAAAACCTCGAAGTGCGCCAGTAGCCTTGCGATCGTCGCGTCGTTAAACAGGTCTGTGTTGTACTGAAGCGACATTCTCAAACCTTCGGCGGTTTCAGCGACCGACAACGTCAGATCGAATTTGGCCGTCTCGCTGCCGCCTCGCACCCGGCTTGCGCTGAGACCTTCGAGGTTCACCGCCGAATCCGGCGCGTTCTGCAGGACAAACATGACCTGGAAAACCGGCGTGTAGCTGAGAGTGCGATGGGGGTTCAATTCCTCCACCAGTTTCTCGAACGGCAGGTCCTGGTGTTCGTACGCCTCCAGCGCGCTTCGCCGCACCGACGCGAGGAACTCTTTGAAGGTTGGATCACCGGAAAAGCGGGCGCGCAAAGCTAGGGCGTTGACGAAGAACCCGATTAAACCTTCGATCTCGGTACGATTGCGGTTCGCAATCGCCGCGCCCACCACGATGTCTTCCTGTCCGGTATAGCGATAAAGCAGGGTCTGAAAGGCGGCGAGAAGCGTCATGAACAATGTGACGCCTTCTCCGCGATTGAACGCCTTCAGCGCGTCAAGGAGATCTTTGCCAAAGACCGGCGATTGTGTCCTGCCGCGAAACCTCTGGACCGCCGGCCGCGGCCGGTCGGTAGGAAGGTTGAGAAGCGCGGGGATGCCGTCCAATTGTTTTTTCCAGTACGCGAGCTGCCGATCGAGTTCCGATCCTCTCAACCATTCGCGCTGCCACAAGGCGAAATCCGCATACTGAATCGGCAGGTCCGCGAGTGGTGAAGCCTCGCCATTGAGAAACGCCCAGTACAGTGTCGACAGCTCCCGATAAAGCACGCTCATCGACCAGCCGTCGGAGACGATGTGATGCATCGTGAGCAGCAAGACGTGATCGTCCGCAGCGACGCGGATCAACCTGGCGCGAAAAAGCGGCCCACGGGTCAAATCGAACGGCTGGCTCCCCTCCCACGCAACCCGACGGCTGATTTCTGCCTCGGCTTCTTTCTCAGTGCTGCAGCGGATTTCTTCCCGCAGGAGCGTCAGCTGCGATGACGGCGCGACAACCTGAACGGGGCCAGTTTCACTGGTCGCGAACGTCGTGCGCAGCGCCTCGTGCCGCCGGACGATTTCTTCAAGACTGCGCTGCAGTGCGTCGACATCGAGCGGTCCCTTGAGACGAAGCGCGCCCGGTATGTTGTAAATCGATTTGCCCGGCTCCAGTTGATCGAGAAACCATAATCGTTGTTGGGCGAAGGAAAGACAAAGTTCCCGGTCTCGCGGCACGCGGCGCAAAAGCGCCGGCCGGGGCACCGCCGCGTCTTTCAGGAGTTCGAGAATTTCGCTTTTTCGTTCGGTCAACTGGGCGCGCAGCGCCGGCGGCAACCCCTCCTTGGGACCTCTGACGATCAAACGGCCGTCATCCGCCGAAATCGTAAAATTCAGCTTGCCCAGTTGGTTCAAAAGCTCGATCGCCGTCACAGGATGATCTCTTCCGTTTGATCGTGATCCGAATCCGCGCGCGCAGAACTCCGGGCGCCCGCCCAGCAAATCGCCTCGATATGACCCGACAGCCCGGCGACGGTCGGCAGCTCGAACACCGCGCGGAGCGCCGGTTCGACGCCGAAGACCTGTTTGATTCTCGAGGCCAACCGAGTCGCCAAGAGCGAATGGCCGCCGAGATCGAAAAAATTGTCGTCCACGCCGATCCGATCCAGCCGCAGAATTTCGGCCCAGATCGAGACGAGTTCCTTTTCCATGGGCGTGCGCGGCGCGATATATTCCCTGGCCGGAGCGAATTCCGGCGCCGGCAGCCGGCCGCGATCCAGCTTGCCGCTCGGGGTCAGCGGCATTGCGTCGAGAAACACGAAAGCCGAAGGCACCATGTAGTCCGGCAATTTTTCTTTGAGATAGGCCCGCAGTTCTTGCGCGCCTACGGACATGCTCTCATGCATCACTGCGTACGCGACCAATCGGTTGTCCATCGGCGCGGCTTCGAGCGCCACTACAGCCGAGCTGTGAACTCCCGGACATCGAGCGAGCGTCGCCTCGACTTCGCCCAACTCGATGCGAAAGCCGCGCACCTTGACCTGGCGATCCATTCGGCCCAGGAATTCGATATTCCCGTCGGGTAAATACCGGCCGCGGTCGCCGGTTTGGTACAGGCGCGCGACTCTCCGGCCGTGAAACGACCAATCGATGAATTTCTCCGCCGTGAGCTCCGGCTGATTGAGATAGCCGAGCGCTAGGCCGGCGCCGCCGATGCAGATTTCCCCCGGCACGCCAATCGGAACCGGATTGTGCCGCGAATCCAAGATATAAATTTCCGCGTTGGCGATCGGGCGGCCAACGGGCGGAAGGTCCACCGTCTCCGCGAACGGCGGGTTGACTACGAACTGAGTGGCGACGTGGCTTTCGGTTGGCCCGTATTGATTGCATAAGCAGCAATCCCCGAGCCGGCTCAAAAACGATTTCAGCGAAGCGGTCATCTGCAGTTGCTCGCCGGCGGTGATGATTTCGCGCAAGCTCGGCGGATAACAATCGCCGTACGCCGCCGCCTCGGCAAGGTTTTGCAGCGCGACAAACGGCAGAAAAACCCGCTCGATCGATTGCTTCTTCAGAAATTCCAACAGACGTTGACCATCCCGCCGCATCTCGTCCGCGATCAAAAACAGCGATCCCCCAGCACACCAGGTCGTCAACATCTCTTGGATCGAAACATCGAATCCGCAAGGCGCGAAGTGCAGTGTCCTTGCCCCCGACGGTTCGCTCAGATTTTCGATCTGCCACAAGATCAAATTGCCCAGCGCGCCGCGACTCATCACGACCCCTTTGGGTTTGCCGGTGGAACCCGATGTGTAGAGCACGTAGGCGGCGTTTTCGGCCGCCTTCGCAGAGTCGGGATTGCTTTGCGCTTCCCGAGCGATGTTTTCCCGCTCGGCGTCAAGCAAAATCGCGCGCGCGCCGAGCGCCGGTAAGCGCGATGCGATCAATCCGGCACTGACGAGAAGCGGCGTGTTGAGATCTTGCATCATCTGCGCGATGCGATCGCATGGATAGGAAGGATCCATAGGAACATATACGCCGCCGGCTTTGAGAATAGCCAGGAATCCAATCGCCGAATCGAGCGAGCGCTCGAGGCAAATCGCCACGTGACTTTCCGACCGCACGCCTTTTCTAATGAGATAATGCGCGAGCTGATTGGCGCGGTGATTCAGCTCGGCGTAGGTTAGGGTTGCATCGTCGAAAACCAGCGCGCATGCATCAGGAGTTCGCTCCACTTGTTTCTCGAATACCGAGATTACATCCCCCGAGCACGTCCAGTCTTGCTGTGCCCCTTGCCGTTCGACCAGCAGTTGATGCTCTTCGGCCTCGGTAAGAAAGGGCAGGTCGGCGATGCGCCGGTCCGGGTCCGCGATGATGCCCTCGAGCAGGACTCGACAATGATCGAGCATGCGCTCGATCGTGCCGGCTTCGAACAGATCGGCGTCGTATTCCATGCGCAGGAACAAGCGCCCATCGCGCTCCGCGAAGGAGGCGAAGAGATCGAACTTGGCACTTACCGGCCCCACGTCCAGAGAAGTCGCCGTCAATTCGGGCAGCGGCGGTTTTCGCCGCGGCATATTCTGCACGGCGAACAAAACTTGAAACAGCGGCGCATGGTTCAGGCTTCGCTGCGGCTTGAGTTCCTCGACCAGTTTTTCAAACGGCACGTCCTGATGCTCGTAGGCTTTGAGCGCGCCTTCGCGAACCCGCGCCAAAAACTGCCGGAAATTCTCCTCGCCGGAGACCTGGTTGCGATAGACGAGCGTGTTCACGAAACAGCCGATCAGCCCTTCGGTTTCCAACCGCGTGCGCCCGGCGATGGGCGAGCCCACGGCGATGTCTTCCTGCGCCGTGTAGCGGTGGAGAAAAACCTGAAAGGCCGCGAGAAGCGTCATGAACAGCGTGGCCTTTTCGCCGCGCCCGAGCGCGTTCAGGCGATCCGCGAGCGAGTGCGGCAGCGCGAGCGATTGGCGCGCGCCGCGATAGGTTTGCACCGGCGGCCGGGCGCGATCCGCCGGCAATTCCAGCACCGACAAACCGCGCAGCTCTTCGCGCCAGAAGGCGATCTGGCCCTCGATCGCTTCGCCCTCGAGCGATTGCCGCTGCCACGCCGCGTAATCCGCATACTGAAGCGGCAGATCGGCAAGGGGCGTCGTGTCGCCCCGATAGCGTCGTTCGTAGAGCGTGGCCAGCTCCTGCGTGAAGATCGCGCTCGACCAGCCGTCGATCGCGATATGATGCGTGACCTGGAGCAAAACATGGGAATGCGCGTTCAATCGGAGCAGCGCCAGGCGCAGCGGCGGGTCCTTGCTCAGATCGAAATGCCGCGCCCTCAGGTCCGCGGCCAAGCGCTGCACTTGAAGGTCTTGTTCGTCGGGTAGAGACGCGCCGAGGTCGACAAGCGGCAGATCGATCTCGTCCGC
>Ga0070681_10006396_pt1 | contig 11458 bp, 10 predicted proteins | sample KBSC83BmetaG_FD_65650 | JGI IMG/M metagenome (GOLD analysis project Ga0070681, IMG submission 65650) | Corn rhizosphere microbial communities from Kellogg Biological Station, Michigan, USA - KBS C8-3B metaG | ecosystem: Host-associated > Plants > Roots > Rhizosphere | place: USA: Michigan...
CTAAATCCATGTACTGAAGCGCGGGCTGTTTGCCGGCGATAACGACGTTGATGTAGTTGCGGCTGCGCAGACAATGATCCATCACTGACAACAAACTGTTCGCGTCGGGCGGCAAATAGATGCGAACGACGTCAGCTTTCTTGTTCACGACGTGATCGATGAAGCCGGGATCCTGATGGCTGAAGCCATTATGATCCTGCCGCCAGACGTGTGAAGTGAGCAGGTAATTCAACGAAGCAATCGGGCGACGCCACGGAATATTGCGCGTCACCTTCAACCATTTTGCGTGCTGATTCACCATCGAATCGACGATGTGAATGAACGCCTCATAACACGAAAACAAACCGTGCCGGCCCGTTAACAAATAGCCTTCCAGCCAGCCCTGACAAAGATGCTCACTGAGAACTTCCATGACGCGCCCGTCCGGTGCCTCGTGCTCGTCGACGGGAGACGTTTTTGCCATCCAGACTCGATCGGTAACTTCGAACAAAGCATCAAGGCGGTTCGATGACGTTTCGTCTGGTCCAACTACGCGAAAGTCGCTGTCGTCCATGTTGAGTTTCATCACGTCGCGCAAGAATGTTCCCGCGACGCGCGTCGCTTCAGCCTCAACAGTTCCCGGTGTTGGAACTTCCACCGCGTATTCGCGGTAGTCAGGCAGCTTCAGTTCCTTGAGAAGCAGGCCGCCGTTCGCGTGCGGGTTAGCTCCCATGCGGCGCTCGCCTTTGGGCGCGAGCTCAGCGAGTTCACTTCTAAGCTTTCCGTTTTCGTCAAACAATTCTTCCGGCTTGTAACTACGCAACCACTCGTCGAGTAAACGCAGGTGCTCCGGATTCTTCGCAGGTTGCGAGAGTGGAACCTGATGAGAGCGAAACGTACCTTCGACTGGCTTGCCGTCGACGAACTTCGGTCCGGTCCAGCCCTTCGGCGAGCGCAGAACAATCATGGGCCACTGCGGACGCTCAGCCCCGCCATTCTTTCGACGATTTGTTTGAATCGTCTGGATCTCATCCAGAATCATATCGAGAGTTGCGGCCATCAACTGATGCATTCGTTCCGGCTCATCACCTTCGACGAAAAACGGTTTATGACCGTAACCTATTAGCAAGCTCGTGAGTTCTTCTCTACTGATGCGCGCGAGCACCGTCGGGTTAGCAATCTTGAAACCGTTCAAGTGCAGAATCGGCAGCACCGCACCATCTCGAGCAGGATTCAAAAACTTGTTGGAGTGCCAACTTGCTGCAAGCGGGCCAGTCTCGGCCTCGCCATCGCCCACCACGCAAACGGCGAGCAAGTCAGGATTATCAAACACTGCGCCGTACGCGTGAGCGAGTGAATAACCGAGCTCGCCGCCTTCATTGATCGAGCCGGGAGTTTCCGGCGCAACGTGGCTCGGAATACCGCCGGGAAATGAAAATTGCTTGAACAGTTTCTTCATTCCGATCTCGTCCTGCGAGATGTTCGGATAAAACTCGCTGTACGTGCCTTCGAGATACGTGTTTGCAACCAGACCCGGCCCGCCGTGACCAGGTCCTGTTACGTAAATCACGTTCAAGTCGCGCGACTTGATGACTCGATTCAGATGGACGTAGATGAAGTTCAGACCGGGTGTTGTTCCCCAATGGCCGAGCAGTCTGGGTTTGATGTGTTGGATCTGTAGCGGCTCGCGGAGTAAGGGGTTGTCGTAAAGATAAATCTGGCCGACGGAGAGATAGTTGGCCGCACGCCAGTAAGCGTTCAGAAGCCGAACTTCTTCAACTGATAATTGCTTCACGTTCTCGTCCACGAGATTACTCCTTGCAGTAGCTATGCACATATGAGGGGCCAAAGGCCGAACCGGGGGCATAGCCCCTTATCTTTTCGAAAGCTGACGGCAAGGCGTAGCCTTGCCTCACATCGGGCGGCGAAGCCGCGGCGTGCATGACAAGAGACTTTAGTGCAAAGCTCTTCCAGTGGCATTGCATAAAGTCGCTATGAAGCGCCAACGGCGCGAAATATGAAAGCCAGGGGCAAGCGTGAAGCGCAGCGGAACGCGTCGCCCCTGGTTACGAAGAATTCAGAAAGAGAGCACTGAAAGTGCGAAATACCAACATCAATTATTTCGCTCTTTCAGAGCTTCACGGCCATTGCGCGCGTTTACCAGGGGCGACGCGCCTCACGTTGTTCGGCGCTGGTCCCTGGCTTTCATATTCCGCGCCTTCGGCGCTCAGTTTCGACTTTTTGTGCAAAAGCTTCTTCCAGTCTTGTAATCAACGACTCCAGTAACGTTTGATTCGCTCGGCCAGCAGCGGAAACGGAACGTAGTCGGCGTTGCGTCCGGCGTTTCGAAGCTCCGCAACCATGCGCATCGCGCCGTCGGCGTTGCGTGTGTGAACAAGAATCGTTGACGCACGCTGGAGCTCGGGGTTAGAGCAGAGCCAGCGCGCGACTGCGTAGCCCGTCCTTTCATCGTCGGTGGATTCCGCGTGGTAGTGCTCCGGATGCAAGTCGTGATCGAGAAAAATCGCATCGTACGATCCAGCTCTCAACAACTCCCGCGCTTCAGCCACATTGCTCGCGATATCGACGAAGTCTCCTTTAAAGCGGGTGCTGAACCAGCGATGCCGGCGCTTATCATCGTCGAGAAGAAAAACACGAATGGGATGGCGGTCCGCACGTACTGATCTCAGACCCAGCTTGTTAACCAACGACTGCCACAAACTCATAAGTCTTCAAGTTTCTTTTCTTAAAACATCGACTTCGGTACGGCGCGAGCATTATAAGGTATCATCAGGTACACTGAGATGACCTAAGGTGATTAAGTGATAGATCAGACCGAGCTCCCCAAAACGGAGAATACAGAAGTTTGCCCGGAGTGCTTCGGCACCGGCACTAAACTCGATCCCACCAAAGGTGCGATTCCGTGTCCGTGTCGCAAACCTGATCGTTACAAAAAACTACTCGCGACAGCTCGCATTCCGCGACGCTACGGCGATTGTTCCTTCGAGAGTTTCAAATGCGCGCCGGGCACCTCACAGGATAATGCGCTGCTTGCAGCGCAAAGACTCGTCGCGGAGTTTCCGGTCGATCGCGGGTTGTTGTTCATGGGACCGGCCGGAGTGGGAAAAACTCATCTCGCGGTTTCCATTATTAAAGCACTGATCGCGAAAGGATTCGGCGGCGTCTTCAGCGAGTTTGGCTCGTTGCTCAAAGAGATTCAGGATTCCTACAACCCGATCTCGAGATCGTCTGAGCTCAAAGTGCTCGCGCCGATCTACGAAACAGACGTGCTCGTGCTCGACGAACTCGGCGCAACGATTCCCACCGATTGGGTGCGCGACACGATGTATCAGATCATTAATAAACGTTACAATGACAGAAAATTGACCATATTTACTACCAATTATTCCGACGCCCGGCGCTCAGACAAGGAGCAGGTGTTGGAAGATCGAATTGGTACTCGCCTGCGAAGTCGACTATACGAGATGTGTATCAAAGTCGTTTTAGACGGCGGCGACTACCGGCGAGTGGGGCTTTAACAGTTCATTGGAGAATGCCTAAACGCACAGACATCCACAAAATCCTGATTATCGGCTCTGGTCCAATCGTGATCGGGCAGGCGTGCGAGTTTGATTATTCCGGAACGCAGGCCTGCAAAGCGTTGCGCCAGGAAGGCTACGAGATCGTGCTGGTCAACTCGAATCCAGCCACGATCATGACTGACCCCGAAACCGCCGACATCACCTACATCGAACCACTCACCGTCGCATCAGTCACAGAAATAATTCGTCGTGAACGTCCTGACGCGCTGCTGCCGACTGTCGGCGGACAAACCGCGCTGAATCTCGCGATTGCGCTCGAAGACGCCGGCGTGCTGAGTGAATTCGGTGTTGAGATGATCGGCGCGAATCGCGATGCGATCAAAGTCGCTGAGAATCGTTTGCTCTTCAAGCAGGCGATGGACGAAGCCGGACTGGAGATGCCGCGCGGCGGTTTCGCGAAGTCATGGGCTGAGGCACAAGAGATCGTCACGGAAACAGGTTATCCTGCGATCATTCGCCCGTCCTTCACGCTCGGAGGCACGGGCGGAGGCACCGCTTACAACCCCGAAGAGTTTGAAGAGATCATTCGCGGCGGGCTCGCGGCTTCGCCGATTCACGAAGTTCTGATTGAGGAGTCGATCCTCGGTTGGAAAGAGTTTGAGCTCGAAGTTATGCGCGACCTCGCTGATAACGTCGTGATCATCTGCTCGATCGAAAACTTCGATCCGATGGGTGTTCATACGGGCGATTCGATCACGGTGGCGCCCGCGCAGACGTTGACTGATCGCGAGTATCAGTTGATGCGCGACATGGCGATCAAAGTAATTCGCAAAGTCGGCGTCGAGACTGGCGGATCGAATATTCAGTTTGGAGTAAATCCTGAGAACGGTGAGATCCGCATCATCGAGATGAATCCACGCGTGTCGCGTTCGTCTGCACTCGCTTCGAAAGCCACGGGTTTTCCGATCGCGAAGATTGCGGCGAAGCTCGCCGTCGGTTACACGCTCGACGAGATTCCCAACGACATCACGCGCAAGACGCCCGCGTCGTTCGAACCGACGATCGATTACGTCGTCGCTAAGATTCCAAAGTGGGACTTCGAAAAGTTTCGCGAAGCGGAAGACGTTTTGGGAACGCAGATGAAGTCGGTGGGCGAGGTGATGGCCATCGGTCGCACGTTCAAGGAAGCGCTCTTCAAAGGCCTGCGCTCACTCGAAGCCGTCAAGCCTTTACGACTCGAAGACATCTCTAACGATGAATTGCAACGAAAATTAGCGCGACCGAATTCGCAGCGCTTCTCTTACATAACGTACGCGCTTCAACACGACTGGCCCATCTCGGAGATCTATCGTCTGTCGCGGATCGATCCGTGGTTTCTCGATCAACTCAACCAGGTGATGGACATTCAACGCGACGTCGAAGGCCGCAAACTCGAAGACATCTCGTTTGACGAGTTGCGCGCGTTTAAGGAAGTGGCGCTGTCGGATCGTCGTCTGGCGTATCTGACCGAACGCTCCGAAGATGAGGTGCGCGAGTATCGGAAGAAGCTGGGACTGATTCCGGTTTACAAGCGAGTAGACACTTGCGGGGCCGAGTTTGAATCGCACACTCCGTATCTCTACTCGACGTACGAAAGCGAAGACGAATCCGCGCCCACCGATCGACGCAAGATCATGATTCTCGGTTCCGGACCGAACCGCATCGGGCAGGGTATCGAGTTTGATTACTGTTGCTGTCACGCATCGTTTGCGCTGCACGAAGCGGGCTTCGAGACGATCATGGTCAACTGCAACCCGGAAACAGTCTCGACTGACTACGACACTTCCGATCGTCTCTACTTCGAGCCGCTCACGTTCGAAGACGTGATGAATATCGTCGACGTTGAAAAGCCGGAAGGCGTGATCGTGCAGTTTGGCGGGCAAACGCCACTTAATCTCGCGATGCGACTGCATCACGCGGGTGTCAAAGTGATCGGCACGTCGCCTGATTCGATCGATCTCGCAGAAGATCGCAAACGCTTCGGCGCATTGCTCAACGAGCTCGGCATCCCGCAACCGGAAAACGGCATGGCCGCGTCGGTTGAAGAAGCGCGTGAAGTCGCGGGACGAATCGGTTATCCCGTGTTGGTGAGACCGAGTTACGTGCTTGGCGGACGCGCGATGGCGATCGTCTACGATCAGGAAGCGCTCGAGACTTACGTGCGAAACGCCGTAGGTTTTACTCCGGATCGCCCGGTGCTGATCGACAAGTTTCTCGAACACTCAGCCGAGTTCGACGTCGATGCGCTCGCTGACGACACAGCGTGTGTGATTGCAGGAATTCAGGAGCACATCGAAGAAGCGGGCATTCACTCCGGCGACTCATCGTGCGTGTTACCGCCGGTGCGCATCGATCCCGAGCATCTCGAAACTATGCGTCACTACACGCGCAAGCTCGCGAAGGCGCTGTCAGTCTGCGGGCTGATGAATATTCAGTTCGCGATCAGAGACCATCGCGTTTACGTGCTCGAAGTAAATCCACGCGCGTCGCGAACGGTTCCGTTTGTCTCAAAAGCCACAGGCGTTCCGATCGCGCGTATCGCTGCGCTCGTGATGGCGGGAAGGAAGCTCGAGTCGTTTGGATTGCCTGACGAATTGACTGTGAAGCGCTTCTTTATCAAGTCGCCCGTGTTTCCGTTCGCGAAGTTTCCCGGCGTCGATCCGGTGTTGAGCCCCGAGATGCACTCGACCGGTGAGGTGATGGGTATCGGCGACACCTTTGGCGAGGCTTATCGAAAAGCAATGACGAGTGCCGGCTTGAGTCTGCCTTCCGCCGGCAGAGCGTTCCTCAGCGTGAATGATGCCGACAAAGGCACGGCTGTTTTGCTCGGACGCAGGCTGAGTCGCCTGGGCTTCGAGATCGTCGCGACACTCGGAACCGCGGCGCGCTTGCTCGAAGTCGGAATGAACGTCGAGACGGTTTTCAAAGTCAACGAAGGCAGGCCGAACATCGTGGACCACATCAAACGCGGTGAGATATCCCTCGTGATCAATACGCCGCTTGGACGAGTTTCACATTACGATGAACAGGCAATTCGGCGCGCGGCGTTGCAGTACAACGTGCCGTGCGTGACGACGATGACGGGCGCGCAGGCACTCATCGAAGCGATCTCGGCGGGTGAAGCGGAGGAGGCTCCGAAGGTGCACTCGCTTCAGGAGCTGCACGCGCTAACAGTCAATGCCTATTAATTCTCCGGAAACAATTCAACGCATCCTGCATGAATGTCGCACGATTGCAGTGGTGGGACTTTCGTCGCAGCCGTGGCGGCCGTCGAACAGTGTCTCGGATTACATGAGACGCCACGGGTACCGCGTGATTCCTGTTAATCCAAACGAGACGTCTGTGTTTGGTGAGACGTCGTATCCGGATCTGTTTGCGGTTCCGGAGAAGATCGAGCTTGTCGACATCTTTCGGCGTTCGGACGAGGCAGGAAAGGCGGTGGACCAGGCGATCGCGGTGGGAGCGAAGGCTGTTTGGTTGCAGGAAGGTGTCATCGATCGCGATGCGGCGCAGCGTGCGGTTGATGCGGGGTTGCTGGTCGTCATGGATCGTTGTTGGTTGAAGGAGCACGTTCGGGCAAATCGATGATCAAGGCTGTAGTCATCACTGTTAGTGATGCGTGTTCGCGCGGTGAGCGTGAAGATGCGTCGGGCGCGGCGCTGGTCCAGTTGCTCAGAGGCATCGGGGCTGAGATCTTCGACAACAGGATTCTTTCCGACGATCTGGAGCCGCTGGTTCAAGCCTTGAAAGACTTCGCCGCGCGTGAGGATGTAAATCTGATCATCACGACTGGCGGGACAGGCTTGGGACCGCGGGACAATACGCCTGAGGCGACTCAACAGGTGATCGAACGCGAGGCGCCGGGAATTGCGGAGGCGATCAGGGCGGAGTCGCTCAAGGTGACGCCGATGGCGATGATCTCGAGAGGTGTTTGCGGTGTTCGTTCGGGGACGTTGATTGTCAATCTTCCGGGTTCGCCGAAAGCAGTGCGGGAGAGTTTCGGGGTGATCGCGCCGGTCTTGTCGCATGCGATTGATCTGCTAGAAGGATGGACGGCGCATAAAGCGTAAAGAGTTTTTGCGTGAAACCTCCAGACGGACCTTACACTGAAACGAGTCTTCAAAGAGCTTCATTCTACGCTCGGCTTCAGTTAATTCGTTCTCACACTCCAAAGCGCTCAACGCCTGAATATGGACCATGTTTCGATTGCGCCGGCACAAGAGATCTTTGACGCGATTGTCGTGTCGTCGATCCATCGCATCCGCTAGCCGCAAGATACCTGCGAGCCGCGCGACAGTCGTCCGGTCAGCACCACTCAGCGCCGCATAATTCGGATGATGATTTTTGGGCAGCGAGCCTTTGTGATAACGCGCTACATTCGCAATCACCGCCCGCTCGCGCTCCGAAAACCCGGTCAACTCCGAATTCTCGATCAAATAAAGCGAGTGCTTGTGATGCGACTCGTGCGCGATGTGATAACCCACGTCGTGCAGCAACGCCGCCGCCGAAAGCAGCAGCCGCTGATGCCTCGTCAATTTCACACTCTCGGCGAGCGCATCGAAGATCGTTTCTGCAAGTCGCGCCACTTGATGCGAGTGCGCCTCTTCATATCCGAAACGCTTCCCGACCGCATGTACGCCGCGCAGTTTCTGATCCGCGATGTCAGGCATCGGCGGACGCGACTGCGCTTCCCAGTCACGCAAGCGATCGATAATCACACCTTCACGCAACGACCACTCGCACGTCGTCAGCGACTTGACCCCGAGCGCGCGCATGATTCCTTCGAGCATCAACCCGCCCGCCACGATTATCTCCGCGCGCTGTGTCGTAATGCGCACCGCGCTTCTGCGTTCTGCGGTTGACATTTCGGCGAGCGTAGCGTTGAACTGCGCCAGCTCGCGCAGATTGATCCCTCCCAGCGTACTTCCAATCGTGAGGATCGTCCCCGACGTACCCGTCACTTGATCCCAACGGCAGTTTCGTAACTCACGCGCCGGGCGCTCAACAGCCGCGCGAATTTCAAACTGCATCTCACGCACAGCTTTCGCACCCGGCGGATCCGACTTGAAGAAACGTTCGGTGAGACCAACCGCACCCAGTCTGATTGAGTGCAACGTCAACGGCACGCCGTCACGAAAGATCGAGATCTCCGTCGAACCACCACCGATATCGATGTTGAGCGTTGATGTGTGCTTATCACTGCAACCGTGCGACGCAGCGAGCCCAATCAAACGCGCTTCCTCGATGCCCGAGAGTATCTCGACGCGGAGGCCGGTCTTTTGCTCGACTGCTTTGATGAAGTTGCCGGAATTGTTTGCTTCGCGGACCGCGGCAGTTGCAGTGGCAACGATCCGTTCGGCGCCGCGCGCCTCGGCAATCGAGCGAAAACGGCGAATGCAATCGGTGGCGGTGAGGATTGCGCCGCGGTCAATGTAGCCTTTCAGAAGCGTGTCATGGCCCAGCCTGACGGTTTCTTTCTCGCGTGTCAGCACCGCAAACGAATCGCTCGCGGCAGCATCCACCACCACCAGCTTGATTGAGTTTGAACCGATGTCGATGGCCGCAAACTTCAAGAGAGGGCCTTTTTGTTGAGGTCTACTACATTAGTCGTTGGCTTGGCGGGAGCCGGTTTGTCTCGCACCGAAATCAATGGACTGATGTTGTCTTCATGCGCCGCCGGCTCGTCGATCAACTTCGTCACGGCACGACGCAGATCCGCGGCAACACTGCGAACCGATCGAGAAGCGTTCAGCACGTGAAAGTTGTACTCCAGACTCATGCGGTCAAACACGCGAAGCATTCGTGTTTGGTACTGGATGAAGCTGTCGTACAAATCCTCGCCGCATCCAAGGTCCATGCCCGACTCCCAGTAGTCAAAACCTCGACCGGAGCTGAGCACGCGTTCGACCAGTTGTTGCGGCGACGAGATGCGCAGATAAAAAATCGCGTCGGGCACGAGCGCCATGCTGTAGATCGAACGAATCCACGCGGAGTCGATGCCGCGCACTTCGGCGCGCGCCATCGCCGAGTAGATGTAGCGGTCGGTCAGCACTACAAAACCGGAACGCAAAGCGGGCAGCATTTGGTTTTCGAGTCGATCGATGAAGTCGGTCGCGTAGAAGAGTTGCATCGTGAGACGGCCCAACGTGTGTCCGGTCTTCGCCTCTTTAATACCGCGGCCGGCCAGCACCGAGCGCGTCATGCCGGTGTCAAGCACTGCGTGTCCGCGCGACTCGAGCCAGGTGCGGAGCAACGCGATGTGAGTGGACCGTCCGACGCCGTCAGTGCCTTCAATGACAATCAGCTTGCCACTGTATTCTTCCTGTTCGACGCCAGGCAGCGGCGTTCCATAAGAGTGGTTTGAGTTAATAAGTTTTACCCCGCCTCTTCTTGTTAAGGTGTTGGCCGATCAGCAGACGCATCTCGCGTTGCTGGCGTTCAATCGAGCGACTCGCGTCAATCACCGTCAAGCCAAACTCTGAAACCATGCGATCGTATTCTTCGAGAATCTTTCCCTGAAAAATTTTGAAACTCGTTTCGGGATCGTCGGCCCAACCGCGGTCCATTCCTGCTTCGTAGTACTTTAAATTCGGTCGACCGGAAACGATGCGATCGATCGCGACGTCGAGTGGCGCTCTGAAAAAGAAAGCCACGGTAGGCTTGACTGCAAACGAGTAGACGTCTCTGACCCAGCCGCGATCGCAGCCGCGCACGACGTCGCGCGCGAAGGCCGTGTAGATGTAGCGATCGGCGAGCACGATTGCGCCGGCCTTCAGCGGCGGGATGATGTCGCGCTCAGTGCGATCGGCAAAGTCGGTCGCGTGCAGCAAAGAGAAGCTCGCGGGTGTGAACAGGTGGCGCTTCTTGGCGCGTTTTGTCGTATCCTTGACCAGCGGCGACGAGTTCCACTCGGAGAAAAAAACCGGATAGCCTTCCGCCTTCAACCATTGATAAAGGAGGGCGAGTTGGGTGGACTTGCCGCTGCCGTCCGTGCCTTCGACGACGAAGAGTTTGCCGGGAAATTGATGGTGCCCATACGAGATCATCGGCGCCTGAGCCTAGGTTACCCGTGTTACAGGAGTGTAAAACGTGCCTCGAACTTTGTACCTCTTACGACATGCCAAATCAAGTTGGAAAGATGCTTCGTTGCGTGACTTTGATAGACCACTGAAGGGTCGTGGCAGAGACGGAGCGAAACAAATCGGAAAACGACTCGCTTCCGAGAAACCTCATCCCGAGATGGTGGTCTGCTCTCCGGCCGCGCGCACGCGTGAGACAGCGGACATCGTGCTGAAGCATGCGAAGTTAAAAGTGGATGTGAAGTTCGATGAACATATTTACGAAGCGTCGCTGCGTGATCTGTTGCACGTGGTTGCAGATATTCCGGACGACAAACAGGTGGCGATGATGATTGGACACAATCCTGGCTTCGAGGAGTTGGTTGCGTATTTGAGTGGCGAACACCGGCGGATGCCGACGTGTGCAGTCGCGAAGATCAGGTTGGATGCTGAGAGTTGGAAGGATGTGAGAGCAGATGAGGGAACGTTGGAGTGGTTTATCACCCCGAAGGAGTTGACGGAGGATTAACGGTCACTGACGAATTCGCCGTAGACCGTTTGTTTCTGAGCGTGAAGATGGTTGTTTAGGATTTTATAGAAGCACTCCAGGCAAACGCCCGTCGCGTCTTCTGCTTTATCATCACGAATCTTGGTCCCGCACCAGATGCACTGGACCATGAACGTGTTATCTGTCTCTTGGTTGTTCATGAATGAACCATACCCCCCTGGGGTTACGATCTCGTTAAATTCTCTCGTTCCGATTTCAGATGACGTTCAGTTTTCTCGGTAAATAAAACTTTTCTGTACTCACTCAGTTAACATTTTGGTAACATCAGCCCG